>SAMEA104315424__coassemble_331_pt1 | contig 91174 bp, 95 predicted proteins | sample SAMEA104315424__metabat2_low_PE_018 | metagenome-assembled genome bin SAMEA104315424 (sample SAMEA104315424) | gut metagenome | biome: Monkey gut; feature: monkey-associated habitat; material: faeces | place: China | collected 2013 | reverse complement strand
GCCTGGACGGTGAGACTCGTGTGGTCATGGAGGCCACAGGAAACTACCATGCGCCGGTTGCAAAGCTGCTCCACGACGCGGGGCTATATGTTTCCGTCGTCAATAAACCGGAGTTAGTGCAGGGTAATATTCATTCGGATGATTTTATGAATGTCTGGCTTCATCGTTTTGAAGCGTTCAGGCGAGACCGAACAGCCGATTGCTCTCAATGCATTGTATGTCCGGAACGCGATCTTTGCGGAGGAGATTCAGCCCATACATGGAACTATGATCGGAAAGAGCCCTTGCTTTGCTACCACGACTTTCAGTCTTTTTTAAATGAATAAATAAAACCCTATGAGTACGATAAAAGAGACACTACATGAAAAAAGAAAAGTAACAGAAGACCATATCAAGCAGCTTCGGCGGGAAGGGAAGCAAGGTGTCCGCTATACCGCTATGATGCCGCATATGTAGGCGCTTCACCAGAACTTGTGTGGATAGTGGTCGGCGGCTTTTTGATTTTTGCTTCTGGACTGCCAATTTATCTCTCGTTCAAAAAAAGAATTTTCTACGGAGTTCAATAACTTCCGGATAACAATCAAGAGCAGAGGTTTGGCTCAATGCCTTGCCTCTGCTCTTTCTTTTGCTTTCAGCCTTGCGTAAATTGTCTGGAGCTGCTTCATCGAATAATCCGTGCCAAAGTAGTCGTTTATGAGCTTCTTTACAAGGCTCCATTTCCAACCGTATTCGTCAATATAGCGCAGTAAACGGGTATTTATCTCTTCTATCTGTTTTTCTTCGTCCATAGCTGTTACCACCCTTTCAAGACCGAAATTACGGCAAATTAAACCATTTCAGTACAATTAAACCACACGAATAATAAAAAATCAAGTCGATATATTGCGGCTCAAAGTAGTGCTATGTTGTACCATTTACACAAAAACACTGTGGAAAAAGCTCGGCAGGCGTGATACAATGAAGCCGAGAAAAGAACGGAGGAGAGCTATGTACTATTCTGAGCTTGTCAAAAAGGCGTGCAATATCATGTTTCGGGCGCATAAGGACGATACGGATAAGGGCGGATACCCCTATGTTTTCCACCCGTTTTACCTTGCGTCACAGATGGACGATGAGCTGACCGTGTGTACGGCGCTGCTGCATGATGTTATTGAGGACCACGGCGACGAGTATTCGTTTGAGTGCCTCGAAGGTGAGGGGGTTCCCGCTCCTGTTATAAACGCTCTGCGACTGCTCACACACAAAAGCGGAGTTGAGTACATGGACTATGTAAAGGCTCTGTCGGCAGACCCGATCGCAAGGAAGGTCAAAATTGCCGATCTCAGACATAACCTCGATTCGCGGCGCGTAAACAGTGCCAAAACGCCAAAAACAGAGCTATACCTACAGGCGCTTGAGTATCTTGAAAGTAGATAAGTAAAATGAAGATAACCATTTTCCACACAGGTCGTGTGAGAGTGTCGCCATATCTGCCGTACGGTGGAGATAAATGCGGCATATTAAAAGCAGCATGACTCACAACGCGAAAAAGCGCTTGAGTGGATAAAGCGGAAGAACGAGGATGAAAACTGTGTCGAGTCGCTTGCAAACCACTATCCTGATATTATCCCGCATACAATAAAATTATGACCTGCGGCGGCACATATTCATTGTGTGCCGCCGTTTCTTTTGATGCGCATATTTGCCGAAAACCTGTCGCGTAGGGGAGCGGCAGGACGGGCGATCACAAGCGTGCACCCTTCGTATGTAAAAACATCGGCTTCGATGCAGCGCTCGCTAAGCGGAAGTTCCTGCCTAATGCAGCCTGCAAGCACATCGTCAGGCATGTCGTCTCCCTCAAATATAACTGCTGCGGCTGAGTCTCCTGCGGCACCGGATAACATAATATTGCCCTCCTGATAATAACAAATTTACACTGAGGTAACGAAAAACATTCAAACTGAATAACAGCACGACAAAATTCGTTAACAAAGCTGATTGTAGCGGAATTTTTTTTGATTTTCTATACAAAAATTATGGAAATATCACAAATATGGTGCTATACTGTTAAAGCATTATGTAAAGCGGATAATTATTTTTTATGAGGCGTATCATGAGCTATTTTGAGAAGAGAATAGATGGTGAGCAGAAGTATAAAGGCGTTATCGTAAATGTCGTGCTCGACCGCGCCGAGCTGTGCGACGGAAGCATCGTAAAGCGCGAGGTCGTCCAGCACCCCGGCGGCGCTACCATACTGCCGATGGATGACGAGGGCTATTGCTACTGCGTCCGACAATTCCGCTATCCCTTCCAGAAGGAGTTGCTTGAAGCGCCTGCCGGCAAGCTTGAATACGGCGAAAATCCGAGAGAGTGCGCGGTGCGCGAGCTGTCCGAGGAGACCGGCTTCACAGCTGATGAGATAATATATCTCGGCGCGGACTATACCTCACCCGGATTTTCGACCGAAACACTGCACATCTATCTTGCGCGCGGGCTGCACAAGGGGAGAAACCACCTCGACGAGGGCGAATTCCTCAGTGTGGAAAAGCACCACATAGATGAGCTCACCGAGCTTGTCATGAACGGCGAGATCGCCGACGGGAAAACCGTCATCGCCGTTTTGAAGGCAAAGCGCCTTCTTGAAAGTGAAAAATAGTTACGATTTGTTTACATTGCTGATTGCCATTGCCAATGGGCTATGCTATAATAACAGACCGGTGTGAAACTGCGCCGATGAAAGGTGTAATATATGGAAAAGTATGTCATAAACGGCGGAAAGCCGCTTCAGGGCGAAGTTGATATAAGTGGAGCTAAAAACGCGGCAGTCGCCATAATTCCGGCGGCTCTGATGGTAGACGGCGTTTGCCGTATTGAAAATATGCCGCAGATAAGCGACACTGATATGCTTCTGACTATACTGACACAGCTCGGAGCCGAGGTGAGAATGATATGCCCCGGCACGATTGAGATAGACAGCCGCAATGTGAGATTTTGCGATGCTCCCTTTGAGCTCATGCGCAAGATCCGCGCTTCATATTACCTCATAGGCGCGATGCTCGGCAGATTCGGCAGCGCCAAGACAACGATGCCCGGCGGATGCAACTTCGGCGTTCGTCCCATCGACCAGCACATTAAGGGCATGAACGCTCTCGGTGCCGAGGTCGATGTCAGAAACGGTTTCGTGTATGCCGAAGCGCCCGAAGGAAGGTTGCGCGGCGCGAAGATATATCTTGATAAAGTATCGGTCGGCGCAACGATGAATATAATTCTTGCCGCGACCATGGCAAGCGGCAGAACGATAATCGAAAATGCCGCGCGCGAGCCGCATATAGTTGACCTTGCAAACTTCTTAAACTCCATGGGTGCCGATGTGCGCGGGGCAGGAACCGACACCGTTAAGGTAAACGGCGTTGACAGGCTCCACGGCGGCACATATTCCATAATCCCCGACCAGATCGAGGCGGGCACTTACATGGTGGCTGCCGCGGCGACCGGCGGCGAGGTGCTCATAAAGAATGTCATTCCCAAGCATCTTGAGTGCATCTCCGCAAAGCTGCGCGAGACCGGCACGATAGTTCAGGAGTACGAAGACTCCGTTCTCGTTAAGGGCAACGGTCATCTGCGCAAGGCAAATGTCAAGACCCTCCCGTATCCCGGGTTCCCCACGGATATGCAGCCGCAGATGGGAACGCTCCTGTGCATGGCAAACGGCACGAGCGTGATAACCGAGGGCATTTATGATAACCGCTTTAAATATGTAAACGAGCTGCGCAAGATGGGCGCGGATATTCAGGTCGATGGGCGCATCGCCATATTTGAAGGTGGCGCACAGCTCACCGGTGCACCTGTCATGGCGTGCGACCTGCGTGCGGGTGCCGCGATGGTCATAGCCGGTCTTTGCGCAAAGGGCAAGACCGAAATTGAGGACATTCATTTTATAGAGCGCGGCTACGAAAACTTCGTGGGCAAGCTCAGAAAGCTCGGCGCTGATATCAGCATAGTTGATTATCCCGATGAGCCCGAGCTCAGAGAAAAAGTAATATCGGTTGGATAAAATATGCGTATAGTAACTTTCGCCAGCGGCTCAACAGGCAATTGCAGTCTAATATCTGAAGGCAAAGCGAACATACTTATAGACGCGGGTATCTCCATGCGCAGGACTGTTGCAGCCCTGTCCCAGCTTGGACTTGGTCCGCAGGATCTGTGCGGAGTGCTCATTACACATGAGCACTCCGATCACATTTCGGGGCTTTCGATGCTTTTAAAGCATCATGACCTGAAAGTGTTCGCCCCCATGCCTTTGTGCGAGGAGCTTGCCAGAATAAAGCCGGAAACAAAACAGAACTTAAATTACATACCGGAAGACGATAAAATTGACCTCGGCGGTATAGCGGTTAGCTGTTTCAGAACGATGCACGATGCCGTTTACAGCGTGGGTTATCGCTTCGAGGGCGAACAGACGGCAGCTTTCGCCACCGACACCGGCAGCATAAACGACACTCTCGTACAGGGACTTGAGGGTGCCAATATTGCGCTTATCGAAGCAAATCATGACATCAATATGCTGAAATACGGTGGTTATCCGTATTTTCTGAAAAAGCGTATCCTTGCACCTACCGGACATTTATCCAATGATGACAGCGGAAAGCTTGCATTACATCTTGCAAAATCCGGTACAAGTAATATAATATTAGGGCACTTAAGCCGCGATAATGACACTCCGGAGCTGGCGTATGCGACCGTGGCGGCTGCGATTTCGGGGCAGAATGCCGAAATTAGTGTCGCTCCGGCAAATAATATGCTTGCAGTGGAGGCACTTGAGAGGTTAAAATGCTGAGTATAAAGCTTATCTGTGTCGGAAAGCTCAAGGAGCAGTTTTACATAGAGGCGTTTGGCGAATATGCAAAGCGTCTCGGAGCTTACTGCAAATTTGAGTGCGTTGAACTTAATGAAACAAAACTGGGCTCATCGCCGTCAGATAAGGAGATAGCCGCCGCTCTCGACAGGGAAGCGGCAGATGTTGAGCGCGCCATAGGCAGGGATGCATATACCATTGTCATGTGCGTTGAGGCAAAGCAGCTGAAAAGTGAGGCGTTTGCCGAAAAAATTAATTCCCTCGCCGTGTCCGGAAGAGGGAAGCTGTGCTTTGTTATAGGCGGCTCATTCGGCATATCGCCGAGGATAAAGCAGCGCGCGGATATGCGCCTTGGCATGAGCGAGATGACCTTTCCGCACCATCTTGCCCGTGTTATGCTTGCCGAGCAGATCTACCGCGCGTTCAAAATAATCGAAGGCTCAAAATATCACAAATAACGGAGGAAGCTATGGACGAGACCGCAAAGCTCGAATGGGGCAGACGCATAACGGGCGAGTTATATGAACGCTGGCCCAGAGATGAAAAGGGCGAGCTTGTAGAGCCCGTTTTCCTGACTCACTGCTTTTGTCTCGATATGCAGGACGAGATGCTCGTAAACCTGCTCGAGGCATACGGAATACCATGTGTAAGACAATACCCGAACGACGGAGATTTCGGCAGACTCATCCTTGGGACGAGCGGCACGGGTGTTGACATATATATCCCCAAAACTATGTATGACGACGCTGTCAATTTAACGGAAGGGAGCGCAGAATATGAGGAATTATAAGGAAGAATACCAGCGCTGGCTGGACAGCCCCGCACTGAGCGAGACCGAATGGGAGGAGCTCAATTCAATCGCAGATGATGAAAAGGAGATCGAAAGCCGATTTTTCGCACCGCTTGAGTTCGGAACCGCGGGCTTGCGCGGAACCATGAAGCTCGGTCTGCACCAGATGAATGTACATGTGATACGCCATGCAACTCAGGCATTTGCAAATGTAATAAAAGCTGAGGGCGAGCAGGCAATGGCAAAGGGCATAGCAATATGCTTTGACTGCCGTAACAACAGCGAGCTTTTTGCACATGAGGCAGCAAGCGTTATGGCTGCAAACGGCATCCATGTCCGCATTTTCGACGCTCTGCGTCCCACGCCGGAGCTGAGCTTTGCCGTAAGGTATTACGGGACAACTGCGGGTCTTAACATAACCGCGTCGCACAACCCCAAGGAGTATAACGGCTATAAGGTATATTGGTCCGACGGTGCCCAGCTTCCGCCGCAGCACGCGGCAGCCATTGCCGAGCAGATGGAGAAGATCGACATATTCGATGATTTTCTCACCTGCGATTTTGATGAGGCGGTCGCAGCCGGTAAGATAGAGCTCATAGGAGCCGAGACTGACGAGGAGTATCTTGAGCAGGTGCTTGGGCAAGCTATAAACAAGGCTGTCGTTAAAAAGGTAGCGCCCGAATTTAAGATAGTCTACACTCCGTTCCACGGCGCAGGCTACAAGCTCGTTCCCGAGGCGCTGCACAGGCTCGGCATAACCGAGCTCTATCCCGTGCCCGAGCAGATGGTCATTGACGGCAATTTCCCCACGGTCGATAGTCCCAACCCCGAAAATCCCGAGGGCTTCTATCTCGCCGTTGACCTTGCAAAGAAGATAGGCAGCGACCTTATAATCGGAACGGATCCCGACTCCGACCGCATCGGCGTTATGGTGCGTTCGGGCGATGAGTATATATCCATCACCGGCAACCAGCTCGGCGTACTGCTCCTTGACTATGTAATAGCCGCGCGCAAGGCAGCCGGTACTCTGCCCGAAAATGCCGGCGCCGTAAAGAGCATCGTCACTACCGAGATGGCAAAGGTCGTAGCCGAGACTAACGGCGTTCACTTTGAGGATACATTCACCGGCTTCAAGTTCATGGCCGAGCGTGTCGCCGAGTGGGAAAAAGCCGGAACATATAAGTACATTTTTGCCTATGAGGAGAGCTATGGCTACATGATGGGCGATTATGTCCGCGATAAGGACGCGGTGACGGCATCCATGATGGTTGCTGAGATGGCGGCTTTCTACCACGATAAGGGCATGAACCTCAGCCAGGCGATGGATAGCCTTTACGAGAAATACGGCCGCTATGCCGAAAAAACTCTCAATCTCGTTATGCCCGGACTTGACGGCATAGTCAAGATGAAAAAGCTCATGGACGAGCTGCGCGGCACTCCGCCCAAGCAGATAGCCGGCACCGAGGTGTTCAGGCTCCGTGATTATTCCGACGGCAGCATAAAGGTCCCCGAGCTCGGCGTTATGGGTCAGACCCCGATAAAGGGTTCGAATGTTCTGTATTTTGAGCTTGCCGACGGCACGAGCTTCATCGTTCGCCCCTCCGGTACCGAGCCTAAGGTCAAGGTCTATATCCTCTGCCAGGGGGCGGACAAGGCTGAGTGCGATGAAAAGATAGCCAAATATGCTGAGTATGCGGAGAGCCTGAGAAAATAAAGCTTAGCTTTTGAGGGTTTACTATGAAAGATAAACTGAAGCTGCTCTGGAAGCTGTTCTGCACCTTTGCCGTTGTCGGAGTCACGACCTTCGGCGGAGGCTATGCCATGCTTCCGGCGCTGCAGCGCGAGGTTGTCGATAAGCGCCATTGGGCAAGCGATGAAGAGATAATGGACTGGTACGCTATCGGTCAGTGCACGCCCGGCGTTATAGCCGTCAACACGGCCACATTCGTCGGTCAGAAGCAGGCAGGAGCGCTCGGCGGGATAGTCGCAACTCTCGGCGTCGTGTTTCCGTCGCTCGTCATAATAACGATAATTGCGGCGTTTATACAAAACTTTGCCCATCTGCCGGTTGTTCAGAAGGCGTTTTCCGGCATCCGCGTGTGCGTGTGCGTGCTGATACTCAACGCGGTGGTAAAGCTGTGGAAAAAATCCGTTGTGGACTGGGAGGCGTTTATAATTTTCCTTGTGGTTTTCGCGGGAAGCGTGTTCCTTGACATCTCGCCGGTGCTGTATGTTGTCGCTGCGGCGGTGGCAGGCATCGTGATAAAAGAACTGGTGGAGCGTAAGGCATGATATATCTGCGTCTGTTCTGGGAATTTTTCAAAACCGGATTGTTTTCTGTCGGCGGAGGGCTTGCAACGCTGCCGTTTATCTATGACATGTCCGACCGCACAGGCTGGTTTACCTATCAGCAGATAGCCGACATGATAGCCGTTTCCGAGTCTACGCCGGGTCCTATAGGAGTAAACATGGCGACATATGTCGGGTATATAACCGGCGGTCTGCCCGGAGCGCTCGTAGCAACGCTTGGACTCGTAACTCCGGCGATAATTATCATCCTCATTATTGCCACCTGCCTTAAAAAGTTCAGGGAAAACCGCTTTGTCGATCACGCGTTTTATGGGCTGCGTCCCGCATCTACCGGACTTATAGCAGCCGCGGGATTTTCCGTGGTAACGCTCGCCCTCATAAATGAGGAGGCGTTCAAAGCAAGCGGAAATATCCTCGACCTGTTTTCGTGGAAGGGACTTATCCTCGCGGCGGTCATATGGGTGCTGACGAATATCGTAAAGCCGACCGAAAAGCTGCACCCGATCGTTTTTATCGCCGCTTCTGCGGTGGTAGGAATACTTGTATTCTGATCAAAATAATATAGCTGTCCCGAGCAGCGCCATAGCCGCGGCCATAAGTGCGGCAAAAAACCGTCCGATAACATATCGGGCGGTTTTTATATCTGTCCCCGATACCATGGAAAAGGTCTGAAAGTGTACGGAAAGCCCGCCCCAGCCGAGTATGAACGCTGCAAGCGCAAGATTGAGCGGGGTTATGTCTAAGCCCGTCATGCTGCCAATGCCGTTTCCAAGCTCAAGGATACCGTATGCGAGAGCTCTGCACCATGACAGTTCAGTGCCCATAAGCACCGAAAGCCGCCCCGCAAATGCGGGGAGAACATCGAGACTGTCGAGAATGCCGCCAAGCGCCGAAAATGCGATGATGAAAGCGCAAACACTTATGATGGCATCTGCCGATCGCTTCACTGCATTCGTGAAAGCCGACGAAAACGGAACCGCGCCCGCCGGTTCATCGTCATAGCAAATGTCGTAATGCGCTCTGGGACTGAGTATGATCCCGAGCGTGAGCGCAGACAGGATGTGGACCGCGTATAGGAAAAATCCGACCGTTACCGAGGAGAATATCCCGACTCCGGCAGCCCCGATTATAAACGCGGGACCCGAGTTGTTGCAGAAAATGAGCAGTCTGGATGCCTCGCTGCCGTCTATGAGCGAGCTTTTGCGCAGCCCCGCTATGTATGACGCCCCCAAAGGGTAGCCGCCGGTTACGCCGATAATAAACGCCGCGACACCGTGACCGGATACGCCGAGTACCTTGGCACCGAACGGCGTGAGCGCGTTTGCAAACAGTCTCGATACCCCAAGCTCGTTAATGAGATTTGTCGCAATAAAAAACGGGAAAAGCGACGGTATGATAACTCCGGCGCACATCTCGAGCCCAGATCTCGCCGCGTCGGCTGCGGCATCGGGAAAGATAAGCAGCGCTGCAAATATGCCGACAGCGGCAAAAGTGCGGATAAACCTTTTCACAGCATCATCTCCTTGTCCATGTATTAAGTTATGCCATCCGGCATAGATTTAGACTGCGGGGGTGAGCACACCATGGGTAAAAATGCTGACAGAGCGGAGCTTCTTGCCGACCGGCTCGAATTGCCGGCAGACGCACTGGGAGCTTTGAAGCTCAGCCTTTGCGGGAGAAATCGGCTGCTCGTAGAAAACCACCGCGGGATAATAGCGTATGGCGAAAGCGTTATAGAGATCGACTGCGGCGCGTCAAAGCTTGTGGTAAGGGGAGATGAGCTGCGCCTTGCCGCAATGGATAAGCATGATATGCTCATATGCGGAAAGATATTATCGTTGGAGTTTGAATGATGAAAAGACTTTATGATATTGCACGCGGCGTTGTGCGCGTTGAGGTCAGCGGTGCTGAGCCTGAGAGCATTTTAAATTTCTGCGCGGAGAGCGGGATAGAATTTTGGGATGCAGATCCCTGCGATGACTACTCGCTGCACCTTAGCATACACGCGGCGGATTACCCCGCGCTCGGAGACAGAAACGGCAAAAACGGCATTGAAATCACTCTCCTGAGCGAGACAGGCGGCAAAAAGTTCATTGCCGTGGCGCGTGCACGGGCTGTGCTATTATCGCTTATGCTTGTGGGTTTGGCAGCCATAGCCGCGTCCTCTCTTTTTATCTGGCGCATTGACATTGAAGGGAACGACACCGTGAGCTCCGCGCGGCTCATGCGTGCGCTCGAGGAGTGCGGCGTCGGATACGGCACATTCTGGCCCGCTATGTCCTCGGACAGAGTTAAGGACGATATACTGACCCAAATGCCGGATATAGCGTGGCTGAGTGTAAATATCCGCTCGTCATGCGCGCACATAGTCGTGCACGAGCGCGTCGATAAGCCGGAGATAGTCAATGAAAAATCACCCTGCGATATAGTTGCAGCAAAGGGAGGAGTTATCAAAAAGCTCTCCGTTTTGGAGGGCGAGGCAGCCGTTGCGGTGGGGGATACCGTAGCGAAGGGCGATGTGCTCGTAAGAGCTGTTATGAGCAGCGAAACAGGAGACGACCGCTTTGTCCACTCAATGGCGCAGGTGCAGGCGGATACATGGTATGAAATAAGCGCCCAGGTACCGCTTACGGAACAGGTAAAGGTGAAAAAAGAGGGTACAAGCACGCAGTTTTCGCTCATAATCGGGAAAAAGCGGATAAATTTTTTCAATGATAGTAGAAATAATTACACAAGTTGTGATAAAATAAATAAATTAAGGTACATATCACTGGGAGATGTGTTTACTCTTCCGGTAGGATATGCCGTGCAGAAGAGCCATAGCTATGAAACGCAGGAGCGCGCGATAGACGAGAAAAAGGCGATACTGCGCCTGAAGGCCGATCTTGAAGCCGAACTTAAAAGTAAGATAGGCAACGGCGAGATAGTCTCGCAGGAGTATTCCGTTTCAAAAGGCGAAAGCGTGCTCACCGTAACGCTCAGGGCACAGTGCACGGAGAACATTGCCAAGGAGTCAGCGTATGATTGAAAGAACGATAGAAGTCGAAAGAATGGAGCATGTCATAAGCGTGTTCGGGTCTTTTGACCGTAATTTGAGCATAATAGAAACCGAGCTCGGCGTAAAAGTGCTTGACCGCGAGAATAAGATACACATAAGCGGCGAGGAAGAGAGCGTCATGCTTGCCGAAAAGGCGATAAACGGACTTTTAACGCTTGCTGCGCGCGGAGAGAATATCGACGCTCAGAGCGTGAGGTATATCCTCAAGCTCGTTGCAGAGGGAAGAGAGTCGAAAATAAACGAGCTTGCAAGCGATGTCGTGTGTATAACGGCAAAGGGCAAGCCCGTAAAGGCAAAGACCCTCGGTCAGAAGACCTATTGCGATGCAATAGCCGGCAACACGATAACGCTCGGCATAGGACCCGCCGGTACCGGCAAGACATATCTTGCGGTAGCTGCGGCGGTTGCGGCGTTCAGAGCTGAGCAGGTAAACCGCATAATCCTGACGCGTCCGGCTGTTGAGGCGGGCGAGCGTCTCGGCTTTCTGCCCGGTGACCTGCAAAGCAAGGTCGATCCGTATCTGCGTCCTCTGTACGACGCGCTTTTCGATATGCTCGGAGCCGACACATATCAGAAATACATGGAGCGCGGCAACATAGAGGTTGCACCGCTTGCGTATATGCGCGGCAGAACGCTTGATGACAGCTTTATAATCCTTGACGAGGCTCAGAACACCTCCCGCGAGCAGATGAAAATGTTCCTCACGCGAATAGGTTTTGGCTCAAAGGTGGTCATAACGGGCGATATAACGCAGATAGACCTTCCCGAGGACAAGGTGAGCGGGCTCAAGGTGGCAATGAAGGTGCTCGACGGAATAGAGGATATAGCCATATGCCGTCTTACCGGCGCCGATGTTGTTCGACACCAGCTCGTTCAGAAGATAATCGAGGCATATGAGGTATATGATAAGAAAAATCCGCCCGAACAGGTCAAAAAGGGCGGAGTATATAAGAGGAAAAAGTATGATAAAGCATGAGATATATGTAAGCCGCGAGCGAACCGGACTTGGGCACAACAACGCGGCGGCGCTCATAAAGAAAGCCGTCGGCATGGCGCTCGATGCCGAAAAGGTGGACAGACCCTGCCTTATAAGCGTTATGCTCACCGACGATGCCGGAATACGCGAAACAAACCGCGATTTCCGAGGGATAGACGCAGCGACCGATGTGCTGTCGTTTCCGTTAAATGAGCTCACCCCCGGTAAGTTTGACGCATCCGTATGCGATGTGGATCCCTACACCGGAGCGGTGATGCTGGGGGATATGATGATCTCGCTCGAACGCTGTGCCGCTCAGGGAGAGGAGCTCGGTCACGGCTTCGACAGAGAGATATGCTACCTCACGGTACATAGCGTGTTGCATCTGCTCGGCTACGATCACATCGACGAGGGCGAGATGAAAAGGCAAATGCGCGCCCGCGAGAAGGAAATAATGGGGGATACATGATATGATAACCAAAACAGCAATGATAACCATATGCGGCAGACCCAATGTCGGCAAATCAACGCTCACAAATGCGCTTGTCGGCGAGAAGATCGCCATAGTTTCCAATAAGCCGCAGACAACGCGAAACCGCATAAGCGCTGTAGTCAACCGCGGCGATACGCAGTTTGTTATAATCGACACTCCGGGATTTCATAAGCCGCGCACCCGCTTGGGCGACTATATGGTCAATATCGTCAAGGAAAGCGTTGCCGATGTAGACGCCGTCATGCTGCTCGTTGAGCCGGTGGCGAATATCGGCAGGCAGGAGCAGGAGCTCATTTCCCGCATAAAGGAGACTCGTGTTCCGGCGGTTCTCGTCATAAATAAGATAGACACCGTGGAAAAAGCACAGCTTCTCGAGGTCATGGCGCTTTATTCCGCCGCACATGAATTTGACGCTATTATTCCCATGTCGGCAAAAAACGGCGAGGGACTGGACGAGCTTCTGGATCAGCTTGAGCACTATGCGGCCGAGGGACCGCAACTCTTCCCCGACGACATGATATGCGACCAGCCCGAAAAGCAGATATGTGCAGAGCTCGTGCGCGAAAAGCTCCTTTTGTGCCTTGATAAGGAGATACCGCACGGCACCGCCATTGAGGTCACCAAGTTTTCCGAGCGGGATAACGGCATAATAGATATGGATGTCACGATATTCTGCGAAAAGTCAAGCCACAAGGGAATTATAATCGGCAAGCAGGGCGCAATGCTCAAGAAGATAGGTGAGCTTGCCCGCGCGGATATAGAAGCATTCATGGGGACGAAGGTGTTTTTGCAGACATGGGTCAAGGTCAAGGAAAACTGGCGCGACAGCACCGCCCAGCTGCGCAACTTCGGTTTCTCGGAATAATTAACCACTAATATAGCTTCGCCGCCTCCGGATACTAATAACGGAGGTAGTGTCATGCAGGATAATATCATGTGGCAGGTGTTTACGGATACGGGCGACCCGCTCTGCTGGCTCATGTACAGAGCCGAGCGGGACAAGAAGAAAGAAACGGCGGGGGACAAGCCCCGACCATCGGATTAAGCTGGGTACATATGTTTAAAACGACTAAAGCGATAATACTGCGCGAGGTAAAATACAAGGAAGCCGACAGGATACTCACCGTTTTGACCGAGGATATGGGCAAGATAACGGTCAAGGCTCGCGGGGCTCTGCGCAAGGGCAGCAAAACGGCTGCTGCAACTCAGTTTTTGGCGTTCTCGGAGCTTACGATGCTTGAGCGAAACGGTTACTGGACGGTGTCCGAGGGCTCGACCATAGAGGAGTTCAAGGGACTTCGCAGTGACATTGCGGCGCTGGCTCTGGCAAGCTATTTTGCCGAGTGCACCGAGGCGCTTTCCGATGAAAATAACCCCGATCCGCTCATGCTTCAGCTCATACTCAACTGCCTTTTTGCGATTTCAAATGAGCTATACCCTCAGGAACACATAAAAGCGGCGTTTGAGCTTCGCCTTATGGCGCTTGCGGGCTATGAGCCGAACCTGCTGTCATGCTGCGTGTGCGGTCTGTCCGAGCCCGTTGAGCCGCGGTTCAGCCCGCAGAACGGCATTATTTGCTGCCGCGAGTGCAGCAATGCGCAGTATGGCGCAAATATCGCGCTCTGCGCCGATTCGCTTCAGGCTATGCGGTACATCATCTATGCACCCGCGCGCAAAATGCTGGCGTTCTCGCTCGGGGACGATGCAATAAAGCGCGTTTCAAAGGCTGCCGAGGCATACCTGCTGACACAGACCGAACGAAGATTTTCAACACTTGACTACTGGAAACAGGTGAAATAATGGATTTTTACGAAAAATCAATGAACATACTTGAGCTGCCGGCTGTTTTGGAGATGCTGGCAGCCGAAGCCGTTACCGAGGGCGGCAAGGCAGCCTGCCTTGCGCTGCGCCCGAGCGATAACGAAAATGATGTTAAGAGCAGACTTTCCGAAACGACCGCCGCAAAGGATATGATGGTCGTGCGCGGCAGCCCGTCTCTTTCCGGAATAAAGGACATTCGTCCGTCGCTGAACCGTGCCGACCTTGGCGGAAGTCTCAACACGACGGAGCTTCTCAACATAGCGCGAGTACTCCAGTGCGCAAGGCTCGTAAAGGGCTACATTGCCGATGACAAAGTCGCAAAAACGAGCATCGACCATCTTTTCTCGGCGCTTCAGGCAAACCGCTTTCTCGAGGAGAAGATCACGGGCTCTATCGTCGGCGAGGATGAGATAGCAGACAGCGCATCGCCGGAGCTTGCAAACATCCGCCGCAAGATCCGCGCCGCGGGAGCGCGTGTGCGCGAGTGCCTGCAAAAGATAATCTCGTCTCCGTCCTATGCAAAGGTTTTGCAGGAGCCCATCATAACCATGCGTTCGGACAGATTTGTTGTGCCGGTAAAGGCGGAGTGCAAGGGCGCAATACAGGGACTTGTGCACGATATATCAGCCTCGGGAGCAACACTTTTTATAGAGCCCATGGCTGCCGTAAAAGCAAATAACGAGCTCCGAGAGCTCGCAGCCAAAGAGAAAACGGAGATAGAGCGCATCCTCGCTGAGCTTTCAGCAGAATGCGCAGCTCACGCCGATGATATAGCGTCTGACTACTCGTATCTCGTCATGCTCGATACCATATTTGCAAAGGCAAAGCTGTCGTACAAGCTAAACGGTATCGAGCCGCAGCTGCGCGAGAAGGGTATCGTTTTCCGCAGAGCGAGACATCCGCTGCTGCCCAAGGATACCGCCGTTCCCATAAGCCTTGAGCTCGGCGAGGATTTCGACACGCTTATAATAACCGGACCCAACACCGGCGGCAAAACCGTAACGCTTAAAACCATAGGACTTTTGTGCATAATGGCTCAGTGCGGACTGCATATACCCGCAGACGACGGCAGCGGTGTTCCGGTGTACAGAAATGTGCTGGCGGATATAGGCGATGAGCAGTCGATAGAGCAGAACCTGTCAACATTTTCGGCACATATGACAAACATAGTGCATATCTTGAATGAGTGCGATGATGCCTCACTCCTGCTTTTTGATGAGCTCGGCGCGGGTACCGACCCCACGGAGGGTGCGGCTCTTGCCATCGCAATAATCGAGCACGCACGGCAGCTCGGCGCAAATGTCGCCGCTACGACGCACTATGCAGAACTCAAGGTATATGCAACAACGGAAAACGGTATTCAGAACGCATCGTGCGAGTTCGATGTGGAAACGCTCAGCCCCACATACAGGCTGCTTGTAGGCATTCCCGGCAAGTCCAATGCGTTTGCCATATCGGAGCGGCTCGGTCTCGGCAAGGAGATAATAAATGACGCGAAATCCCGTATAGGCGTTCAGAACGCAAGCTTTGAAGCTACCATAGAGAAGCTTGAACAGACAAGACTTCTGCTTGAGCGCGACAGGGCCGAGGCTGCCAAAAAACTCAGGGAAGCAGAGGAAAATGCGAAGAAGGCGGCATTCATGCGAGCCGAGCTCAGCGTTCGCCTTGAAAAGGCGGATGAAAAAGCCCGCAGGGAGGCGGAGCGCATAATCGCACAGGCGCGCGAGACCGCCGAAAGCACATTCGCGGAGCTCGACGATATGCGAAAGCGCCTTAACGAGGAGGAGCAGGCACAGCAGATAAACGAAGCCCGCAGCGAGCTGCGCCGGAAGCTGAACGAAACACAGAGCAAGGTGAAAGCCAAGGTGCCCGAAAAACCGGTGGAGGAGAAAAAGTCCGCGCGCGATGTCAGGGCGGGAGATACGGTCGAGATAAAATCAATGGGCGTAAAGGCGGAAGTAATCGAGATTAATTCCGATGGAACATTCAGTCTCAAGGCGGGTATAATGACCGTAAAGGCAAAGCCCGACGAGGTGTACCTCATAGAGGGTCATGCCGCAAAGCAGAAAAAGCAGAGCGTTACGCTTGCCAACAGCACAACGCCCCGTGCAGCCGTGAGTCCGGAGATAGACCTACGCGGAATGGAGAGCATTGAGGCTGTAAATGCAGCCGAGCAGTACATTGATTCCGCCGTGATGGGGAAGCTTAAAACAGTAACGATAATCCACGGTAAAGGCACCGGCGCGCTGAGAGCGGCGGTGCAGCAGATGTTGCGGCGCAACAAAGCTGTCAAGAGCTTCCGGCTTGGGCGTTTCGGCGAGGGCGAAAGCGGCGTTACAATAGTCGAATTGAAATAAAAGCAATCGAGAAACTTTATTAATAATGTGTAAATCTACAAAATAGACAAAATGAGTTGACCTTTTTTAAATAATTTGCTAAAGTAGGGGTAATCTTTTAGAGGAGTGGCGAGAATGGTAACCAAAGAAGTTGTTATTAATAATCAGGTAGGGCTCCACGCCAGACCTGCTACTTTCTTCATTCAGAAAGCAAATGAGTTTAAGAGCAGCATCTGGATCGAGAAGGAAGACAGGCGTGTAAATGCCAAGAGCCTGCTCGGCGTTCTCTCTCTGGGCATCGTCAAGGGCACCGCGGTCAATATAATCGCTGACGGGGCCGACGAGGCTACGGCTGTTGATACGCTTGCTGAGCTTATCGCATCCGACTTTACCGAGTGAAATTTTGAAACGGAGTTAAGGGCGTGTTTTTAACACGCCCTTATTCGCTATTTTACCATGAAAAAGGAAACGAGAGCGATCATTGAAATGCTCGTGTGTGCTTCGCTGTGGAGCATCGCGGGCATATTCATAAAGCTTATACCGTGGAACGGATTTGTGATCTCCTCGATGAGAAGCCTTTTTGCGGGGATAACGGTGCTTGCATACATAGGCATAAAGCGCTACAAAATAATATTGAATAAAAGGACCCTTGCGGCGGGGCTGTTCATGGGCTGCACCTACACGGCGTTTGTCGCCGCAAACAAGCTCACCACCGCTGCAAATTCTATAGTCCTGCAATTTACGGCACCGCTTTTTATAGTCATATTCTCTGCCGTTTTGTTCGGGCAGCGCTTTAAGCGGCGCGATATTATAGCCGTTTTGTGCACCTTCGCCGGTATAGCGATGTTTTTCCTCGATAAGCTCGATGGGGGTTATATGCTGGGAAACATCTTTGCCATTGCTGCCGGAGCATTTATGGGCGGAATGTATATCGCCATGGGCAGAGCGGAGAATACCGAGCGCTTTTCGGCTGCCCTCATCGGTCAGCTCACCGCGTTTGTTATCGGACTTCCGTTCGCATTTACAACGGCGCCTGAAATATCGGTAACGCCGGTTCTGAGCATAATTATCCTCGGTGTTTTCCAGCTTGGCATACCGTATATCCTGTACAGCAGGGCGGCGGAATACTGCCCGCCGCTGGCGTGCAGTCTGCTTGGCGCAATTGAGCCGCTTTTAAATCCCGTGTGGGTACTTCTGTTTGACGGTGAAAAGCCGGGCATATTCGCGCTTATAGGCGGCGTGATAGTCATTGCGTCGGTGACGGCATGGTGTGCGCTCGGGAACAAAGACAGTGAGGTGTGCAATGCCGATGACACTGCTTGAAAAAGCCAACAAGCTGCCGCTGAAGCCCGGCGTTTATATAATGCTGGATAAGCAGGGGCAGGTCATATATGTCGGCAAGGCAAAAAAACTCAAAAACCGCGTAACGAGCTATTTTCGCGGCTCTCACCTGCCAAAGGTCGAGGCAATGGTCAAAAAGGTGAGCGCTTTCAATGTCATCGTAGTCAATTCCGAGTTTGAATCGCTTATCCTCGAAAACTCGCTCATCAAGCAGCATCAGCCGCATTATAATATCCTGCTCAAGGACGATAAGGGCTACCCGTTCATACGGCTCGATAAAAAGGCACCTTACCCATACTTCAGCATCGTAAACACCGCGAAAAAGGACGGAGCCTCCTATTTCGGCCCGTTCGGCGGGCGCGGTACAACGCGCGAGATAATCGAAGCTGCATCCAAAGCCGTCGGACTTGCCACCTGCTCAAAGCACTTTCCTCGTGATATGGGGAAGGACAGACCCTGCCTTAATTATCACATGGGAAACTGCCGCGGATGGTGCCGAGGTCTGCTCTCCCAGGAGGAGTACAGGCTTGCCGTGGAGCAGGTATGTCTTATTCTTAGCGGCAAAACCGACGAGCTGCTGCGGCAGCTTAATGAGAACATGCTCGAAGCCTCGGAGAAACTGCAATTTGAGGTCGCGGCTCAGTTGCGCGACCGCATACGCGCGATAGAAAATGTCTCAAACAAGCAGCGTGTTATTGCCACTGCGTTTTCCGACACGGATGCCATAGGCTTTAAGCGCGGTGCAAAAAGCTGCTTTGTCGTGCTCCACTTTAACGATGGCTCGCTCACCGGCAAGGACTACGAGCTCGTGCCCGAGCCGCTTGAGAGTGATGCCGAGGCAATATCGGCTTACATGAGCCAGTATTACGCCTCGCGCGGCATACTGCCAAAAACTATTCTTCTGCGCGAGCAGCCTGAGGACGCTCAGGCAATGCAGGAGCTGTTTTCACAGAATGCGGGCAGAAAGGTCAGTATAGAGGTGCCGCAGCGCGGAGAAAGGCTCAAGCTCGTTGAGAGAGCCGAGATGAACGCCGCGGAGGAGATCCTGCGCGCCACCACAGTGCAGCAGCGCAGAACGAATACTCTGACTTGGCTTCAAAAATCGCTCGAGCTGCCCGAATACCCCGAACGCATCGAGGCATTTGATATATCTAACCTCGGAGACACGGGGATAGTCGCTGCAATGACCGTTCATAAAGACGCAAAGCCTTATAAGAAGGACTACCGTAAATTCCGCATAAAGGATCTTGAGATCAGGGATGACTACGCAAGCATGCATCAGGCGGTGAGCCGCCGATTTAGCCATCTCAAAAACGGGGATAAGGGCTTTGAGAATATCCCGCAGCTTCTGCTCATAGACGGCGGAGCTACTCATGCAGCCGTTGCCGAGAAAGCGCTCGGTGAGCTCGGCATAAGCGTTCCAGTATTCGGAATGGTAAAGGACGACCGGCACAGAACACGCGCGCTGATAACATCTCAGGGGCATGAGATATGCATCACGGCAAATCCCGCGGCGTTTGCCCTTATAGGCAATATACAGGAGGAAACGCACCGGTTTGCGATAGAATACCAGCGTTCGCTGCGCAATGAGAGCTTCGGCTCGGAGCTCAATTCAATACCGGGCATCGGCGAAACTCGGAAAAACGAGCTTTTGCGGCATTTTAAAACGCTCAAGGCGATAAAGAATGCAAGCATTGACGAGCTGAGCTCTGTGCTGCCGAAGAATGCCGCAAAGGCAGTTTACGAATACTATCACACAAAAGAGGTTTAAAAATGAGAGTAATAAGCGGATCAAAGCGCGGAAAAAAGCTTAAAGAGCCCGACAATTATGATATAAGACCTACGACCGACATGGTAAAGGAGTCGCTGTTTAATATAATCCAGTTTGACATCGAGGGTCGCAAGGTGCTTGACCTATTTGCCGGTACCGGTCAGCTTGGCATCGAGAGCCTAAGCCGCGGAGCAGAGTCGGTGACCTTTGTTGACCAGAGCAGGGAAGCCGTTGCCATAGTCAAGCAGAACCTGAAAAGCTGCGGCTTTGAGGCAAGAGTGGTGCAGACCGACTCCATAGCTTTTCTCAGCCGCGGTGAAAAATTCGATGTAATACTTCTTGACCCGCCTTATGCGACAAATCTCATTGATAAAGCGCTGCAAATCATCAATTCCGTTGACATATTGACGGAAGGTGGTATAATTATGTGCGAAAGTGGGCGCGAAAAGCCCATGCCGGATGTAAATATGCCTTACTTTAAGTGTAAGGAGTATAATTACGGTAAGGTCAAATTGACAACATACAGCAGGGAGAAAGATATATGAGTCTTGCTATATGCCCGGGCAGCTTTGACCCCATAACCTTGGGCCATCTCAATATAATCAGAAGATCCGCGCAGATATTCGACAAGGTCATTGTCTGCATAATGGTAAACTCCTCAAAAACGAAACCCATGTTCACTATAAACGAGCGGGTAGAGATGGTGCGCAAGGTCGTCGGACGCTTTCCGAATGTTGAGGTTGACACCTCGGATGGCTTGCTTGCCGAATATGCGAAGAAATATGATGGCGCAGTAGTAGTTAAGGGAATGAGGGCTGCATCTGACTTTGAGTATGAATTTCAGATGAACCTTATAAATAAAAAGATAAATCCCGGTCTGGAGACCATGTTTCTCACGGCAAGTGAAAAATACACCTTTTTGAGTTCCTCGGTCGTGCGCGAAATGGCGTCGTACGGTGCCGATCTCACGGGCTTTGTTCCGTATGAGATCATTGACGAGGTCAAAGAAAAGGCAAAGCTATGGAGGCAGTGATATGAGCGAGAATAATGTTGAAGTAATGGAGCTTATCGAGAACCTGTATTCAATGGTATCGGAGGCTTGGGGCGTGCCCCTCGGCAACGATAAATGCATCATCGAAAGAGAAAATGTTCTGGAGATACTCAATGATATAAAAACGCGCATTCCGGTCGAGCTTGCCGAGGCAAAGAGGCTTGTTTCTGCGCGTGATGAGTTTATCAGCAACGCCAAGCGCGAGGCCGAGTCCATCCGCAAGAACGCGGAGGACAGAGCGCGCGCAATGCTCGAGGAGCAGGAAATCGTGCGCGTTGCAAAGGCGCACAGTGCAGAGCTCGTGTCCAACGCCGAGTATAAATCCAAGGAACTCAGGCGTGTTGCAAACGAATATGTTGACGAGATCCTTCGTCGCACGGAGGAGACCGTCGGCTCGGCACTTAAATCCATAAACCAGTCCCGCGCAAGCTTCCGCAGTCTTGCGGGCGCTGTTCCTTCGGCACCGGCTTCGGTAAGCAGCGAAGACGAGGCAGAGGAAAAAGAGTAAAGCTTCTCTATTAATCATAACCACCAGTAAACTGGTGGTTTGACCGTAGCCCCTAAAAGGGGCATCGAAGGTTTGACACCGCATTACCATTTCAGGCAGCCGCTTCAAGCGGCTGTCTTTTTATGCCTTCTTATTCTTGTCACCCGTAAACGGGTCTACATATTCAATCTATTGGGTGACGCGATCTCCAAGGCTCAACCTGCTCAAATCGAACGCTGCAATAAGGGGATGACTGACAGCCTTTCGTGCGGACATAAAAGCCCAGTGAGGTGATGGTCAGCCAGTTGCTCCCCTTATTGTAGCTTAAGGGCTGACAGAAAAGCCGGAGCAGAGGCAATGCCGATCCTGCTCCGGCTTTTTTTCGTATGTTACCAAAATGTTCTTGAATTTTCGCTTGTAACTATCTATAATCAAAACTAAAGTGGTGCAAAGTGGTGCAAAGTGCATCGAAACGGCACGAATTGCGGAGGTGAGCGCGGTGACAGGCGAATACAGGCACAGTCTTGACAGCAAGGGACGGCTGTTTATTCCCGCGAAGCTGCGCGAAGAACTCGGCGATGTGTTTTATATAACGCTTTCGATGGATAATTGCCTCTCGGCATACAGCGCCGAAAGCTGGAGCGAGTTTTCCGCAAAGGTAAATGAAATGAGCTATGTAAAGCAGCGAAAAATGCGTCCGCTTTTCGCGTATGCGGCAAAATGCGAGCTCGACGGTCAGGGCAGAACGCTTATTCCCGCTCACCTCAGGGAGTATGCGGGTCTCGGCAAAAGCGTGACTGTAGTCGGCTGCAATAATCATGTCGAGATATGGGATGAGCAGCGCTGGGAAGAGCTCAGCGCAAATGAAAAAACGCCGGAGAATATTGCTGCGGTCATGAATGAACTGGAGTTTTAGTATGTCAAACGAACCAAAACATATATCCGTCCTGCTGAACGAGTGCATCGAGAATCTTAATATAAAGCCCGATGGCGTGTATGTAGACGGAACTCTCGGCCTCGGCGGGCATTCCGAGCAGATACTCAAAAGGCTTGATGGCGGCAGGCTTATAGGCATTGACCGCGACGAAAGTGCGATAACCCGCACGGGCGAGAGACTGAAGGCTTATGCGGACAAGCTTACGCTCGTTCACGGTAATTTCTGCGATGTTGTACAGATACTCGATGAGCTCAATATCGACAGCGTTGACGGAATGCTTTTTGACCTTGGCGTATCGTCACCGCAGCTTGATGAAGCCGAGAGAGGCTTTTCGTATATGAATGATGCCCCGCTCGATATGAGAATGGATAATACCAGCGCCCTTACGGCGTGGGTGGTCGTAAACGAGTGGGATGAAGCGGAGCTTGCGCGCATACTCAGGGACTTCGGCGAGGAGAGGTACGCAAGGAGAATAGCTTCGCACATAGTGCAGGAACGGGCAAAAAAGCCGATAGAGACAACATTGGAGCTTGTTGATATTATCCGCAGCGCAATGCCCGCCGCTGCGCTTAGAGAAAAGCAGCATCCGGCAAAAAGAAGCTTTCAGGCAATTAGAATTGCCGTTAACGATGAGCTCGGAGCGGTGGATCAGATGATAAAAACAGCTCCCGATAAGCTCGCACAGGGAGGAAGGCTGTGCGTTATCAGCTTCCACTCGCTTGAGGACAGGATAGTCAAAAACGGCATAGCCGCAAGAGAAAACGGCTGCACCTGTCCGAGAGAGGCTCCGATATGTATTTGCGGCTTCAAACAGACATTAAAGAGCGTATATAGAAAACCGATAGTGCCGGGAGAGGATGAGCTGAATAACAATCCGCGCGCGAGGAGCGCAAAGCTTAGAGTGGCGGAGAAAGTGTAGGCTTATCAATGAAAACTACCGACGCGGCGTATGAATACAGCAGAAAAAGCAAAGCAGAGCGCGAAAAGCGCAGAGCTTCTCCGAAAAAAACAAGGAAAGCGTTTACTGTCGCGCTTTTGCTGGCACTTGCGCTGGCGGCGGCAGCACTTTCTGTAGAGCTTCTCATGTGCCGCGTGGCTCTTACCGAGCAGAATGATCTGAATGTAAAGCTCGGTGCAGAGCTTGAGGAACTCAACGAAGAAAACCGGCATCTTGCAATTGAGTATGAGCAGATGATAGACCTCGGCGAACTCGAGGAATATGCGAAAAACGAGCTTGGAATGTGTACAACGGCACAAAAGCAGACGGAGATTATTAAAACGGACACACAGGATAAAGCACAGATAGTCAAACAGGACGGATAAGCTGCATATTTCATTTAGCGGCAATATAGTATGTAACAGTACATATTTGTTGCGAAGGAGCAGTTATGCGCAGATCCGAAAATGTTAATTTGAGCAGCAGCCCGAGCAGGACTATGCTTCGCCGCACACTATTTCTCATGGCAGTGTGCGGCATACTTGCTTTTTTAGTCATAGCGGCGAGACTGTATGTGCTTCAGATAAAAGACCATGATAAATATGAGGAGCTTGCGATAAACCAGCAGCTCAGAGAGACCGGCACATCCGCCGAGCGCGGCACGATATACGACTGCAATATGAATATCCTTGCCATGAGCGCCGATGTGGAGAATGTTTATCTCAGTCCGGCTGAGATAGCTATGTATAACGAGGATCCCGAGCTCATAGCCGACGGACTTTCGGAAATACTGGAACTTGATAGGCAGGAGATACTCAAGAAGACAGAGAATAACGGCTCGTGGTATGTCACCGTTGCCAAAAAGGTCGAAAAGGAAACCGCCGATAAGGTAAGAGCCTTTAAAAAGGAGCACAACCTCAAGGGGGTTCGCCTTGAAAGCGACACCAAGAGGTATTACCCCTATTCGTCGCTTGCCTGCCACGTGATAGGCTTTGTGGGAACGGATAATTTCGGGCTCGACGGTATAGAAGCACAGTACGACTCAGTGCTGTGCGGCACTTCGGGTAAATATATGCGTGCAACGAATGCCTACGGAACGGATCTGCTTTTTGACCGCTATGAGGGCTACACCGGAGCCGAAAACGGCTTAGACCTTGTAACGACGATAGACCTCGCCATACAGCATTATGTTGAAAAAACGCTGTATCAGGCGGTGGAGGATTACGATATTCAAAACGGAGCCGGAGCCATCGCCATGGATGTGAAGACTGGCAAGATACTTGCAATGGCATCCATAGGCGGGTATGACCTGAATAATTTCCTCGATGTCAGCGATGAGGCGAAGAGCTCCATTGAGCAGGCTCCCACACAGGAGGAAAAGGATCAGCTTCTTGCCGATGCCCAGCGCCTGCAATGGCGAAATAAAACGGTTTCCGATACATACGAGCCGGGCTCGACATTTAAGATAATAACCCTGTCCATGGCGCTCGAAGAGGGAAGCGTCAGCCTCAACGACAGCTTTTTCTGCGGCGGCAGCGTTCAGGTGCCGGGCAGAACAAATCCGGTAAGGTGCTGGAAAACGAGCGGACACGGCTCGCAAACGCTCACGCAGGCGGTACAGCATTCGTGCAACGCTGCGTTTGTCAACATCGGACTTCGCGTGGGTGCAGAAGCGTTTTATAAATACTGCGATGCGTTCGGGTTTCTCACGCTCACCGGTGACAGCACCCAGCAGCTCACAGCCAAAACCGGCATAGACCTCGGCGGCGAGAGCGGCAGCATATGGTGGAGCGAGGACACCTTCTACAGCGAAAAGAATAAATCCCAGCTTGCCGCGGCATCGTTCGGGCAGACATTCACAATAACTCCGCTCCAGCTCATAACGGCGGTGAGCGCCTGCGTAAACGGCGGCTACCTCATGCAGCCGTATGTCGTGGAAAGTTTACTGGACTCGGACGGGAATACGGTGTATAATCATAAGCCGACCGTTGTGCGTCAGGTGATAAGCGAGGAAACAAGCAAAACCGTCTGCGGTATCCTCGAACAGGTCGTGGGCGATCCTAACGACGGTACCGGCAGAAATGCCGCCGTTGCGGGCTACCGCATAGGCGGTAAGACCGGCACCTCCGAGAAGGTCAGCTTTGAGGCCCAGACGGGCAAAAAGGAATACATCGTTTCGTTTATCGGATTTGCACCGGCGGACGATCCGCAGATAGCGATACTCGTTCTGCTCGACTCTCCGGGTACCGGCTCGGGAGGATATGTATCCGGCGGTCAGATGGCAGCGCCGACCGTCGGCAAAATGTTTGCCGACATTCTGCCGTATATGGGCATTGAGCCCGTGTACGATGACAACGCGGAAAAGACTGCCGATAAAGCGGTACCGTCCTTGAAGGGGCTCGGACTGGAGGAAGCAAAGCAAAAGCTTGCGGAAGCCGGATTTGAGTGCAGAGTAATAGGCGGGGGAGGCGCGGTCACCGATCAGCTTCCGGCATCGGGAGCCGTCATTGCTGGCGGCAGCACAGTGATACTGTATGCCGGTGCGAGCCCGTCGCCGGAGCTTGAAACAATGCCGGATATAAGCGGAATGAGCTATACCGAAGCGGCCCAGGTCCTGAGCGGTTACGGATTATTTATAAAGAGCAATACATCGGTCAGCCAGCCGGCAGCGCAGATCGTTGCAACACAGAGCGTCAGAAGCGGCGCGTCGGTAAAGCACGGAACGGTCATTGAAGTAACGCTCCTTGCCGATGATGAGAGTATGCTCGGAAGATATTAGACAAAGGATGATGTGCGATGAGATTATCGGAGCTTATAAAAAATATAGGGGTCATACAGCTTGCCGCTGACGATCAGTGCGAGATCGGGGGGATCAGCTATGACTCCCGTACGACAAAGTCCGGAGATGCTTTCGTTGCAATATCCGGTTTTGAGACCGACGGGTATAAGTACATACCCGCTGCCGTAAAAAACGGTGCAAGCGTTATTATCTGCGACAGAGTGCCGCAGGTGGAAACGCCGTATGTCCTTGTAAGCGACTGCCGTAAGGCGCTTGCATTAGCGAGCGCAAACTATTTCGGTCACCCCGCGGACGAAATGCGAGTTATCGGAATAACCGGCACGAACGGCAAGACGACGACGACTTACCTTTTAAAGCATATGCTGGAGGCAGAGCTCGGTGCAAAGGTCGGACTTGTGGGCACAAACGGCAATATGATAGGCGATGAGTTTATCCATACGGAGCGCACAACGCCCGAAAGCTTTGAGCTTCAGCGGCTTTTCAGGCAGATGGCGGATGCAGGCTGTACCCATGTCGTCATGGAGGTCTCGTCCCATTCGCTCGTTCTGAGCCGCGTTGAGGGTATACGCTTCGCTGCGGGAGCGTTTACGAATCTCACTCAGGACCACCTTGATTTTCACCATACCATGGAGGCGTATGCCGAGGCTAAGGCGAGCCTGTTTACCATGTGTGATGTCGGCTGCATAAATGTCGATGACCCATGGTCGGAGAAAATGCTGTCCGCCGCCACAGGAAAAACACTCACATACTCGGCAGTTTCCGATACCGCAGATCTTTTTGCGGACAATATAAGCCTCACGGCATCAGGCGTTTCGTTCAAAGCGCATTACAACGGCAGACTCGCTGATGTGAGCCTTGCAATACCGGGGCAGTTTTCGGTTTATAACGCGCTCAACACCATAGCGCTGGGGCTCGCCCTCGGCATGGAGCTTTCGGACTGCGCCGATGCGATGAAGACCGCGCGCGGCGTAAAGGGCAGGATGGAGGTCGTTCCCACCGACGGAGACTATACGATCTTAATTGATTATGCCCACACGCCGGATGCCCTCGAAAACGCGCTTAAAGCGCTCCGAGCAACAACGAGCGGGAGACTGGTCGCGCTGTTCGGCTGCGGCGGCGACCGAGATAAAACAAAGCGCCCGATAATGGGAGCCATAGCTGCCGACAATGCCGATTTTGTGATAGTAACGAGCGATAATCCGAGAACGGAGGACCCGCAGACCATTATAGACGAGATACTCGTCGGGCTGCGCGGGAAGGAAACTCCGCACAAGACGATATGCGACAGACCTGAGGCGATAAAATGGGCGATTGACAACCATATGCCCAATGATGTAATATTGCTTGCCGGCAAAGGTCACGAGGATTATCAGGTCGTCGGTCACGAAAAGCATCACATGGATGAACGCGAGATAGTCGCACAACACATAGAGAAGAGGAACAAAACATGACTCTAAAGCTGACTCTGGCACTTGTCATGGCGTTTATAACCGCCGTGATAGTAGGAAAATTCTATGTCCCATGGCTCGTGAAAATAAAGGCGGGGCAGGAGATAAAGGAGAACGGACCGACATGGCATATGTCAAAGTCCGGAACGCCTACGATGGGCGGAGTTATCTTCATAAGCGCCTGCATACTCGTTTGCCTTACGGTTGGCTTTGAGTCTATGCGCAGCGGCGATTACACACACATATTCGTTTTGTTGTTCGCACTCGTTTTCGGAGCCATAGGCTTTCTTGATGACTGGGAGAAGCTGCGCAAAAAGCAGAATCTCGGTCTGAGCGCAAAGGCAAAGTTTTTGCTCCAGCTCGCTGCGGCTCTCGTTTTCGTACTGCTTCTCAGAAAGCTTGGGTATCTCTCGACAAGGCTGTATGTGCCGTTCTGGAATGTTGAGGTCTATATTCCGGAGGTCTTGTATTTCATCCTCGCCGCGTTCATAATCGTCGGCACCGTAAATGCCGTTAACATTACCGACGGCGTTGACGGGCTTGCGAGCGGAACTTCTCTTCCGGTGTGCCTGTTTTTTGTTGTCGTAAGCTTCATGTGGGGCGAGCGGTACATGGCTCTCGGCATATTCGCATCGGCTCTTCTCGGCGGTCTTATGGGCTTTCTTGTTTATAACTTTAACCCCGCCAAGGTGTTTATGGGCGACACCGGCTCGCTGTTTCTCGGCGGCGCTATAGCGGCACTTGCATTTGCCTATGATATGCCGCTTATACTGATAACTCTCGGCATTGTTTATATAATCGAAACCCTGTCCGATATAATACAGGTGACATATTTTAAGCTCACCCACGGAAAGCGCGTTTTTAAAATGGCGCCGTTTCACCATCACCTTGAAATGGGTGGTTGGACGGGCAAAAAGTGGAAGGAAAAAGAGCTTTTCGCGCTTTTTACTTCTGTGTCCCTGATTTTTGCAATAATTTCATTCATAGGAGTATATAATCGTTTCCAGCTCTGACAACGGAGGGTGCATTTATGCGTTACGGCGGCGCCGAACTCAGGATAAAGGAAACGAAAGATAAAACAGGACGGGCGGGTATGGATATATCCTTTTTCGTTCTTGTAATGGTGCTTCTTACCATCGGGGTAACGATGGTGCTGTCGGCAAGCTTTGCACGGGCATATTTTGATCCGGGCGGCATTACCGGCGGCGATCCTGTGTATTACTTTGTCAGGCAGTTTATTTTTGCTGCCCTCGGCGTAGCCGCAATGATAATATGCTCAAGGCTGCCGATCGGCTTTTATAAAAGGTTTTCGATACCGGTGCTCATTGCCGCGATAGTGCTGCTTATGCTCGTGCCGCTGATCGGTGTGGATGCAAACGGCGCTAAGCGGTGGATAGGCTTCGGTGCGTTCACGATACAGCCGTCGGAGATTGCCAAAATAGGTGTTATTCTATCGTTTGCCGTGCTCATATGCCGCAATCGCGGCAGGATGAAGAGCTTCAGATACGGTATTCTGCCTTTTGCGGCAATACTTATGCTCATTGTCGCATTGCTCGTGCTCGAACCGCATTTCTCAGCGTCTATAATCATCGTCGCTATCGGAGGCGTCATGCTGTTTTTGGGCGGCGCAAAGCTCGTGTGGTTTATAGCCGCCGCGGTAGCTGCCGGAGGCGGCATCGCCGTACTGCTCACGCTCTTTCCGTATGCGTCTACCAGGATAACCACATGGCGCGATCCGTTTGCATCGACATCGGACGAGGGCTATCAGATAGTCCAATCGCTGTATTCGATAGGCTCCGGAGGACTTACGGGGCTCGGACTCGGTCAGAGCAGACAGAAGTATCTGTATCTGCCTGAGGAACACAATGACTTTATTTTTTCCGTAGTGTGCGAGGAACTCGGCTTTATCGGCGCGTTGCTAATACTCACGCTGTTCGCGCTGCTTATCATTCGCGGCTATTGGATAGCGCTGCAAGCTGCCGACAGATACAGTTTTCTTGTAAGCGCTGGGATAACCACGCTTCTTGCGATTCAGGTAATTTTGAATGTTGCGGTCGTTACGAATCTTGTGCCGTGCACCGGAATTTCGCTTCCGTTTTTCAGCTACGGCGGTACAGCGCTGCTCATGCAGATGGCTGAAATGGGTATAGTGCTGAGTGTTTCAAGAGGCATCCCATGCAGGGGAGGATGAGATATGAGAATAATATTTGCCTGCGGAGGTACGGCGGGGCACATAAATCCGGCTATCGCTGTTGCCGGCAGGATAAAAGAACTTATGCCCGACAGTGAGTTCCTGTTTATCGGTGCTAAAGGTCAGATGGAGACCGACCTCGTGCCGAGGGCAGGGTATAAGATCGAAACCGTGCGCGTGCGGGCGCTGAGCCGTGATAAAACGCTCGGCGGACTTTTCCACAACATAAGTGCGGCATGGCACCTTATACGCTCGACAATAATTGTGAAAAAGATAATCAAAAGATTTAAGCCCGATGTCGTCGTCGGTACCGGAGGGTATGTCTGCTATCCTGTGCTCAAGGCGGCATCCATGCTTGGCATACCTACGGCGGTTCACGAGAGCAATGCCGTCCCAGGGCTTACGACCCGTATGCTATCTAAAATAGTTGACATGATAATGCTCGGCTTTGAAGAGAGCCGAAAGTACTATAAAAATCCCGAAAAAACCGTGGTCACGGGTACTCCGGTACGCGGCGAGTTTTCAAAATACTCAAAGAAGACGGCAAAGGCCGAGCTCGGTATACCGATAGATAAACCGCTTGTCGTGTCGGTATGGGGCTCGCTTGGAGCAGCCAACATGAATGCGGCAATGTGCCAGTTTATAAAGCTTGCGGGAAGTAACGCGGGATTTACGCTCATCCACTCTGCCGGAAGTGAGGGCTATGCCGAAATGGTCACCACGCTTCAGGAGATAGCTCCGGATTACGAAAAAAACGGCATGGATGTGCGGGAGTACATTTACGATATGCCGAGAGTCATGGCGGCTGCTGACATTGTCCTGTGCCGTGCGGGCGCATCAACCATCTCCGAGCTTACATATATGCATAAGCCCACGATATTCGTGCCCTCGCCGTTTGTCACCAACAACCACCAGTTTAAAAACGCCAAGGTGGTCGAGGATGCCGGTGGAGCGCTCATATTCGAGGAGGGCTGGTTTGAGCCCAAAGAGCTGCTGAACGCGGTGAAAAGGATACTTTCATCGCCCGATGAGCTGAACAAAATGTCGGCGGCTATGGAAAAGCTTGCGATGCCCGAAGCCACCAATATGATTTGCGACCGAATTTTTTCCCTTTGCAAAAGTAAATAACAAATCCGAACCTTGCGGCATAGAATGGCATGATTTAAGTTCTTTCTGCGAGGTTTTTTTATGGCAATATGGCATATAAACGGAGGAAAGCGTCTTGAGGGCGCGTGCTTTGTACAGGGCTCGAAAAATGCAGTCCTGCCGATTTTGGCAGCCTCGATCGTGTGCCCGACCGAAACCGACCTGCTGAATGTGCCGCAACTGAGCGATGTTGAAGCTTCGCTTGCGATACTGCGGCAGCTCGGCTGCACCGCCCAGCAGCAGGATAACGATGTGTACATAGATTCTCGCACCATAACCTCAAACGAGATACCGCAGAGCATGATGGAGCGTATGCGCTCATCGGTGCTGTTCATGGGGGCGCTGCTTGCAAGGTGCGGCGAGGTGCGCATGACAGCTCCCGGAGGCTGCAAGCTCGGAGCGCGCCCCATAGATATGCATATCGACGCCATGAGAGCACTCGGCGCAAGCGTGGAGGAACGCGGCTGCGAGATAATATGCAAAGCAGATAAGCTTGTCGGAAATCGCATAAGACTGCCTTACCCGAGCGTGGGCGCAACGGAAAATGCAATGATTGCCGCTTGCGCCGCACAGGGCGAGACCGTAATATCAGGCGCCGCAAAGGAGCCGGAGATCGAGGATCTTCAGGAGTATCTGCGAAAGGCGGGAGCTTATATGAACGGCGCGGGAACATCAGCGATAACCGTGTCGGGATTTTCAGCCGAGCAGCATATAGGCCATCGTATAATGCCAGACAGGATAGCTGCTGCAACACTCCTGTGCGCCACTGCGGCAACCGGCGGCGATGTTGAGCTTAGAGGGGTCGATTTCAGACAATTTTACCGTTTGCAGCACTTCCTAAAACAAAGCGGCTGTGATATAATATCCTCAAAACGCAGTCTCAGACTTGTCTCCGATGGAAAGCTTTCGGCAGTCGGCAGGGTCTCGACCGGACCATATCCGGAGTTTCCTACAGATATGCAGCCGCTCCTGATGGCGGCGCTGTTAAAAGCCTCCGGCAGGACAGAGTTCATTGAGAATGTTTTTGACTCCCGATTTGCGCATACAAAGGAGCTCGCGCGCTTCGGCGCTGATATTTCGGTGGAAAGGCGCAAGGCATCCGTGTGGGGAGTAAGAAGTCTTTCCGGAAGTGTTGTCAGCGCTACAGATCTTCGCGGCGGTGCGGCAATGGTCATTGCGGCGCTGGCGGCGGAGGGCGGCAGCATAATAGTTGACAGCGGGCATATCCGGCGCGGCTATGAATTTTTAGATCACAGGCTCCGAGCCCTCGGTGCTGATATATTTATGGAGTTGTAATATGTCCAATACAAATGATTATTACAGAAAACGCGAGGATCCGTATAAACCCAAGCTAAATCGCAATGTGAACAGACCGCTTACATTTTTTCTTGTCATAGTTGCAATAATATTCATAATGAGTCTCTTCTTTAAGGTATCGCGCATTGAAGTTAGAGGCAACTCCCGATACACCGCCGAGGAGATAATAACCGCTTCCGGCATCGAAGAGGGAGATAACCTGTTTTTCATAAACGGGATCGCTGCCGGAAGCCGCGTGGCGGTAAAGCTTCCGTATGTAGAAACTGTCCAAATAAACAGAGGACTGCCTAACCTTGTTATCATTGAGGTCGTGGAAAGCAGCGCCGTCGGATGCGTCAAGGTAGGCGATGAGCTGTGGTCGGTAAGCAGCAGCGGAAAGTTCTTAAGCAGCATATCTCAGGCTGACAGTGAGCACATTGCCATGATAAGCGGCATAACCGTTACCGAGGCAGCGGTAGGTGAGCACATAAATGCAGGCGAAGGAGAAAGCGCCAAGCTAAGCTATCTGATTGACATTTTATATCAGATACAGGCGAGGGGACTCGTCGGAAAGGTGACAGCCATCGACCTCAGCGATGCCGCAAATCCGATGTTCGTCTATGACGGACGCTTTCTTGTAAAGCTCGGTGCAATGGATAACACCGAATACAAGTTTGGCAAGATGCTCTCTGCTGCTTCCAAGCTTTCGGCAGATGATGCCGGTACGATGGATGTTTCCACCGGAGATAAGGTCGTTTTCAACCCGAATTAATACTTTGTTTACATAGCGGTATAAAAATCTATTGACCTATCGTCAAAAAAGTTATAAAATGTTACAAGATGCGAAAAGTGACTTTGGCTGATGCCGGGTCTTTCTAAATAACTGTACTGGAGGAAATAAAATGGATTTCAAAGCCGAGGTTGGCCCTGAAAATGTCGTTACTATAAAGGTAGTTGGTATCGGCGGAGCCGGTAATAATGTCGTTAACAGAATGGTCAAGTCCGGAACTCAGGGCGTTGAGTTCATAGCAGTCAATACCGATAAGCAGGCACTTGCCGTTTCCAGCGCCGATCAGAAGATCCAGATCGGTGAGAAGCTCACCCATGGTCAGGGCGCGGGCTCCGACCCCGAGGTCGGCAAGAAGAGCGCCGAGGAAAGCCGCAATAACATTGCCAAGGCTGTCGAGGATGCCGATATGGTATTCATCACTGCCGGCATGGGCGGCGGCACCGGCACCGGCGCAGCTCCCACTGTTGCCGACATTGCCCGTGAAGCCGGCATACTGACCGTCGGCGTTGTGACCAAGCCATTCAAGTTCGAGGGCAAGCGCCGCATGGATCAGGCAAACGAGGGCATTAAGGAAATGCTCGGCAAGGTCGATTCTCTGCTGATAATCCCCAACGACCGCCTGAAGTACGCCACCGACCAGAAGGTCACTCTTGCCAATGCTTTCGAGATTGCCGACGATGTCCTTCGTCAGGCAGTTACCAGCATATCCGATCTTATAAAGAACACCGGATTTATTAACCTCGACTTTGCCGATGTTACCTGCATCATGAAGAACGCCGGCTTTGCCCATATGGGCGTGGGTCGCGCGGCAGGCAAGGGCAAGGCGGAGGATGCTGCTCGCATGGCAGTTGCAAGCCCGCTGATGGAGACCTCCATAAATGGCGCGCACGGTGTGCTTATAAACATCACCGGTTCCGAGGACATGGGTCTTGAGGATGTTGAAGCAGCTGCAAACCTCGTTCAGGAGGCAGCGCATCCCGATGCAAACATCATCTTCGGTGCAACATTCGACGAGTCCATGCAGGACGAGATCCGCGTCACCGTTATCGCTACCGGCTTTGAGGAGGCACCCACCGCAAAGCAGCCGGCTCAGCCCGCTGCAAAAGCAGAGCCGACCTTTGAGAAGCAGACCGGTATGTTCACCGCAGCATCCGAAAAGGCTGCCGAAAAGAAGCCTGAGGAGCCTGCAAAGGCTTCTGGTGAGGAAGACCCGTTTGATAGCATCTTCAAGATCTTCAACGCCAACAGCTGATCAAGAAAAATGTAAAACGAGGAGTCTGATGACTCCTCGTTTTTTGTATATCGAAAACCACTCGCTGGGCGAGTGGTTCAAAAAAGGCTACTGCCGATGAGAAAAAATAAAACTCCCTCTGTTATAGTAGAAATGCGGTCTGGCAACTGCGGCGAAAAGCGCAGAGAGATAGGAAAAATACTGAGGCAGTTGTGCGAATGGAAAAAGGTTACGATTGTAGAGGCGGAGGTGTGTCCGGATCATATTCATATGCTTCTTGAAATCCCGCCCAAAATCGTGGTTTCGAGCTTTGTGGGATACCTGAAAGGCAAAAGCTCGCTGATGATCTATGAAGAGTTCTCCAATTTGAAGTATAAATATAGAAACCGCGAATTTTGGTGTCGGGGATACTATGTGGACACGGTGGGAAAGAATGCGAAGAAAATGGAAGAATACATCCGCAACCAGTTGGAGGAGGATAGGATGAGTGAGCAACTGACAATGGGAAACTTCTAAGCCCGTTTACGGGCAGATAGTAACAAGCCTATGCAGATGTCAAATCGTACCAACGCCGCATGAGGCGTGGCTGGTAACATAGGGTTTCGCCCGTATAATTAATACCCCCGGATTCGCCGGGGGATATTTATTCTGATTCTTCAGTTGATGTACTTGTCGATAGCGGTGTTGAGTTCCTCGATAAACTTATCGTCGCCGGTTTCTACGGCGTCGGTTATGCAGTGCTCAAGATGATCCTTGAGGATAACGCGTGCAGTGCTGCTCAGAGCCGACCTTACGGCAGCAAGCTGTATTAGAACATCGGTGCAGTCGCGCTCTTCCTCCACCATGCGCTTTACGGACTCGAGGTGCCCTATTGCGCGGGCAAGCCTGTTTATGACTGCCTTGCTCTGCGTGTGGGTATGAGAGTGATTGTGGTGCGGATGCTCGAGCTCCTTATGCTCGGATATATTCGGGCATGGTGCTTTTTCGTGACAGTGTATGATACCGTCGCCGTGGTCGTGGTAAAAGCCGTCGTCTGGTCTGTGCATAGTGCAGCCTCCGAAAAAATCATAATGACAACATAATACTTTAAAAGAACAAAAAAAGCAATCCCCCGAGCCATAAACGACTCGGGGGATTAAACTATATGCGTTATTTGCTGATTTTCTCCGCGGTATCCTTGAGAGCTTTAATTGCGATCTTGCCGCCGCGCTTTGCCATGCCTGCGATAAGATGCGGAGCTATCTTCTCGACCTTGGGCGAAACGAACTCATCCACCCATACGAGCTTTATCGCATCGAACTTGCACTTTGTAGTGCATATACCGCAGCCCACGCAGCGGTATTCATCGAGAACGACCGCACCGCAGCCGAGACAGCGCTCGGTCTCGCGCTTTAACTGCTCTTCGGTAAATGTTCCGCGCAGGTCCTTCATGGTGCTCTTTGCTTTGTCGGCTCCGGCATTCGCAGCTTTCTGTCTCGGAATAGCGTCATATCCGCCGAGTGCGACCGCAGCGCGGCTCTTGTCGAGCGAGGTGAAAACGCGCCTGTCACGACCGAGGTTCTGTGTCTGACCGGGATGCACATATCTGTGAATGGATATAGCGCCCTCTTTGCCCGCCGCTATCGCGTGTATAACAAAGGACGGCCCCGTAACGACATCGCCGCCGGCAAATACATCCGGCTCACCGGTCTGATAGGAGAGCTCATTTACTCTTACGCAGCCCTTCTTGTCGAGCTTCATCGCACCAAGGTCAATTCTGCCCCAATCAATACGCTGACCGATCGCGCCTATGACATTGTCAACATCGAGTATCTCATACTCGCCGGTGCCCACAGGTGCGCGTCTGCCGGATGCGTCGGGAGCGCCGAGCTCCATTTTTTCGACCTTCAAGCCCTTGACTGCGCCGTTTTCGCCGGTTATCTCTGCCGGTGCGCGCAGGAGCGTAAGCTTGACGCCCTCATTAAGGGCATCCTCTATCTCCTCGGGATCGGCCTTCAGCTCATCGCGGCTGCGGCGGTAAACAAGCATAACATTCTCGGCGCCAAGCCTTATGGCGCTCCTGGCGACATCGACAGATACATTGCCGCCGCCGATAACGGCTACGGACTTGCCGAGCTTGGGAGTCTTGCCGGTGAGCGTTGCGCGCAGGAAGTCTATGCCGCCGTAAACGCCGTCGAGCTCTTCTCCGGCAATGCCGATGGGTGAGCTCTTCTGAGCACCGATCGCCATGTAAAATGCCTTGTAGCCTTGAGCTCTCAGCTCATTAAGAGTTACATCCTTGCCGACCTCGACACCGTTTTTAAATTCAACGCCGAGCTCGCGCAGTACCTCAATCTCGGAGAGAACGACATCCTTTTCAAGCCTGAAAGTGGGGATTCCCATGGTCATCATGCCGCCGAGAGTATCCTCTTTTTCAAAAACGGTCACGGGGTAGCCCTTAACAGCAAGGTAGTACGCACAGCTCAAACCGGCGGGACCTGCGCCGATAACGGCTATCTTCTGCGGGTACATTTTGCCTATCTGGTTGAGCATCGAAGGCACAAAGCGATGCTCAGCCTTCATGTCCTGCTCGGCGATGAACTTTTTAATATCGTCTATAGCGATTGGATCATCAATGTCACCGCGTGTACACGCGTCCTCACAGAATTTCGGGCATACACGGCCGCAGATGGCAGGGAAGGGGTTCTCTTTTTTAATAAGCTCCAGCGCATCCTGATACTTGCCGAGCGCCGCAAGCGTTATATAGCCCTGAACTGCAATGTGAGCAGGGCAGTTTGTCTTACATGGAGCGGTGCCTGTCTCAACAACATTTTCGCGGTTTTCGCGCCAGTCCTCGTTCCAATGCTCCTTTGTCCATATCTTGTCGTCGGGCGTTTCCGAAACTCTTATCTCAAGGGGCTTTGTGGAGCACAGCTTCTGACCGAGTCGGAGCGCGTTCATCTGGCAATTTTCAACACACTGACCGCAGGCAACGCATTTTTCTTTATCGACCTGCGCACGGTAATTCGATTTCATTATGGTCGGATCGTTAAACAGTCTGCCGCCGCGCAGCGACAGGCAGGAGCATTCGCAGCAGTTGCATATACCGGAAACCGTTCCGGTGCCGTCTGTATTCGACAGCTCGTGGATAAGTCCGTTATCCTCTGCGCGCTTGAGTATCTCGTATGCCTCCTGCTTAGTAATCTCTCTGCCGTGTCCGGTTTTTACATGAAAATCGGCAGCCTTGTCAAGCATTATGCACATATCCTCCTCAAGGTGACCGCAGCCCTCGCCCATAATGCGGCGCGTGCGGCGGCAGGAGCAGTCCGTAACGGCTATCTTCCAAGCGTTTTCTATGTACTTGCTGAGCTGGTCGGCTGGTACCGCGTGGCGATTGAGGTCAATGGACTTTTCAACGGGAATAACGCGCATAACGCCCATGCCGCGCGGCAGATTCGGCGTCATGAGCTTCATGTTCTTGAGAGTGTACTCATCAAAACAGCGGGCAATCTCGGGATGCGCTTCGACCTGTGCCTTATTGCCGACCATCATTTCCATGATGCCAGGTACCCAGCAGGGAAGCGTGTAGTTCTCAACACCGGTGTTCGGGTCGGTGTATATTACTACAACGCCCTCGTTACCAAGCTCCCAAAGCAGCTTTTTGGTCTCCTCCGGCGATTTGCCGCATTTTTTTACGACCTCATCGAGCGTGAGACTGTGCCTTACCTTACAGGCAAGGGCTACATCCGCCTGATCGTCCGTAACTACCTCGGCGAGGATGCGGTACTCCGGATCCGATGGTACATTTGGAATGCCGGTGCGCGCCTCAAGGGTAATCTTGTTTGCCAGTGCAAGTATTTTCGGTCTGAATGCCATGGTATTGCTCCTTCCTTTTACTTATTAACTCCATATGTATAAACACTTCTGTGATTAGAATATCATCTTTTGTGAAATTGTCAACGATTTGGCACTGCTGTGTGTGAAATTTATATAATTTGTACAGGCAATATTCAAATATACTCTATCTGAGGTGATCGTATGCTTGGAGTTTCGCTGGCAATGCTCCTCGGCGGAGTTCTGCTGATGCTCAGAATATCGCAGGGAGGTTCATTTCCGAGTCCGCTTTCGGCAGAGGAGGAGAAAAAATATCTGGAGATGTGGCAAAGCGGCGATATTGAGGCGAGAAATGTGCTGGTCGAACACAATCTGCGGCTCGTTGCGCACATAATCAAAAAGTACTACACTCAAACAAATGATGTTGAGGACTTAATTTCAATAGGAACGATAGGGCTTATTAAAGGTATAAATACCTATAAGTCGGATAAGGGTGTGCGCCTTGCGACTTATGCCAGCCGTTGTTGTGAAAATGAAATACTCATGCATTTCAGAAGTCAAAAGAAATCCATGGGTGATGTGAGTCTTTCGGATGTGCTCGAAACGGACGGAGAGGGCAATAACCTCTCATTTATGGATGTTTTGGCGCAGGAAGATGAAATGAGCGAGCGCATCGGCAATATGGAGCTGTGCGGCAAGCTCAGAGAGATAATAAAAACTTCGCTCAATAAAAGGGAGGGGCAAATAATCATGCTGCGCTATGGGCTGCTCGGCAAACCGCCAATGACCCAGCGTGAAACTGCTAAGGAGTGCGGCATAAGCAGATCTTATGTGAGCAGGATAGAAAAGAAAGCGCTCGATAAACTCAAAAATGCCATGAGCGACGATAAGCCAGTCACATAAGGCACTTGTATAAAAGCTCACAGTATGGTACAATACCTTGAAATGCTAGGAGGTGAGCTTATGCGAGTAAAAAAAACAGTGTGGACATTTTTCATGCTCATAGTGGCGGCAACGCTTGTTTTGATAGTTAATTCTCGCATGCAGCTTACTTCCGAAGTGATAGTCGGCTCATCGGACCAGGTGTTTGTAAAAACAAACGATCTTGACAACCCGATGAAGGGCTATGAAAAAACAGACAATGTCTCAAATGACAAGTACGCAGATCTGAGCTTTCCGAACATCACCATAAGCGACTGGCAGTATATACTTATAAATAAGGATAATAAGCTAAGGTCTTATGCTCCCGAAGTGAAGCAGATCGGCTCAAGCGGGATGTATTTTGATAAACGCGCAATAAAAAACCTTAACGAGCTGCTCGATGCCGCTAAAGAAGCAGGGTACACACCGTACATAAGTGCAGGCTATGTGTCTTTCGCAAGCCAGCAGCAGGCGTTCAACGAGAAGGCATCAGAGCTTTCGCAAAACGGCGCTTACACATATGAGGAAGCGCAGAAGCTGGCTGAGGAGATAGTCGCAAAACCAGGCACAAGCGACCATCAGACCGGCCTTGCTATAGACATCATGGATCAGCAGTATGAAGTTTTGGATTATTCCAAGATGAATGCCGAGTTTTTCGCGTGGCTCGATGCCAATTGCGCGCAGTATGGCTTTATAAAGCGTTATCCAAGCGACAAGGAGAGCATCACTGGATGGGATGAGCCGTGGCATTACCGCTATGTCGGTAAAGAGGCTGCCGAGTTCATAACCCAGAACGGGCTAAGTCTTGAGGAATTTGTCGCGCACTATGGATGACAGATGGGCACAAACAATAAATTGTGCGGAGGCATGCAAAAAATGCTTGCAATAACGATATATAGGTGTTATTATATCTGTGTTAGTCAGTAAGTTTTCAAGAGTGGGTCACAGCCCACTCTTTTTGTTGAGCATTTTGCCGAACACAAAATCAGGAGCGAAATATGAGTAAGATCAGCGAAAAAGTTGAAGCACTTGCAAAACCCATCGTTGAAGAAGCCGGATGTGAGCTTTGGGCGGTGGAGTATGTAAAAGAAGCCGGATCGTGGTACCTTAGGGTGCTTATCGATAAGGAGGGCGGTGTCGGCATTGCCGATTGCGAGGCTATAAGCCGCAGGCTTGATCCCATCCTTGATGAAGCTGACCCTATACCGGATAGCTATGTGTTCGAGGTCGGCTCCGCAGGAGCCGAGCGTGAGCTCAAGCGCCCATCTGATTTTGAGAGGTTTATCGGCGCTGAGGTCGAAGTCAAGCTGTATCAGGCAGTAAACGGCAAAAAGTCGTTGGCAGGAACGCTGGAAGCGTATGAGGACGGGGATATAACCGTCTCCGGAATGCTTCTTAAAAAAGAACAGATCGCACAGGTCAAGCTGCGCGTGACCATATAAAAAGAAGAGGTATATTGAAATGAACGCTGAATTTTTCTCTGCAATTGAGGATCTCGAAAAAGAAAAGGGTATTCCCAGAGATTATATGTACGACAAGATAAAGCAGGCAATGCTGGCGGCATTCCGCCGCGATAATCCCGAGTGTGCGGATAATGTTGACATACTGCTTGACGAAGGCAGAAAGCGCATAGAAATGTATGTAGACAAGGTCGCCGTTGAGCAGGTGGAAGATCCCGCTCTGGAGATAGACATCGAGGCGGCAAAGAAGATCAGCAAGCGCGCAAAGCTCGGAGATACTATCAAAATTCCTGTAGAGACCAAGAAATTCGGCCGCATTGCAGCTCAGGCTGCAAAGCAGGTGATCATCCAGGGCATCCGTGAGGCTGAGCGCGGAATAGTTTACGAGGAGTTCACCTCCAAAGAGCATGAAATACTCACCGGCGTTGTTTCCCGCATAGAGCCGCGCACCGGCAGCGTTTCCATCCGCATCAGCTCCAACAGCGAGTACACCGAGGCGATGCTCTCTCCGAACGAGAGGATCAAGACTGAGCCGCTCAAAGAGGGCGACCGTATAAAGGTCTATGTTGTTGAGGTCAGAAATGCCACAAAGGGACCGCAGGTTCTCATAAGCCGCACCCATCCGGGCTTGGTAAAGCGCCTGTTCGAGCTCGAGGTTCCCGAAATATACGACGGAACGGTCGAGATAAAGTCCATCGCGCGCGAGGCCGGAAGCAGAACGAAGATGGCAGTGTGGTCGACCGATCCCGATGTCGATCCCATCGGCTCGTGCGTAGGACCCAAGGGCGGCCGTGTTGCGAGCATAGTCGAAGAGCTAGGCGGTGAGAAGATAGATATAATCAAGTACAGCGAAGCTCCCGAAGAGTATATCGCAGCAGCGCTGGCACCGTCTGAGGTCGTAAGCGTTACCGTGCTTGAAGACGGCAAAAGCTGCCGCGTCGTAGTTCCCGACAGTCAGCTTTCGTTGGCAATCGGCAAAGAGGGACAGAATGCGCGCCTTGCGGCACGACTGACCGGATATAAAATAGACATTAAGCCCGAATCAGAGGCATAAATGGAAGGAGGCAGCCGGAATGCAGAAGAAAATACCGATGAGGCAGTGTTTGGGCTGCCGCGAAATGAAACCTAAACGAGAGCTGATACGGGTTGTTAAGGCTCCGGAGGGAGAGATAAGCCTCGATTTTAAGGGGAAAAAGCCCGGCAGGGGCGCTTATGTGTGTCCAAATGCCGAGTGCTTGAAAAAGGCTGTAAAATCAAAGGCGCTTGAACGGGCGTTTTCCGCGCAGATCCCCGAGGAAGTTTATGAGGCTCTGTCAAAGCAGATGGAGGCTCCAAACGATGAATAAGGCACTCAATCTGCTCGGGCTTATGCGCAAGGCGAATGCGATACGCATCGGAGAAGAGGACACGGGCTCGGCTGTAAGAGAGCATGCCGCAAAGCTTGTGCTGCTCGCATCCAACGCATCGGAAAACGCACAAAAGCGCGCGAAAGGTTATATGTATTCAAGTAAGGCACCGCTTATAACGGTACCGTTTACGAAGCATGAAATATCGGAAAGCGTAGGCAAGCCGGGGTGCTCAATGGCGGCTATATGCGACATTGGCTTTGCCGAGGCGTTTATGAACATACTTGCGGAGCATTTGCCCTCGCAATACGGGCAGACTGCCGAGCTCATAAAAGTCAAGGCTGCCGAAAGTAAAACACGAAAGAGCGAAGGCTCAGAGCACCGAAACAATAAGAGGATAGGCAAGAGGAGGAATAATGCATGAGCATGATGAAATACAGAGTACACGAGGTAGCAAAGGATTTTAATACGACATCCAAGGTGATAACTCAGATATTGACCGATTATGCAACAACTCCTAAAAACCACATGCAGGTTTTGGAAAACGATGAGCTCAATATCATATTTGAGTATATGACTCAGCACAATCAGGTTTCGAGCATTGAAGAGGTTTTCAATGTTAAGCCCAAGAGCACCGAGCCCAAACCTGCGGAAAAGAAAGCAGAAAAGCCTGCCGCAGATGCCGGAAAGCCGGTAGCACCCGCTGCCGAGCAGCAGCCCGCACCCAAAAAGGAGAAGGACAACAAGCCTCATGTTCCTCGTCAGGTCGCGGAGAAGCGAGTTGTTGATACTCGCGGCAGCGCGGCGGTAAATATAGCTAAGTACGACGAGAAGTTCGACAAGCTTGCCGGCGACAAGAGCCACAACCGTGACCGCGACCGCAAGGGCGGCAAGGAGAAGATCGTCAACAAGGCAAAGCAGCGTCAGCAGGGTCAGGCTGCCTCCGCAAAGCGCCGTCAGGAAGAGCGAGACAAGATGCAGAAGCTTCAGCTTGAGATAGCAAAGAAGCAGCAGCTCAAGGTCATGATACCCGATGAGATCAATGTAGGCGAGCTGGCAGCGCGAATGAAGAAGTCCGCAGGAGAGGTCATAAAGCGCCTTATAAAGCTCGGCGTTTTTGCCTCCGTTTCCGATGTAGTTGATTACGATACCGCGGCGCTCGTCGCTATGGAGTTTGGCTGCAAGGTCGAAAAAGAGGTCGTTGTTTCCGTTGAGGAGCGGCTCATCGACGATCACGAGGACAGCGCGGATGAGCTCGTCGGAAGAGCGCCCGTCGTTGTTGTCATGGGCCATGTTGACCACGGCAAGACCTCGCTGCTCGACTATATCCGCCATGCAAATGTCGCATCCGGCGAGGCGGGCGGCATAACCCAGCATATAGGCGCTTATACCGTTGAGATAAACGGAAGCCCCATAACCTTCCTCGACACGCCGGGTCACGAGGCGTTTACCTCCATGCGCGCAAGAGGTGCAATGGTGACGGATATTGCAATACTTGTTGTCGCGGCTGACGACGGTATTATGCCGCAGACAGTTGAGAGCATTAACCATGCCAAGGCTGCCGGTATACCACTTGTCGTTGCGATAAACAAGATGGACACCGTCGGCGCAAACCCCGAAAGAATAAAGCAGCAGCTCACGGAGTACGACATCGTTCCCGAGGAGTGGGGCGGTGAAACAATTGTTTGCCCCATATCGGCTAAGACCGGCGAGGGCATTGACGAACTGCTTGAAAATCTCGTCATTCTTGCCGAGGTCCTGGAGCTCAAGGCTAATCCCAACCGTGCCGCAAAGGGCGCTGTTATCGAAGCAAGGCTCGATAAGGGCCGCGGTCCTATAATGACGGTGCTTGTGCAGAACGGTACTCTCAAGCTTGGCGACATAATCATTGCCGGCACAGCCGTCGGCCGTGTCCGCACCATGATAAACGATAAGGGCGTTCGTATCACCGAGGCTGGTCCTTCTGTGCCTGTTGAGATCTCGGGTATGTCTGAGGTCCCCAGCGCGGGAGATACATTTAACGCAGTTGCAGATGAGCGCATGGCTCGTGAGCTAGTTGAGGAGCGCAAGACTCAGCAGAAGAACGCAACATTCGGAACCGGCAAGAAGGTAAGCCTCGAGGAGCTGTTCAGCCAGATTCAGGCGGGCGAAATGAAAAATCTCAACATCATTGTCAAAGCGGATGTTCAGGGCTCTGCCGAGGCCATCAAATCCTCACTTGAGAAGATCACGAACGAAGAGGTCAGAGTCAAGGTCATACACAGCGGTGTCGGCGCTATCAATGAATCCGATGTTATGCTTGCAGCTACATCCGGCGCTATAATCGTCGGCTTCAATGTCCGTCCCGACAATGCCGCGCGCGACAGTGCGGCAAGGGCGAATGTCGATATGCGTATGTACAGGGTCATTTACGACTGCATAAACGAGATCGAAGCGGCCATGAAGGGTATGCTCGCTCCCAAGTTTGAAGAAGTCATCATCGGTCATGCCGAGGTTCGTGAGACCTATAAGGTCTCCAAGGTCGGTACCGTCACCGGCTGTTATGTGCAGGACGGAAAGATCCAGCGTGGCTGCTCTGTCCGTGTCCTCAGAGATAATGTTGTTATACACGAGGGCGAGCTTGCATCGCTGCGCCGTTTTAAGGACGATGTTAAGGAAGTCGCAAGCGGCTATGAGTGCGGTATGCAGGTAGAGAAATTCAACGACATCAAGGTTGGAGATATTATTGAGTGCTTCGTTATGGAGCAAGTTAAAGTCTGATAAAATTGGGCGGTCTGTTTTGACCGCCCAAAGTGCAATACAGGAGGAGATAATATGCCTTCAAACAAACTGGCAAGGACCAATGACGATATTCAGCTTGTCATGAGCAAGCTGCTGCGTGAGATAAAGGATCCCAGAGTAAATCAAGGGATGATTAGCGTAACGAGAGTTGAAACGACCGGCGATATGCGCTATTGCAAGGTCTGGCTTTCGGTCATGGGACTTCAGAATGAAAAAGAGTTTAAAAAGGGACTAAAATCAGCGTCGGGCTGGATCCGCCGCGAGCTTGGCAATTCTCTCAAGCTCAGAAACACTCCAGAGCCCGTGTTTGAGCTCGACCACAGCATTGAATACGGCGCACATATAAACGAGATAATAAATGAGCTGAATATCAGTCATGACGAGGATGAAGAATGAACATCGGGCAGTGTGTAAAGTGGCTCAATGAGCATGATGATATTCTGATACTTACCCATATCCGCCCCGACGGCGATACTCTCGGCGGTGCGGCGGCTCTTTGTTCGGCGCTGCGAAGAGCAGGCAAAAACGCAGCGATGTACAATAATCCCGATATAACGCCGAAGTATCTTAAATATGTTAAGTCTTACATTTCGGATAACTTCCAATATAGCTGTACGGTAGCCGTTGATGTTGCCGAGCAGCATATGCTGCCGAACGGATATTCGGGTAAAGTGCAGCTTTGCATTGACCATCACCCGTCAAATTCGCACTACGCCGAGCACCTTTTGCTGAACGGCGCCAAAGCCTCGTGCGGCGAGATCGTGCTGCAGGTCATTAAGGAGCTGTGCGGCAGTGTTGAGCCGGAGGAGGCAAGCCTTCTGTATATGGCAGTCTCAACGGATTGCGGCTGCTTCCGCTATGCCAATGTAACTGCTGAGACCTTTGCAGCGGCAAGTGAGCTGCTGACCTATGGCGCACAGGTGCAGAAACTAAACTTTGACCTGTTCAGGCAGGTGTCGCGCGCGAGAATGACGCTTGAGGGCTCAATTTTGAGCGGTCTTAAGTACTTTTTCGACGGAAAGGTAGTTGCAGCGACCGTTACAAAGCAGATGATGCTCGATGCCGGTGCCACCGAAAACGACTGCGATGATATTGCCGGAATACCCGGAAAGGTAGAAGGCTGCGTTGTAAGCCTTGTGATCAGGGAGCTTGACGGCAAATGCAAGGTATCGGTACGCTCACATGAGGTATTTGACAGCAGCGCACTGTGCGCAAAATTCGGCGGCGGCGGACATAAGATGGCATCCGGCTGCACAATCGAGGCAGAACCGGAAGAAACGCTTCAGCTGCTCGTTGATGCCATAGCCGAGGTGCTTTGATGAACGGCATCATCTTGGTCGATAAACCGCAGGATTGGACAAGTCACGATGTTGTGGCAAAACTGCGCGGAGCTTTGCATGAGCGCAGAATTGGGCATTCCGGAACGCTCGATCCGCTTGCCACAGGACTTTTAGTCGTGTTTGTCGGCAGAGCCACAAGAGCCATTGAGTTTGCGGAAGCCGACAGCAAGGAGTATGTTGCGGGATTGCGGCTTGGCGTTACCACCGATACGCAGGATATAACCGGCAACATTTTGAGTGTATCGAACTCTGCCCCTGCGAAAAATGAAGTTGAAGCTGTCATCCGGAGCTTCAAAGGCGAGATAGAACAGATACCGCCGATGTACTCTGCCATAAAGGTAAAAGGCAGAAAGCTATATGAGCTTGCCCGAAGAGGGGAGAGCGTTGAACGAAAGCCGCGCAGAATAACGATCTCCGATATTGAGATCATAGGCAAGGCGAATGAGGATTATCTTCTGCGTATAAAGTGTTCAAAGGGAACGTATGTCAGGACTATTTGTAATGACATTGGTGATATTCTTGGGTGCGGTGCATGTATGAGCAGTCTCAGGAGAACACGCGCCGGCGCGTTCCAGGTAGACGATGCGCACACGGTTTCAGATATTGTCACCGCAGCAGAAAACGGCAAATGCGAAGAGCTTATGCTTCCTCTCGACACACTGTTTTCATCTTTTGAAAGGCTGGATGCTGACGATAATGCAGCCAAAAGGCTTAAAACCGGTAATATTATTTCGGTTTTGTCTCAAGATGGGCGGTACAGAGTGTATTCGCCGGAAGGAGAGTTCCTGCTCATCGGCGAAGTTAAAGGCGGAAAACTCAAAACAATAAAGAGCTTTTTTGAGGTCTGAGTATGATAAATAAAAAGAAAGCAATGGCACTTGGCTTTTTCGACGGTATACACATCGGACATGCCGCGCTTATGAATATGATAAAGCTGCGTGCCGAGCAGACCGGCGCTGAGCCTGCGGTGCTGACATTCGATGTGCATCCGGATAATCTTGTTTTTAAAAAGAATGTCCCGCTTATAAATAGTGCCGAAGACAGGGAGCATATACTAAAACGCTGCTTCGGGATCGACGATGTTGTTGTTCTGCACTTTAACCAGCAGGTCATGCATATGGACTGGAAGGTGTTCGCGGATGAGCTTATCGACGAAATGAACCTGTGCTGGATAGTTGTAGGGCATGATTTCTGCTTTGGCTATAAGGGGAAGGGAACTGCAGATAAGCTTAAAAAGCATTGCGAGGAGAGAGGCGTCGGATGCGATATAGTCGCACCCGTTTGCCTTGACGGTGTTGTCGTCAGCTCAACGCTTATTCGCCGGCTCATCGAAGAGGGAGACATCGAAAAGGCAAACGAGTATTTAGGCAGACCGCATACCCTTACGGATACTGTGCGCAGTGGGTACCACCTCGGAACGCAGATGGGTACCCCGACTATAAACATGAGCTTTCCTCACGGTGTTATCGTTCCCAAACACGGTGTTTATGCGGCTAAGGCTTATATCGACGGGAATGAGTATATGTCTGTTACCAATGTCGGTGTAAGACCCACGGTGAGCGAAAGCGGCGGTGTCAATGTTGAAAGTTATCTTCTTGATTTCCAGGGAAACCTGTACGGTCACACCGTGCGGCTCGATTTCTACAAGTTCCTGCGACCGGAGAGAAAATTCGACGATATTGATATGCTTGCAGCGCAGATCAAGCACGACGCTCAGAGCACGCGCGATTATTTCGAGAGCTTAAAGTGAATAAGCATGAATAAATGGAAAATCAGCAGAGCAAGCGGCTCTGCTGATTTTTTGTATATTAAGAACGCAGCTCTCAAAAGGTATGCTTTATGAAAGCTGTGCAAAATTGAAGGAGGATAAAATTATGGGTTCTGGCAACATTTTTTATGTTTTGTTGCTTGTCGCAGTGATTGTACTTATTATCTGTGCTGCGCTGCAGTTCGGAGAGGTGACCGTCAATAAGGGACATCCGGAAAAGAAAACAATGATAATCGTTCTGTGCCTTCTTATACCGCCTGCGGGCTATCTGCTCGCCTGCGCGCTGCCGGATAATACCCTGCGCGAGATGATCATGAGAAGCACCGGAAACGGCGCTGCCAACAGAGCAGGGGAGAGCGTCTGCCATTGCTGCGGAAGTTCCCTGCCCGCAATGGAAAACGCGGATATTTCAAAGCTCAGGGAAAGATGCGCCGCCCGCCTTGAGGATGAAAGAAAGGCTGCCGCAAAAGCCGCCGAGGATCGCCGCATTGCCTCCGAAAAGGCTGCGAAAAAGACAAAGCGCATTCTTTCTATCGCAATTCCGGCAGTTATTACGGTTATTGCAATTGTACTTGTCGTGACTAAAATCGTTATACCGAACAGCAATTACAATGCGGCTGTTGAACTATATGATGAAGGGAAATACCGTGAAGCGGCAGCGGCATTTTTGGCGCTCGGAGATTATAAAGATTCACAAGCTCGCTGTTTCTCTGCATGGGGCGAAATTACCGAAAGACAGACCATATCGGCAGGATATTATTTTACGGTTGCTGTTAAAAACGATGGCACCGTAGTCGCCACGGGAGATAACAAATATGGTCAATGTAATGTGTCGGATTGGACTAATATAAAGCTGCCGAAAGCTCAAAGTAAGTCTTGAATGAATTATTATAGTATTAAACAAAAACAGCACCGCAGGTAACCCTGCGGTGCCGATTTTTGATATTCAGTTTCAGTTAAATGCAATTCCGTCCGTGCTGTCGAGCGGAGCAATGCTGATCCAGGACTTGCCGACGCTGAGGTTGAGGGGGGTGCCGTCCTTGAGCGTGTAATGGAAGTTGTCGGCACGATCAGCGCGAGTCCAGTTTATCTCGACATACTGACCGCCGGTGAAGAAGTAGCCGGTGCCGGAGCCGGTGAGCTCCATTGCCTGGCGACCATAGCTGTCGATGGTCTTGGTCGGGATGTTCAGAACGATGACATTTGCAAGGTCTATCGAGCTGTTGTTTCCGCCGTCTATGTACTCGCTGCCGCTGATGTACGCGTTGTAGCACTTCTTATCGGCATCGTACTTGAAGTTTGTTTTGTAGTAGCCGTAAGGCACGGTGAAGTCGGCAGCGCTGCCGCCGGTGCACTGGGAAACAGCATCCTCTGCAAAGTGGAGACCGTAGGTTGTGTCATAGTCGGAAGCGTGCTTGAGATCGTAGTTTTTAGACGCAAAGTCGGCAAGCTTGCTGCCGTCGGCAAAAAGGGTGTGCTCAACATTCTTGCCCTGACTCAAACGGGTCTTGTCGCGGTAGTAGCTGGATGCCTCGCCTGCGCGGGAGCCGCGGACGCCGTCCATGTTGTCGATGCCGAGAGACTTGATGTCCGAATATGCCTGCTCACTGCCGCCGGCGTGAATGTAGATAGCATCGTAAGCCTGAGCCATGCTGATGTAGTAGGGCCTTGCGCTGCGAAGCGAGCCGACCGTTACACCGTCAACATCGTTAAATACCGCCATCATACGGGTGATGCCGCCCTCTGCAAGAGCTTCGTATATAATGGAAGCCTGAGAAAGACCGACTGCGGGACGGGCATCGGGATGGTTATTTATCATAACACAGTACGGACGAAGATCGCTCTTATCTTCGCTGACTGCCTCACCGGTCAAAGGATTGATAGGACCGCTTGCGGTCTCGTGGCTGTTAAGACCGTCTTTGTTAACGCCGGGGGCGTTGGGATCGCTCTCATCCTTGCCGCATCCCGCGAGTAGGCACAGGACCATGAGCATGGAGAGAACAAGTGCAATTAGTCGTTTCAAATCGAAACACCTCACATATTGTAGATTTGCTTGTGCGTGGATTCATTATACTCTTTAACAGCCTTATTGTCAAACTCATAGAAATGTGGTAGTATCTGCACAGGAGATGATTTTTAATGTACGAACAGATAAAGGCAGAAACCAAAAAAGCTGTTGAAGAGCTTGTTGATAGAGCGGGGCTTAAAAAGGGCTCAATGCTTGTAGTCGGCTGCTCTTCGAGCGAAATTTTAGGTGAGCACATAGGCAAGGGCTCCTCGCCGGAGACCGGTGCCGCGGTTGCGCAGACGATCCTGCAGGTGCTTGATGAAAAGGGGATATACCTTGCGGCGCAGTGCTGCGAGCATCTCAACAGAGCCCTCGTTGTGAGCCGTGAGGCTGCCGATAAGTATATGCTTGACGAGGTATGCGTTCGCCCGATGCCGAAAGCCGGCGGCTCGTTTGCTACGGCTGTATATGATCTTATGCCCGACCCTGTGATGGTGGAGCATGTAAGAGCCAATGCTGGGCTTGACATCGGCTGCACTCTCATAGGAATGCACCTTAAAGATGTTGCGGTACCGCTCAGACTGTCGGTCAAGCAGATCGGCAGTGCGCTCGCAAATGCGGCATACACAAGACCAAAGCTTATAGGCGGTGTAAGAGCGCATTATCCCGAATAACAATTATTGAAGGCATTGGACAGCCAATGCCTTCAACATATTTTTAAGCCTTTATACCTATTCCGCACTCTCTCATGGAGCATTTCAGTTTTTCAAGATGCTCCGGAGAAATGTCGGTCAATGGCAGCCTGAGCCTTCCGCATCCCATACCTATGAGCTCCATAGCGGCCTTAACCGGTATTGGATTAGTCTCGATAAAGAGGTCAGAAAACAGTCTTGAATACTTAAAATACAGCTGCTGAGCCTGATCAAAATCACCGTCAAGGCACAAAGCGCAGAGCTTTGCTACGGCGGCGGGTACGACATTCGAGGCAACGGAAATGACACCGAGAGCGCCGAGCGCCATCATCGGTACGGTGTTGTCGTCGTTTCCGCTCCAGACATATAGATCATTTCCGCACTCTGCTCTCGTTGCGGCAAATAGGCTGAAATCTCCGGATGCCTCCTTGATTCCGTTTATGTTCGGATGCTGTGCAAGCTGCTTGTAGGTTTCAAGCTTTATCCCGACGCTTGTTCTTGACGGGACATTGTATACTATCATCGGTAGATCTATCCGATCCGCGACATATGTAAAGTGCTTAACCAGCCCATCCTGAGTTGCTTTGTTGTAGTACGGAGTCACCATAAGCACGCCGTCGGCATCGCATCTGAGTGCGCATTTGGCAAAATTCAGCGCCTTTGCGGAATCATTGCTGCCTATGCCCGCGATAATTTTCATGCGGTGATCGTTGTACCGGCATACAAATTCTATGAGCTCCTCGTGCTCATACCGGCTCATCGTGGCGTTTTCGCCGGTGGTTCCGCAAACTACTATTGCTGCCGTTCCGTTGTCATATTGATAGTCGATAAGCTCTTTCATGCGCTCATAGTCAATTCCGCTATCGGAAAAAGGAGTGACGATCGCGGTGCAGGATCCTTTGAATACAGGAGTTTTGAACATAATATCCCTCCAATACAGTGCTTGAATATAAATATGTGAACACTTACCTTTGTATGACATAAATATTGAATTTAAGCGGCATTTATATTATAATGTACGGACAATGTGCGTACACATTGTCATTTTTACTTACGGAGCAAAAGCAAAATGAATAAATCGGATTTTGATTTTTATCTGCCTGAGAGACTCATTGCGCAGACCCCGCTTGAAAAGCGCGATTCTTCAAGGCTCCTTCACCTTGACAAAGCCACCGGTGAGATCGAGCACGGTCATTTTCATGATATTGTGAAATATCTGAAAAAGGGCGACTGCCTTGTGCTCAACGATTCGCGCGTGCTTCCGGCGCGGCTTATCGGTTCACGCAGCACCGGCGGCACAGTCGAGCTTGTTTTGCTGCGCGATCTCGGTGACGGATGCTGGGAGTGCCTCAGCAGACCCGGCAGAAAAACAAAACCCGGCACAGAGCTCTTTTTCGGCGACGGTGAGCTTACCGCAACCGTTATGGAGGTTGCCGAGGGAGGTAACCGCATTGTTAAATTCCACTACGAGGGCGTGTTTCTCGAAAAGCTTGAGAGACTTGGCAAAATGCCGCTCCCGCCTTATATAAAGGAGGAGCTTCAGGACTCCGAGCGGTATCAAACGGTTTACTCCCGTGAGCTCGGAAGTGCTGCGGCACCCACAGCCGGACTTCATTTCACGAAAGAGCTGCTGAAAGAGATAGAAGATATGGGTGTTAGCATCTGCTATGTGACGCTCCATGTCGGTCTCGGAACATTCAGACCTGTCAAAGCGGATAAGATAGAAGATCACGAAATGCATTCGGAGTTCTGCATGGTGTCGGCTGAAACCGCGGAGACCATAACGAGAACCAAACGAGCCGGAGGAAGGGTCATTGCGGTCGGAACGACCTCATGCCGGACGCTTGAAAGCTTTGCAAAGCAAAACGGTGAGATCGAGGAGACTTCCGGCTGGACGAATATTTTTATCTATCCGGGGTACAAGTTTAAGTGCATAGATGCGCTGATAACTAATTTCCATCTGCCGGAGAGCACACTAATAATGCTTGTTTCCGCACTTGCCGGAAGAGAAAATGTACTGCACGCCTACAAAGTAGCGGTCGAAGAGGAGTACAGATTTTTCTCGTTCGGCGATGCGATGTTTATAGAGTAGGGGATAACAGATGTACAAATTAAAGAAGCAGGAGAATAAGGCGAGAAGAGGAGAGCTTGAAACCCCGCACGGTACCGTGCAGACACCGGTTTTTATGAATGTTGGCACAGCCGCGGCTATAAAGGGAGCTCTTTCGGCTGCCGATTTAAAAGAGATCGGCTGTCAGGTAGAGCTTTCTAATACATATCACCTCCATCTAAGACCGGGCGATGAGCTTGTCAGAGACATGGGCGGACTGCATAAGTTTATGACTTGGGACGGCCCCATACTCACCGACAGCGGAGGATTTCAGATATTTTCGCTCGCAAGCCTGCGAAAGATAAGCGAGGAAGGCGTAAAATTCAATTCGCATATTGACGGCAGACATATATTTATGGGACCTGAGGAGAGTATGCGCATTCAGGCGAATTTGGGTTCTGACATCGCAATGGCGTTTGACGAGTGTATAAAGATACCGTCGCCGAAGGAATATGTAGAAAAATCGTGTGCGCGCACATACAGGTGGCTCGTTAGATGTAAGGAAGCGCTTAGTCAGTACAACAGCATGGACAATGCTGTAAACCCCGGTCAGATGCTGTTTGGGATAAATCAGGGTGCAACCTTTGCCGACATTCGCACAGAGCATATGAAAAAAATAGCCGAGCTCGATCTGCCGGGCTATGCCATAGGCGGACTTGCGGTAGGGGAGAGCCATCAGGAGATGTACGACACCATTGCAGCGGTCGAGGAATACATGCCAAAGGACAAGCCGCGCTATTTGATGGGAGTCGGAACTCCGGGCAATATCATTGAGAGTGTTGCCAGAGGTGTTGACTTCTTCGACTGCGTAATGCCGGCGCGAAACGGACGGCATGGGCATCTGTTCACATGGAACGGAATTATCAACATCAAAAATGAAAAGTACTTCCGCGATGAGCTTCCGATAGATCCGGAATGTAACTGTCCGGTTTGCAGACGATACTCAAAAGCATATGTAAGGCACTTGTTCAAGGCAAACGAGATGCTTGCCATGCGGTTTGCGGTAATGCACAACCTGTATTTCTACAATAAGCTCATGGAGCGCATAAGGGATAGCCTTGATGCGGGAGAGTTTGAGAAATTCAGACAAAAGTATTCGGCGTTGTTGGATACGCGCATATAAAACACTTGAAATCAACAATACATTTATGTATAATGAGCTAAGGTATTGTTAAACAATAAATTCATTAATGATAAGGAGCACACTATGTTTTTAGCAGCAGCGACGGGTGGCGGCAGTTCCACCTCTATGATCATTCTTCTTCTCGTATTCTTTGTCCTGATGTGGTTCTTCATGATAAGACCCGAGAAGAAAAAGCAGAAGAAAATTGAAGCTATGCGCAATGCGCTCAGCGTTGGTGATGAGGTAGTTACCATAGGCGGCATTATGGGCACGATCGTCCATGTCACCGAGGATGATATTACTATCGAAACCGGTGAAGACAAGGTCCGCGTTCAGCTCAAAAAGTGGGCAATTGGCACCAATGTGAGAGCAGAGACTGCTGAGGCAAAGGAAAAAGAGAAAAAGTAATTTTACCTGCATTAAAATATCCCCCGACTAATAGGATGTACAAACATCATTAGTCGGGGGTATTATTATGTCTTCAAACAAAAGCAGCGGAAAGGGAAGAGTAACAACAGGGATAATAGCAGCGCTTATACTGTCGGCAATTCTGTGCGGAATATATGCACTGCTTGTTAAAAACGGAAAGTGCTCGCAGGAAAATGCCAATATCATAATAAGCGCGGCAATTGCGCTAAGTGCGGCAATAGGGGGCGCATTTGCAAATATCGGGAGAGCACAAAAATGGCTACTTAACGGTGCGCTGACCGGAGCCGCATATGCGGCGATACTGGTTGCAGTTCCGCTTGTGGCTTATCCTACAGAGGTGGATTGGCTAAAAATATTTGAAATAATTATCATTTCTCTTGCCTGCGGTGCGATAGGAGGTATGGTCAATTTATGCAAAAGTAACAAAAAGTTTCGCAAAGGCAGCAAAATCAAAAGGTGAAATTACTTACTGTATATGCGCTTATGAGTTTACATAATATTAAGTGATAACCTATATATAGTGAAGATTACAATGCGTGACGCCAAAATATTGCGTTTAAAACAAGAGAAGGCAGTGCTTACCAAGCAAGACAGTATCACGGTTTACATAATACAGTTAACATAATATATTGACATAATCAACAAAATTGATGTATTTTTTCAAAAAGCCTTGATTACATTTAAAAATTGTATTATATTGTCCTTACGCAGAAATTATGTAAATCCGTGAGTTATTCTCTGTCCGGTATAGGTGATATAGGAGACTTATGGATAAACAAAAAGCTAATAATTTTTTAAAAAAACAAGGGGTTTTTGATGCGCGATTGGCGCTCGTATGTGCTTGTTTTGCTTCTGGGGCACTTGTTTGTGTCCTCGTTTTCAATCCGCTTAACGATGGCGTTATGTCTATCGCAAGCAAGCTCGGGACTAATGTCTGCACGCTTGCGTTTTTTGCCAGTGCAGTCCTGCTCGCGGCGATGGCTGCGACCGCAATAACACCGTATGCGCCTGTGGCTGTAGCTGCGCTCTGTATCTTCGGTGGAGCTGCAATGTGCTTTATGTCGCACTTTTATTCACAGGCAGCACTGTTATCGGCAGAGTTCCTGAAATTTGCTGCGTTTTGCTTTGCCGGTGCGCTGTCATTTGCGTATGTGTCATATAATGCACTGGCTGTTTCTGCGCGTCTTAAGATTTTGATGAAAAACGACCGAAGCTTAAAAAGCGGCATCAGAGTTTTTTCTGTAGCTACTATCTTGCTCGGAGCTGCCTTTGCTGCGTCGGGGTTCTTTTGCCTGTAGATATTTTGTAGACTTTTTAGAAAGGAGGGTACTGAATGCAAAACTCGGAATGCCTTGATGTTTTCAACAAATACCTTGTAGAAGTTAAGAAGAGTTCGCAGAATACCCTCAGCTCATATATGCGCGATGTCCGCCAGCTTGGTGATTACCTGGATGTTCACACCGATGTTACCATAGACAGTGCAACGGAAGATGAGCTTCACGAATATATCGAATGGCTCAAGGGCAACGGCAAGTCTGTTGCAACCGTCTCCAGGGCGATAGCATCGATAAAGTGCCTTTACGGTGTTCTTGTTGATAACGGAATTGTGGCAGAAAACCCGACCGGTAAGCTCACGCCTGATAAAACAACGCATAAGCTCCCTCAGATACTCACGAGCAAAGAGGTTGAGCTGCTTTTGGAGCAGCCCTCGTGCACGGATGCCAAGGGCTATAGAGACAGAGCGATGCTTGAGCTTCTGTACGCAACGGGCATAAGAGTAAGCGAGCTTATAGCGCTCAACCTCAGCGATGTAAATACATCTGCGGGCGTTGTAAGGTGCGTCAGTAAGGATAAGGAACGCCTTATACCGCTGTATTCTACCGCAATTAAAGCGCTTACGGAGTACATAGAGTTTGTGCGCCCGCAAATGATAGCGCTGCCCGGCGAACAGGCGCTGTTTGTCAATGTCAGCGGCGAGAGAATGTCGCGCCAGGGCTTTTGGAAGATAATAAAGTCCTACCAGCAGAAGGCGCATATTGAAAAGACCATAACACCGCACACGCTGCGACACTCGTTTGCCGCACATCTGCTTGAAAACGGTGCTGATCTGCACTCAATACAGGAGATGCTCGGTCACGCCGATATATCTTCAACTCAGATATATTCCCAGCTTGTAAAAAAGCAGCTCAAGGATGTCTACAACAAAGCGCATCCCAGAGCTCACAATGCGTAACATATAAAAATGCTGCCGTCGTCTGACGGCAGCATTTTTATAATTATCAGGTTTTATATTTAAGCTTGTTTGCGATAGCGTAGCTTTCTGCTACGCTTCCTTTTTTGCAGTGTATAACAACATTGGGTGACTCGAGAAACGCATCAGGCTCGATTACGCTGACAGACTCGGGTATCGTTATTTGGCGGAGGATCTTGCAGGTACGGAAAGCATATGTACATATCTTTTCGCAGCCCTCCGGCAGAACAAGACTTTCAAGGGCTGTGCATCTGTTGAACGCAGAACGCGATATGACCTTTACGGGTGCGTGGAACTCAATGCGCTTTAGATTTTTGCAATGATAAAAGGCGAGATAGCCTATCTCTTCAAGCTCGGCATCTACGACAAGCTCGGTCAAATTCTCACTGTCTTTATATGCGCTATCCGCTATCGTGCGAACGGGCTTACTGTCTATCAAGGAGGGAATGACCAGGTGAGAAACGGTCTTGCTGCCGCTTGAAAGAGTTACGGAACCGTGCGCGATAGAGTAGTTAAAGTCGAGAGTACCACTCCTCTCGGCATAATTTTTAAACGCCTCGGAGATTATGCGATTTCTGTATTTGCCGTAAAGAGGACCGTTATTATACTGATGTATGTCTATACCCGCTCCGCCGACATTATATTCGATAAGCACCGGCTCACCGGCTTCATCTATCGCAATATCCCACGAGGCGACTCCGAACATCGGAACACGCATATGGCAGCGCTTGACCGCCTCAATAGCCTTGTCGAAATTGGGCACGAAGCCCTCGCTGAAAACAAAGCCGTTAGGGTGAACATCATATTTTTCGCCCTTCTGAGTGTAGCCGCAGTCGTTGAGATGCCCGTCAGGTCTGACACCGCAACCAACGCCGCCGCTGCTGAAATTATCAACACGGCTGCCGCTGTTTCCTATCCTCACAACGGCGGACAGGGGAATGGATTCGCCGTCGAGCATTATGCATATGATGCGGATGGTGTTGACGGACGAGGCGTTCATCTTTGCCATCTCGGGATGCTGCTTCATAACGAGCTGCACAGCTATGTCGGGATCTGCATCGAGAGCTTGTGAAATATCGTCTCTCGAGCTGCCAGTACCAAAAAAGCGTACACCTTTTCCGCCGCTGCTTGCGCGGCTTATCTTTACGACAACACCCGGGTCGAGATTATCATGAAGTTTCTCGACAGCCTCCTGCTTGGTTATCGGAGAAAAATCGGCGTCAAGATACAGACCGTGAATCTTGCGTATCAATGTGGCCGGATGCTTTACGCAAGGCAGCAGCACATCCATATAGTTTTTGTCCAAAAAGGCACGCAGATAATCGTAATCTATCCTGCTCCACTCGACATTATAGTAGTGTACATCGCTGCCGACATACTCGGGACTGTAGATACCGGTTTTATCGCTGTATACCTGCACCCAAAGCGGATCCACGAGACCCGTGTCCCATATATCATTCCATGTGGACTTTACATCATCAAGCTGCTGCGGCGTGAGCTGTGCCGTTTCTCCGGTCGTTTGCTTAAACCATTTATTCAAAGCAAAGGTCTTTTTGCCTCTTTTTTCGCCGCTCTGCATGGCGTTGACTGCTCTGTAGAGGTCATCGCGCCTGTTTCTGCACAGCGTGTCAAACATATAGTTGAATATTTTATCTCTGATAGAGTCTTTCATATTGTCCTCCGATAAAAGGTTACAGCGACAGTATAATATAAGTGGCTAAATATAGCAATGCTGTTAATGAAATTTTACAAAGTTCTATTGAGTGTGAGAAAAAGCCGATAGATCAGTTTCTTGTTGTGTTAAAGGCTGTTTTATGTTAAAATACAACGATAGGATGTGATCAGATTGCGTATTTTGGGCATTGACCCCGGACTTGCCACGGTAGGTTTTTCGGTCGTTGATACCGATAAGACTAAAATGCGGCTTGTGACCTGCGGTGTTATCTCCACACCGGCGCACACCTCGCTTTCGAGCCGCCTTGATAGAATATTCTGCGATATGAATGAGCTCATCTCAACTTTTTCTCCGGATGTGATGTCGGTGGAGGAGCTGTTTTTCAACACCAATATCACGACTGGAATTTCGGTTGCACACGCCAGAGGTGTTATCCTGTTGGCGGCATACCGCGCCGGAGTTGCGGTTTTTGAGTATACGCCGCTTCAGGTGAAACAGGCAGTCGTAGGATATGGCAGAGCTGAAAAAAATCAGGTCATTGATATGGTGCGCAGGATACTTAACTTACCGTCTGCCCCAAAGCCGGACGATGCGGCTGACGCGGTGGCTCTTGCAATATGCCATGCAAGGAGCTCGACTTCGCTGCTCAGTCGAAAGGAGAATGAAGGAATATGTTCTACCATTTAAACGGAATAGTGACTGACATTGATATAAATCTTGCGGTGATAGAATGCGGAGGAGTGGGGTATGCTGTAAATACTACCACCAGCACGCTCTCGAGTCTCAGAATAAACGAGAAAGCAAAGCTTTACATATCCGAGTATGTAAAGGAAGACTGTTTTGAGCTGTTCGGATTTGCAACGATGAGCGAGAAGCGCTGCTTCGAGATGCTTCTCACCGTATCGGGGATAGGACCCAAGGCAGCTCAGGCGATTTTGTGCGCGACAACGCCAGAAGGTCTTGCACTGGCGATAATGAACGGCGATGATAAGGCTATAACCGCTGCGCAGGGTGTCGGCAAGAAGATAGCTCAGAGGGTGATACTCGAACTAAAGGACAAGGTTTCCAAGGAAATGGGCAAGACTTCGGTTGAAATACCCGCTGCAGCAATGATGCCTGCCGAGACTGGCACAAACAAAAACGATGCGATCGCTGCGCTTATGGTGCTCGGGTATGGCGCGGCTGAGATAAATGCCGTTATAAGAAAGCTTGATATCACAGGCATGAGCACGGAGCAGATAGTCAAGGTCGCTCTAAAAAATCTGGCATGATGGAGGTAGCAGATGAGCATTAATTTTTCCGATGGTTTAGAAGATGCGCCGGTAGTTACGAGCTCATCGGTGCTTCCGGAGGACGCAGGAGAGGGAAGTCTGAGACCGAAGACCCTCACCGAATATATTGGTCAGGAGAAAGCAAAGGATAATCTCAGCGTTTTTATTGACGCTGCAAGGTTTCGCAACGAGCCGCTTGACCATGTTCTGCTGCATGGACCTCCGGGACTCGGTAAAACCACCCTTGCCGCCGTTATTGCAAAGGAGATGGGCGTTAATATGCGCATAACCTCCGGTCCCGCAATCGAGCGTCCCGGCGACCTCGTTGCCATGCTGACGAATCTCAACGAAGGTGATATTCTGTTCGTTGATGAGATACACCGGCTTAACCGAGCCTATGAGGAAATACTCTATCCGGCAATGGAGGACTATGCCATAGATATAATCCTCGGCAAGGGACCGTCTGCCAATTCACTGCATCTTGAGCTACCGAAATTTACCCTTATCGGAGCGACTACCCGCTCCGGACAGCTCACCGCGCCGCTGCGTGACAGATTTGGCGTTACTCTCAGACTCGAGCTGTATACGATCGACGAGCTTCGCAGAATAGTTGAGCGCTCGGCTGACATACTCGGTATAGATATTGACCGTGAAGGTGCCGTTGAGATAGCTTCAAGGTCTAGAGGAACTCCGAGAATAGCCAACAGAATGCTCCGCAGAGTCCGTGACTTTGCACAGGTGAGGGCAGATGGCGTTATCACCAAAGGTGTTGCGGATATAGCGCTTTCACGCCTTGAGGTCGATAAAAGCGGACTTGACGCACTTGACAGGCGTATGCTCAGAAGCATAATAGAGTTTTATAACGGCGGACCCGTGGGACTTGAAACGCTTGCGGCGACTATAAACGAGGACTCCGTGACGCTCGAAGATGTCTACGAGCCATACCTCCTGCAGCAGGGCTTTTTGACCAGAACACCGCGCGGGCGCTGCGTTACGAGGAAAACATACGAGCATTTGGGCATCGAACAGCTCGGTCAGCAGGAAATAGACTGCTAAAAACTCATATTCGTATGAAAATCAAGAGATTTTCTGCCATGTTTCTATTGACTTTCAACAAGAATGAGATATACTATAATAGTATTGTTGGAAGTAACAGTGGTTTTGTATGAGTAAATACGCTGATTTGGAAGATAATGAACTGCAGAGGCTTTCCCTCCAAGGTGACAGATACGCCGAGGAGGAGCTCGTCTCGCGGTATATGCGTCTGGTAAGGATCTGCGCGCGACCGTTGTTTCTCGCGGGCGGCGAAAGTGAAGATCTTATTCAGGAAGGTATGTTCGGCTTGCTGTCCGCTATCAGGCAGTATGAGCCGGTGCACAATGCGTCGTTCCGAACATTTGCCGAATGGTGCATCAGAAACAGACTCAGATCAGCGGTAAGGACAGCTTCCAGCTTAAAGCATGATCCGCTTAACAATGGCGTACCTTTAGAGTCAATACTCTCGGATGAATCCCAGACCCCGGCATCGGTATGTGCTGACTATTTTCAGAAATCTCCTGAAGAGCAGGTTCTGGCAAGAGAGAACAAAAAGTACACAGAACAGTTATATTTGTCCTTAGTCGACTCGCTTTCAAGGTTTGAGAAAGCGGTGTTGGCGCTGTATCTTGACGGTTTAAGTTATAAAGAGATAGCCCGATCGACCGGAAAAAGCGATAAAGCGGTCGATAACGCGATACAAAGGATAAGGCGCAAAACGGCGCAAATGCTTAATCAGGCGAAATCAGCAAACAGCTGACGCATATAAAAGCCGACAGGCGAGTTTTCAAAAGAGAGGATTTACAATGTACGAAGACAAGACCTTAGTTTGCAAAGAGTGTGGTCAGGAGTTCGTGTTCTCCGCAGGCGAGCAGGAGTTCTATGCAGAGCGCGGCTTCCAGAATGAGCCCCAGCGCTGCAAGGCATGCCGCGATGCACGCAAGAATGCCGCTCGTGGTCCCCGTGAGTTCTTCACCGCAGTTTGCGCAGCTTGCGGCGGCGAGGCAAAGGTTCCCTTTGAGCCCAAGTCCGACCGTCCTGTATATTGCAGCGAGTGCTTTGCAAAGATGAAGGGAGAAGCCTGAGGAAATAAACCGCAGGAATAGAGTGGGGCGTCCTCAAGGCGCCCCGTTCTCTTTTATAAACTTTACGATTGGAGATACGAACAATGGAAATGCTGAAAATTATGGACATTAGCAGAGACAGCATTATTTCTGAGATCCTCGAGAGTTTCCCCGAAGCAATGCCGAAGTTCCAGGACCTTGGAATGCATTGTCTCGGCTGCGCTCTTGCAACCTCCGAGAGCCTCGAACAGGCTTGCGCCGCGCACGGTGTAGACCCCGATGAGTTCATCGTTGAGCTCAAGGCATATCTGCTGGCGCTGTAAGGAATGACGCTAAACGAAAAGCCGGTTTTTCCGGCTTTTCGTCGTATATGGAGAGTTTTTATGGGCAGCAGGCTAAAACTTATTGCCTCACTTGCCGAACGGGGAGTGGGGGTAGCGGATGTAGGCACGGATCACGGCATACTTCCGATAACGCTTCGGCAGCGCGGATACACAGGGCGCATAGTTGCGAGCGATATTAATGTCGCCCCGCTCGAGAAAGCGCGTAGGGCATTGGAGCAGACCGAGACCGAGAATGTCGAGCTCTGCCTTTGCAACGGGCTTGACGGTATCGACGGTTCAGGTATAGACACTATCGTTGTTGCAGGCATGGGCGGGGACACGATAACCGGTATACTTGACAGGGGGCTGTATGACTTGCCGCAGTGGAGCGAGAGAAATGATTACAGTCTCATTCTGCATCCCGTGACAAAACCGGAGATACTCAGGTATTGGCTTGTAAATAACGGTTTTGAGATAACTGATGATATTCTCGTTGAGGATAACGGAGTGCTGTGCCAGATTATATGCGCTCACATGGGTGAAAGCATTCAATATAAAGACTGTGAGCTCTACATAGGAAAATATGAGCACATAAGCTCGTCGGAGCACTTTTTACCGCTTGCAGATAAGCATATAAAACGCTTTGAGTCAGCAGCCAAAGGGATAAACAGCTCGGGAGACGAGTCACTTGCCGCATGGCGGGATATGCTGCTTAGTATGGCGCGCGAGCTCAGAGAAATGGAGGAACGGTATTATGACGAGTGTAAAACAGATATATGACTACCTTAACGGGCTTGCACCGGCGTCGTTGAAAATGGATTTTGACAATGTCGGACTTCTGGTCGGCGATGAGCGCGCGGCTGTTGACACTTGCCTTGTAGCGCTCGATATTACCGACGAGGTGATACAAGAGGCGATAGACCGCAAGGCACAACTGATAGTATCGCACCACCCGATAATATTTGGCGGTATAAAAAGCGTCACCGCCGCCGACCTCGTGGGCAGAAAGCTAATTGCCCTTATAAAAAACGGTATCTCTGCGATATGCATGCATACGAATCTCGATATTGCCGAGGGCGGCGTTAATGATGCACTTATGGCTGCGCTGTCTGCAAGCTCAGAAGGCTATCTCGAAGCGTGCGGAACGGATGCCGATGGAAAGCCGGTGGGATGCGGACGCATCGGCAAGCTTGATGCCGAGATGGACTTTGACGCATTTCTCTCTTTGTGCAAATCAGCACTTGGCGCAAACGGACTGCGCTATCATTATGCGGGCAGACCCGTAAAGCGGCTTGCCGTTATGGGCGGCTCCGGAGGCGGAAGCCTTATGGATGCGGTCAATGCCGGTTGCGATACCTATGTTACATCGGATGTTAAGTACAATTGCTTTTTAGACGCCAAGGAGCTTGGTATAAACCTTGTAGATGCCGACCATTTCTGCACCGAAAATGTCATCGTACCGGTTCTCGCAGAGAAGCTCGGTGTGAGTTTCTCGGGTGTTGACTTCATTATATCAACTTTTCACAGGCAGACGGCTCAGTTCTTTTGAAATGTAATATTTGTCCTCCGCGGCACATAGACTCGTACAAACGAGATGGCTGCGGAGGTTTTTTATATGACAAATCTTGATATTTACAAAGATATTGCTGCGAGGACCAACGGCGCAATAATGATAGGCGTTGTAGGACCGGTAAGAACCGGAAAATCAACATTTATAAAGCGCTTCATGGACACCTTGGTCATTCCGAATATTGATGATGAGTATGCCAGGGAAAGAGCGCGCGATGAGTTGCCGCAAAGCGGCTCGGGGCGCACGATAATGACGGCTGAGCCGAAGTTTGTGCCGGAGGATGCCGTTGAGATATCGCTTGGCGACGATACTGCCTGCATGGTGAGGCTTGTTGACTGCGTGGGATATATGGTGCCGGGCGCGTCCGGCAGATTTGAGGATGGCAGCGAGAGACTTGTTACAACTCCGTGGTTTGATCATGAGGTGACTATGACGCAGGCGGCGGAGTCAGGTACGCGCAAGGTAATATGCGACCACTCCACCATCGGGCTCGTCATAACCACCGATGGCAGCATATGCGATATTGAGCGCGAGGCCTATATTGAGCCGGAAAAACGGGTCATAACCGAACTCAAGGAGATAGGAAAGCCGTTTGTTATACTTCTAAACAGTACAGATCCCGACTCTGAGTACGCCAAAGCGCTTGAGAGGCAGCTTGCCGAGGAGTATTCGGCTCCGTGTATGAGCGTTAATTGCCAAACCTTGAGCGAAAAGGATATAGCGGAAATAATGCGAAAGGTGCTTGGACAGTTTCCACTGTATCAGCTATCTATATCTTTGCCCGAGTGGTTCGGAGCGATAGACTGCGAAAACGAAATGAAAAGCTGCCTGTTTGAGCATATTGTTGATTCGTCCGATGGGATAGAGTGCGTTAACGATATCGGAAGGATGCTGAGCAATATCACCCAGCTTGACATGGTCGATGCCGCATATATCGAAAGCAGCGACATGGGCAGTGGAGTTATAAATATAGCAATAGACCTGCCGCGGCTTTTGTATTACAAGCTGATAAGCGACGAATCGGGAATACAGGTGCAGGACGATGGCGACCTTGTTCGCATACTGCGCGAGCTCAGCGAAATAAAGCTTGAATATGACAAGGTAAAGGACGCGCTGGCTTCCGTCCGCCAGACCGGATACGGCGTTGTTATGCCTCGGCAGGAGGATCTGCAGATAGAAGAGCCGCAGCTTGTAAAGCAGGGCGGAAAGTATGCAGTAAAGCTTAAGGCTAGGGCTCCTGCTATCCATATGCTAAAAACCGGCGTTGAGACGGTCGTAACTCCGTCGATAGGCGGTGACAACGCTTCAGATGAGATAATAAGCTTTCTTTTACAGGGCTTTGACGGCGATATGAGCAGACTTTGGGAGTCGAATATATTCGGGCAGCCGCTGTATGACATTGCGCAAAACGCTATCTCCGAAAGGCTGGACGGCCTGCCGGGAAATACGAAAGCAAAGCTTCAGGAGACCCTGCAGCGTATTGTAAACGAGGGCAGGGGAACGCTGATCTGTATATTGCTGTGATATTTAACAACGGGTGCAAGCTGCTTGCACCCGTTGTTTTGTGATGTAAATGCCCATAAACAGGTTAAAAGTAATACACTATTTATGTATTTTAATTATTGAAAAAGCATTTATGAGCAGTTATAATGTTTTTATTATATACGGAGGTGACCGATATGAAACCAGTATCTAAAATTGCGGAGGCAGTTCGGGCTTCGACTACGCTTGCGGTTGACAGCCTTGCAAAGCAGATGAAGGCGGATGGACTTGATGTTGTGGGCTTTGGCACCGGCGAGCCGGATTTCAACACTCCCGACAATATAAATATGGCAGGAATCAAGGCTATTTGCGACGGTAAGACCAAGTATACCCCCGCCGCAGGCATAATTCCTCTCAGAAAGGCAATAGCGCAGAGACTTAAAGAGGATTGCGGCGTTGAGTATGACTACACTCAGATCGTTGTTGCAAGCGGTGCAAAGCACAGCGTGTACATTGCACTTGCGGCGATAACAAACCCCGGCGATGAAATAATAATTCCCGCACCGTTTTGGGTAAGCTATTATGAGATGGTCCGTATGGTCGGCGGAACTCCCATTATTGTCAAAGCGGGTGAAGATCAGGACTTCAAAATAACCGCAGAGCAGCTTGAAGCTGCAATAACCGATAAAACCAAGTGCCTGATGCTCAATAACCCCTCAAACCCCACCGGAATGATCTATTCCGCCGATGAGCTGCGCGCCATCGCGGATGTCTGCGTAAAGCACGACCTGTATATACTGGCCGATGAGATATATTATCAGCTTATATACGATGGAATAGAGTTTACCAGCATTGCAAGCCTCGGCGAAGAGGTCAAGGAGCGCACCCTGCTAATAAACGGTGTTTCCAAGTCCTATGCAATGACCGGCTGGCGCGTTGGCTATTGTGCGGCAAATAAAACACTTGCAAAGATAATGTCCAATTTCCTTAGCCACTCGACTGGTGCGCCGTCCACTATCAGCCAGTGGGCATCCGCAGAGGCCCTCAGCGGTCCTCAGGAGGGCATCAAAGCAATGCGCAAGGCATTCCTTGAGCGCCGCGATTACATCGTTAAGCGCATAAACGAGATCCCCGGCGTGAGCTGCATAACCCCCAACGGTGCCTTTTATGTAATGATGAACATTGAAAAGCTCGTTGGCAAAACTCTTGGCGGAAAGCTCATCGAGAACGACGATGATTTTGCCGTTGCGCTGCTTGAAAAAGCACTTGTTGCAGTTGTACCTTGCTCCGGCTTCGGAATGAAGAACTTTGTGCGTTGGTCTTATGCCGCATCTATGGAGAACATAGAGAAGGGGCTTGACCGCCTTGAAAAGTTCATTACGGAATGATATAATATCTCAGGCGGGAGTTATATCTAATATTTAATGATATAAAGATCACCCCATGAACATAGCTTGTTAATGGGGTGATTTTGTGTTTATTACTATAAAACTCAAGGATATTATAACACCGGCAACGGTACTTGTAATGATAGCGGCATTTGTGTTGACGGCGGTGTTTGTGCTTCCGCAGAAGAGCGTTGACGCTGTCAGCACATACAGAACCGGCACGCTCGTTATTGATGCCGGACACGGCGGTGTAGACGGAGGAGCCGTGTCCGCTGCCGGAAACAAGGAAAGCGATATAAACCTCAGTATAGCTCTGAAAATGGATTCACTGTGCGACTTTCTTGGCATAAACCATGTGCTTACCCGTGAAAGCGATGTTCCGACTTCCACGGAAAATTACAGCGAGCATGATAACCTCGTAGCACGGGCAGAAATGGCAAATTCCATTGAAAACGCGGTACTTATAAGCATTCATCAGAATAAGTTCCCAAGCGACAAGGTGAGGGGAGCGGAGGTCATGTACTCGAACTCCGAGCAGAGCAAAGCACTGGGCCTTGCCGCGCAGAGCAACCTTGTCAGCGCCGTTGATCCGGAAAACCGGCGAGTTGCAAGACCGGCTCCGTCTGAGCTGCTGCTCACGGCAACGGCAAAATGCCCGGCCATCCTTGCCGAATGTGGATTTATGTCTAATGCCGAAGAGGCTCAGCTTCTTTCGACCGACGCATATCAAATAAAAATTGCGGCTGCGCTTGTCAGCGCATATATTATTTACTTGGATGATCAGTCCGTTACATAGGAGATAACTTTTTATGAAACAAAAGACGGTGTTTTGCTGCTCTGAATGCGGCAATGAAACCTTGAAATGGAGCGGAAAATGCCTTGCGTGCGGCGCATGGGACAGCCTTGTCGAGGTCAAGGCGGACATTAAAGGCAAATCCGGCGGTAGGAGCCCCGCGAGAGCGGTCAATACAAAGAAGCCTAAGCTCATTTCCGAGCTCGATACCGAGGCGGAACTCAGATTTTCAACAGGGATAGGCGAATTTGACAGAGTGCTTGGCGGCGGAGCGGTAAGAGGCTCGCTGGTGCTGGTCGGCGGCGCACCGGGAATAGGCAAGTCAACGCTGCTTTTGCAGCTCTGCGGTTTGACCGATGCCGGACAAAAGATACTGTATGTCACCGGCGAGGAAAGCGAGCGGCAGCTCAAAATGCGCGCACAGCGTCTCGGCGTTGACAAGGGTGAGATATATGTTCTCGCCGAGACCGGCCTTTCGGAGGTCATGGAGAATATCGAGGCACTGTCGCCGGATATTGTGATAATCGATTCGATACAGACTATGTTCGATGCCGATATAAGCTCGGCTCCGGGCAGTATCAGCCAGGTGCGCGAGTGCACGATGTCAATAATGCGCCTTACAAAGGATAAGGGCTTTACGACATTCGTGATCGGTCACATCAACAAAGAGGGAAGTATCGCCGGACCAAAGGTGCTTGAGCACATGGTTGATTGTGTGCTTTATTTTGAGGGCGAGCGCAGCACCTCGTTCAGAATACTTCGCGCGGGCAAAAACAGATTTGGCTCAACAAATGAGATCGGCGTTTTTGAAATGAACGACAAAGGTCTCAAGGAGCTTCAAAACCCGTCAGAAATATTGCTCTCCGGTCGCCCACAGAATGCTCCCGGTACTTGTGTCACCTGCGTTATTGAAGGTTCGAGACCGATACTTGCCGAAATTCAGGCATTGATAGCGCCGGCAGCATACAACTCCGGTCGCCGCAGCTCTAACGGCATTGACTATAACAGAGCAACGCTGCTGCTCGCTGTTCTTGAAAAGCGCGGCGGTATGTCGGTCTCTGGATGTGATGCGTATATAAATGTAATCGGCGGTCTGGAGCTTGAAGAACCGGCAGCAGACCTTGCAACGCTTCTTGCCATAGCCAGCAGCTTCAGAGATCTTCCGCTTGGCAGGAATCTTGCGGCAGTCGGAGAGGTAGGACTGTCCGGAGAGATAAGGAGCGTGAGCAACATAAACTCCAGACTCTCGGAGATCGCTCGACTTGGCTTTAAGCGCTGCGTGATACCGGCTCATGTTAAAGATGATATAAGATGCCCTGAAAGCCTTGAACTTATATCTGTCAAGGATATACGCGAGGCGATAAAGGCAACGCTGGGGTAAAAATGGAACGATTTGTTGAGTCGCCGAACCTTCCGCAGGGAAGAGTAAAAAAGCTTATACTTGGTGAAAAATATAAAAATGTTCTGAATATGCCCCTGATAGCGCAAAATATTGAACCAATTTGGCTAAAATGTAACGAAAATGTAGACAAGCGCTTATCCGGACATTGCGACCTGATGGCAATGCACCTTGGGAATAGTATATTAGTAGTACAAGATGGCGTGGAAATAAATTGCGAATTAATTAACAATGTTGAAATAGTACCGATCAACAAGCCAAAATCGAACAAATACCCGCACGACGCACAACTAAACATGTGCATTGTCGGAGATTATCTGATTTATAACCCCAAATCGGCTGATCATACAGTTCCAGAACTAATAAACAAAACAAAACTTACATGCAAGCAAGGATACACGAAATGTTCGATAGCCGTGGTTGACGAAAGGTCTATAATTACTGCCGATAAAAAAATAGCCGCCATAGCACGGAACGCCGGACTCGCTGTATTGCTCGTGCGCGAAGATCTCACGGCTCTGGATGGATTTGAGCACGGCTTTATAGGCGGAGCATCATTTAAAGTAAATAGAAACGAAATGGCGTTCACCGGAATTATTGAAGATGAAGCTGAGCGCCGCTCAATTGAACGCTTTTTGAATGAACGCGGTATAGCGGCATTGTATCTCACTGAATACAGAATATTCGATATAGGCAGTGCAATACCTATCACAGAAGAAATCAGCTGAAAGCATAGCAAACCCCTTGTGAAAGGACTATGATATGCTTTCAGCCGTTTTCAACTCCCCTAAATTAAACAAAATCTTTATTTTGCTTAATTTTTAGTCAATTTGCCAATAGACAGGCTTTGAGTCTCCCTGTTATAATTAATAATGTAAGATGAGTTACTGGAGCGTGTAATATGGATTACAGAACCGAAGCGCCTGAAGTTATAAAAGGCTTTTTGATATATCACGAGACTATAAAAGGACATTCACCGAAAACTGTTGAGGAATACTACCTTGACCTGAGAACATTCTTCAGATATATGAAAATATCGCGAGGGCTTGTTCCGCGCGACACCGAGCTCGAGGATATAAGCATTAAGGACATTGATATTGGCTTTGTAAAATCTATAACCGTTTCGGATGCTTATGAGTACCTTGCGTTCCTCTCACGCGACAGAGTTAAAAATCAGCGGAGTCGTGATACTGAGTATGGCACTACAGCTTCTACCCGTGCGCGCAAGGTTTCAACACTGCGCAGCTTTTATAAATACCTTACCGTCAAAGCAAAGCTCATTGATGTAAATCCCCTTCAGGATCTGGATGTTCCCAAAATTCCAAACAAGCTTCCCCGCTATTTGACATTACCTGAGGCGCAGACCCTCCTCTCTTCTGTTGACGGGAAAAATAAAGAGCGTGACTATTGCATACTGTGCATTTTCCTAAACTGTGGTCTGCGTATATCCGAAATTGTCGGGCTAAATCTGAATGATATTCGGCAGGATCATATCCGTGTTTTTGGTAAGGGCAGTAAGGAAAGAATTGTTTATATAAATGATGCGTGCGCCGAAGCTATCAATGAGTACCTGAATGTGAGGCGCTCAATTGCTGCAATTGACCGAAATGCGCTGTTTTTGTCCAATCGCCGCACGAGAATGAGCCGAGAAGCGGTACACAGTATGGTGAAAAACTCTCTCAGGAGAGCTGGACTTGATGCCGAAAAGTATTCCTCCCACAAGCTCAGACATACCGCGGCAACGCTTATGCTTCAAAACGGCGTCGATGTGCGCACATTACAGGAGCTGTTGGGGCATGAAAACCTTAATACGACTCAGATCTACACGCACATTGACAACACGGAGCTGCGTGTTGCGGCAGACGCAAATCCCCTCGCCCATTTTGAGCCTAAAAATAGAGACTAACGGCATTCGACCGTTAGTCTTTATTTTTATTCTTCATTAATTTGTTCTTCACGCGGATCCGTAGGCAATCGGATTATGTTCAAAACTCCTGCCATTGACGCGGCAAAGTCTATGAGAACTACAAACCACAGTGTTGCACTTCCGGTAAGTGCAAGGACTATGAGCGCAAGCTTTATAGACGCTGTAAATATCAGGTTTTCAATTGAAAGCCGCCTGACTCGCTGGGCTGCCGTTAACGCTACCGGCAAGCCGAATAGACCGATGTTGCTCATGACTATGTCGGCATTTTCAAAGGATGCACCGACCTTGGCGTCAATATCTGCCGCGGTGTGATACTCAAGGCTCTCAGCGCTTATGTACATGAGTGTTTTGCCCTGATCGAGCTGATCCTTGTATTTCTGAATAATCGAGGCTTTCTCGCTGAAATCGCATTCGCAGTGAAGCTCATCGATATGGAGGCTTTTTGCAAGCTTTTCGCTTACCTCCCTGCCCTCCTCCGTCAAGAGAACGCTTTTTATATTTCCGACCTTGCGCAGATTGAAAACAGTACTCTCGGCATAGGGATTAATATTCTCCTTAAACAGCATACTGCCGGCATATGTGCCCGAAATTGACAGATACAGAACATAGCCGTCACGCCGCTCAGTATCCGGTATTTCTATATTGCGCGCTTCAAACAGCTCCTGAGTTCCAAGCAGCACTGCTCTCCCGTTAAGCGATATTTCCATGCCGCAGCCCGGAATGTCATTGAAATCAGATATGTATGACTGCACAATGTCTCCGCTGTAGGCGCTAACGATAGGAGCGGCAAAACGCTGCTGCGATCTATACGCGGCATATGCGGCAAGCTTCAGAAAGCTTTCATTGTCAAGCACCGGAGAATTCAGTGACACGAGCTTGGGCGTACCGTCGGTGAACACATCGGTTTTATCGTATATAACGACCGCAAGGTTCCGTGTCTCCTCAAGCACCTCAGAATGCTTCATGAAAACGCCGTATTCCGCACAGCGGCTGAGACCGGCAAGTGAGCAAAGCGGCAGGGATGCCAGCGCGACGGTAGGCACAGACGCGGCTATAAGCATACTTGCCCGCCTTATGCTCATTACATAGGTCATATTCGTCAGCATGGGTACAAAAACCGCGAACAGAATGCCGACTATGAATGCCGCCTTTGAAAACAGGGCGAAATACGGCAGAAATGTTGACATTATCGGGTTTTCGGTTGCCGCGGGGCTGTTCAGGATGCTGCGCAGCTTTGAGTAACCGTCGGCATCATCCTCGGATACGGCATTCAAAAAGCCGAGGCGGGTCCGCTTAACGGCATAGTTTAAAGCGGCGCTGCATACCTGATAGACTGCGAGCATAATAACCGTTTCCGTGTAGCACTCAATGCACAGACACGCGATAACGCAGACTGTGATGAGAAGCTGCGCGTTGAGATAATCCTTCTTTCTTATGATCTTATCGACCGCCGAAAGAACAATATCAAATCCACAGACGATGATCGCCGCAATAACGAGCAAAACCAGCACAAACTGCGATGAGCTTACCAAGTAAGCCAGAACAAGCAGTAGGACAGACACTATAGCTCTTGCCAGAGTGATAATATCAGGCATCACCTTACTGCCCGCCTTGCGCTTTGCAGATGAATTTGCTTTAGCCATTGCAGCACCTCCTCTGTCGTAAAAAGAATCGGGGTATTATGCCTTGCCGTTGCAGCCAAGTACATCGACTATCTTGTGCGCTACCATGTCCTTTATAGCTGCTCTTGCCGGCTTGAGATACTGGCGCGGGTCGAAATGATCGGGATGATCGTTAAAGTACTTGCGGATGGTCGCCGTCATTGCAAGGCGAAGATCGGAGTCGATGTTTATCTTGCAGACCGCCATGGAAGCAGCCTTGCGGAGCTGATCCTCGGGAACGCCGATCGCACCGGGCATATTGCCGCCGTTTTCGTTGATCATGCGAACAAACTCCTGCGGAACGGAGGAAGAACCGTGCAGCACTATCGGGAAACCGGGCAGACGGCGCTCTACATCCTCGAGTATATCAAAACGCAGCTGCGGCTTGGTGCCGGGCTTGAACTTATATGCGCCATGGCTGGTGCCGATCGCAATGGCGAGTGAATCGCAGCCGGTGCGCTCAACAAATTCCTGAACATCCTCGGGACGGGTGTAAGACGAATCCTCGGCCTTTACCTTAACATCATCCTCTATGCCGGCGAGAGTGCCGAGCTCGGCCTCGACGACTACACCGTGATCGTGCGCATATTCCACGACCTGACGGGTCAGAGCAATGTTATCCTCAAAGGATTTGGACGATGCATCGATCATAACGGAGGTAAAGCCGCCGTCAATGCAGGATTTGCATAGCTCAAAGCTGTCACCATGGTCAAGGTGCAGCACTATAGGGAGACCGGTCTCCTCTACCGCGGCTTCAACAAGCTTTATAAGATAGGTGTGATTGGCATATGCGCGCGCACCCTTGGATACCTGAAGTATAAGCGGAGCGTTCAGGTCGGCGGCTGCTTCGGTTATACCCTGTACTATCTCCATGTTGTTGACATTGAATGCGCCGATGGCGTATCCGCCCTTGTAGGCTTTTTCAAACATTTCGGTTGTTGTTACGAGTGGCATAATAGATCCTCCTGTAAGAAAAATAGTAAAATTGCACAATTATTTTTAAAAACATATTTATTATAAACCTAAAACATGTTATAATCAATAATCATTACATAAATGGAGGCGTTGTTTTGGATAATTTTTTTGATTCGCCGCTGGTCGGTGCCTGTATATTCGGGCAGTCAGGAGGACCTACGGCGGTTATTAACGCAAGCGCATACGGTGTGATCAGAACTGCCCTTGACAGCGATGTCATTACTAATGTTTACGGTGCGGCTTACGGGATAAAAGGTGTGCTTAACGATGAGCTTTACGATATGGGCGAAGAGGAAGATTACGAGCTGAAGCTTCTGCTCAATACTCCTTCTTCCGAGCTTGGCTCGTGCAGATATAAAATGGCAGACCCCGATGTTGACGATACGGACTACAAGCGGGTCCTTGAAATATTCAAAAAGTACGATGTACGGTACTTTTTCTACAACGGCGGAAACGACTCCATGGATACCTGCAACAAGATCAGCAAGTACATGGAAAAGGTTGGCTATGATTGCAGGGTCATCGGTGTTCCCAAAACCATAGATAACGACCTGTTCGGCACCGATCACTGTCCCGGCTTCGGCAGCGCCGCAAAATTTATAGCCACCTCCTGTATGGAGATCGGCAAGGATACCGATGTATATAACACCGATATGGTCACAGTTGTTGAGATAATGGGGCGTCACGCCGGATGGCTCACGGCGAGCGCCGCGCTTGCAACGGAATACGGCAACGGCTGCGGACCGGACCTGATCTATCTCCCTGAGCGCGATTTTGACCTTGACCAATTCACGGAAGATGTGCTTAAAATAATGAAGCAGAAGCGCAATGTCCTCGTCGCCGTTTCCGAAGGACTGCACTATGCCGACGGCTCTTTTGTTTCCGAGGCAAAGGTCTCGGGTACGGACGGGTTCGGTCATGCGCAGCTCGGCGGACTTGCGGTAAAGCTTGCAAACTATCTCAAGGAGCGCCTTGGGCTCAAAAAGGTCAGAGGTATTGAGCTCAGCCTTCTTCAGCGCAGTGCAGCACACATTGCATCTGCCATAGATGTCGAGGAAGCGTTTGATGTAGGTAAAGCGGCGGTTGAAGCTGCCGTAGGCGGAGCTACCGGTCAGATGGTCGCGCTTGAGAGAGACGACAGCTCCGGACTTTATTCCTGCAAGCCTGTCCTTCTGTCACTTAACAGCGTTGCAAACTATGAGAAAAAGGTACCGCTTGAGTGGATAACGAAAGACGGCAACTATGTAACCAACGAGTTTATAAACTATGTGCTCCCTCTCATACAGGGTGAGCCCAAAATTCCGCGCAGCAATTCCCTTCCCCGCTATGCCCGACTGAAAAAGGTTATGGCAAAGGATAAAGACAAAGTTTGCATTGATTAAAGCATATACCCTCGAATTTGGAGCAATTGCTCGATTCGAGGGTATAATTATAGTCCGATTACTAGAGTAATTGTGCATGGTGTATAAAGAATGCGTTAATTTTCGCTAATTGCTCTAATTGCTATGGTAAACAAGTTGTGAATATGGTACTATTAGTACAGTTGTTTATAGGAGGAATAGTAATGCAGAAAAAGCGCAAAATCAACCTTGCCGGCTGGATAATCATATGTATGTTAGCCGGTATACTTGTAGGTCTGCTGGTTCTTGCAGTGGCACCTAAAAGCACATTTACGACGGATTATCTGAAACCCATAGGCACGATATACATAAACCTGCTGAAGTTCATGGTAGTGCCTGTTGTTCTGTTTTCGATAATGGACGGCGTTGTTTCTCTCAACGACCTTAAGCGTGTCGGCAGTGTCGGTCTCAGGACCTTTATATACTACATGTGCACGACCGCTATCGCAGTCGTCATTGGTCTTGTAGTCGTCAACTGCTTCAAGGGCTTCTTCCCTGTTCTTGATTCAAGCGTCAGGGACTCTCTTGAGTATACTGCTACAGAGGCACCTAAAGTCATGGATGTTATCGTCGGAATATTCCCCGATAACTTCTTTAAGCCCATGGTCGAGGCAAACATGTTGCCCGTAATATGTATTGCTATATTCTTCGGCGCAGGTATCCTTGCTGCCGGTGAAAAAGGCAAGATCATTGCTAACATAGTCAACAGCCTGAATGAAGTCACCATGAAAGTCCTAATGATGATAATAAACCTCACACCGATTGGCGTGTTCTGCCTGATGGCTGATGTTGTCGCCGTAAACGGCCCGAAGGTCGTCGGATCGCTTGCACTGGTAGTCGGCGTTGCATACATTGGCTACATTCTTCATGTTCTTATCGTTTACGGATGCAGCATCAAGTTCCTGTCCGGCATGAGCCCCATCGCATTCTTTAAAGGCCTTGCACCGGCAATGCTCACCGCATTCACCACCACTTCTTCCAATGCAACGCTCCCTGTTAACATAGAGTGCTGCAACGAGATGGGCGCCGAGCCTGAGATAAGCTCCTTCGTCCTCCCCCTCGGTGCTACCATAAACATGGATGGTACCGCGATCTATCAGGCAGTCTGCGCAGTATTTATCGCGTGCTGCTACGGTATTGATCTCACCATCGGTCAGATGGCTATGATAGTCCTCACGGCTACCCTCGCTTCCGTCGGTACCGCTGGTGTTTCCGGCGCAGGCATGATAATGCTGTCCATGGTCCTCATGTCCGTTGGCCTGCCTGTTGAAGGTATTGCAATAATCGCGGGCGTTGATAAGCTCTTCGATATGGGCCGTACCACGCTCAATATAACCGGCGATGCTACCGCAACTATGTGGGTGTCCAAGGTCGAGCGCAGCAAGAAAGCTAAGGCAAACTCATAAATTAGTTTTTTGAAATTATATGACCGTGCAGGATAACTCCTGCACGGTTTTTTTACGAAAAAACACTGTTGCGTTTTTTGCCGGAATAAGATACAATAAAATTACGGTGTATACACCAATATTGAATTTGCGGGGATTTATGTTATCAGTTAGATCCGACGCGTGAAAAGAACATGATTTAAACGGAGGAACAAAAAATGAAAAGAAGGATATTGTGCCTGCTGCTTACCCTGTGCATGGCAGCGACATTGATGGTATTCCCCGCATTTGCGGACAATGCGCTTACCATTACAGGCGCCGACCGCGTGTGCTTTGCGCAGGACTATGAGTTCTCGTTTGTGCTACCGGATGGATATACTGATCCCAACTCCGGATATGAAGCAACTACGGTAGGCAGCGAGATTGACCTGACGGTGCGCGATGGAGTGTGCTATGGAGTTGTGAAGGCGGAATGGTTTGGTGAGGGCTCCGAAAGCATGGAGATAATTGTCCATGCCACCGATCCCAACGGAAATGATGTTTCCGCGAGAAAAACGGTTATCATCTCAAAAGAGCACACCGGCGAGGCTGCGTGGAGCATAACTCCCAACCGCCATGAGCAGGTGTGGAGCTGCTGCGGAACCGTTATCGTTCCGAGTGAGAGCCACAGCTTTAAAAATGGCGTGTGCTCTGTCTGCGGCGCCTATGATATAAACGAGCAGAGCAAGTTTTCCGATGTTAAGGCGGGCGCATATTACTACGATTCGGTGAAATGGGCAGTGGAAAATGAGGTAACTAAAGGCATGACCAAAACCGAGTTCCAGCCCGACGGCACCTGCACCCGTGCACAGGTAGTCACCTTCCTCTGGCGTGCAGCCGGTAAGCCGACTGCCGATGTGAAAGTTGCGTTCACCGATGTAAAGGAAGATGCGTACTACTATAAAGCAGTGCAGTGGGCAGTTGCAAACAAAATAACTAACGGTATTGACAACACAACATTTGATCCCGATGGTGCATGCACCCGCGCTCAGGTAGTCACTTTCCTCTGGCGCGCAAACGGCAGCAAGGCGGTGAGTGGGAATGCCGGATTTGTCGATGTTCCCGCGGATGCGTACTACGCAAGTGCAGTACAGTGGGCTGTTGAAAATGAGATAACAAACGGAATGGGTAATAAGCAGTTTGCTCCTAACGGTACCTGCACCCGCGCTCAGGCTGTAACCTTCCTTTTCCGCACACAGGACGCATAATAATAACAATAATTTACCGACATAGCTGATATAAGCAGCTATGTCGGCTTTTTAATATATCTTAATCAAACGCGGGGTTTACGGCGTAAAAATTCTTTGAGTCGAGCTTTTCTGTTGCGATGCGAAGTCCCTCGCCAAACCGCTGGTAGTGTACCACTTCCCTTTCGCGCAGGAACTTCATTACATTGTTTACATCGGGGTCATCCGAAAGCCGCAGAATGTTGTCGTAGGTCGAGCGCGCCTTTTGCTCTGCTGCCATGTTTTCGCTGAGGTCGGTTATTACATCGCCTTTGACCTGCATCGTTGCCGCCGTCCAAGGCGTGCCGGATGCAAACTGCGGAAATACACCTGCGGTATGATCAACAAAATATGCCTCAAAACCGGCTTTTTTGATCTCTGCCGGCGTCATTTCACGGGTGAGCTGATGAACGACAGCAGCGACCATTTCGAGATGTCCAAGCTCCTCGGTGCCTATATCCGTCAAAAGACCTTTGAGTTCGGGGTAAGGCATACTGTAACGCTGGCTCAAATATCGCAGCGATGCTCCTAACTCGCCATCCGGACCGCCATATTGCGTGATTATGAATTTCGCCAGAGCGGGATTGGGGTTAGCTATCTTGACCGGATACTGAAGCTTTTTTTGATATATAAACATACTTTAACCCTCCGTTTTACCGCAGTAATCCCATGGCCATGGATTTTTGAGCCATGTATAGCTCTTAGCCTGACTGAGATCCTGCTTTGTCAGCGGACCATAGAGCTTAACAAATTTCTCTTTAGCGGTCCTTGCGAGGGAAAGTACATTCTTGTATATCTCAAACGCTTCGGCGTCGTCAGAATGTGTATCAAGGTACAGCGCAAGCTCGTGAGCTACAAAATCCAGCGCCATTACCTCTCCGAGCGGCGTTCCGGTCAGGTCGCCGGTGTTTACCATATTCATAAACGGCAGGTCAAGCCCGGGGAAAAGCGTTCCGCTGCTGAGCGCCTGAGCCGTGTTATACATAGGCTTAACTGATTGCTGCATAGGAACATATGCCATTGCAAGCGGTGCACATTCAGGCAGTAGTCCGTTCTTATATCCGCAGCTGTTGTTTTCGTCCATTTGTGCAGTCCTCCTTTGCAATTCATTCTATGGAGGATACACCTATCGTGTTAATGAAAACAACAAAATTCACGAGCCCTCACCGAACATCTCATTCAGCTCTGCGTAAGCTATGTCTACGCCCAGCCTGTTTTTATCAAACATTATGCGCCGCTTATAGCTGCTGCGTATAGTCAAGCGCCATCTGGTCAAGCTCTTTTGCCGTGAAGTCCGAAAGCATGACCTCGCGAAGCTCGTCAAGGCTTATATCGCCGCCATCTTTAACAGATATAATGGCTATCCCGAGCAGTGAGTGGGTCACTGCTCGGGATAATCGTTATTTTATCATCTCATTGAATTGTTCTTCCGATATTACCGTTATGCCGAGATCATTTGCCTTTTTTAGCTTGCTTCCTGCGTTTTCACCGGCAAGGACATACGATGTTTTTTTAGACACCGAGGACGATGCCTTACCGCCGAAGCTTTCGATTATTGCCGCTGCCTCATCGCGCTTATAGCCGCTGAGTTCACCGGTCAGGACAAATGTAAGTCCGGTAAAGCGGGTGTCATTCACGGTTTCAGTGCTTTCAAAAGACACCCCTGCCTCGCGTAGCAGCCTGATCTGATGCTGCGACTGGGGCAGCGAAAACCACTCGGTAATAAATCCGGCTGTCACGCCGCCAATATCAGAAATGCTCGTGAGCTCCTGCTCGGTCGCCGCCATGAGCTTATCGAGCGTTCCAAAGTGCGCAGATAGGGTTTTTGCGGCCTTCTGACCGACCTGCCTTATGCCGAATGCACATATCAGCCGCGACAAACCGGCTCTCTTACTCCCTTCGATGGCATTTATAAGATTTTCGGCAGATTTTCTGCCCATGCGTTCAAGCGTTTCGACATCCTGCGCATTGAGCGAGTACAGCTCTGCAGGACTGCTCACAAGTCCGCTGTTTATGAGAAGCTGACACACGGATATGCCTAGGCCTTCTATGTCCATTGCCTCACGGGATGCAAAGTGTGCAAGGTTTCGCAGCCGCTGAGCCGGACACTCGGGACTTGTGCAGCGCAGCGCGACTCCGTCGAGGTCTCTTACGACCGGTGCCCCGCACTCGGGGCAAATGTCCGGCATTTTAAAAGGCACCGTACCCTCGGGACGCTTTGCCTTGTTAACGGAAAGGACCTCAGGTATTATCTCACCGGCCTTTTGTACGAGGACGGTGTCCCCAATCCGTATATCGAGCTTATCAATATTATCCTGATTGTGTAAAGTGGCATTGCTGACCATAGTACCGGCAAGTCTGACGGGCTCAATGACTGCCTTCGGGGTCAGAACGCCGGTACGCCCGACCTGAACGACTATATTGGTAACGCGGCTCTCCTTCTTCTCCGGCGGGTATTTGTATGCGACCGCCCAACGCGGGAATTTAGCGGTGCTGCCGAGCATCGAGCGCTGCTCAAGAGAGTTTATTTTGATAACGGCACCGTCAATGTCATATGCAAAATTGCTCCTGGACTGCCCTATCCAGTCGATGCGCTCACAGCACTCATCTATGCCGCCGCACAGCTTGTACGGGATGACCGGAAAGCCCATGTGCTTCATCGCATCAAGCGTTTCGGAATGAGTCGTGTAAGGCTCGCCGTCGGAAAACTGCATATTAAAGCACACAATATCGAGCTTTCGTGATGCGGCGACCTTGGGATCAAGCTGGCGTATAGAACCAGCTGCGGCATTGCGGGGATTTGCAAGCAGCGCCTCGCCGTTTATCTCGCGTATGGCGTTGAGCTCGTTAAAAACGCTTTTTGACATATACACCTCGCCACGCACAATAAGGTGCGCAGGAGCATCTATAAGGTGCATCGGAAGACTTCTGACAGTACGCAGATTTTCCGTTACATCCTCGCCGACGAGACCGTCTCCGCGCGTTGCGCCGCGAACGAAATAGCCGTTCTCGTATTCAAGCGACATCGAAAGTCCGTCTACCTTGGGCTCCACGCAGAAAATGCGGTCGCTGCCAAGCGCCTGATCCATCCGCACTCCGAAATCGGCAAGTTCCTCATAGGAAAAAACATCGCTGAGGCTCTCCAGCGGCACCTGATGCCGCACTTGTGTGAACTGCGACAGCGCCTTGCCGCCAACGCGCTGAGTCGGCGATGTGGGAGTAATGAGCTCCGGATGCTCTTCCTCGAGCTTTATGAGCCGAACCATGAGCATATCATAGTCATAGTCGGAAATAACCGGAGCATCATCAACATAATACAGCTTGTTATGATACTCTATCTCATTTCTAAGCTTTTCTATCTCGGTTTTAGCATCCATGCTCAATTCTCCATGTTAAGGTATGTATTGGGTACTCTGCCGACAACGACCGTATCGGCAACTATAACTTCGGTGACTGTAGTTGCGCTCTCCGTTCCCCACGGCACAAGAATGTCGATATCTATGGTCACTTCAAGCACCAACTGGTATTTTGCCTGATTTATGCCGCAGGATATGACCTCATTGCGAAAATCAACGCGCGACGATGTAAGCATTATAATATCTACCCGAACATCGGGACCTTTATTCAGAAGAAGATTTATCCCGCTGAGGTTTCCTATGGGTATTTCAATGCTGAGCACGCCGTTGTCGGTTGATTCGATAACGCTGTTCAGTATATCGGTGGACAGCTTATTGATATGCGCCATATTGCTTGTTATCGCAGTGACATTGCCGCTTTCGTCCTTATCTACATTGATAAAATAATCAAAACCGTATATCCCCTGCCCGATAACGCCGTTTATCGAATCGTTCACGGTTTTCGTCACGATATCGGTGGCATCAGATACTGCCATCTGCGTTGAGAGTTCGCCCAAAAACAGGCTTATCGCCGTCAGAAGCGCAATAAAAACCGGTATGAACAGTCCGGCAGCAAAGCGCCTTTTGTGACTTCCGCCATCCTCGCTGTGAACATAGCGCGGCTTGCGCCTATGACGATACATGAGACCACCCCATGTATTATATGCACTATTCAGCCGAGCATTTCATTTACAGCCATCATTATTCCGAGTTTTCCGGATTCATATGTAATGCCGCCCTGCACATACAGAGTGTACGGCTCACGCATAGGTCCGTCGGCAGAAAGTTCAATAGACGAGCCCTGTATGAATGCACCTGCCGCCATTATGACCGGCACATTGTAGCCCGGCATCTGCCACGGCTCCGGAGTGACATATGAATCGACCGGAGCTCCTGCCTGAATGCCTCGGCAGAATTTTTTCATGTTTTCGGGGTCTTTCAGGGTAACCATTTGGATTATATCGTTGCGGTCATCCTCGGGAGCTGGCGACGACTCAAAGCCAATCGCCTTCATCATAGCAGAGCAGAAAACCGCAGTTTTGACAGCCTGAGCAACTATGTGCGGCGCCATAAAGAGTCCTTGGAAAAGCAGACGGCTATTGCCCATAGTTGCGCCGCACTCGCCGCCTATTCCCGGAGTTGTGAGACGCATGGCAGCGTTATCAACAAGCTTCTTTTTGCCAACTATGTAGCCGCCGGTGGGTGCAAGACCGCCGCCGGGGTTTTTGATAAGGGAGCCTGCCATGAGGTCAACGCCGTATTCCGTGGGCTCATGCTCGCCGGTAAACTCGCCATAGCAGTTATCGACCATGATCTTTACCAGCGGAGATACGGATCTTATCGCCGCGCATATCTCGCCTATCTCCTCGGCTGAAAGCGCCTTTCTATTTTCATATCCGCGTGAGCGCTGGATCAAAACGGCGGAAACCGAGCTGTCGGAGACAGCGGTTTTTATGGCGTCGAGATCAGGCTCGCCGTTTTTGAGATCGACCTGCTTATAGTTTATACCGTAAAATTTCAGCGAGCCGTGGCAATCGCCTTCAATGCCGATTGCATTTCTGAGCGTATCGTAAGGCAGACCGGTAACGGACAGCAGAGTATCACCAGGCTTGAGCATTGCAAAAAGTGCTGCTGACAGCGCGTGGGTGCCGTTTACAAAGCCGATGCGGACAAGCGCCGACTCGGTGCGGAAAACCTGCGCATACACCTTGTCGAGCACTTCCCTGCCCAAATCATCATAGCCATAGCCGGTGGTTCCGGCAAAGCACGCGTCAGACACCCTGTTATCCTGAAACGCAGCCATTACCTTCTGCGTGTTTTTTGCGGCGATCTTGTCTATTTGCCTGAATTTATCCGCGAGCTGTGCTTCGACCTGCTCGGCAAGGACAAAAACTTCCGGTTTTATATCATTTACATTCATCTGGCAGCTCCATAACTATTTGTTTAAAGTATTTTCCGCGTTCCATAAAGTTTTTAAATTTATCGAATGCCGCGCACGCGGGTGACAGCAGAACTGTATCGCCTGATTGAGCAGAGCTTGCCGCGGCAAGCACCGCTTCCTTGAAATCGTCAATTTTAACTATAGGTATTTGTCCGGTATAGTACTTGGAATTGACGACAGCATCGTAGATCTTGTCGGATGTATTTCCGGTCAGGTACAAAGCTTTGGCGTATTTGCAGATCTCGTCGCCGAGTCCGTCAAACGGAATGTGCTTATCATAACCTCCGGCGATGAGAATCGGCTTTGTTTTCAGGGCGTGAAGCCCTGCTGCAGTGCGGGTGGGGCTCGTTCCGATGGAGTCGTTAATAAATGTGACTCCGTTCAAAACACGCACCTGTTCGAGGCGATGCTCAACGCCCGCAAAGGTTTTCGCAGTGCTTATGCATACATCATCGCTGACAAAGCCCTCGGTTGCGGCAAAAGCAGCCATGTAGTTTTCAAGATTGTGTGTTCCGGGGAGCTTTATATCGTCAGCGTTCATTATCGGTGCCGAGACACCGTTTTTGGTACGATATATTACGCCGTCAGCACAGAACACGCCGTTTTCTGGCTTTGATTTGCGGCTGAAATACGATATGGACGATTTCGCCTGCTTCGCATAGTAGGGCGAATATTCGTTCTCGCTGTTCAAAACGAGCCTATCCCCTGCCTGCTGATTTGTGAAGATCGCACTTTTTGCATCTATGTAATCCTGATAATCCTTGTGTTTATCAAGGTGATTGGGAGAAATGTTGGTTATCACGGCAACATCGGGTCTGCATACCATGCTGTGCAGTTGGAAAGAACTCAGCTCAAGAACGGCGACATCGTCCGGCGTCATATCGTCAACATCACACAGAAGCGGTTTGCCGATATTACCGCCGAGGTGTACGGTATAGCCCTGCGCTTTCAAAAGCTCCGAGATTATCGTTGTGGTAGTGGTCTTACCGTCGCTGCCCGTAACGGCAAATATTTTGCATGGGCAAAGGCGCATAAAAAGCTCCATCTCCGAGGTGAGCAGAGCCCCCCTCTCAACGGCAGCCTGAAGGCGCGCATCAAACGGCATAAGCCCGGGCGTGCGGAATATGATATCAAAACCGAGGTCATCGAGATAGCTCTCGCCGAGACTGAACTGAGCGCCGAGCGCCAACAGAGTGTCATATTCCTCTCCAAGCTCCTGCCGGCTGCGCTTATCGCACGCCGTAACACGGCATCCGGCATTTAGCAGCTTTTTAATAAGAGGAGTATTGCTGACACCTATGCCGATAACGCCGATGCTTTTATCCTTTGTTGAGTTGATATATTCATTTAAAGTCATAAGTTTTCCTCCATATCTCATACATTATACGGCTTTCAGGAGGCATTGACAAGAAATTTTTCTATTGACTTAGCACTTATAAATGTTTAAAATACACAGAAGAGTGAGCCGAACGACCGCGGGCACATTCCGAAAGGAAGTGCGTGAGGAAAGTCCGGGCTCCATAGGGCAAGGATAGCGGGTAACGCCCGCCAGGGGTGACCCTCGGACAAGTGCAACAGAAATATACCGCCGAGAGATCGGTAAGGGTGGAAAAGTGAGGTAAGAGCTCACTCGTCGCGCAGAGATGCGTTGTCGCTGTAAACTCTATCCGGAGCAACGCCGCGGGAGGACATATGATTTGCCCGATCGTCCTCAGGGGGCGGCTTGAGCCTATCGGCAACGGTAGGATTAGATAGATGGTCGTTTAAGACAGAACCCGGCTTACAGACTCGCTCCATATATAGAAAAAACCGCCGTCAGGCGGTTTTTCTATTCCCATTTTGACCATATATCGGGCTGATAACCGACAGTTGCCTGCTTGCCGTTGCGAACTATCGGCGTTTTTATGAGCCATGGGCACTCAAAAAGCTTTTCGAGCTTTGCGTCATTTGATGCAAGATACTGCACGAGCGGATAATCAACATCATCCTTGTTGAGCATAGCATCAAGTCCTACTGCGTTTTTCACAGAGTTGAGCTCTCCCCTGCTCATGCCGAATTTATTTATATCGACAAACTGGTACTTGATCCGGCGCTCCTTGAAGAAGCGCTCAGCCTTCTTTGTGTCAAAGCATTTGCTTTTCCCGAATATCTGTATGTTCACAATGCTCTCTCCAGTACGCTCATTATATTGTTCCTGAATATATCCCTGACGAGCTCTTCGGGGTAGTTATGCCGCAGCAGAAGCTCATATATCTTGCCGAGATCATCAACGCCGTTTATGCCGCGCGGTGTCTCCTCTATACCGTCGAGGTCGCAGCCGAGAAAAACGCTCTTCTCGCCGCCAAGCGACATGAAATGCTCAATATGCGCAAAAACAGCGTCAAGATTACAGCCCATTCCGAGAAATTCCGGATAAAGGTTTATTCCGGCTCCCCCGCCCTGGCGCACAAGCGCCGTAAACTGCTCATCGCTCAGATTGCGCGGCACATCGCACAGCGCCTTGGAGTTTGAATGACCGGCGATCACCGGATTTTTACTCACTTCGAGCACATCCCAGAAGCCGCGCTCGGATATGTGTGACATATCGAGCATAATTCCGAGCTCCTGACAGCGCCGTACAAACGCTTCTCCCTTTTCAGTGAGTCCGCTGCCGCTCGCCATCGCAGCGCCGCAAAGGGCGTTGTCGTAGTTCCATGTGAGGTGAACGATCCTAACCCCATCGGCATACGCCTTGTCAATATCGGCTATCTGTTCGGCTCCTTCAATGGAGAGCAGCGCCGCTATGAGCCCCTGCCGCACTGCATCCTGTATATCGGAAAAGCTTAGGCATAGCTTTACAGCATCCGCATTTTTTCTGAGCTGCTCTTTAAAAAAGCGAATTTCCCTCTCGGCAAAGCCTACGGGGTCGGGCTCATCTACTGCGCAAATCGCGAACACCTGACCGGCGGGAGAATACATGGAAAGGCGCTCAATATCAAGCTGCATATCGTTTCTGCGCAGCTCATGCCCGCACTCGTGGGCGTGGACCGATGTATCGCAGTGGCAATCAAAAATCGGGATACTCATCATACTTCGGATATTAGCGGGAGTATCATTGGGCTGCGCTTGGTGGTTTTGTAAAGATAGCTCGAGACATTGCTCTTTATGCGGCTTTTGATCGCAGACCAGTCCTTAACGCCGCTTTCCTCGCAGGCGAGAACGGTTTCCTTTGTTACCCGCTTGAGTTCATCGAGCATTTCCTCAGCCTCTTTGACATAGACAAAACCGCGCGTCAGTATTTCGGGATCGGACAGCAAAGCGTTATCCCAAGACGACAGCGTGACGACGATAACGACCATGCCGTCCTCAGCGAGTCTGTGCCTGTCGCGCATGACAACGCTTCCGACATCTCCTACACCCATTCCGTCGACCATGACAGCACCGGACGGTACAGCGCCGTTGAGCTTTATGCTCTTCTTTGTGAGCTCTATGACCTTACCGTTTTCGGCTATTACTACATTCTTAGGCTCAATTCCCATAAGCTTTCCGAGCTCAGCGTGCTTGACGAGCATGCGGTATTCGCCGTGTACGGGAATGAAGAACTTCGGGCGTACAAGCGCCAGCATCATCTTCTGCTCCTCCTGAGAGGCGTGTCCGGAGACATGCAGAGCGGTGTTTCGATCATAAATGACCTCCGCGCCCTTGTGGAACAACTCGTCAATGACCTTGCTTATCATGTTTTCATTGCCCGGAATGGCGGAAGCGGATATTATAACGCGGTCACCGGCGGCAATATTTATCTGACGGTGCTCGGAAAATGCCATTCTGTAAAGCGCGGACATTGTTTCGCCCTGACTGCCTGTGGATATGATTACGACTTTATCCTTAGGCAGCTTATTTATCTGCGCAATATCAACGAGCACATTTTCGGGAACATTGAGATATCCGAGAACGGTTGCTACGCGAAGAATATTCTCCATGCTGCGTCCGGTTATGGCGACCTTGCGCTTATACTTTGCGGCAACATCTATTATCTGCTGCAGGCGGTGGACATTTGAAGCGAATGTCGTGATAATGATGCGCTGGTCGCAGTTTTTAAACAGCATATCAAATGTTTCTCCGACCTTGCGCTCAGAGGCCGAGTGACCGGGCTTTTCGACATTGGTAGAGTCGCTCAGAAGCGCCAGAACGCCCTCATTGCCGAGCTGACCAAAGCGCGGCAAATCAATGACCTTTCCCTGCACAGGGGTAAGGTCTATCTTAAAGTCACCGGTGTGCACAACGGTGCCGATAGGTGTTTTTATCGCAAGCGCAACGGCATCGGCGATGGAGTGGTTGACGGTTATAAATTCAACGCTGAAGCAGCCAAGGCGGAAAATATCGCCCGCTTTCTTCGTGAATATCTGCGTATTGTAAAGCAGGTCGTGCTCCTCAAGCTTCAGCTCGATGAGTGCCGCAGTGAGCGGAGTAGCATAAATAGGCACATTAATATCGTGGATGACATACGGGACAGCGCCGATATGATCCTCGTGACCGTGAGTGATGATTATACCTCTCACACGGTCGGCATTTGCCTTCAGATATGATATATCGGGTATGACGATATCTATTCCGTACATATCCTCGTCCGGAAATCCGAGACCGCAGTCGATAACGATTATATCAGTGCCAAATTCGATGGCGGTCATGTTCTTGCCTATCTCGCCGAGACCGCCGAGGGGAATGATTTTTAGTTTATGAGTCATATATTAACCTCCTGATGAGTGATTTTCCGAAAACGACAAGCAAAGGGAACCTCGATGCAACCGCCCTGAAAACGCGGTGTGCAGCGAAGCTTTCCCCCTCTTTTTCGGTATGTAAATTATAAATAGCCGGTATTCCGTACCGTTAGTTACATTTCTATCCTGCCTTCAAGAGCGCGCAGGAGCGTTGCATCGTCGGCAAACTCGAGATTTGAGCCTACCGGTATGCCGTATGCAAGTCTGGTGACCTTAACATCAAAGGGCTTGAGAAGCCGAGAAATATACATAGCGGTGGCTTCACCCTCGGTGTCGGGGTTAGTTGCCATGATGATCTCGGATATTTCACTGTCATCGGCGGCAACACGGCGGATAAGCTCGCTGATGCGAATATCGTCCGGCCCTATATGGCTTATGGGAGACAAAACTCCGTGCAGAACATGGTACACGCCGTTGTACTCGTGGCTGCGTTCAATAGACAGAACATCACGGGGCTCGGAAACAACACAAACGGTGCTCTTATCGCGCTTATCGCTTGCGCAAACGGCGCAAATATCCCCCTCGGTCAGGTTCTGGCATATCTTGCAGCAGCAGACATTTTTCCTCGCCTCAAGGATGGCCGCGGCAAAGCTCTCCCCCTCACCCTCGGGCAGAGAAAGCACATGGAATGCAAGCCGCTGAGCACTTTTGCGCCCTATTCCGGGCAGTGACGCGAATTTATCTATCAAATTTTCAAGCGAAGCAGGGAAAAACGGCATTTATATTATCTCCAATTTAAGCATTTCTTATTGCGTCGATCTGGGCTTTTCTGTCAGCCTTTCCAAAAATGGCACTTCCGGCGACGAGCACTGTGGCACCGGCGTCCTTAACAAGCTTTGCGGTGACGGGATCAACGCCGCCGTCGACCTCAAGCTCGCAGCTTAGTCCGCGCCTGTCGATCTCGGCACGCAGCTCGGCAATTTTGGGGAGCTGGTCATGCATGAAGCTCTGCCCTCCGAAGCCGGGCTCGACGGTCATGACGAGAACCATGTCAAGTCTGTCAATAAAGGGATACAGAACGCTTGCGGGAGTTCGGGGCTTTACGGAAAGCCCTACCTTCTTCCCTTTTGCCTTAACGATGTCTGTAGCGTCGGATATATTCTGATATGAGTCCGCTTCTACATGGAACATGACAAGATCAGCGCCGGCATTGCAGAAAGCCTCGGCATATCTGACGGGCTTATCTATCATGAGGTGAACATCCAAAAACATATCCGTCATTTTTCGCACGGATTTGAGTACGGGTATACCTATCGAAATGTTCGGAACGAAAAAACCGTCCATGACATCAAAATGCACATAATCGGCACCGCCTGCGCGAATATCATCAATTTCCTCACCAAGCTTTGTGAAATCCGCAGAGAGTATGGACGGAGCGATCTTTATCATAACAATAACCTCAATTAAGCATACGGCATAGAATACCACAGCGGCACTGTGCGCACTACCGCTTTTATATAAGGGGCGCCGTGCATGGCGCCCCTGTCCGCGCACACACGATAATTATACTACACAACGCCTTTTTGTGCAATAGTTAATAAAGTGATGATCATGACGGTGCATTAGCCTTCTTATTGACATCCGTAAGCGGTACATGCTATCATTGCGCTGTTACCATACTATGTTGGAGAAAGAGAGAGAAAAAATGAAATATTGCCCTAACTGCGGAAAGCCGGTCGATGATGCTCACCCGTTCTGCTCCAGCTGCGGATATAAATTTCCAACATTCGATGCGGCCCCGGTGAATAACTCGTATGCATATCAGACCCCGCCGGAATTTATCCAAGTGCCCGACAAAACAAAAGGATCTAAAAGGGTGCTGATAATTGCACTTGCCGCTGCTGCTGTTCTTGTAATTCTGGCGGCGCTGTTCTTCGTTACGAATATTTTCGGAAATCATGTTATGATTGCCACCGAAGTCCGGCATTATAATGACGGCGAACTCTATTTAAAAGTTGAAAGAAAATTTGATGGCAGTGACATGACCGAGGAGACACAGTATTATTATGACGGCAAAGATGTAACTTTCAAAAGGATCGGCACCTATGAGTACGACGGAAAGCATAATAGGACCGGCTTCACTATAGAGACTGTGTCTTATGACGAATACGGCAAGGTCGAAGAGACAGATAAATACGAATATGATATAAAATCTTATAAAAAAGACGGGCTTTGGCATTATGATGTGTACGGCAGCTACGGCAATTTATTGGACACCGATGTATACGACAAGCACAGAGAAGTGATTCAAAATATTGACGATGACGGTAGCATTTCATATGAAGCCAAATATGAATATGACATATTCGGCAGACTGATAAGCCTCAAAGATATACGCCATGACAGTGATGACAGCGTATGGTATGAGATGAAGTTTGCACATGACGACGGAAAAATGATCGCTACATATTCCGATGCATACGACTGGGATGAACGCACGGACTACTATGAAAATTATGAAGCAGTCTATGAGTGGAGCTTCTACTACTTCTGGTAATAAAGAATAAACGGAAAGCAATTGCTTTCCGTTTATTCTTTATTCCGCTGCTTCGGGGAGCTTGCATACATCGATCCACTCGATGGCGTTTGAGTATTTGTAAAGCTCTTCAAGGTCAAGCTCAATAGCGCTGTTTCCGCTTCCGACTGCCGGAAAAACGGTATCAAAACGTTTGAGACTTTCATCGAGATAAACATCAATGCCGTCGTTAATTCCGAATGGGCACACGCCGCCGACGGGATGCCCTACAAGCGAGAGAACCTCGTCGGGAGCAAGCATTTTTGCTTTCATGTGGAACTTATCTTTAAACTTATGGTTATCTATGCGGGCATCACCTGCCGCAAGGATGAGAATGCAGCTGTCATCTTTTTTAAATGACAGCGTTTTTGCTATACGCGCGCCCTCTACGCCGAGGGCGAGTGCCGCCAGCTCGACCGTTGCGCTCGATACATCAAATTCACGCACTCTATCCTCCATGCCAAACTGCCGGAAGTATGCTCTGCCTCTTTCAATGGACATAAATTATCACCTGCTGATCACTTGAGTATTATCTTGTTGAAATTTTTCTTGCCGCGCTTTATTACAACGCCGTCCTTGAGCTCCTGAGCAGAAAAGCTTTTGCCGATGTCCGTTACTTTCTCGTCGTTTGCGGAAACGCCTCCCTGCTGGATATTGCGGCGAGCCTCGGACTTTGAGGCGCACAGGCCGGTGAGAACGAGGGCGGTCATGATATCCACAGCACCGTCGGTGAGGTCGGCTTCGCTGAACTCGGTAGTAGGCATAGCGCCGCCTGCGCCGCCGCCAAACAGAGCCTTAGCGGATGCTTCGGCTTTCTTTGCCTCTTCCTCACCGTGAACAAGCGCGGTGAGCTCGTAAGCGAGAATTTCCTTAGCCTTATTGAGCTGGGAGCCCTCCCACTGCGACATTTCCTCTATCTGCTCTAACGGCAGGAAGGTCAGCATGCGCAGACACTTGAGAACATCGGCGTCATCAACATTGCGCCAGTACTGGTAAAACTCGTAGGGCGAGGTTTTGTTCGGGTCGAGCCAAACAGCGCCCGCAGCAGTTTTGCCCATCTTCTTGCCCTCGGAATTGAGGAGCAGAGTGATAGTCATGGCGTGGGCATCCTTGCCGAGCTTGCGGCGGATGAGCTCGGTACCGCCGAGCATATTGCTCCACTGGTCGTTGCCGCCGAACTGCATATTGCAGCCGTAATGCTGGAACATATAGTAGAAGTCGTAGCTCTGCATTATCATGTAGTTAAACTCAAGGAAGCTCAGACCCTTTTCCATGCGCTGCTTGTAGCACTCTGCGCGCAGCATATTGTTTACAGAGAAGCAAGCGCCGACCTCGCGCAAAAGCTCAATGTAGTTGAGGGGCTTGAGCCACTCGGAGTTGCGCAGCATAATAGCCTTACCATCGGAGAAGTCTATAAACTTCTCCATCTGTTTTTTGAAGCACTCTGCATTGTGCGCTATGGTCTCCTCGGTGAGCATCTGGCGCATATCGGTTCTGCCGGAGGGGTCGCCGATGAGAGTCGTGCCGTCGCCGATGAGAGCTATGGGGCGGTTTCCCGCCATCTGGAGGCGCTTCATAAGGCACAGTGCCATAAAGTGACCGACATGGAGCGAGTCTGCGGTGCAGTCAAAGCCTATATAAAATGTCGCCTTGCCATTGTTGATCATTTCCTTTATCTGATCTTCGTTAGTTACCTGAGCGATCAAGCCCCTTGCGACGAGTTCTTCGTAGATTTCCATGATTAATTCTCCTATTACAATAAATTTTGGTTGGAAGCCCAGCTAGTTGCTGGGTTTCTTTCCGTCTCATGCCTAAGCTACAATAAGGGGAGCAACTGGCTCACCAAATTCTCCTTGGGCTTTTATG
>SAMEA104315424__coassemble_324_pt1 | contig 114194 bp, 100 predicted proteins | sample SAMEA104315424__metabat2_low_PE_018 | metagenome-assembled genome bin SAMEA104315424 (sample SAMEA104315424) | gut metagenome | biome: Monkey gut; feature: monkey-associated habitat; material: faeces | place: China | collected 2013 | reverse complement strand
CAATTCCGGCATCCGGGCGGCACTGGGCAGCCTGTTTACATGGAAATTCGGCATCCTGCTGGCGGTGATCGTGCTGAGCGTGATATTCTACCGCCCCTTCTGCAAGTGGCTCTGTCCGCTGGGAGCGTTCTATGCTCTGCTGAACAAGATGTCCCTGTTCCAGATGAAGGTGGACAAAAGCAAGTGCGTTTCCTGCGGGAAATGCGCCAAAGCCTGCAAGATGGATGTGGATGTGACCAAGACGCCCAACCACACCGAGTGCATCCGCTGTGGGATGTGCATCCGTGCCTGTCCCACAAACGCCGTGTGTTTCCGCTATGGCTTTGGAGACGGCAAAAAAGAACCTGCAGATAAATTAAAAACGGAGGAAACAAAATGAACGTAAAGAAAATCATCACACTGCTGCTGGCAGCACTGTTGGTGCTGTCCCTGGCCGCCTGCGGCAAAAAGGGCAACGACGCCATGACAAAGTCCGACAGCGAGCCCAAGAACGCCCAGGAGGCGGCCGCTATGTACAAGGCTCTGATGGATCAGGAGAATGCCATTCTGATGGAAAACCAGTCCCTTTGGGAGAAGGTGTTCATGTCTGCCGACAAGGGCATGACCATGCAGGAGGACGGCAAGAACTACGGTGATTTCCTGCTGGACACCATTGAATCCGCCAAGGATCAGTTTACCGCCGACGAGCTGAAGCTCCTGCGCCAGGGCGGCGAGAAGATCCGGGAGATCGAGTGCACCCTGACCGCCATTGAGGCCAAGTTCCCCGAGGCGGTTCCCAAGGCCCCGGGCAACGGTGACAGCATCCCTGCCGACAGCCCCACGACACCCGGCGACGGCGACAAGACGCAGAAGTTCCCCGCCTTCGAGGGCAAGGACCTCAACGGCAACACCGTCAAGAGCGATGAGCTGTTCTCCAAGAACGCCGTCACCGTGGTGAATTTCTGGTTCACCACCTGCAATCCCTGCGTGGGCGAGCTTTCCGAGCTGGACGCACTGAACAAGGAGCTTGCGAAGAAGGGCGGCGCACTCATCGGTGTCAACACCTTCACGCTGGATGGCGACAAGACAGCAATTTCTGAGGCGAATGACGTGCTGGCCAAGAAGGGCGCCACCTATCAGAATGTGTATTTTGACTCAGATGGTGAGGCGGGAAAGTTTACTGCCAACATCTTTGCTTATCCCACCACCTATGTGGTCGACCGCAACGGCAATATCGTGGGCGACCCCATCGTGGGTGCTATTACGGAAAAGAAGCAGGCGAAGGCACTGCAAGCCCAAATCGACAAGGCACTGTCCGCCGATATGGGCTGACCCAAGATTTTTAGAAAGTGTCTATGATTAAGAAAAAACATCGTAAGCCGGCAGACATTCTGCGCACCATTGCATCGCCTCTGGCAAGCAAGCACCTATACTATCGAAATGGCCTTTGAAGGCGAAACCGGAGCCTCAGAGGGGTGTTCATCCTTGGAGACCCCTGCTCCATCAAACAGGTATTGGACGAACACCTATTTCTTCAGCGGCGGTTTCACCGTAAAGTGTTCGCTCTGATCCGCAGCAGAAAAGCGCCGTCTTGGAAGCGATTCCGGGACGGCGCTTTTTACTATCCGCACATTCGATTTCCGCTATTCCTCCTGCTACTGTGATTACAGAAAGAAGCCTTATAAAGAAGATCGAGAGTCTGGCAAGCACCTATGATGCGCAGCTATTGCAGCGTCAGGTCTATGTCCGCAGTACTCCAAGAAGATATTCGGAATGTTCACCGGCGATGTGCAGACGGTTCGGCTGCGCTTTGAAAACCACCTTGTCGGTCCCGTCATAGACCGGTTCGGCAGAGACACCATGATATTGGCGTCCGACGACAGTCATTTCTCGGTAAGCGTTGATGTGGCGGTATCCCCGCGGTTCTTTGCCTGGCTGTTCGGATTCGGCACGGAGGTTCAGACCCTTTCGCCGGAGAGTGTCAGGGAGGCTCACAAGAGCGAGCTGACCGCTTTGGCCGGGCTGTACAACATTGCTGTTGACAAACTGTGAACAAGTTGTTAAACTGAGCATTACGCGTTTAACAACAAATTAACGGCAAATCAACAGCAAAGGATGAGAAAAGACAAATGAAAATCGTAAAAGCGTATAACAGCGTGAGTCTCGTGCTGCGTATAGTTATAGGCATGGTCATCGGTGCAGCCCTTGCCCTGCTTATTCCCAACGCCGCCGAGACCGCACCCGGCATAGGCATTCTCGGCGACCTGTTCGTCGGCGCACTCAAGGCCATAGCTCCCCTGCTGGTATTTATCCTTATCATCAGCGCTCTGGCACAGTCCAAGTCACATCTCGGAAAGCAGTTCGGCACCGTTATCGTGCTCTACCTCATTTCCACCTTCCTTGCGGCAGTCATTGCAGTATGCGCAAGCTTCCTGTTCCCTGTGAGCATCACCCTCACCGACGCCGCCTCCAACGAAGCTCCCGACAGCTTTGCGGCTATCTTCACCGGACTTCTTTCCAATGTCGTGGCTAACCCCATCGGCTCGATAGTTTCCGGCAACTATCTCGGCGTTCTGTTCTGGGCAATAGTCCTCGGCTTCGCTTTCAAGAGCGCATCCGACACCACCAAGCAGTTCCTCGCCGATGCTTCCGAGGCGGTCACCAAGGCGGTGCGCTTTGTAATTAACCTCGCACCGTTCGGCATTCTCGGTCTCGTATTCACCGCAGTTTCCACCAGCGGTCTTGCGATCTTCACCGAGTACGGCAAGCTCCTGCTCATACTCGTCGGCTGCATGCTGTTCGCGGCCCTCGTCGTGAACCCCATCATGGTGTTCATCGTCATCCGCAAGAACCCTTATCCCCTGGTGTTCAAGTGTCTCAAGGAAAGCGGCGTTACCGCGTTCTTCACCCGCTCCTCGGCAGCTAACATCCCCGTTAACATGAACCTCTGCGATAGCCTCGGGCTCGACCGCGAGTTCTACTCCGTGTCCATCCCCCTCGGTGCAACCATCAACATGGCAGGCGCTGCGGTAACGATCACCGTTATGGCCCTCGCAGCCGTGCACACCCTCGGCATCCCCGTGGATCTGCCCGTTGCGATCATCCTGTCGGTCATGGCAGCTCTCGGCGCGTGCGGCGCATCCGGCGTTGCCGGCGGCTCGCTACTGCTGATCCCCATGGCGTGCTCGCTGTTCGGCATTTCCAACGACATTGCGATGCAGGTCGTCGGCGTCGGCTTCATCATCGGTGTCATTCAGGACTCCGTGGAGACCGCCATCAACTCTTCCTCCGACGCACTGTTCACCGCCGTTGCGGAATTCAAGCAGTGGCGCAAGGCAGGCAAAGAGATAAAGTTCTGAAAATAGGCATCACCCGTGCCGGAGTCTGATCCGGACACGGGTGATTTTTTATCTGCGCTCGGGCGCAAAAAAACATCCGCGGCAATTGCTGCGGATGTTTGTGTTATTATCAGTCGGTCACATAAGGCAGGAGAGCGATCTGACGGGCTCTCTTGATAGCCTCGGTGAGCTGGCGCTGATGCATTGCGCAGGTACCGGTGGTACGACGGGGCAGGATCTTGCTGCGCTCGGACATATAGCGACGGAGCTTTGCAGTATCCTTATAGTCGATGCTGGTGGCCTTATCTACGCAAAACTGGCATACTTTTCTGCGCTTGCGGTTTTTGGGATTGTTCTTATCGAAAGCCATTAGCTGTATCCTCCTATATTATTTTTAGAACGGCAGTTCGCCGTCATCGTCGCCAAGCTCGGCAAATGCCGACGCGCTCGGAGCTTCGTAGCTTTTCGGAGCGTCATAGCTTGCGTTGTGACGGGGCTCACCGCGCATTTCGCCGCCCTCGCGGCGTTTGCTCTCGCCGAAATACATATTGTCAACAACGACCTCGGCGCTGCGGCGCTTGCCGCCCTCGCGGTCGGTCCAGTCGCGGATCTGCAGTCTGCCGGAAACGACAGCCATGCTGCCCCTGGCGAAGTACTTGCTGACGAACTCAGCAGTCGAGCGCCATGCGACGCAGTCGATGAAATCGGTCTGCTTTTCGCCGCCGTCGCGTCCGCCGAAATCGCGGTCAACGGCAAGGGTGAACGATGCGACAGGGGTCTGTGACTGAGTGTATCTCAGCTCGGGGTCACGGGTCAGGCGGCCCATGATCGTGATGTGATTAAGCATAACTCGTCTCCTTACTCAGCACGCAGGGTGATCAGGCGACGCATGATGCCGTCGGTGATGCCGAGGATACGGTCCAGCTCTGCGGGGAAATCCGCGCCGCTGGTGAACTTCATCAGCACATAGTAACCTTCCGAAATGTAGTTGATCTCGTAAGCGAGCTTACGCTTACCCATCTCCTCCAGTTCGTCCAGGGTACCATGAGCCTCAACGAGCGCCTTGAACTTCTCGACGACTGCAGCGGTCTGCTCCTCGGTGAAGTTCGGGTTGATGATGTACATTACTTCGTACTTCTCAGTTGCTTTTGCCATGGTTTGCACCTCCTTCTGGTCTTTTGGTCCCCGCATTCCGCGGGAACAAGGATAGTCTGCACATACCGGCAGACCATAACATTATATCCGATTTTCCTCAAATGTCAAGTCTTTTCAGAGGCGCATTTCCACACCTACCAATACATATATTTCTGGTTGCCCGACCGGTAATTGCCAACGAAACCGTGAAACTGCCGCGCAGCAGTAGTGCGGTGCAATATTTGACGCACCCATTGGCTCCATTACTTATTCACCTGCGAGCTTTGCTCACGCCTTCGCTCACCCGACCTGCAAGGTCGTCTGTGAGCTTATAACATCAAGGTTCTGACCACTGTACTGTCCCTTGTAATTCCAATCGACGCCTACGCTCACGCTGCCCGCGTCAACGGGCACGGTGCAGGTATAAATGAGCGTTTCGGTCTGCGCGTTGGGCGAATCGACCTCGAACGCGCGCGTCATAGCCGTTGATGCCGAGCCGTTCACGGTAACGGTTATGCTGCGCTGACCTATGCCCATGCTGTACGAGCGCGCATATACGCTGAGACTCAGCTCATAGCCGCCACTTGACGCACGGGTCACCGTCCACACGGTGCGGGTATTGAGCCCTACGCCGGTGTTCGAGTCGAACGCTCCGCTGCCGACGACCTCGCCGGAGGGCTGCTCGGGCGTGGGCTCCGGAGTGGGAGTCGGCTCCGGCGTTGCCGTGGGAGCCGCGGTGGACACGGGCGCGGGGGTCTTGTCGGGCACGACGATAGGCTCGTTCTCCGCCGTGGGCGCGGCACTCGGCTCGGGGCGGTCGCCGCCTCCGCCGATGTCTCCGGTGAGCCATAATATAACTCCCGCTATCATCATAAGAACCAAAACTATCGCTATGAAAATGTAAGCTGTCTGCTTTTTCATCTGCTACCTCCGTATGCTTATCTCGCCGCTGTGCAGCGTTCTGCGCTTGCCATCCGGCAGGCGCACGATCAGCCCGTAATCGGGGCTTATGTCCTCCGCCACGGCCTCGTACTCGCCCTCGGGCGAGACCACCGTTACCGGTGCGTCGAGTACGATGCAGCGCTTTCTGTATTCCTTCAGGCACACGCCGGCATCCGTCTGCCACTGAGCATACAGCGCGTCGAACTCGGTGAGTATCGCGGCTATGAGCGCGCCGCGTTCAAACGCCCTGCCGGTCTGCGTGTACAGCGAACCGGCCTTGTCGCGCACCTCGGGCGGGAAATCCTCCATGCGGGTCGAAACATTCAGCCCTATGCCCGCAACGGTGTACAGGCAGCCATCCTGCTTCACCGCGCTCTCGCACAGTATGCCGCATATCTTCCTGCCGCTGAGGTACAGGTCGTTTATCCACTTTATGCCCACCGGCACGCCGCAGGTCTTTTCTATCGCGCGGCTTACCGCCACGGCGCACACCGCCGTAAGGCTCACGGCGCTGTCAGCCCCGCCGTCGGGGCGCAGCAGCAACGACATATATATGCCCGCGCCGGGTGCCGAGGCAAAGCTCCTGCCGAGTCTGCCGCGTCCGGCGGTCTGCTCGTTTGCTATGACCACCGTGCCCTCGGGCGCGCCCGCCGCCGCGAGCTTCTTGAGCTCGTTATTCGTCGAATCGAGCGTTTCAAACGCCCTCACGCTTATATTCATAATTATTATCCTCCGTCATGGCACGATTGTATACCGAATTTCTCAACTTGTAAAGTGCGTCATTGCCTTGACAAACGCCCCGCCATAGGCTATATTACTGTACTACACCAGACCATACAGTCGGAGGAGTCGCATGAAGCTTAAACGGTTTATAAAAGATAATTTCCCCGCCTACTCGTACCTGCCGCTGCTGGGCATTCTCATCACTCACGCGCTGGTGTGGGGCATCACTAAGGCTATCACAAAGGACCTGCCCGCAACGGATGTCACCCTGCCCATCGACGCGCAGATACCGCTCGTGCCGGCGTGGGTGGTCATATATGTTCTGGCGTTTGTGCTCTGGGGCATGGGGCTTCTCATGATAATGCGTGAGGAGCGCGAAAAGTGCTATAAAATGTTCGCGGGCGTTGTTATCGCAGAGCTTATATGCTGCGCGTTTTTCATCGGTCTGCCGAGCTGCGTCGTGCGTCCGGAGATAGTCGTGGACGATGCGTTTTCGTGGGCGCTTGCGACGATATACACCACCGACACCCCGACAAACTGCTTCCCCTCAATGCACTGCATGTTCGCTTACATGGCGTTCCGTCAGTCGCTGTGCTGCCGCGTGAGCAAGGGTATGCGCGTGTTCTGCGGCATTTTCGCGGTGCTCGTGTTCCTGTCAACGCTGTTTGTAAAGCAGCATGTCGTTGTCGATGTTTTCGGCGGCGTTTTCTTCGGAGAGATAGCGTTCCTGCTGGGACATAAACTCCCTTTGTGGAAAATATTTAATAAAATCAATAAAAAAACCTTGCAAAGAGCCTCCTGATATGGTTTAATCTATATAAACCATCTGCAAATGTATAATTTTGAACAAAAAGCAGTAAATAAGGAGGATCTTTTATGGCAAAGACCCGCAACAGAAACATTATCATCACGGCAGTGGCCCTTTTGGCTGCGGCAGTGCTTTTCGCATTCGCGTTTGCGCCCATCGGCAGTGCAGATGCCGACACGGACACCGGCAGCGTGGCTGCTGTGGTCGAAAAGACCCGCGACACGGTTTCGGCTAAGCTCGACGCGGTAAAGTCCGGCGTAAGCGAAAAGATCGGCGTTGATGCCGAGGCTATCGAGTACATCTGGAACTACGGCGACAATGTCGAGGCTGGCATCGAGAGCGCCACCGGCAGCTTCGTTGATATGCTCAAGAATATCGGTCAGGCATACGACAAGGGCGATGTCGAGGGCATAATCAGCACTCCCAAGACCTTCGTTGACGGACTGAAGGACTACCTCGGCGCAATCAAGGATACCATCATCCCCTGACGCTTAAATAACCCGAAATGTAAAACACTGGAAGCAACGCCTTCCGGTGTTTTTGTTATGCCTGCTGCGATGGTTTCCTCCGCACCCTCCGGTCGGGGTGGCGCAATAGATGTATTGGTACAATCTAAATGCGCCACTAAAAAAAACGGCTCCTCCCGGAGCCGTTTTTTCATATATTCTCGAAGTATTTAGTTTTGCTCAGCGCGATGTACAGTGCGGAACCGGCAACGACGCCGAACGCGCCCTGGATAAGGTTCATCGGCACACCGCCGACTGCCGCGGCACCATAGCCGAGCGCCAGTGCCTCATACGCAAGGTAGCCGAGCACCATGAGCACCTCTCCGATGACGCCCGAGACGACCGCCCTGAGCGGTGTCGAACGGATAAAGCTGCTGCGCAGAAGGCATCCCGCGACGAGCGCGACGATGAATTTAATCGCAAATGTTCCGGGCACATACGGTACATAGCTCGCTATGAGATCGGCGAGACCGGAGCCGATACCCGCGGCTGCCGCGCCCCACCAGGGTCCGAGCAGGAAACCCGCCAGCAGCACTACCGCATCACCGGCGTGGATATATCCGCCTATAGGAGTGGGTATGCGAATGACCATTGTCGCAACGCAGCTCAGCGCCGCAAACAGCGCCGCAAACACTAACTTTCTTACCGTTTTGTCTTTCATATCCCTTTTCTCCTTTTTTAGTTACGCCTTTTTGCTGTGCCTATACATTCATTGCGCCGGCCCGACCGGTGAGCTCCGGCTAAGCCGGAATGCTCGCTCAAAATCCTACCAACGCCGTCGGTAAACGGTGATATGCGGAATATAATATAAATCCGCGGCAAAGTCAAATGACATTACCGACTGTTATGTATAAAATTTTTGAATGATCTCAGTTTTTAAGGCTCTGAAGCGGCGCGGGGATGCGTCCGCCGCGGGCAATGAACTCCGCGCTCGATGCGCCGTGCACCGGCATGACCGGAGCCGAGCCCAGCAGTCCGCCCATCTCAACGACATCTCCGATGCCCTTGCCCTCTACAGGAATTATACGCACGGCGGTGGTTTTGCTGTTTACCATGCCTATGGCAGCCTCGTCGGCGATGATCGCCGCTATCGTCTCGGCACTCGTATCGCCCGGGACCGCTATCATGTCAAGCCCGACCGAGCACACGCAGGTCATTGCCTCAAGCTTGTCTATAGTGAGCGTTCCGCACTCGGCGGCGGCTATCATGCCTTCGTCCTCGGACACCGGAATAAACGCGCCGGACAGACCTCCGACATGGCTCGACGCCATAACGCCGCCCTTTTTCACCGCATCGTTGAGCAGCGCCAGCGCCGCGGTAGTGCCGTGGGTGCCGCAGATCTCAAGCCCCATCTCCTCGAGTATGCGGGCAACGCTGTCGCCTACCGCGGGGGTCGGCGCAAGCGAAAGGTCAACTATGCCGAACGGGGTGTCGAGTCTTTTCGACGCCTCCGCCGCGACCATCTGACCCATGCGGGTTATCCTGAAAGCGGTCTTTTTGATCGTCTCGGCAACCTCGTCAAACGACGCACCCTTGCACTTTTTCAGCGCGTGGTGCACAACTCCCGGGCCGGAAACGCCTACATTTATAACGCTGTCCGCCTCGCCCACGCCGTGGAACGCGCCCGCCATGAATGGGTTATCCTCCACCGCGTTGCAGAAAACGACCAGCTTTGCGCAGCCCAGACCGTCGGCATCGCGCGTTAAATGCGCAGTCTGCTTTATTATCTGACCCATGCGGGCGACCGCATCCATGTTTATACCGGCTTTCGTCGAGCCGACATTGACGCTCGAGCACACGAGATCGGTCTCGGCAAGCGCCTGCGGTATCGCACGCAGCAGCAGCTCGTCGCCCTTGGCAAAGCCCTTGTGCACGAGCGCGGAGTAGCCGCCGATGAAGTTCACGCCGCACTGCTTTGCCGCCCTGTCGAGCGTGCGCGCAAACGGCACATAGTCGCTCGTGTCGCAGCCTCCGGCGACGAGCGCAATGGGCGTTACCGAGATGCGCTTGTTCACAATGGGTATGCCGAATTCGCTTTCTATCTCCTCGCCGGTGCGCACGAGGTTTTCGGCGCGGCGGCAGATCTTGTCGTATATCTTGGCGCAGCAGCGCTCGGGGTCCTCGCTCACGCAGTCGAGCAGGGATATGCCCATGGTTATGGTTCGAATGTCGAGATGCTGCTTGTCGATCATGTCGATCGTATCGAAAATGTTATTTAGACTGAGCATCGCGGTACCTCACAGCTTGTGCATCGCGTCGAATATATCCTCGCGCTGGATGCGTATCGACAGGCCTCTGCCCTCGCCGTAGGTGCGCAGGACCTCGCTCAGGCACGCAAACGACTCGCCGCACGCGGCAAGGTCAACGACCATCATCATAGTGAAGTAGCCCTCCATGATGGTCTGGCTTATGTCGAGGACATTCACATTGTACTCCGCCAGCGTGTTGCACACGCCCGCGATTATGCCTACCTGATCCTTGCCCACGACCGTAACGATTGCTTTCATTGTCCGTCACTCCCAAACAAATAATAAATCATTATACCCGATACCCCTCCCCTCCGCAAGATTTTTTAGAGGCGCTTTGACGCAATAACCGTATTCGTAACTGCGGAAAAACGCCTCTAAAAAAACTTGACAAATGGGGATATTACTGATATTATAGCCGGGCGCTCCAAAGACAGCAGGTTCCGCAAGGAGTAAATCCTGCCGAGGATAGCATCAATAGTTTTGATTGCTTACAGCCTCTCTGTCCACGGACGGGGAGGTTTTCTTTATGAGCGTGAACATTAGTGTGGAGGTGAAAAAACACACATGCCTAACGCAAAAGTTCTCAGCGAGAAGCAGGCGATAGTAGAAGCCCTCGTCGAGCGCATCAACGCGGCAAGCGCCGGTATCTTTGTAGATTACCAGGGCATCACCGTGGCAGAGGATACGGCTCTTCGTACCGAGATGCGCAAGGAGAGTGTTGACTACACCGTCGTCAAGAACACCCTGACCAGAATTGCTATCGACAAGGTCGGCATGAGCGAGCTCGATCCCGTCCTCAACGGCAGCACTTCTCTGGCAACCAGCAGCGATGACCCCATCGCACCGTTCCGCATCATCAATGACTACTCCAAGAAGCTCGGCGACAAGTTCAATGTCAAGGCAGCTTTCATGGAGGGCAAGATCCTCAGTGAGCAGGAGATAGTTGCACTGTCTGCACTCACTAGCAAGAACGACCTGTATTCCAAGCTGGCAGGCTCTCTGAACGCCATCATCGGCGGTCTTGCAGTATGCCTGAGCGAGGTCGTAGAGCAGAAGGGCGGCGCAGCCGCTCCCGCAGAAGCAGCAGAGTAAGCTGCACTAAACATTAAATTTGGAGGAAATTATAATGGCAAGCGAAAAAATCACCGCCATGATCGATGAGATCAAGGCTCTTTCCGTTCTTGAGCTCAAGGAGCTCGTTGACGAGATCTGCGAGACCTTCGGCGTTTCCGCAGTCGCAGCAGCAGCACCCGCAGCAGGCGGCGCAGCAGAGGCAGTTGCAGAGAAGACCGAGTTCGATGTCGTCATGACCAGCTTCGGCGCAGAGAAGATCAAGGTCATCAAGGAGATCCGCGGTATCACCGGTCTGGGTCTGGCAGACGCAAAGGCTCTCGTCGAGAAGGTTCCCGTTCCTGTCAAGGAAGGCGTTTCCAAGGAAGACGCAGAGGCTCTCAAGGCTCAGCTCGAGGCAGTCGGCGCAGCAGTCGAGATCAAGTAAGAAATTACTTAACATTGAAAAACCTCCGTTCGATCGAACGGAGGTTTTTGTTTATTGTTCATCGGGCAATGCGTCGTGGCGGAACAGCATGGAAATGCACCAAAGCGCGGCAAGTCCGACGAGCGTGTAAATAACACGGCTGACCGTTGCGGTCTGTCCGCCGCATATCCATGCGACAATATCAAAACGGAACAGACCGATGCTGCCCCAGTTTATGCCGCCGATTATGGTCAGAATAAGCGCTATGCGGTCAATTATCATCCTGCAAACACTCCTTTCCCACTCAGTATTCCCGCGCGGGAAAAATTTATTTGCGGAAATTTTGCGTTCGACAAAAGTAGTGTCCGTTCGCTCTTTACAGGAGCCCGCAAACGCTGTATTATCTAAGCACAGCTTATCCAAAAGGTCTTGCAGGGCAAGACCGCGGCTCATATCTTTATCCCACAACCCTGTTTAGCAGACCGGTCTCCGGTCTGCTCTTTTTATCTGCACATTGTTTGCTCGCGCCTTGGCTACCTTGCGTAAAGGGAGCTGTCATGCGTTAGCCTGACTGATGAGGTGGAATTATATCTCGGCGTTAGCCGCACGACACCATTCAGCTCTGGCGGCTGCGGCTGGCTTCGAGGATGTTTCGCATGAGCTGCGCACGCGTCATCGGTCCGACGCCGCCGGGCACGGGCGTTATAAACGCCGCCTTGGGCTCGACCTCGTCAAAGCACACATCGCCGAAAAACCGTCCGGTCTCGCTGTCGCGGTTCATCGCAACATCAATGACCACTGCGCCGGAGCGCACCATATCGCCCGTTATGAGCCGCGGGCATCCGGCAGCAACGATGAGTATATCCGCCATGCGCGTAAGCGCCGCGAGGTCGCGGGTGCGGCGGTGGCAGTATGTCACGGTGGCATCGGCGTTGAGCATGAGCATACCCATGGGTCTGCCGACGATATTGCTGCGCCCGACGATGACGCAGTGCTTGCCGTCCGGCGAGATGCCGTATTCGCGCAGCATTTCCATGATGCCCGCGGGCGTGCACGGCAGCAGGTGCGCCTGTCCGGTCACCATTTTGCCGACATTTATCGGGTGGAACGCATCAACATCCTTGTCGGGGTCGATCGCGTTTATGACATTGCGCTCGCAGATATGCTCCGGCAGCGGAAGCTGAACGAGGATGCCGTCCACCGTGTCGTCGGCGTTGAGGTCGGCGATAAGCGAGAGCAGCTCCGCCTCGCTCACGGCTTCGTCGCGGTCATATCTCCTGCTGTCAATGCCGCACTTTTGGCAGTCGCGCTCCTTGTTGCGCACATATATCTGCGATGCCGGATCGGTGCCGACGAGCACCGCCGCAAGACACGGTCTGCGCGCGAGCTTTCCCGCCGCCTCCGCGACCTCGCTGCACAGCTTTTCCGCAAGCTTTTTTCCGTCCATCAAAACCGCCATACGGCTCACTCCTATCCTTTTCATAGGCGCATTGACGCGCCTGCCTATACATATACATCCGGTGTCCCGACCGGTGAGCACCGGCAAAACCATAACAGCGGGCGAGCAATGCTCGCCCCTACATTGTTGCCGCAAGTGCGCAGCAAGGTTCAGCAGACAATCCCTCCGGCTTGAAGCCAACGCTTCTGCCCGTGGCTTCCCCTTGAGGGGGAGCTGTCAGCCGCAGGCTGACTGAGGGATCGTTGGCTTCCGCTCAACTCCTGCGCCGATGCATTCCATGAAATTGTACCAAATGTCGGCGCTGTAGTCAATGCGCTTGACTACCCGCCCCATGATGGGGTAAAATTAAAGAAAACAGCAAAAATATATGGAGGTAGATACAATGAAAAAATGGCTCGTTATCGCACCTATCGCAGCAGCGGCGGCAGCAGGCGCGGCTCTGGCGCTCAAAGGCAAGGGCGGCGGCAAAAAGCCCGCGGCGACTCCCAAGGCGGCAAAGGCTCCGGCGGCTAAGACCGGCGCAAAGAAGGCCGAGTTTACCATCAAAAATCCCCAGACCGGCGTTTACACATTCGCAAGCGGCTACAAGGATGCGCGCGAGATCAGCGTAAGCGTCGGCTACGACGGAGATAAGCACTCGTTCGCCGTCGTGTCCGAGGACTTTGTTTCCGATACCGGCGACTCCCATGTCGCGGTAATCTACGCCGGCGATTTTGCGATGCAGATAGAATATGCCCCCTACTACCACGGCGAGGGCTTTGCGGAGCTGGAGAAATCCGTTGCCGAGCATTACAAAAACTTCGGCAAGGTCAGCTTCAGCGGCGTGAGCGGCATTTGCTACACAAACGGCGGCAGCTACTGCATGGCGTTCCCCGCAGCCGACTCCACTGCGGACTATGTGCTCGTTACTGTCGTTCTCATGGGCGACGACAGCGAGGAGGAGCGCATAAAGCTGCGCACCAACCCCGAAATGCTCGCAATTATGAACACTCTTATTATCGGCTGAGACCGAAGAAAAATTTAAGCAGAAGCGAAAAATCGCTTCTGCTTTTTTAATGCATTGTTATTACTATCAAAAAGTGTACATTTTGATAGCCGCAATTAACTTATGTTATGATACTGTATATTTGGCATAATGGCAAGTATTCGCGCATAATTAGCATCTTTTATGTACGAATTTGTCAAACAATAGTGTGTTTGGGTATCACTATCAAAATGTACACTTTTTGACACTTGCGCGATACGGAAAGCGAGGTGATCCCCGACGGTGGGTTTTGAAAGGTCCGCAGAGATTAACGCATACCACACAAAACACAAAATATTTAAAGGAGACTGCAAGTGTACAAAAAGTTTATGGCGTTTCTGCTTGCCGTTATGATGATGGCATCCATGGCGGCTTGCGGAAACGGCTCCACCGACAACGGAGGCAATAAAAGCGCCGATAACGGCAGTACAGAGCCCGAGCAGACCGAAGCCGTCAAGGCTGAAACACCGCGCCACTACAAATCATATGAGCTTGTGAACAACAGCAAGGACGGTATTTATATCAACATATGGTACCGCGAGGGCTCGAACGAAGTGGCAAGAATCGACGGCGCAATGTATGTCCCCTCCACCAATGCCTCCTACGAGGACCTGAAGGCTGACGGCTCCAAATACGCCGAACAGGTAGAAGCCGCGAATGTATCGCGCGAGATAATGTATTTAGATTTCAGCGAGGTAAAGACCTCCGAGCCGTACCTGAGCTTTGCCTTTTATTTTGGCGAGCTTGACGGCTCCAACTCCGGCAGCGTTCCGCTCGCCGCTGACTTTGTCGGTCTGCCGATGACAAACGGCAAGCTCCTCGTAGACAAATGCGACGAATATATACTTAGTCTCGGCATGACGCTCACTGACGAAGACTAATAAAAAACACCCCTCGGGGTGTTTTTTTAGTTGCCTGATTGTATCAGCTTGCGCCGAGGATATGATTCCACCTCATCAGTCGGCTTACGCCTGACAGCTTCCTTTACGCAACGGAGCCACTGGTCCATTCAATTGTTTTCAAACGCGGAGCAGACCAGCAGCAGGGCGCTGACGGCTGCGGCAAGATAGTACGGCAGGCGCAGCGCGTCCGGCACGATGCCCGACACGAGCGAGAGCAGAAACGGACTTACAAACTGCGCAAGATACAGGGATGCCGAGATCATCGGCATGACCGTTGTCGCGGCGTCTCTGCCCTCGTTTGCCGATGCCGCCGAGATGATGCACGGCACGCCCACACCGTTTGCAAAGCCCACGAGCGCACAGCCCGCAAGCGTTCCGACCCAGCCGCCGACAAATGCCAGCAGACAGTAGCCGCACAAAAACGCCGCAGGCGCGACAAAACGGGTGTACCTGCCGATGCCGCGCTTAATGTGCACGAACGCAAGCCCGCCCGCGAACGCGACGAGGTCGAGCCCCGCCATGATGGGCGCGCACAGAGACATTGGTATGGCCCCCTCCGCCGCGGTCACGATGGCAAAGTTGGCGGGGTAAATGAAAAACGCGGTCATGAGCAGGAACATCGCGGCAATGTGCCAGAAGTTGCGCCGCCATACACTGCTCGAGCCCGTCTTACCGGGCTGCTGGGGCGAACCGATGCGGTCGTTTGGCATGAAAACAAGGCACAGCACGATGCTTATAAGACCCATGAGGTATACGAGAAAGCTCATGCGCCAGCTTATGCCCGAAAGCACGCCCGCGAGCAGCGTTGCGACAACTCCGCCGAGCTGATTTGCCGCCGACGACAGACCCATGAGTCCCTCACGCTTCTCCGGAGGGAAGTAATAGGTCAGAAGCCCCGTGGACAGCGGCATGATGATGCCGACGCCCACGCCCACGAGCGCGCGCAGCACCAGCACCGCAGCTATCGAGCTGCACAGTCCCGCGCAGCAGCCGCCGACGGTGTACAGCACGAGTCCCAACATCACCAGCGTTTTGGAGCCGAACCTGCTCGCAAGGCGGCTGAAAAACAGGTTGGTGATAACGATGAACAGCGCCGGTATGCTCACGATGAGCTGTACCGCCATGGTGCCGGCATCGGAAAAGTATTCGCGTATCACCTCCAGCGCGGGCGCGACCGCCGCTCCCGCCATTACGGTCAGCAGCGAAAGCGAAAGTATGCTCGCTGCCAGTGGCTTCAGTTTGATCTCTTTCATGTTCTTCTCCTTTTTTACTATGCACTCGCACATTGCGCACTCACCGGTCGGGCTGACATAATAACCGCTTCCGCAGGTGCGAAAAGACGATCCCTCAGTCAGCCTGCGGCTGACAGCTCCCTTTACGCAAGGGAGCCTGTGGGGGCTTTCACCTCATCAGTCGGCGTACTATTGCAGTGCGGGAATACATCGGTTTTGTCGGTGCCCTCCGGTCGGGACAGCCAAGATATATGTATGGGTAAGTGCGAAAAAACGACACTAAAAAAGCGCAAGTCCGGTTTGGACTTACGCTTTTTCGCTACTCAACGCTTGGGATTATATCAGATTTTGCAAAAATGTCAAAGGCTTTTTTCGCCGCCGTGGCTGGCATTGCGTTACCGAGAACGGCAATTGATTTTGTTGCGTTATCTCGACAATAACAAACTGCAAATATGCGGGCGAGCAATGCTCGCCCCTACAGTATAGCTTGCACTTCCGACGATGATTTTGTTGAAATGATTTTCTCAGCAGTCAGTCACCGTGCGGATGCAATTTATTAAAACGCCTGCGTTCGTGGCGAAACGCCGGTCACGGCGAGTGACCGACCAGTGGTCGCCCGCTGCACCGGTTTTGCCGGTACTCTCCGGTCGGGACACCGCAATAACCGTATCTGTAGGTGCAGACAAACGCCTCTAAAAAACGATCCCTCAGTCAGGCTCACGCCTGACAGCTTCCTTTACGCAACGGAGCCAATAGGTGCGTCAAAATTTTTCATAAAAATCACTCGTTCTCGTCGAATTTGTGCCCGCAGTAGGGGCAGCATTTGAGGGAGCCGCTGTTGGGCAGGAGTCTGCCGCAGCTCGGGCAGCGCCAGAAAATAAGAAACAGCGCAACAAACGCGGCTGCGAGTATCAGCGCAACGGCAACAAACACCTCCGACGCGATAAACGAGCTCAGAATGAGCAAAACGAGTACCGCGCCAAAAAACGCCGGCAGAGCGACGCGCCTGAATTTATTCGGATCACGCATGGTGATGCACCTCCTGAGCTTTTCTTTCATTTTACCACTTCCCGACGGGCAATGTGTTAAGCTCCGCAAGTTTCTCCGATGTGCACAATCGACGGTACACAAATATATTAAAACCGCCCTGACGGGCGGTTTTTTACATGATTTTTCCGCTGCGCTCAACGGCGCGGATATTTTTCTCGAACTTGCTGCGCGCGCCCATGACCTCATGCCCGCAGCCGAGGCATTTGAGCTTGAAATCAGCGCCGGTGCGCAGCACCTGCCAGCGCTTCTCGCCGCAGGGATGCGCCTTTTTCATGGTGAGAATATCCCCCACCTGAATGTCCATCGGCATCGTAAGCACCTCACTTTTTTATCTCGTCCCAGTATTTTTTCGCTGCCTGCTCTATCTTGTTGTCGCCGTAATCGTAATACCTTGCGCCCCTGAGCGCATCGGGCAGATACTGCTGCCGCACCCAATGGTTTGGGTAGGAGTGCGGGTATTTGTAGCCCTGCTCGCGCTCAAAACCCGTGCCGTCGGCATGGACATTCTGAAGCTCACGCGGCGGTGGACCGCTTTTGCCCGCGCGCACATCGGCAATGGCTGCATCTATCGCCATAATGCCGCTGTTCGACTTCGGCGCGGTGGCGAGGAATATCGCCGCCTCGGCAAGCGGCAGCCGCGCCTCGGGCAGACCGAGCTGGAGCGCGGAATCGACGCACGCCTTGACTATCGGCACCGCCTGCGGATACGCAAGCCCGATGTCCTCGCTCGCCGAGCACAGTATGCGCCGGCACGCGCCAACAAGGTCGCCCGCCTCCAGAAGCCGCGCGAGGTAGTGCAGAGCGGCGTCCGGATCGGAGCCGCGCAGCGATTTCATCAGCGCCGAAAGCGCGTCGTAGTGCTCGTCGCCGTCGCGGTCATAGCGCATGGCGCTGCGCTGAGTCACGCTTTTGGCGTCCTCAAGGCTTATGACCGCCTTACCGTTTTCGAGCCTTGCCGTTGAAAACAGCAGCTCCACCGCGTTTATCGCCTTGCGCACATCGCCGCCGCACGCCTGACTTATCCGAAGTGCGACCCCCGCCTCAAGCTCGGGCTCCACGCCGTTTTTCTCGGCAAGCAGCCTGAACGCGCGCTCGACCGCGGGCTCGGCTTCCTTAGGCGTGACGGGCTTGAATTCAAACACCGTCGAGCGGCTGAGGATAGCTCCGAACACGCAGAAATAGGGGTTTTCCGTCGTCGATGCGATAAGCGTTATGCGCCCGTCCTCTATAAATTCGAGCAGCGACTGCTGCTGCTTTTTATTAAAGTACTGTATCTCATCGAGGTACAGCAGAACGCCGCCGGGCGTGAGCAGAGTGTCGAGCTCGGCGATGATTTCCTTGATGTCGGCAAGTCCCGCCGTGGTAGCGTTCAGCTTGCGCAGGGTGCGGTTCGTTTTCTCCGCGATTATGCGCGCAACGGTCGTTTTGCCCGTGCCGGACGGACCGTAGAATATCATATTCGGTATGTTTTCGCTCTCTACGATGCGGCGCAGGAGCCCTCTTTCGCCGAGGATGTGCCTCTGCCCGACGACATCGTCGAGACTGTGCGGTCGTATTTCGTCTGCAAGCGGTTTATACATATGTTTCTCCTGAAGTTGCATTTGCCATGGTGCGGCGTGCGCCCGTGTGGTAAAATGTATGCGAGGTGATGATAATGCGTACAAAAAAGCAGGTGTCGGAGATAGTCCGGCGACTGGAGGAGTGCTATCCTCTTGCCGATTGCACGCTCGATTATAAAAAGGATTATGAGCTTTTGTTTTCCGTGCGTCTGGCGGCTCAGTGCACCGATGCGCGCGTCAACGAGATAACGCCCGCGCTGTTCGAGCGGTTTCCCACGCTCGAGAGCTTTGCCGAAGCCGATGTATCGGAGGTCGAGAAGTATGTGCACTCCTGCGGGTTCTATAGAGCCAAGGCGCGCGACATAGTCGGCAGCGCGAAAATGCTGCTCGAGCGCTTTGACGGCAGAGTACCGGATAACATGGACGATCTGCTCAAGCTGCCGGGAGTCGGACGGAAAACTGCAAACCTCATCCTCGGCGATATATACAAGGTGCCCAGCTCGACGGTGGTCGACACACACTGCATAAGAATATCCAACCGTCTCGGGCTCGTTGACGATCTCAAGGATCCGGTGAAGATAGAGGCTGAGCTCCGGCGTCAGCTTCCGCCGGACAAGAGCTCGGATTTCTGCCACCGCATAGTCCTGCACGGCAGAGCCGTTTGCACCGCGCGCAAGCCCGAGTGCGGCAAATGCTGCCTACGCTATGTGTGCCAATATGCAAGCGGGCAAGCGGATAAATAGCGGTGGTGTTCGCGCGCCGCGAGGGACAATACGCTGCCGACACCGGCAGTTAGTTTAGCTGCGTCATCTCGGCAATAACAAACCGCGAATATGCGGGCGACCAATGGTCGCCCGTTTTTTATTGTTTCGTCGGCAATCACCGGTCGGGATGCCGCAGCAACCGTACTGGCAGGCGCGTCAGTTCGTCTCCAAAAAGAAGTCCTTGTCGATTATCGCCTGGAGCGCCTGCTGCACGGCGGTGTCGAAGCCGAGCTCACGCAGCTTGCACACGCCCTCGATGGTCGTGCCGCCGGGGGAGCACACCGCGTTCATGAGCGCGATTGGGTGCTCGGAGCTGTTCATAGCAAGCGCGCCGCTGCCCATAACCGTCGCGGTGGCGATCTCCTCGGCGATCGGTCTTGCAAATCCCGCGCGGACACCCGCCTCCGCCAGAGCGTCAATGTACATCAAAACAAACGCGCCCGATGCCCCGCCGAGAGCTCCGAATGCCGGAAACAGGTCTTCATCTATATGGTACACCTTGCCGACCGACGAGAATATCGCGTCGGCGGTTTTTATATGTGCGCTCGTTGCCGCCTTGCCGCCGCATATCGCCGTTACGGAGGCTTTGACTTTGGCGTTTATGTTAGGCATTATGCGCACGACCGGCACGCCCTTTGCAAGGCGCTCCTCGTACCACGCGGTGCTCTTGCCGGCGGCGATGGTGAGAACAGTTTTCTCCTTCGTGATGCCCTTGCCGATCTCCTCGATGAGCGCGGGCATGACCTGCGGCTTTACGGCAAGCACTATGACCTCGGACTTTTCCACGACCTCGGCGGCGCTTGCGCAGGGGATGATGCCGTGCTTTTCCTTTAGCGCGAGGGTCTTTGCCTCGGAGCGGTTAAATCCGTAAAGGTAATCGTTTTTGAACTTTCCGCAGGCTGCCATGCCGGAGATTATGGCTCCTGCCATGTTGCCCAGACCTATAAATCCGTATTTCATAAGAGCGACCTCTTTTCATTTTTTCTCTATTTTATCATTGCGCGCCGCGATTAACAAGGGCGAAAAGCGGCGAGGGCGTATTAACAAAATGTAAATTAGGGGTTGACAAACGCGAAATAACTTATATAATGGGCTCAATTGAACAAGGCATGATAGAGGCGCGGTCGCCATCAGTAGCTTAGTAAAAACGCAGGGAAGCGTTAAGCGAAAGGGGCTATCGCCGAAGGGTCCGGTCTCCCAAGTCCGGATGCCTGGGATGCAGGAGAATATCCTGCATACTGTCGCTAACGCGGAGAGCTGTCATGATCCGGCAAGATATTTTTTCTGTTGAGTCATGATTGCGTCATGGCTCGATTTTTTTGTTCAAAATTCATTGTAAGGGAAGAAACATCATCATGCAATTCGTAAACACCTTCTGGGCTCTGGTCCCGCCTATCGTCGCTATCGTTCTGGCGCTGATAACCAAGGAGACCTACAGCTCGCTGTTTATCGGCATCCTCGTAGGCGCGCTGTTCGTTTCGGGATTTGACCCCGTCGGCACGCTCGACGCGATGATAACCGAGGGCTTCACCCCCGCCATCGCCGACAATGCCGGTATATTCATGTTCCTCGTCATTCTCGGCATCATGGTCGCGCTCGTAAACTCGACCGGCGCCGCCGCCGCGTTCGGCAAGTGGGCTGCAAAGCATGTAAAGTCCCGCGCGGGCACGCTGTTTGCCACCTTCGTTCTCGGCGTTCTCATTTTCATCGACGACTACTTCAACTGCCTGACCGTCGGCTCCGTTATGCGTCCGCTGACCGATAACCAGAAGGTCTCACGCGCAAAGCTTGCATACCTCATCGACGCTACCGCGGCTCCGGTGTGCATGATCGCTCCGGTATCGAGCTGGGCGGCAGCCGTCTCCGGCGTTGCGGAGGATATGGACGCGGGCATCTCCGGCATCCAGCTCTTCATTCAGGCAATTCCGTTTAACTTCTACTCCCTGCTGACCTTCGTGTTCGTTATCGGCATGATCGTTATGGGCTTTGACTACGGTCCCATGGCAAAGAGCGAGCTCGAAGCGCTCAAGGGTAACCTCGGCTCCCTCGGCAACGACGAGGAGGTTGAAAACACCAAGGCAAGCCTGTGGGATATGCTCATCCCCATCATCGTTCTCATCATCATGTGCATCATCGGCCTTATGTATGTCGGCGGCTTCTGGGATCCCGAAAGCGGCGTTGCAGGCGACTTCGTCGGCGCGTTCGGCAACACCGATGCATTCGTCGGTCTGCCCTGGGGCTCGCTCGTAGCTCTCGTTTTCACCGTTATCTACCTCATCTGCCGCGGCGTTACCACCTTCAAGGACGCGATGAGCTGCGCAGTCAAGGGCTTTAACGCAATGGTCCCCGCTATTCTCATCCTGACCTTCGCGGTATCGCTGAAGAACATGACCGGTCTGCTGGGCGCAGCAAACTATGTTGAGGGCGTTATGAAGGCCGCTTCCGCGGGTCTGTTCAACATGCTGCCCGCTATCATCTTCATCGTCGCCTGCCTGCTGGCATTCGCCACCGGCACGAGCTGGGGCACCTTCGGCATCCTCATTCCCATCGTTCTGCCCATCTTCAAGGTCGGCGATCCCCTGCTCATGATCGGCATCTCCGCCTGCCTCGCAGGCGCTGTCTGCGGCGACCACTGCTCCCCCATCTCCGACACCACCATCATGGCATCCGCCGGTGCAAACTGCAACCACATAGAGCATGTTCAGACTCAGCTCCCGTATGCCGTCACCGTGGCTCTGATAAGCTTTGTGAACTTCATCATCGCAGGCTTTGTAAAGAACGCTTGGATCTGCCTGCTGATAGGCATCGTGATGACCATCGTTGTACTGTTCATCCTGCGCTCCACCGTCGGCAAGAAGGTCTCCAACGCCGCCGCGGAATAAGAAACACTAAAAAATATCAAAAAGCAGACGACTCGCGTCGTCTGCTTTTTTGTTGTGTATGGGACTGCCTGCACCCATTGCCTCCCTTGTGCAAAAGGACGCGCTCGCCAAGGCGAGCGTTGCGTTACCGGCACTGGCAATTGATTTTTCTGCATTATCTTGATAATAACAAGTCGCTAATATGCGGGTACGAAAAAACGCCTCTAAAAAACGATCCCTCAGTCAGGCTCACGCCTGGCATCTCCCTTTGCGCAAGGGAGCCAATGAGTGTATTCGGCGCTTGCCGCAGCAGCATATTGCACGGGCTTAAGATGTCGTTAAAAATTTTGAACAAATCGTATATTATCCCCGTATTCGCTTGCGCGTGCGGGGATAGTATGCTATCATTTAGCTAATAGTGTTAGCAAATTGTCGGAGGATGCAATGGATTACCGATCTCTTGCGGAAAAAATGCTTGATATACGGGCGCAGCTGAGTCACCTGCCGGTGGGCTGCGCGGTGACGGAGGCTTGCGGCGGCGAATACTTTGCGCTGAGCTTTCTGCTCACGCATGGTTACCACAGCTGCCCTTCCGAGCTGAGCCGCAGCATGGGCGTAAGCTCGGCACGCATAGCGGCGCTTTTAAAGCACCTCGAGCAAAAGGGCTGGGTGTCCCGATGCGCGAATTCCTCGGATGAGCGGCGCGTGAAGGTCGTTCTCACCGATGCCGGCCGCGGAATGATAAGCCAAAGGCGCGAGGATGCCATGATGCGCGTTGCAAAGGCGCTCGAGAGGCTCGGTGAGGACGATGCGCGCGAGTATGTCCGGCTCCAGCAGAAGATGCTGAGCGTTATGCTCAGCCCCGACAATGCGATTGAGGAGTGGTAGTATCAAAAAGAAAGAAAATTTTGAAAAAGCGCACACCGCGATAGCTGAAAAGACGAAGGAAGCGGCAATATCCGTTCTGCCGATAGTGGGGATAGTGCTTGTACTGTGCCTGTTTATCATGCCGATGCAGGCGGACCTGCTGCTGTGCTTTCTCATAGGCGCGCTGATGATAGTCGTCGGCATGGGACTGTTTTCGCTGGGCGCAGAAACTGCGATGATGCCCATTGGCAGCAAGATCGGCACCGCGCTCACGAAAACGAAAAATCTGCCGCTGATACTCATGGTGAGCTTTCTGCTCGGCTTTGCGATAACCGTCGCCGAGCCGGATCTTCAGGTGCTCGCGGCAACGGTGCCGCACATAAAAAGCAGCGTTCTGCTGATAACGGTCGGCGTGGGCGTTGGATTTTTCATGACGGTGTGCATGCTGAGAATACTCACCGGCGCAAGTCTCAGGTGGCTGCTCATCGGCTGCTATGCCGTTATATTCGCGCTCGCAGCGTTTACCGACCGCAGCTTTTTGAGCATTGCGTTTGACTCCGGCGGGGTCACGACGGGTCCGATGACGGTGCCGTTTATCCTTGCGATGGGTCTCGGTGTTTCGATGATACGAAGCGACAAATCAGCCGAGGCGGACAGCTTCGGTCTGGTCGCGCTGTGCTCGGTCGGTCCCATTCTGTCCGTTCTCGTGCTCGGATTTTTCTACAAGGACAGCGAGGGCGTCGCCGGACTTTCGGCAGCCGCATTTGAAAACACCGCCGAGATCGGCTCCGCGTTTTTGTCGGCTATACCGGCATACCTCAAGGAGATGGCTGTCGCACTGCTGCCGATAGTTGCGATATTCGTTTTGTTCCAGCTATTCCTGCTCAGACTGCACGGCAGACCGCTTGCGAAAATACTCATCGGCATAGTTTACACCTATGTCGGACTCGTTTTGTTCCTCACCGGCGTTAATGTCGGCTTTTCAACGCTCGGCGCAGAGCTCGGAGCGGCTATCGCGCTCAGCGAAGCAAAATATCTGCTCATCCCGCTTTCCATGCTGCTTGGCTGGTTCATAATCTCAGCCGAGCCCGCCGTGGGCGTTCTCGAAAAGCAGATAGAGCAGGTCAGCGCGGGCGCGATACCGGGCAAGGCAATAAAGCTGAGCCTTTCGGTCGCAATAGCGCTGGCAATGGGGCTTGCGATGCTGCGCGTGCTCACCGGCATCAGCATTCTGTGGTTCCTCGTGCCGGGCTACGCCATCGCGCTGGCGCTGTCGTTTTTCGTTCCGGACATATACACCGCCATTGCGTTTGACTCCGGCGGCGTTGCGTCCGGTCCCATGACTGCGACATTCATGCTCCAGTTCATGATGGGCGCGAGCACCGCGCTCGGCGGTAATGTGCTCTCCGACGCGTTCGGCGTCGTCGCCATGGTCGCGATGATGCCGCTGCTGTCGATACAGGTCGTCGGCGTTCTCTATGAGGGCAAGGCCAAGCGCGAGACCGTGTCCGAGCCGAGCTACGGCGACTACGAGATAATAGAGCTCTGGGGGGTGAGCGCGCAGTGAATTATGTCATATCAATAATAAACCCCGAGGCGCTCGACACTCTCACGGCGCTGTGCGCAGAGCTTGAGCTGCCCATAACAGTGGTCACCCACGGCCGCGGCACGGCGGTGCAGAGCATGATGGAGCTTCTGGGCATCGAATCGAACGAAAAGCGCATAGTTATGACCGTTGCCGACGCGGATAAGACCGCTCAGCTCATAACGGCGCAGAAGCGGTATCTCCACCTCGGAGTGCCGGGGCACGGCATAGTCATAGCCGTGCCGGTAAAAAGCATTGGAGGAGCAGCAGCAATGGCATATTTAAACGCAGACAGCAAAACCGCAAAGCAGGTGCCCGATATAAACTACGCATATGAGCTCATAGTCGCAATAGCAAACGAGGGCTGCACCGATATGGTCATGAACGCAGCCCGCGCCGCCGGTGCAAGGGGCGGTACGGTTCTGCACGGTAAGGGCACCGGCGAGAAGAATCCCCGCTTTTACAACATAACCCTCGTTCAGGAGAAGGAGGTCGTGCTCATCGTCGCCGCCGCCGAACAGAAGGCAGGCATCATGTCGTCCATCCTCAAAAAGGCAGGTCCCGACACCGAGGCGGGCACCATCGTTTTCTCCCTGCCCACGACTGAGGTCGCCGGCTTCGGACTTTTTTAGTGGCGCATTGGGGCACCTACCGATACATATATCTCCGGTATCCCGACCGGTTGGTGCGGAGGAAACCATAAAGCCGCCGCGTAACACGCGTGCGGTGCAATGTTTGGCGCACCCTTTGCCTCTCTTGTGTAGCGAGGGGTGGCGAGCAATGCTCCGGTTTTGCCGGTATCCACCGGTCGGGCAACCGCAATAACTGTTTCCGTAGCTGCGTAAAAACGCCACAAAAAAGCCGTCCCCGATGGGGGCGGCTTTTTTGTCATATGTATTCTCTTTGGGTGATCCGTTTTATTATCGCCCGAGCCAGAAGTCCGGCGACGCCTATCTTTTTTGCAACATGCTTCTTGCCGTGCAGATAGAGTGCCTTGACCTCGATGCCCGCTATATCCTCCGCGGTGAGCGGATCATCGCCGAGAACGACGAAATCGGCAATCATACCGGGTGCAAGAGTGCCGCGTTTATTCTCCTCATGGCTCATATACGCGGGATTTGCCGTTATCATGCGCAGCGCGTCGAGACGCGATATGCGCTCGTCCGGATTGGGATGATTTACGGAGCACGCCATACCGTACAGGGGCTTTGGACGCGTGCACGGTCCGTCGGAGCCGTCGCCTACGACAAGTCCGAGGCGGTGCATCGTTCCCAGCGCGTTTAGTCTGTCAGTGCGCTCTCTGCCGAGCACCGAGCACAGATACTCGTCCGGCTCCTGCTTCCAATATATAAACGGCGACTGCGCGGCTATGCACAGCTTTATCTTTGCCGCGCGCTTTAGCTGCTCCTCGCTTGCAAGGCAGACATGGATCATCACATGGCGCGCATCGTCCCACGGCTTATCGGCATAAGCCGCCTCATATGCCGTTATGCACTGCTCCACCGCCGCATCGCCTATGGCGTGCATGGTTATCTGCCAGCCCTCGCGGTTTGCGCCGATGGCGAACTCGTTCACGCGCTCCTGCGGATAATTCAAAACGCCGTAGTTGTTCGGATCGTTCGCGTACGGCTCCTTGAGCGCCGCGTCCTCTGAGCCGAAGCAGCCGTCGAGGGCAAGCTTGAAGCAGCCGCCGACGCGCTTGAAGCCGTGCTTTTTCACGGCCTTGAGGTCCATGGTCTGGAAGAATATGCGGAACGCCTGCGGCAGGCCGGGCGCGAGTATTTTTATCATGTCTATATCCAGATCGTTTGCAAAGCCCACGCCCTCAACGGTGTGCACGAGCCCGATGCCGACCGACGCAAGGTACTCCGCGCCTCCGGAGAGACCGCGTATAATATCCATCGTGGGGATATACGCCGTCGCCTCGTTCACGCCGTTATAAAACGCCGACTGGTACAGCCATCCGGTCTCGGTATTGCAGCCGGGATCGGACTTTACCTTATCCGACAGCAGTGCTAGCATTGCGCTGTTGCACACGGCAGCATGACCGTCGTACTTCATGACCATGAGCGGACGCTCCGTCCAGTCGTCAAGATCGCGCTTTTCGGGCAGCCGATGCTCGGCAACGGTGTTCGCGGTGCAGCCGTAGCCCATGAGCACCTTGTTTTTCCGGTGACTGTCGGCATAGCGCCTGACCGCCGCCTTTGCTTCGGCAAAATTTTTGACATCCATGAGATAGAATGTGTTCTCGAAAACGCACAGCGAGCCGAAATGCATATGCGTGTCGCCGAACGCGGGCGTTACCGTCGCGCCGCCGAGATCGACCCGTTTTGCCTTGCCGTAGCGCGGAGGGATGCTGCTTTCATCGCCGAGCCACACGATGTGACCGCCCTTTACCGCCATTGCGGTGTAAATGCGGTTTTCCTTTTCGCAGGAGATGAATCTGGCGTTAGTATAAAGCTCCATAACCTCGTTCCTTTCACTTCTAAAATGGGCTCCATGTCTAATGGAGCCCAAATGTTTTCAGTCTTCGGGTATGTGTATCTCGCGGATGAGAAAATCCTTGCCCGAAAGTATGGTTTTTTCAAAGCTGCCGCAGTTGGGACAATAGCCCTCGTGCTCAATGACATTGAACAGCTCGTTGCATTCGTCGCATTCAGCCATGCCGGGAATAACATTTATCACAAGCTTTGTGTCCTTGAGCCATGTATCCCCAACGACGACGGGATATATATCCTCAACATACTTGGGGATGACCAGCGACAGCTCGCCTATATCGAGGACGATCTCCGCGACCTCCTTAATGTCGTTTTGCTCGGCAAAATCGGTGACGGTTTTGACCATTGAGCGGACAACTCCGATCTCGTGCATAGCGGCTCCTTACTTTCTTGCGATCTTCTTGGTGACGAGCTTTGCGACTGCCGCCGGAGCATTGCCGGCTGCGCCGAGAAGCGCCTTGAAGTACGGTGCTCCGACATAGTCGGTGACCTTCTCAAGGTGGATGGCGTCGAACTTGCACTTGGTGGTGCAGATGCCGCAGCCCACGCACAGGCTCTCGTCAACGACGGCTGCGCCGCAGCCGAGGCAGCGGGAGGTCTCTATCTTCATCTGCTCCTCGGTGAAGGTACCGCGCAGATCCTTGAAGGTCTTCTTTGCTTCCTTGGCAGAGCCGTCGGCGGCATGCTGTCTGGGAGCGGTGTCGAAGCCCGCAACGGAAATGCCTGCGGTGGCGGTGTTCATCGCCTTATAATCGCGTCTGTCACGGCCGATGACCTGCGACTGACCGGGATGTACATAGCGGTGGATGGAGACCGCGCCCTCTTTGCCTGCCGCGATAGCGTCGATAGCAAACTTCGGACCCGTTACGACATCGCCGCCGGCGAACACATCGGGAACATTGGTCTGATAGCTGGGCAGGGACACCTTGACCTCGCCCTTGGAGCCGGTCTCGATGCACTGCATACCGCCGAGATCTATCTTCTGACCGATGGCGGAAATGACCGCGGACACCGCGAGAGTCTCGAACTTGCCGGTGCCGACGGGCTTCTTCTGAGCGTTCAGCTCCATGATCTCGACCTTGAGGCTCTCTGCCTTACCCTCGCCGGTGATCTCGACGGGAGATGCAAGGAACATGAACTTAACGCCCTCTGCGATGGCTTCCTCGACCTCTTCGTCGGCTGCGGGCATCTCATCGCGGCTGCGGCGGTAAACTATAGTGGTCTTTGCGCCGAGGCGGACTGCCGCGCGCGCGACATCTATTGCGACATTGCCGCCGCCGATGACGGCAACGGACTTGCCGATTGCGGGCTTCTCGCCGAGGTTGACCTCGCGCAGGAAGTCGATGCCGGTGAATACGCCGGGCAGATCGTCGCCGGGGCAGCCGACCTTGGTGCCCTTGGATGCGCCGACTGCAAGGTAGAATGCCTTGAAGCCCTGCTCGCGCAGCTTATCGAGGGTGATGTCCTTGCCGACCTCAACGCCGGTCTTGAATTTGACGCCTATCTCCTTGAGGACCTTTATCTCGGCGTTTATAACATCCTTCTCGAGGCGGAAGGAGGGGATACCCATGGTGAGCATACCGCCGAGAGCCTTTTCCTTCTCGAATACGGTTACGGGGTAGCCCTTGACTGCGAGGTAGTATGCGCAGCTCAGGCCGGCAGGGCCTGCACCGATGACCGCGATCTTCTCCTCATAGGGCTTGCCGATCTGGTTGACCATCTTGGGGATGAAGCGGTGCTTGGAGTCGAGGTCCTTCTCTGCGATGAACTTCTTGATGTCGTCGATCGCGATGGGGGAGTCTATATCGCCGCGGGTGCAGGCGTCCTCACAGCGCTTGTTGCAGATACGGCCGCAGACTGCGGGGAACGGGTTTTCCTTCTTTATAAGCTCAAGAGCCTCGGTATAGCGGCCCTGAGAAGCGAGCTTGATGTAGCCCTGAACGGGAATGTGAGCCGGGCACTCCGCCTTGCAGGGTGCGGTGCCGGAGGGCATAACGTCGGTACGGGTGGTACGGTAATCGACATTGTAGCTCTTCTTATCCCAGGGGACCTCGAGGTCGGACTTGTATGCATCGGAAACGTGCGGGTCGCTGGTGCACATCTTCTGTCCCAGACGAACGGCATTGGGCTGGCAGTATTCAACGCACTGACCGCAGGCAACGCACTTGTCCTTGTTGACCTTTGCGATGAAGTTGGAGCGAACGCCCTCGGGAGCGCGGAAGAGCTCGGTTATACGCAGAGCGTAGCAGGAGCAGCCGCAGCAGTTACAAATTGCGTTTACCTCGTCAAAGCCGAGAGCCTGGTTGACCTCGTGGACAAGGCCGTTATCCTCGGCGCGCTTGAGGACCTCGTATGCCTCCTCCTTGCTGATGAGGCGGTGCTCGCCGGTCTTGGAGAAGTTGATCGCATTGTCGTTGAGGTACATGCACATATCCTCTTCCAGATGTCCGCAGCCTTCGCCGATGAGACGGCGGGAGCGGCGGCAGGAGCAGGGACCGACGGAGATGGCCTTTGCCTTCTCAATGATGGTCTTGAGCTCGTCATAGGAAGCGGTGTGGGTGTTATTTTCGATGGCGCTCATAACGGGCATAACGCGCATGAAGTTTACGCCGTTTCCGAGAACGGGAGCGAGCATGCCGACACGAATGCGGGTGTACTCCTCGAAGCAGGCGCCCAGATCGGGATACTTATCGCACTGCTCGCGCTTGGAGAGGATGCCCTCCATGATGCCGGGAACCCAGATGGGATAGTAGTAGCAGGGCAGCTCGCCGCGATATCGAACGCGGATAACGCCCGCAGCTACGAGCTTATCGCACTGCTCCTGAACATATTCAACGCTCTTTTTGCACTTCTTTGCAAGCTCCTCTGCGGAAAACTCCTTCTCAAGACGCATACGCATCATGACAGAGCACATATCGTCATCGACGATGGGCTCAAGAATTCTATACTCGGGATCCTTGTAGGTAATACCGGTATAGGTCATGCTTTCAAGGCTGATCTTAGAAGCCAGCGCAAGAATATTCGGTCTGTTTGCCATTGTTTTTCCCCCTATAAATAATGTATTTTGCAGTTTAGGTCTATCAATAGTTTATATCATGAAACTATACACTTTGTCAATTATTTAGCGTTGGTATTAAGTGACTGTTAAGCTATTTTTTCAGAGGCACATTGACGCACCCATTGGCTCCCTTGCGTAAAGAGCGCTGTCACCGGAGGTGACTGAGGGATCGTCTTTTCATCTGCTTTACTGCGCGGGTCGCGCATAACTGCGCTTTATCATGTGCAATAATCCTGTTAAATAAGCCACAAGCACCGGAAACCGCACATTTTTCTGAGCAGAACAATTTTCTGTCAGAGCTTTTTTGTCAAGATGCAAAAAGTGTCAATATTTTAAGTAATTGATTTATATAAATAAATTTTTAAAAAATTTTTGATGTTTTTTATCCACTTTAATTAAAAATCGGCATTTTACATTTTGTTCATTTTTTGACGGTCTTCGAGCCCAAAAAATATCGGTGCATTTTTTGACACAATGAAAAACGCAATATAAAATTAGCTTGCGTTTCAGAAAACCAAAGCAAAAAATTTAATGCGCAAGGCAATTCCGATGCACATTCGGAATAAGACGGGCTCCCCTCTTCGCCCGCTCACCGCGCAGGAACTTTCTCTCCACCGAAACCCTGTTGCCCAAGGAATTGTTTTGCACAAGCCGTTCCTTGAAGCCGGCAGGGATTTTGTTTTGGTTTTAACAAACGCTTTGGAAAGTAAACATTTTTCCCACGCTTCTGCCAAGGCGGATTGAGGAGTCCGCAGGCGGAACGGGGAATGTTAGATAGAAATGTTAATAGATGAGTAAAAAAGGAGAATCATCATGAACAACAAAGCAGCCAAGGGCACATGGGCGGCCGCGTTTACGGTCGGTTCGGTGTGGTTCGGCACCCATGTAGGCGGCGGTTTCGCCTCCGGTAACCAGGTAGTCAGCTATTTCGCACAGTACGGTATGTGGGCAGCTGTGCTTCCCATTCTTGCAATGGGCATACTCGCTCTTGTAATGTACACCGTTATGAAGTTTGCAAAGCTCAACGGCTTTACCAACTATAAAGATACCTTCGCGGCACTGTATCCGAAGCCGTGGATGGAAGTCTTCTTCGAGATATTCTACATCGTCATCCTGCTCGCGGCAGTCGCGGCGGCAGTTGCCGGTGCAGGCGAGGTTCTCGCAAACTTCTTCGGCGTTGACTATGCCGTTACCGCAAACAAGCTTATATTCAACCTCATCATCGTTGCAGTGCTCATCATCCTGAGCATCTTCGGCGTAAAGCTCGTTATCGCGGCTTCCACCGTTCTTTCCATCGCAATTCTTATTTCCACCGCAGTCGTCGTTGTCGCCGGCTTTGCCGCAGACTTTGACGCTATCAGCGCAAACCTGCTTTCCCAGGACGGCATCGAGGCAGCATCGTATGTCTCCAATCCCGCAGAAGCCATCTGGCGCGGCGTTCTTGTTTACGCTGCATTCCAGTGCGTTTCCATCCCCGCAATGATCGCCGCCAGCGAGGGTCTGACCCTCAAGGGCATCAAGCGTGCAAATATCCTCGGCTGGCTCATGAACGGTCTTGCGCTCGCCGCATCCACCGCAATGCTCGCCCGCTGGTTCCCGCTGCTCTCCGCTCTTGAAGCAAACGGCATCGAGGGCTTCACCAAGGCAGCTACCGGCATCCCCAACCAGACTGTTCTCACCCTCGTAGGCATCAAGTGGCTGATGGTCATCTTCAGCATCCTGCTGTTCAGCGCATTCGTTTCCACCAGCGTCACCCTCGTATTCACCATGATCCAGCGCTTCCAGGGCTACTGCTTCCCCAAGTCCATCAAGAACGAGAAGGTTCGCGGCGTTATCGTCGGCGTTGTCGTCATCGCTATCTGCTTTGCGATCTCCCTGCTTGGTCTGGGCAACATCATCAAGTACGCTTACGGCTACGACGGCTACTACGCCATCCTCGTTATCTTCCTGCCCGTCCTGATCTGGGGTCTTCCCAAGGTCAAGAAGCTGTCCGCAGCAAAGAAGGCAGAGCTCGAGTAATAACAAACAAAACACCACCGGTTTTTCCGGTGGTGTTTGACAAGGTGAATGACAATGAAGATCGCAATGATAGGCTCCGGCGCTGCCGGCAGCGTTTTTGCCTCGTATCTTAAAAAGGGCGGAGCCGAGCTGTGGCTCGTTGACCGCTACAAGGCTCATATGGATAAGGTCGCAGCCGAGGGCATGACATTCGTCACTCCCGAGGGCGAGGAGGTCCTCACAGGCTTTCACACGGCTTATTCCGCCGAGGGCATCGGCGTTATGGACATGGTCATCCTCATGGTCAAAGCCACCCAGACCGACGGCATAATGCCCTCCGTTATCCCCTGCATCGGCGATAACACCGTTGTTGTTTCCCTGCAAAACGGCATCGGAAACGACGATGTTCTCAAAAAATATGTCCCCGCCGACCGCATACTCTACGGCTTCGGCACCATCGGCACCGAGCTTCCCGAGCCGGCGAAATGCGTATCCAAGCCCGAAAGCGGCGTTATAATGCGCTTTGGCGCATCGGTAAACGACCCCGTTTCCGAGAAAGCCGGAAAGGAGCTCGAAAAGTGCTTCTGCGACGGCGGATGCCTGACGAGCTTTGAAAAGGATATACGCCCCTTCGTTTGGAAGAAGGCTATCTCCAACAGCGGCTACAACACGCTCTCGGCGCTGACAAGACTCAAGGTCGGTCCCATGCTCGACACCGAAAGCGGCAGACGGCTCATAAAAAGCGTTTGGGCTGAGGGATGCGCGGTGGCAAAGGCGCTCACGGGTGTCGATCTCTGGAACGAGATGCTCGAGGAGCTCGAGCGTCTGCGCGAGGGCTTTGCAAAGTACTATCCCTCGATGGCGCAGGATGTTCTCATCCACCAGCGTCAGACCGAGGTCGAGCTTTTAAACGGCGCCATAGTGCGCTGCGGTGCGGAGCTCGGCATCCCCACTCCGGTGAACTCGGCGCTGACACTTATGATCCAGACTATCCAGCAAAACTACGATAAGCAGTATTGCGGACAATAAATTTATTTACTATCAAATTTCTATAAGGAGACGAAAAAAATGAAAATTGCAATGTATGGTTCCGGCGCAGCAGGCAGTGTTTTTGCTTCTTACCTGAAAAAGGGCGGCGCAGACATGATCCTCATCGACCGCTATGAGGCACATATGAAGAAGGTTGCCGAGGACGGCATGCACTTCACCATCCATCAGGAAGAGAACGGCGCATACACCGATTATAACTACCAGCTCAAGGGCTTCCGCACCTACACCACCTCCGCCGCAGCAGCAGAGGCTGAGGGCAAGGTCGATGTCATCATCTACATGACCAAGGCTACCCAGCTTGAGCAGGCGATTCAGGACTCCCTGCCCGTAGTCGGCGACACCACCGTTGCCGTTTCCCTCATAAACGGCCTCGGCAACGACGACAACCTCTTCAAGGTGTTCCCGAAGGAGCGCTGCGTTATCGGTTCCGGCGTTCTCGGCACCGCACTGCCCGAGCCCGGTCACTGCGTTTCCACTCCTGCCGGCGGCGTTCAGATGAACTTCGGCGGCGCTGTAAGAAGCGAGCTTAACGACGCTGCTTGCGCAGAGATGCTCAAGTGCTACCGCGAGGGCGGCTGCGACGCATACTGGCGCGACGGCGAGCCGGGCACCGACAACAACATCTACAAATTCATCTGGAAAAAGGTCTGCGTCAATGCGACCGTCAACACCGTATGCGCAGTTCTGCGTCTGAAGATCGGTGAGGTCGAGGCAGATCCCTGGGGCCAGCAGCTGTTCCACGGCGTTATCCGCGAGACCTGCGCCGTCGCTACCGCGAAGGGTGTTCCCATGAACGCCGACGAGTTCATCGCTCACGATCATGCCGACATCGTGACCAACATCGGCGACTACTATCCCTCCATGTGCCAGGACGCTCTGTTCCATCAGCGTCAGACCGAGATCGATGTCCTCAACGGCAAGATCGCTGAGTACGGCAAAGAGCTCGGCATCCCCACCCCGACCTGCGACATCCTCACCAAGGTCGTGCACTGCATTCAGGACAACTACGCAAACCAGTACTTCCAGGATAAAGACGGCAACGCCTTCCACATCGGCAAGTAATCTTACATCGAAATATAAAAAACCGCCCTATGGGGCGGTTTTTTTATGCTCTCATGCGCATTTTTGCGCCATATCGAGCATATTCTGAATGCTGATGCCGTAGCCTGAGGTCGGGTCGTTTACAAACACATGGGTGACCGCTCCTACGAGCCTGCCGTTCTGGATTATCGGGCTGCCGGACATACCCTGAACTATGCCGCCGGTCATTTCGAGCAGCTCGGGATCGGTGACCGTCAGCATGACCGTCGTGTACTCGTAATTTGAGTACACCTTTTCTATCTCGATACCGTATTCATGCACCTCGCTGCCGGAGAGCGTGCACAGTATCGTCGCCTCGCCGACGGCAATGTCGCCGGTCTCGACGGTCTGTCCGTCAAAGCCCGCGGTGCCGAAAATTCCGCAGCCGCAGTTTATGCGTATATCGCCAAGAAATTTCGTGCAGTCGGTGCTGCCGTCAAGCTGCCCCGGAGCGCCCGCCTGTCCGGGCACGATGCCGATTATCTGCGCATCGTATACTCCGCCGTCGCCGAGCGGCAGAGCCTGACCGGTGCCGTCGTCGCTGATACTGTGGCCGAGCGCGCCGTAAACTCCGGTAGCCGGATCATAGAATGTCAGCGTGCCTACGCCGCTCACGCCGTCGCGCAGCCACAGGCCGAGCTTCCACGCGCCCTCAGCGTCCTGCACGGGCGTTATGGCAAGCTGCTTTGTTTTGCCCTCGCGCTCGACGGTAACGGTGGTCTTGCTGCCGTCAAGCCCGTTCAGGGCGGCTTTGAAGTCGTCTGCCGTGCTTATTTTCGCAGCGCCGAGCATCGTTATGACATCGCCGGACTTTAGCCCCGCCTTTTCCGCCGGAGAGCATTTGCCGGATGCCGTTTCTACCTCGGATATACCGGCTATCATCACCCCGTCTGTCGTCATTCTGATGCCGAGCGCCTTGCCGCCGGGAACGAGCGGCTGGGCAAACGCCGCTGCGCTGAGCACAAAGCACAGTATAACGGCAAACAGTGTTCCCGCAATTTTTTTAGTCGCCATATCTCACCTCCACACATAAAGTATGCGGTGCGCGGCGTAAAATATATAAGCCTATTTTTTGCTCAATTACCTTGTGCCGTGTTTTCGGCAAAAACGCGCGCAGGTAAAATTTTTTGTTGTGAGGAGGTCATTATATGAGAATACTAAAGCTCGGCTCCGTCGGACCGTCGGTACAGCTTCTGCAGCTCGCGCTCGGACGCGCGGGCACGGCAGCGCTTGAGCTCGACGGAATTTTCGGCGCGAAAACGCGCGACGCGGTCATGCACTTCCAGTCGGATAACGGGCTCAGCGCCGACGGAATAGTCGGTCAGCAGACCACACGCGCGCTCATGCCCTACTACACGGGCTACGCCGTTCACCGCGTACATCGGGGCGACACGCTTTTTTCCATCGCAAAAATGCACAACGCGGAGCTTTCCGCGATACTGACGGCAAATCCGAGCATAAGCGCCGAAAACCTGCAGATCGGCAGCAGCGTTATCGTGCCGCTCCCGTTTGATATTGTGCCCACAAATATCGCGTTTACTTCCGCGCTCGTTTCCTACTGCGTCCGCGGCATCGCCGCGCGCTATCCGAGCGTTAAAAGCGGGCGCGTCGGCACCTCGGTCATGGGCTCGCCGCTGTGGTTTCTCGCCATAGGCAGCGGCTCGAACCGCGTTTTTTATAACGCGAGCCACCACGCAAACGAGTGGATAACAACGCCCGTAGTTCTGCGGTTTTTCGAGCTTCTCGCGCGTGCCGCCGCGCAGAACGGCAGCATTTTCGGGCACAGCGCGCAGGAGCTTATAAATGCCGCCTCGGTGTACATAGCCCCATGCGTAAACCCCGACGGCGTTGACCTCGTAACAGGTGAGCTGACCTCGGGCGAATACTACCAAAGCGCCGTTAAGATCGCGCGCGATTACCCCGCGATACCGTTTCCGTCCGGCTGGAAAGCCAACATACGCGGAACTGACCTCAACCTGCAATACCCAGCGGGCTGGGAGCAGGCGCGCGAGAACAAATTTGCGCAGGGCTTTGTCAGCCCCGCTCCCGCCGACTATGTGGGCTCTGCCCCGCTCAGTGCGCCCGAGAGCCGCGCGATGTATGATTTCACCCTCTCGCTCTCGCCGAGGCTTATCCTCGCGTATCACACGCAGGGCAAGGTCATTTACTGGCGCTATCTCGACTATGAGCCGGCAGGCTCGCGCGAGATAGCCGACACCTTCGCCGCCGTTTCCGGCTACGCCGTCGAGGACACTCCCTATGCCTCGGGCTTTGCCGGCTATAAGGACTGGTTCATTCAGAATTTTAACCGTCCCGGCTACACCATCGAGGCGGGAATCGGTCAAAATCCGCTGCCCATAAGCCAGTTTGACGAGATCTTTTCCGACAATCTCGGCATACTCACGCTTGCGCCGCTGCTTATTTAGAAATGTAAACATTCCTTGAAATTGCTTGCCTCGGGCGTGCCGGTGGTCTATAATTGTCGATTGTGACTACAGGCCACCGGGAGGGAAGAATGAAAAAGCGAATTTTAAGTATGGTGCTGGTGCTTGCACTGGTGCTGACGATGCTGCCGGCAATGGCGATAAGCGCGCTGGCAGAAACGATAAACGACGACAATGTTTTTGTAAAGCAGAGCGGGAGCGGCAAGTGCACGCTCGCCTCCTCCGTTATGATGCTGCGCCGACGCGCTATAGTTGACGGCAATGTCGAATGGGACACGATAACCGAATCCTCCCTCGGCAGCGTCGCATGGATAAGCGGCACCGGTCTGCGCAACAGCTTCAGTTATATGAATATGACAGTCGGTGTTGACTACTACTCCGAAATGAGTCTTGACGGCAAAAAAGCAGCGTTCATAGCTCTTTTGGATAAGCACCCCGAGGGCTTTGTCATATACGACAAAGGCATACCCCACGCCGTGCTGCTGACCGATTATGACTCCGCTACCGGCACCTTCTACTGCGCCGATCCCGCCAACGGCACCGCAAGCGGCAGGATAAAGCTCTCCCAGAGCTGGAACGCGCAGAAGCGCGGCGGCACGCAGGACAGCGTTATCAGCAATATAAGCAAGATATGGTACATAACCAACAAAGAGGGCGGCGGTCCGGGACTTATCACCGTAACGCTCGACCCCAACGGCGGTTCATGCAGCCAGACCACCGCTTATGTGACCGCCGACGGCGCCATTAACGGTCTGCCCACACCCACGCGCGAGGGCTTCCGCTTCCTCGGCTGGTTCAGCGCTCCCGTAGGCGGCAGGAACATAACTAACGGCGAGATCATCCGCGAGGACATCACCCTTTACGCACAGTGGAAGGACATGACCGTGCGCGGTACCTGCGGCACGGGTCTGAGCTGGAGCCTTAACCTCGATATAGGAACGCTGAAGATAACCGGCGCCGGCGAAATGGCAAGCTATACCTCCGCCAGGGATCTCGGCGCACCGTGGATCGAATATGCCGGCTACATCACCAAGGTGCAGGTAGGCTCCGGCGTTAAGAGCATCGGCGACTACGCGTTTGCAAATCTCACGAAGCTTACGACCGTCGAGCTCAGCGGCTCGGCTGTCAAAAAGCTCGGCGACTGCGCGTTCTCCGGCTGTACGAGTCTGAGCGATATAAGCGGACTCAACGGCATAAAGGTCATCGGCGCGGAGTGCTTCAAGGGCTGTTCGGCTCTCAAGGGCATTACCGTTCCCACGAGCTGCACGAGCATCGGCAGATCCGCCTTTGCGCAGTCGGGTCTGACCTCGATACTGCTGCCTGCGAGCGTTACAACGCTAGGTGAGGGCGCATTCTCCGGCTGCAAGGCAATGACTCTTGCACAGCTTCCCTCCACCATAGCAAAGATAAGCAGCGACAGCTTCAGAAACTGCACCGCGCTCGCCGCCGTCATCATCGGCGACGAGGAAAACACCGTTTACACCTCCGGCGACTCGGTCATTGAAACAAATGCGTTCTACGGCTGCACGGCGCTGCATGAGTTCAGCATATACAACCGCTTCGACAGCCTTACCGTCGCGTTCAACGCCTTTGCCGGCTGCAAGGCGCTCCAGTCCATGTCGCTCGACTGCCGCAAGCTCTCGCTTGAAAACAACGCCCTGCCCAGCGGCGCAAAGCCCTATTATGTCCGCGTTAACGGCGAGCTCGGCACGATTGCTCCCAAGGCGTTCGACGGCGTTTCCACCTCGATAGTCTACCCCAAAAACGGTACCGCATGGAGCAATGAGGTCGGCAAAAACTACGGCGGCACCCTCACATGGGAGGGCTGGGACAACCATGTTCACGATTTTGCTACTGTGACCGTCGCTCCTACCTGCTCTACCAAGGGCTACACCGTTTACACCTGCAAATCCGCGAGTTGTAACGAGTCGTTCACCGCAAACTACAAGAACATGCTCGGACATAACTTCGTAAACGGCAAGTGCACCGTGTGCAATATCGAAAATCCGTTCACCGACATTGACGCCAAGGGTCGTCACCTGTTCTACACCGACGCGATACTCTGGGCTGCAAATAACAATATAACTCAGGGCATAACGCCCACCACCTTCAGCCCCGACGGCAACTGCACCCGCGCTCAGGTCGTCACTTTCCTGTGGCGCATGGCAGGCTCGCCCGACCCCAAGGGCTCGGGCAATCCCTTTGCCGATGTTTCCGAGAGCGCTTATTACTATAAGCCTGTGCTGTGGGCGGTCGAAAACGGCATAACCCAGGGCATGAGCGAAAATTCCTTCGCGCCCGACGGCACCTGCACGAGAGCGCAGTTTGTCACATTCCTGTGGCGCTATCTCGATAAGCCCGTGTCCGGCGGAGATAATCCCTTCACCGATGTTCCCTCGAACGCATACTACTACCAGCCCGTTCTCTGGGCTGCCGAGGCGGGCGTCACTCAGGGCTACGGCGGCGGCATCTTCGCCCCGAACGATACCTGCATACGCGGTCAGGTCGTGACATTCATCTACCGCTCCCAGACCTGAACCGACCATAACAAAAAGCCTCCCTTTGTGTAAGGGAGGCTTTTTGTTGGATTTCCCCTCGCAGTGAGCGCGCCTCGAAAAAAACAGCCAAGGGTGCAGGTTTTGGCTGCATCCTCGGCTTCTCTTAGCTTTATGCATCGAGCGAAAGCATCGACTCTATCTGTTTTATCTCGTTGTCGGGATTTCTGCACCATTCAGCCGAATGAAGTCTGTAGATCCTCCACCCTTTGCTTTTAAGGGCATTTGTTATCACGGTCTCTCTGTCCACCACATCAAAGCGGCCCTTGAAATCATCCAACAGTATTCCGAGTTGATACTTGCTGCCGCCTTCGTCATTCGATACTACGGCAACATCTACCTTACACGCGCTGCTTCCGACATTTGTATGTACCTCATATCCCTTTTTGCGCAGCGCATCTGCCACATTATCACACATATCGGCAGTGCCTTTGCTGTCCGCCGCTTCGGTTTCCCTTGTGTCAAGCTTCAGTTCACCCTTGGCATACGCCAAAAAGTCTCTGATATCAGCGACTCCCGCCTTGACATTGTCTCCAAAGTCCTCGGGCTGCATCGATGTCACAACGATCATTCTCTTTTTTGCCCTGGTTATCATGACATTAAGACGGTTGCGTCCCTCTTTCTGGCCCATCGGTCCGAAGTTTCGGGGCAGCTCTCCATCGGCATCCCTTCCGTATGTCATGGAGAGGATCGTTACATCCCATTCCTTGCCCTGACACGATTCCAGATTCACGACATCAACAAGTCTGTCAAGCTGATCGTAATTTGGGATTTTTCCCCTGACTGCAACCCGTATCATCTCCTGTACCAGGTTCATCTGCTCAATGCCAAATGTAATTATGCCAACGGTTTCTTCAGTATCTTCCGGAAGCTGCTCGTATATTTCGCTTGCAAGCTCGACTGCTTTTTTTGCCTCGGCTTCATTTGTACGCTTTCCTCCGCGATCGTAAACGCCATCTTCAACGAGCACATACTCCACGCCCTCAAAGGCCGTGTCAGGATTCGGGAAGCTGTTCATTTCGTTATCATAATACTTCGCGTTGGAGAACGCGATAAGACTCTCATATTTGCTGCGATAATGATAATTGAGCATCAATTGAGGCATAGATGCCGCGATAGCATCTTCGAGGATCGACTCATCGCCTACCGCGATGCCGTTCTCATCCAGCGTGTTTTTCTGGAAGAAGCTCGTCGGTACAAGCTGTTTTTCGTCGCCGACTATCATACACTTTTCCGCATGAGCCATCGGGATCAGCGCTTTATAAGTCTGGAGCTGTGAGCTCTCATCGAAGATAACCAAATCAAATTTCGGGAATTGCTCCGGAATATCCTCTGCAACGGCATCCGGACTCATGATCATGCATGGGTATAGCTGCATAAGTGCACTTCCCGCCTGATCAAACAGGCTGTGAATGGTCTTTCCCGCGTTTCTGCCGCGGATAAAATGCTGTATGGCGCCCAGTCCCGGATTATTTCTGACGCCTTCGCTTATATCCGGCATTGCAGACACGATCGAATCCATTATCTGATCTCTGTACGCCGCCCTTGCGATGGGCTCCTTGGACTGAATCTGGGCTGCATGGTACGAGTATCTGACCTTATTATAATCATCTATCTCTGGAGCGTTCTCTATCATTTTTGCGATCAGCGCAATGTTCCGGCTTTTTATAAACACCGGCAGAATGTCCTCCGGGAGGATTTCCTTTTTGTTGACCTTATCGGCGAGCTGATAAAGTGCGCTCAGTATGCCCTCTTCTTCCGCCGACTTAACGATATTCAGATAAGCACTCAGCCGTTCCTCGTCTGTCGAATATCTGCTCCAGGTGTCAATGAGCATTCCGGCATCCATTCCTTCGCAGTCTCTGAGCAGGGTGCCTGCGGCGTTTTCAAGGCATTTTTCGTAGTTATCATATGCCGCGATAATATCGGCAGCATCTTTCTTTATATCGGCTCCCTCTCCTCTGGCTATTTTTCGAGCCAGTTTGAGGAGCGCCTCCCGCTCCTTCTCTGGTCTGACAACGGATATTTCAAACAGCTTGTCCTCATACCGTCTGTACTTTTTGATATTCTGTATATATTCGATTTCCTTTTTCGAGAAACCGCCGTCCGGTCTTCCCGGTCTGACGCCGCCTGAAAAGTCCATGCTGCCGGCATTAAACATAAGCGTACCAAAGCTGATCGCCTCGCTGTCGGCTTTAGACAGCAGCTCTGTCAGCCGTTCGTCGGCTTCCTTGCGCTTTACGCTGCCGAACGGGAAAACGGTAATATCCCTTGTGAGGCTCATTATCTCGTGCAGTACTTCCTCATCAATATCGGGAAGGCCTTTGCCCACCACGGGACACCGCTCCAGAACCTTTGCATAGCGCAAAGCCTGCTGCGCGGTCTGCTCCGTAGTGTCCTCGGTACACTTCAGATCTCCCGCGAGCCTCCGTGCTGCTCTCTCGAACACCTCGTATGCGTACGCCGCTTTGTTTGCTGCGTTTTTTCCGTTTTCCATTTCGGCTCCGGGCGCGTCGATCCGCTTCATATACCGGAGCTTGAGCACATCGTAGGGTTCGCCGCTTTTCAGCAGCTCGGCGTACGCAGAAATGATCTCTTCCGCTTTTTTCCCGTTTGCACGGTCTTCAACGCCGCCGATTTCAATGGTTTGCTCAATATTTCTGTACTTATCAGCTTCTTTGTAAAGCTCCAGCAGGGATTTCCCGCAGGCCGTTTTCTCCGCCAATGAGCTATGGTATCTTCTGAATTTCTCAACCAGCGTCTCATATTCGGTTAAGTCATCGGAGCTTTCGGCAGGGGTGTAATTGCTGATGTACTTAAGCGTGCGTCCGAGTTTGTCGCCTATCTCCTTTAAGTCCTGCTTGCCGCCCGATATGTTCAGGCAAAATGTGTCGAGCTTCAATTCCTTGAGCTTATCACAAACGACAGTCCTTGCCGACGGTTTTTCTGCAACAAAGAGCACCTTTTTCCCATTTGCCATGTACTCGGTAATAATATTGGCGATGGTCTGGCTTTTTCCGTTTCCGGCAGGACCTATTGTAACAAGCGTCCGTTTATCTTGGATCGTACGGATTATTCTTCTCTGGTAGCTGTCAGCGGCAAACACATATACAGCCTTTTCTTTGTGTTCGTCCTCACCTTCGGCAGCCGAATTATCCCATGTCATTGCTCCGTCCAGAACACCCTTAACGATGTCATGGCTCATGAGTTCCTCGTTCTTGAGTCCCTGATAAATCGCCTCGTTCGGCATATTGCAGTTAAAAATGCAGGCTTTATCGGTTATCAACGTCCATCCGGGCTTGGCATCTATGACCTGTTTTATAAATTTCAGCTGCTCGGTGTATCTATCGCCCGGCATATCGGCCGCAGACGAAATATCAATGCCGTACTCGCTGTAAAGCATCTGCTTCAGCACCGGATTGATAAAAGACTCCCCGGCAGGCTTAAATACGATCTCGCCACGCACATTGCGGTATACCTCGGTCGTGCAGAGATAAAGCGGCGCACTGACCGGTTCATTGCCGTCTGCCGGTATCCAACTGAGCATATTTACCGCGAAATAAGCCGAGGTCAAGCCGTTTCTCCGCTTTGTCTCGGAGTCTGCCTTCATAATGTAGTACAGCTTTTTTTCTGCTTCGTCCTCGCGGCCAGAATCACTCATGGTCTTTCTGAAGCTGAGAAGCAGCTGCTCGCTGCTGAGTTTACCGGCAAAAAATTCTCCGGAATCAATGTCAAAAGAAAGCATTTCCTTTGCGTTGTTCAGATTCAGCAGCTTATTGTTAAGGCTTATATCCATCGCCTTTTTCTGCAGTCGTTCAAGCTTACTGGCGGTTCCGTTTGCGGGCTTCATTATCGGCTTTATCAATTCCGGGTCGCATATCGGACTGCCCGTATAGAAAAATGCCGGAGTATAGCCGCAAGCTCTGCACAGGCGCACATCAAGAGCAAAGCGCAGCTGCCTTTCTTTGAGATTATTGAAGCCGCAGAAAACCGCATCGTCAAAGGATATGCCTCTGTCGTCGGTGAACATGGTGCACTCCACCGGAATAAGAGAGCGGCTTTTGTCTGCCGCCATGCTTTTCGCCCTATTCGGATTCTCGGTCAACTTGCTTTCTATCTCGTTTATATCCGTGCAGATGAGATTATCAAACGATGCATTCTCCTCGAGCCAAAGTCCCGCAAATGCATGCCCGTCCACCACAAAGAGGACCGGATTAAGCGAAGCCGCCTCGAGACACGATGCATACAAAACTGCCAGGTCGAGACATGTCCCCTGCTTGCATCGTTCATTCAGCGCCATGCCGGGTATCCTGATCTTTTGGCCGCTGCACTCAAAGCCCACCGGCGGATAGTAGTAGTGTATCTTTTCCTCCGCAAGCGCGTTGTATATCCACATTGCCTGCAAAAAAGGTGATGTATTGGTCCACTCCTGATAGTTGACCATCATTCCGCCGCTTGCATTTGCCAATTCGCCCGCTCGACCAAGCACCTTCGCCACAAGGGGATCGCTAGGCTGCATGAATGATGCCAGCGAGACCCGATCTTCCGCCTGATCCCATTGCAGATAAGGCTGCAAATGAACGGTCTCCTGAGCCGATGCCAAGATCTTATCGGGCTCATCCTTATCCAACACCTCTACATTTATGGATGCATCCTTGCCTTCAAGTACATTCTTTCTGTAGTACTCGTCGTTTATCTGAAGCTTCAGGCGGGTGTTTCTGTACACATCGCCGTTTGGCGTAAACTCTCTTTTACATTCATAAAAAAAATTTGGGGTTCCGTATATCCTGAGTATCGCCGTTTTTCCCTTGCAACCGTCAACCTGCACCGACCTGACTATGTTGTTCTTGATTCCGGCTATGGCAAAGTTTACCTGCTCGGACACGGCAATTTTCACGCTGATGCCCATGTTTTCTCCTTCCCAATACACACCGGGTAAAAACCCGGTGTGTTTTCTTTCTCGGAAGCGCTATGGAACACAACGCCATTGGGTCCTTCCGTTGATCGTCCGTCAATCGGGGAAATCCTCAATATCCGTTGCGTAACTAAGCTCCGCTATGGTTTTCTCCAGCTCTTCAAGCTGCCTTCTTTCTTCTTCCTTGAGCGCCGTACTGGTCTCTTCAAAGCTTTGCCGCTTTATTGTTTCGCTCCAGTAATCGTCGCTCGCTGCCGGTTTTGTATCCTCTTGCTTCGCTGCCGTCGGAGCTGCTATCGCATTCGAGACCACAGCCGGCTGGCAGACGGACCGCCTCAGCTTATACTCTCTAAGCAGCCTGTCAACCGCCTTTTCAAGCTCTCTCCTGGAATTATCGGCATTTATAACGCCTTTTTCATATTCCTCCTTGAGAGTAAGCTTAATTGCCGCAACAACAGACGCAAGCTGGTTGTAGCCGCAGCCCTCGGTCTCTTCTGCAAGCATTTCTCTTACGGCTCGTGATTCGCCGTACATAGTCTTTTTAAAATATGCTTTTCTTTGACCGAGGTTCGGGAGCTCGGTATAAATGTATGTAAACATTCTCCCTATGTCCAGATCCACATCGCTCACACATTTCACCGCCGCAACGACTACAAGCGCTGATTTTGACTTTTCCGCTTCCCCGAGCAGTTCTTCGAGCTCATACGCATCCTCCAGGCGCTCGATGTTCCTTATTGCAAGGAATGTATTCGATGTCTTCAGTTCCTTCAGCACGCGTTCACATAGCTGTTCCGGAAAAGCGCCCTCCCTGTCTATGTTGCAGCAGAGATAGGTATACTTTCTCTTGCGGAACTCGCCTGCCATCGCCTGTCCGAGATAGGTTTTTCCGCTGCCCTCCGGGCCGACGAGCATATACGCTCCGGTCTTGTTCATTCCTATGGCTTCATATGAATCTCTGTTGTAAACAGCGCCCCTTATCATATCCTTGAGATATTCTCTGCCTGCGACATCGTCAAGCGTAATTCGAGGGCAGTTCGTATCGATTCGGACCATATTGAACCTCCTTTAGAGCTCTCCGTCAAATTCTCCCTCTTCGTACTTTTTGTTCCACTCTTCAAGCTGTTCAATTATCGAATCCTTGGGAGTCGGTCTGCACTTTCCGCTGACCGCAAGATATAGCTCCTTGTTTATTCCAAACTCGCCGCTTTTCAGCGCTTCGATCGCCTTATCCTCGCTTCTGTAGCGGCTGATGACCTCGCTCATGACATGGTTCTTGAGTTCTTCGCACAGGCGCTCGATATCACGGTAGTTATACACGGTTTTATCCGTAAGCTCGCCGATCTCGTCATAAGAGAAACCGTCCGTGAGATTTATTTTGCCTCCGAGCTCCCTCTGGAACTTCATGATCCTGCCCTTTTTGTCCGGAAACGGAATGTTGATAAGCTCAACTCGGTCAAGCATCGCACTGTCAACAAGCGCGGGATAGTTGGTAGCGCCGAGGAAGATTATGCGCTTATTTGAATTCTTGATCCGGTTATATCCGGTCAGGAAAGCGGTAGTGATCGATGCCGCGTATTCGGGCAGATTCGGCAGGGAGCGATTTTTACAAACACCGTCGATCTCATCAATGAAAACGATGCACGGGGCGTTGTCCTCAGCGACCTCAAACAGCTTGGTCACGATCTTCTCGGCATCGCCGACATATCTGCTGAGTATATCCGCGCTGTTAAGCGACAGATACTTGCAGTCGCTGTCCGCGAACTCATGCGCAAACGCCTCAATGATATATGTTTTTCCGCATCCCGGAGGTCCGACGAAGAAATATGATTTTTGCTTGCGTATTCCGAGGTAATCCTTTATCTTTTCAAGCTTTGCATCTTCCATGCAGGCTTTGAGCTTTTTCTTGACATCCTCCATGCCAGTAACATCCGCAAACGAGTGCGACGGGACATCCTTAAACCAGCCGTTGACCGTTTCGTCAGAGGGGTCGGATACATTGCCTGACGATGCCGCTACGCCTGAGCCTTCGCCCTTCGGTTTGCTGCGGCCCGTTTTTTTCTCCTCGCTTTTCCTTTTGAAAAACTCGGGGTCTATCGCAAATATCGCTTCATTCAGTCTCTTATTGAGCTCGCGCATTCTGCGGTTCTGATATTCTCTTTCAACGCCAAAGCTGAGATTTGCCATTTCCGACCGGACATTTATCGCGCGCTGCAGGTACTGGCACTCTTCCTTGGAATGCTTGCAATTATTGTCTATAAAGCACTGATCCGCTCTCTGTATCCATGAATTGCATGTATTTTCAAGGCGTTGAATCTTGTCCATGTAATAATCAGCCATTTACCTTCTCCTTACAGCTCCAGATCGCTCAGATCATCATCCGCAAATACCACTTCGTTATTTATGTCGAAGTCGGGACTGTTGCCTACAAGGTCGTCAAGGTCCGAAAAGTCGATGTTCACCTGATCACTGTAAGGCACTCTGATCCCTGACGCGGATTTTACGCAATCCTCAAGCGGTGCACCGCTTATCAGGCGCTCAACTATATCGTCATCGACCGCCGCGTCTATAGGGAGCGCTTTGTCATATGCTCTTTCCATCTTATCCAGAGTACGGCCGTCCTTTGCCCCGGTCCTTCCGAGCTTTGATGTCGCCATTTTAAATCTCAGGGTCTTGGGCTTTTCGTCCTTACTGTCGAAGCGATTTATGAGCTTTACGCCCTCTGTTATCCTGTTCATTCCCTGCGCGAGCTGATTTCGAATGCTCATTTCCAGCATTGTCTGCTCGACCCACTCGATCACATTGAGGGCATAGTATGCGTTCTTTATGCTCTGCTTTGCCCTTTCGATCGAGTCGTCGCTCATTCCGTTGGGATTGCGAAGCCGTCTTAATTCGATGTTTATAACATTTATATTTTTCTTTCGTGCTATGTTCAGCTGTGCTCTTGCCTCTGTCAGGCTGATCGTGTCCTGCTTGGGCTTTTCATTGAGCAGAGTGCTCTTATTCTTTTTAATTCCAAACATTTTTATGCCCCCTTAGTTTTCATTAGCTATGCGGTGATTGTTTGCCTGCTCCGCTTCCTGCTGCTGCGCCAGTCTTCTGCCTTCTTCGTAGCTCGCTTCCTGCTCTTCTTCCATTTTCAGCATCTTATCAAACCACGCGTCTATCTCTATGCCCCTGTTGTCGTCCTCTATGTCGTTGTCAATAGCATAAAGCATCTGCTCAAAATGATCTGCAAGGTCATTCAGCTGCGAGGTCTGATCATTTATTCCGTTGAGCATGGCGCTGTACTTATCCAGAATGGCAGCGGTGTTCTCAATCTCTTCCGCCGAAAGTCTGCTGTCTCTCTGCTCAAGAATGAGTCCCAGCTCCTGAATATACAGTCCCAATATCTCGCTCTGCTTGACCATGGTGTTATTGGATATTCTTGCGGTCTCTCTGCTCTTATAATAGGTTCTTGCGAGCTCTTTAGCCCTTATAATGCTCTTCGCGGCGGGAGTGAGCTGAGTCTGACCGGGGATATACGATTTCACCAGCTCTTCGGCTTTCGGATCCTTCAGGATCATATTTTTTGTCTTTTCCTTCTGATCGTTGTATCTTTTTTCAAACTCCTTCATATTGGCAAGGCTGTTTGCCGCGTTATTCTTGTTTATCCTCATGGAATTGTAATATTTCATCAGGGTGTAGGTTCCCTGCGCCAGTTCCTCGACCTTTACTGCCTCGTCTTCCGCGTCTTCTTTCTGGCAGTCAGCCAGCTTTGCCCTTTCATCAATGATGTCGTTTATCATTTCTCCGGCTTTCTTTGCGCACACCGCGTCGCCGCATGCCAGCGCATTGCCATATTCGTCAACGACCTTCTTGAGCAGAGAGTCAATTTTCGACAGATCGCAGTAGCCGGAGGTTTTTGAGCTTCTTATCTTGTCCGCAAGCCTCTTGGATTTCTCGCAGAACATAGTGGATGCTTCCAAGCCGCTTATTCCCGTTGCCTTTGTCGCGGCACTGCAGAGAGCGCTTGCGATCTTCTCTCCGTTTTTTCTGTTTTCAGATGCGGTATTTTTCTCTTCTTCGTTGGTTTTTTTGAACAGTTGCTTTTTGCGCTGGTTCTTTATGCCTTCAAACATAATCTTTTCCCCACTTTTCTTAATATACTTTAATTACACATTAAATGACGCTTCGGCATACTTATTTTCGTTTCCCACTACTATGCAGCAAGCGTCATCCGCTTGCTTCTTCAGTCCAACTTGCCAGAAGTCGTTGATCTTAGGATTGGGAACGGTCAGCTTAATGACCCTTCTTTCCGCGTCTCCGTTCTCCACGGCAACATTGAGTTCGCAGTATCCCTTCAGTCTTGCAAATTTCTCGGGATACCACCGAATTTCGCCTTCGGACATCTCTTTTGTTTCGCCTAACAGAATATAGCTCTTTTCTTCTACCTTGACTTCACCGTTCGTGATCAAGTTGGTGTAGACCTCCAGATAAATTTTAGCTCCGGCCCAATGCTTCTTTCTGTAATCGGCAGCCATTTTCAAGACCTGTTCCCTTGATTCTTCCGAATCATCGACAAGTCCGATCACCGGAAATCCGCAGCGAGGACATCTGACCAGTTCATCGCCAAACTGCATTCCGCATGACAGGCATTTCATATGGCACTCCTCCTTTATTCATCAAGAATCTGTGTTATTTGAACATATTTCTGTTCTATTCTTGTTGCGTCTCTTTCAAAGTTTTCGATCAGCTTTTCAAGCTCTGCAGTCAACTGCTCCGATTCCTGATTGCCGGAGATCACTCCGATGCTTATCTCTTTTTCCAAGTCGCTCTTCAATTCGCTTATCAGGCGCAGCTTAGACTTTATGAATTCGATTTTTCTGTTGTGCTCCGGAACCTCTTCTCTGTCAAATCTCGCCTTTTCTGTTGAGAAATCACGCTGAAGCTGTTCAAGCTCCTGCTTACACGCGTCTCTCTGCTCACGCAGCCGATCGCGCCTATATTCAACACCCGCCTTTTCATCTATGAGCTGCTTTATCAGTTCACTGTCATGGGCGTAGCTTTCATTCAGCGCATTAACATCATCCTTAAGCCGCGCGACCTCTATTTTTTTCTCATAGCCGCTCTGCTCTTTTTTCTGCTTTTCAATGCTGAGCCTTTGAATTTCGGCACTCAGCTCGCTGAACTCCCGCTCGAGCTTTCCTGCGCTTTTTTCAAGCTCTTCCTTTTGAGAGCTCAGGCTTTCAAAGCTTTTCTTCGCCTCGGGAAGCGTTGTTTCATTCAGCTGAGCGATCATGTCCTTCAGCTCCGCGCATCTTTCCTCGATCGTGCGGATTTCTTTGGCTTCTCCGCTCAGTTCTTCAGCCCGCTTATCAAGCTCGGCTTCCTCATCTGCCGCGGCTTTCCGCTTCTCTGCAAGCTTTTCCCCCAGTGCCTCCGTTTCGGCACGGCGGACTGCAAGTTCGGATTTCCGCTCTTCGAGTTGCTTGTTTTCATTTTCAAGCTTTGCGGAAATGCTGCTGTTTTCTTCCTCAAGCCTGCTCATCTCGGTCTGGATCTCGCTTAATGATGCCTGCTTTACCTTCATGCTTTCATTTGCCTCGGTCAGCGCCTTGTATCTTTGGAACAGCTCGGAATGCTTACTTTCTTCGGAGGCGATCTCGCCTTCCAGCTTTTCAAGTATACCCTGAATATACTCGTTGTCGGTCTTCAGCCTGCCGGCTTTTTCCTCGCTCTGATCCCGCCGCTGCTTTGCCGTATTGAGCCGCTCTTCCGCTGCCGCGATCTTCACCGAAATGTCCTCGCAGCGTCTCTCTGCTTCATCCAGTTCTTTTTTTACGGCTTCAAGCTCCTGCTCAAGACTTCTTTTGCGTTCCTCTGCGTCCTGAACTGACAGCGTCTTGAGTTTCATTATCTCTTTTTCAAGGTCGCGATTTGCTCGTTCGAGTTCGGCGACCTGTTTTTCTTTCCGGTCGAGCGCCTCGGTCTCGGACATCAGTCTGGCGTTTTTTTCGTCAGCCTCTTTCTCTTTTTCAGCCAGCACTCTTTCCTTGCTCTCGATCTCAGCCTGCCGCTCCGACATGCTGCGGATCTGCTGCTCCAAGCCCTGCATTCTCTGCTCGATCTTCTCTTTGCGATTAGAGAGCCGTCCTGTGGGGTCTTCTTCAGACAAGATCGCGGCATTGCTCCTTGTGATCCTTAAAAAATCAGTACCGCAGACCGCCAAATACTCCGCCAGCTTGAGCGGATCGTTGACCGGCAGGCTCGACACCGAGCTGCCGGAAAGTCTGACCGCTTCATTCAGATCGACATAGACACCCAGAACATCTTCCTGAGTGATCTCCTGCCTGTCCAAAGCCTCAAGCGTTTGCCTTACCATTTTTAAATCAATCATTCGGGAACGCCCTTTCCATTTGCTGAACTCCAAAGAGTTCATTAAAGCTCGTCAGCTCTATCGTGTGCCTCTCCTTGCTGACATTATTTTCGATAATGTCAAGCTCATGAATATGCAGACTGATCACTCCCGACTGATCGAGCGAAAAGCCCGCGACTGCCGCCTGACTCGGGTTCTTGATTGCGCGGCTCAGCTTTTGCGTGAACTCCGGCTTCGGTGTCATCACGAGCGTAGCCCTGTCGTCCTCCTGCATATTTATGAGCAGCTTATCTATGTAGCCTCCGCGCGATACTATCGTCTGATAGTTTCCGGCAGCGTCCTTCTGGATATATTCCTCATCAAACACTATGTCCTGATTGTATTTCAGTCCAAATGTTTTGCTGTATTTTCCGTTAACGCTCACCGCAACGCCAATTGAAAACGGAGCGGTATTTCTGATGCGGATCTTGTCGGCAGCGATAAGCGCAGCGCCCATTGACACTGCCTTTTCACCGTTAGCCGCATTTCCCAGCACATATTCTTTTCGCCTATCCTGCGAACTGAACCGGAATTTATCCGCCACCTGCTTCTTTACAAGGTAGAAATTGCCGAAGCCTCCCGCCAGCACTATCTTAAATTTATCTACATTGCGCTCATCGTATTCGATCTTATGTGCGGGATCGTTCATATACGCGATGGCTTCGTCCATCTTCTCATCGAAAATGGGCTTGATGACGCTGTTGTAAACCTCCGCCATCATTTGATACGAGATCGGAATATCCTCCTTGCCGTATCTGATCTCGGTAAAGATAAACTCCTCGCCGGCATCCTCCATTTCTTCCTCCGACAAAAACTCCGGATCCGTTCCGACGCTTGAAAAAACAGAGTCAAGCCCTGTTTTGCCTGTCATTATGGCTTCCTCAAGCTCGTCCACGGCCCTGTAGAACACCGGATCGTTGGGCACTTCCTTTATGTCGGGAGCGGCTTTTTTTATTGCCTGCCTCGTTAATGTCTCCATGTAGACTATACCGGCTCTTCCGACTTTTCCTCTTTCCCTGTTTTCGCCGGCACCGGTCTTGAACGGGGCCCTGACTTCCATGCCTACCGAGCCGTCGCCGTACGCTTTGGGCGAGATCTCGGTGAGAGTTATATCAAGAGTGCCTCCGCCGTAGTCTATGAGAAGTATATGACCATCGAAATTTTTGCCTGTCTTTTTAAAAAAATCATAGGCAAAGAAAGCGCTTGCCGACACGGGCTCGCTCACTACCTGAACCGAGTCCTCGGATTTGACCATGGACAGCTTTTTGCATATGTCCCTGAGCTTTGCTCTGCCGTCTACATTTGACGAAAACCTGCTGTACTTCTGTCCATTTTCCTCTACCTCTTCCATCTCGCGTGTCCATATCTCAGGTACTCCGATAGCGAGGTGAGCTATCTCCTTTTCGCCTTCTCGAGCGAGTATCTGCGTAAGAACCGTTTCGAGGAACTGCTCCGTTATGACTGCCGGAGTGTTTTTATCGTCAAATCCTCGGCTTTCGAGAATTTCCTTGTTATCCTCTGCCAGCATCATTTTAAACGCTCTGTAGCTGACCGCAGGAGGCTTTTTCCTTTTGGCTTCTCTGCCTATGCAGACTCTCCCCTTCGACACAGCCAACACTGTCGGTATGGCAGATGAACCGGCATCCTCAGTCAATGTAACGGTTTCCGCCCTATCAACATCCGCTCTGTAAACAGACACCATCGTATATGTACTTCCAAAGTCAACTCCGACATTGAGCATTTAACCTGCTTCCTCCGTTCTCCATGTTCTCAGCTCTTTATCCATTCCGATATATCCTCTTCGGAAAGTCCCTTACCGAGGTCCGGCATTTCATCTCCAAATGCAGAGCCGTCGTTTGAAGCCGTATCCACATCGTCCCCGGCAAGAATAAATTCGTAATAGCCCGAATCTCCGAGATCACCGTCTCCGCTCAGATACTCCTCATATTCCACGGAATGCTGCGAGAGCTCAAACGCCTCTCCCTTGATCTTCATCTCCTGATCTCTGAGACTGTTAACAATGTTCTTAATATCATCTGCGCCGATATTCAGCGTCGCCCTTTGATCAATGTTCAGCTTTGCTTTACCGACCACATCTCTCATATTCTTTTCAAGCCCGACCTGCTTCTTATACAGCTCCCACAAGCCGAAGCAGCTGCCGTTTATCCTTTTGCAGTCCTTGCTGTAGCGCTCCCACTCAAAGGTGCCCTCGGCAGCAGCATCTAACAGCCGCTTCTGCTCCTGGAACTCCTTTCTATATCGCTTCATGTTGTTCCTGGTTTCCCTCGCCTTTTTTTGAAGCGTCTGCGCGCTGTCAGCCGCTCTGAAAACAGTTTCAAACAGGTCCCATTCCTCTTCCGTTACCCCTGCGCCGTCAACAGCTTCAAGATAGCCGCTGAGCGCGTATATCTTATCCCTGCGATAGTCTCTCTGCCATCCGGAAGCGCTGTTTTCTATCGACTGAATGCCATACAGAATGTTGCGCTTCAAGGTGCTTTCGTCGTTTTCGGCGTCCGCCAGAATATCCCCTCGCAGAACGATATTCTTCAGTCTTCTGTCTATTCCGCTTATTTTCTTCAGCTCGTCGGCATCGTCTGAATCCATTTTCCGTATAGCTTCAGAATTGTCAAACCACTTACCGAGCACAAAATCGTTATCTCCGATATAGCAAATATTTACATCATCCGTGCAGGACTGTCCAACAGATAGAAGCACCTCATACCTGCTTCCGGCGTTTTTCCTGTCGCCGCCCTGATAGTCGTCCGCCAGAGTCTTTACGCTGCTGATAAATTCCGGAGTTCTGAGGTATTCGTCGATCTTGCGCAGCTCATATCTCTCGTTCCTCGGGAGCCTGAGCACATCCGAAAATTTTTTGCGAAATTCCGTCGAATGATAGTACTTCCATATCACCTCGGCGACCGCGTCTATAGAGTCGGCATAATTTTCGTTTTCACCGATATTCAGCTTCAGAACATTCCTCGAGACCGTGCTCTTTATTCTTTCCCTGCTCAGATCATTTAAGAATATGCATCGCTCTTTCATATTCTTTTTCAGGGATGTATAGAGGTCAAATTTGCCGCCAGAGGTCACCGCCTGCCTGACTTCTTCAAGCAGCGTCTGCATAACCCCGCCGCTCTTTGTCAGATATATGTTGCTTTCCGACGCCATTATCCCCGCCGTAAGCACCAGAACGCTGTTGGCGGTACGCTGCTTACCTATAGTTTTTTTAAGGCGTTTTATTGCCGCTTCATCCGAGAAAAACGAGTCAAAGGTCCCCATGTCTGTCACAAGCGCAATGCGCTCGTCGGCGTTTCCCATGGTGCCTATGATCGAGTCGATCGACTCCGGAGAGACCTTGACGCTCTGCGAAGGTCTGCTCGTTTCCCTGCCGAACAACGACCACTTTTTTGGGCGCAGGCGATCATAGCACTCGGCGCTTTCGGCGTCCGGGAAGTTTAATAAGATTTGTCCGTTGTTCTCATCCCAAAAGAATATCGCCTCATATCCGGACTTTTTTAAAAGGTATTCCAGATATGTGCGGTAACCGACCCTCACGGTGCTCGGCAGATCATATACATCCTGCTCATTAGCGAACACAAGATGTATCCAGCCCTTTTGCGAATTAAAATAATCGTATTCCATATCGACCTCTACTCATAACATTAACAGATGTGGTTTTGCCCTTATATAAGTTCCTAATATGATACTTCCGTATGCCTAGAAGAAAAACTTATAGAGCTATAAAGAATGGTGTCAGACAAAGGATTACCCCCACAACGCAAAGCAGAAATCTTAAAACAGGTTGTATATTGCTGGTTTTTACATGTTTGACAAAACAAACGGCTGCAAAAATAGGCAAGTAAAGAGTCAACATTGCCGGAACAACTCCTTCAGGTGGCTGGGGATATATACGGCATAGAAATGCACTTACAACCGCAATAATCTCTGCCACAATGAGCCTAACGACATAATTTTTCTCTTTGACGGGCTTTCCTGTTTCGCCGTACTGCGCCGCAGGTCCTTCAAACACCGGCTTTTCCTTAACGGCAAAGTTTTCATTGCCTGCCGTTTTCGGCGGCGTCCCCTCAAACGCTGTTTTCAGCGAATCCAACTCATCTTCAAACCTGTTGTGATCGTAGCAGCTTATATTCCCGGTCCGCCGGCTCCCCGGCTCGGGCTTTGCTCCGGCCGCTGCGCTCGCTGCTTTCAATTTTCTTTGCAGCTCCGCTTTTGCCTCACGGCTTTTCCGCGTCATCATATCCGTCTGTGTCGGGATCGAGATCGTCCTGAAGGTCACGAAATCATCTATGCGCTTGTACCCACAGTTTGGGCAAGTCGCTCTATTCAGTTTTTCGCCGCATATCGGGCATTCGCTTTTCATGTTGGGGCAAGTCCTCTCTCAACTATCTTATTCTTTTCGCAGATCAAATAGGCGAGGCAATCAGCCTATAATAGTGCAACCGGCAAAGTACAGGCAAAAAGCCCCCCGATATCAAGCACAATTTTCAGCACGATCGGTAAAGGAATCTCATGTATCATTGAGCAAAAGCAGAAAACAGATGCTGCCCAGAACAAAACGAGCAAAGGCACAGATTGAATAACTAGGCACACCAAGACCATGAGCACCTCTGACACGATCAGTCCCAGCGCATAATTTTTCTTCTTAGCAGGCTTTTCTTCGGCAGCAGCCTCAGTTTCGCCGCATTGCGCAGCGGGTCCCTCAAACACCGGCTTTTCCTTGTCCTTAACGGCAAATTTTTCGCTGCTTGCCTCTTTCGGCTGTGATTCCGCAAACGCGGTCTTTATCTCGTCCAATTCCTCTGCAAATCTGTCTGGATCATAATTTCTGCCGTTTGAGTTGGGGCGGCCCGCATTTCCGGTCCGCCGGCTCTCCGTTTTGGTTTTGGCTTTACTGTATGAAAAGTTGTTTTCTCCGGAAGTTCCGTCGTTACCGCGCTTTTCTCCTGCTGCTGCGCGAGCCGGTTCAGCCTTCTTGTATGAAAAGCTGTATTCTCCGGAAGTGCTGCCATTGCCGGTTTGCCAAAGGCTTCCTTCCTCTGTCTGCCGGTACGGTCCTTTATAATTATGCGTTTTATTACTGTTCCCCACGCCACCATTTTGCTTGGGCTTGCGATCCTTCATTGAGCATAACTGCCATGCAAGCAGATCCGCCTTTGTCGGTATCGAAACAGTTCTCAAATTCACGAAATCATCTACAACGGCAAACCCGCAATACGGACATACGCCGGTTTCTATTTCCGCATGGCAAATGGGACAGATATTTGACTTCATGTACCGCTTCCTTCTCTCTTATTTCTCTCTTGTCGTGTTCATTCTTACCCGTTTCACAGAAGTTTGCCGCTCCGTGAAAACCATATAAATCAGCAATCATAAATAATTTACCATGCCGCAATCGCATAATCAATAACTTGGGACAAAATAATAAATATTTTGTCCTTTTTTGTTGATTACATGTGCACAAAGTACATGTAATATACGAAAAACAACGCCCCGATGAAGCAGCAATTTCGCACGCTGAGTCGTCGGGGCATTTTGTGTTCTTAATTGTTTTTCTTACAGTTTATTATATTCCTCGTCGGAGACGGGTTCGCACCAGTCGTTCGAGCAGCCTACGCCGTCAACGCAGATGAGGAGCTGTCCGCCGCCGCTCTCCGCATTGTGGATATGCCAGTTATTGCGGCAGCCGGGCTCGAAGGTGACATTTGCGAGAAACACCGTTTTGCTCGGGTCGGTGAGCGGATTGAGATAGCTCTGACCGACAAAGTACTGCGCATAGGCATCGTTGGGCTTGCCCAGCCCGAACAGCCCGCCGTGGCTCTCGGTCATGTCGTCGGCATAGACCTCCTTTGCCCTGTCCAGCAGAGTTTTGAGCTGCCCGCTCATAATATCACTCCTTGACGGTTTTATCAGCTCGTGGTATACTTAATATATAATACCTAAAGTTAACTTTAGGTCAAGGGTTTTCGGAAAAATTTTCAGGAGATTTTTATGTACACTATCGGACAGGTGGCGAAGATGTATTCTCTGCCGGTTTCAACGCTCAGGTATTATGACAAGGAGGGGCTGTTTCCCAACCTTGAGCGCACCTCGGGCATACGCAGGTTCAGCGACCGCGAGCTGGAGACGCTGCATGTGATAGAATGCCTCAAGCGGTCGGGGCTGGAGATAAAGGATATAAAGCAATTCATGCAGTGGTGCGCGCAGGGAAGCTCGACCTATGAGCAGCGGCACGAGCTGTTCCTGCGCCAGCGCGAGACCGTCGAGGCCGAGATGGAAAAGCTGCGGCGCGTCAAGGCGATGATTGATTTCAAGTGCTGGTACTATGAGACTGCCGTTGCCGACGGCGGCGAGGATCGCATTCGCGCAATGCTGCCGGATAAGCTCCCCGACGATATACAGAAGCTCTATGACCTTGCCCATGAGTGAAAGGAGAAGCAATGACTGAATATGTTCTCGATTCCGGCGGGAGCCTGACGGTGAAAAAGGGCGCGGGCGAACCGTTTCTCGTTACGATGAGCACGCAGGAGTTCCGCGTGGGGAAGAATAACTATCCGTTTTACCGCGAAATGCAGCACAGCCTTGGCTCCATAAGATACTGCAAGGCCGAGGCGTATCGTGACTGTATCGTGGGTACTCTGCGGGTGCCAAAAAAGAGCGACGGCAGCTCGCCCGAGATGAGTCTCGGCTTTTGCCTTACGCAGAAAACGCTGTTTATCCTCACCGAGCAGGGCGAGTTCAAAAGCCATATCCAGCACCTTGCCGGACAAGCGTTTTCGCTGGGGTCGCCCTCGCAGCTTCTGCTCGAAATGCTCGAGGTGCTGATGAAGGACGATATACTCTATATCTCGCACATTGAGCACGAGATAGAGCTTATGGAAGAGGAGCTCATCGCCGGTAAGGATAACGATATTTTCCGCCGGCTGACAAAGCACCGGCACAAGCTGTCCGAGCTGACCGCCTATTACGAGCAGCTTGCCGCGATAGGCGAGCTTTTATCGTCGGACAAGGACGATCCCGCGGCGTTTTCGTGGGAGAAGTTCACGCGCCGCGCCGAGCGGCTTCAGGATCATGCCGAGCTGGTCGCGGAAAATGCCCTGCAGCTACGCGAGCTGTACCAGTACGAGCAGGACTCGCACCAGAACCGTATCATGGGGATACTGACGATAGTGACTACCCTGTTTTTACCGCTCACGCTGCTCACCGGTTGGTACGGCATGAATTTCAAAGCGATGCCTGAGCTTTCGTGGCGCTATGGCTATGTAACGGTCGCGGTCGCCGCGGTGGTCATAATCATCATTGAGATCATCTGCATCCGTAGTCGGTTTAGGAAGAAATAATTGCGTCGGCTTATGCCGCGATTTATTCTCACCTCATCAGTCGGCGCATGATTTGACTGCACCCTTGCCTCCCTTGTGCAAAGGGAGGTGGCTCGCCGCGAGGGGCATTGCGCCACCAACGCCGGTGGTTAGTTTAACTGAGCTGTCACGGTAACGAGCTGCGGAAAAGCTTTTGCCCATGGCTTCCCCTTGAGGGGAAGGCTTTTTTCGGACGAGCAATGCTCGCCCGCTGCGACGGTTTCGCCGGTATTCGCCGGTCGGGCTGATGCAATAGATGTATTGGTACAGTCTGAATGCGCCACTGAAAATACGCCTCTGAAAAAACCTTTGCGCAAGGGAGCCAATTGGTGTAGCAAACATCATGCTTAAAACAACCATACAGCAAAAGCCCCCGCAGCACAGAATGCTGCGGGGGCTTTATCATGTCACTATATTACTGCCAATCCGCGGTATACAGCGGTTCGTCCTCGGTGAGCTCGGTCAGGATTATCGAGCCATCCTTACCGCTCTGGAATATGCCGCGCATCACCTGAGTGCCATCGGACAGGCGATAGCTTATCGCAATATTCGGCAGCACATCCGGAATGGAGCTTATGACCTCAACGCCCTCGCCGGTGGTGAGATAATTGCGCTGCCAGAGCATACGCTCCGCCGAGTAGATGCGGACATCATACACCGTTTCCTCGGCAGAGAGGATAACGCTCTGCATATTCTCGTCCACCGTTACGGTGTCGAGCATATTGAGCTCGGCGCGCACGGTGTCGCTTCCGGCATCGGCAAGCACCATGCCGTTTTCGCCCTCGTAATCAATGGGCATATAGTCGGCATCCATGAACTCCTCAAGCGCCGAGTACGGCACCTCAAAACGCAGAATGCCATAGGCATAAGGCGCAATATCATAGGGATTTGTGTACACGACGATGCCGTTATCGTTAAAATACCACTGCTCGCCCTCGTCAACGATGCTGCCTATGACCTCCTGAGCATCATCAAACAGATAGCACACGCCGTCGTCCTCATAATACTCCTCGCCGGCGGCAAGACCTATGACATAGTTTTTCAGGAATGTCTTGAGCTGATCCTCGTTTTTGGCAATGTCGGCAAGCGTGAGCAGTTCGCCGCTGTCGGCATTGAAGCTGCGGCTCACGCGCTGAAGCCCGCCGTGAACGCCGCCGATATACTGCTCAACATCGAACACAAGGCTGAGCACGCGAGTGTCGCAGCGCATCGCCTTGGGATTGCACTCGTAGCTGAGAGTCATTATGCTCTCTCCGTTATCCCCGCTCTGGTCGGCTGCCACTTTCTTGGTGTAGCCGGCAGTCTCGGCAAAGCTCACATACAGCTCGCCGAGCGTTTCGTTTATCTTCTGCGCCGCGCGCTCATCCTTCGAGCTCACCTGAACGGTGCCGAGCTCCTGCCTGTAATAAACGGTGCCGTCCTCGGTTTCGAGCTGCTGGTCGTCATAGCTGTACTTGACGGTCATGTCAAATCGGGGCACAGGAGTTTCCGTCTCATCACCGGTAAAGCTGTGGCACGCGCACAGCCCGAGGGTCATGCTCAGCGTCATGAGCAATGCAATTGTTTTTTTCATGATCGTCAGCCTTTCTGTCATTTTATATAATCAAAATGTAAACAAGCTCTAAACCTGAGGCTTTAAAACCGGTAGTTTTGCACACTTTCAACAAACTTTCAACACATTATGTAAATCACATACCGCTGCCGTCGAGAAAACCGTGCGTTCCGTGGGAGCAATAGGTTTCCAGCACATAGGCGACCCGCTCGGGCGGTGCCTGCATATCGGTGTCAAACCAGTACTTAACGGCGGTCGAAATGGACGACACCAGAAGTCCCTTTATGCACTCGCGCGTCGTGTCCGAGAGCTTGCCGAGCGTTTCGAGCTCGTGCACGATGTACTCATCCGCCTGCTTTGCGATTATCCGCAAAAGCGCGTCGTTATCCCCGTAAGGGCCGGCGAACACGCGGCACAGCTCCTGATGCTCCTTGAGCAGGTGCATCATCTGAAGTGTCGTCATCCGCGGTGCGCCGAGCTCGCGCACGCGTTGCTCCATTGCCTCGGTCAGCTCGCTTTCCACACTGCGCTTGAGCTCATACGGATCGGAATAATGGGCATAAAATGTACCCCTGTTTATATCCGCCTCGCGGCAGATCTCCGTAACGGTTATTTTCTCGATAGGCTTTCGGGCGATGAGGCGGAGAAACCCGTCGCGTATCGCCTGCTTTGTATATTTTACGCGCCTATCCTCTTTTTTGGGCTTATTGCTATCCATATCGCCACGCTCCTTGCTGAGTATATAATCAGTTTAGCACACAAGTGAAAGAAAATCAACACGGTGCGCAGAAACTTGCTTACTTACTGCTCGGAAACGGAGCCGTCGTAAAGCTGCTTTGCCGAAAATCCTGTCTCGGCGGCGGCTTTTTTGCACGCGGCTTTGCGCGGCAGACCCTCGGCGCGGTATTTTTCGGCGAGTGCGAGCGCATCCTCCATGCTCCACTCGCTTTGCTTTTCCGGCGCGCCGTCTATCACGAGGACAAACTCGCCCTTGGGCGGAGTTTCTGTAAAATACTCGCGCGCTTTACCTATGGTCGTGCGTATGGTCTGCTCATGTATCTTCGTAAGCTCGCGGCACAGGGCTATCCTGCGGTCCGAGCCGAAGGTCTGCTCCATGTCGGCAAGCGTGCGCAGCAGCTTGTGCGGCGCTTCGTAGAATATCATGGTGCGCCGCTCCTCGCGCAGGCTTTCGAGGTGCTCGCGGCGGCTTTTATTCGCCGTTGACAGGAAGCCCTCGAAGCAAAATCTGCCCGACGGCAGCGCGGACAGCGCGACCGCCGATACGAGCGCCGCCGGTCCGGGCACGACAACGACCTCAACGCCGCTTTCAGCGCACAGCCGCACGAGCTCCTCGCCGGGGTCGGATATTGCGGGCATGCCCGCGTCGGTGACGAGCGCGCAGGTCTCGCCGGACACGATGCGCTCAAGTATTTTCGCGCCGGAGGCATATTTATTATGCTCAAAATAGCTCACCAGCGTTTTTTTTATCTCAAAATGATTCAGCAGCTTCATCGTAACGCGCGTGTCCTCGGCGGCGATGAAATCGGCTTCTCTCAGCGTTTCCTGCGCGCGCGGCGACAGATCGCCCAGATTGCCTATCGGTGTTCCTACAAGATACAGCTTACCGCTCATATCCGTCCTCCCTATGGTAAATGCGTTTTATCTCGTCCGTTTCGGTGCCGCCGTCGGTCACGAAAAGCGGCGGCATGACACTCAGCCCCGCGTTCGCGCCGCGCTTTGCCTCGATGAGCACGAGCGACGGGGCGTGCTCCATCGAATGCGCCACAAGGCGCAGTCTCTTGGGCTCAAGCCCGTTTTCGCGCATGAGGCATATGACATCAGCAAGCCGCTCGGCGCGGTGTACAAGACACATCGAGCCGCCCGTGCGGCACAAGAATGAGCCCGCTCTGCATATATCCTCGAGCGTTACTGTGACCTCGCCGCGTGCACGGGCGCGGTCGGCATCGGGGCTCAGCTTTCCGCTGCCGGGGGCAAAATACGGCGGATTAGCCACCACGAGGTCGAACTGACCGGTTTTGAACAGCTCCCTTACCCCGCATATATTGCCGCACACTATCCCGCTCTGCACCTCCAGCCCGTTTTCGCGCATATTTTCCTCGGCAACGCGCACGGCTTCGGGGTTTATTTCAAGCCCCGTCATGTGCAGCCGCGGGCTTTTCAGGCACAGCAGCAGCGGCAGTATGCCCGAGCCGCAGCCGAGGTCTATCCCGCGTTTCCGACCGGCGGTATTTACAAAATCGGCAAGCAGAACAGAATCCGTGCCGAGCCGGAAATGCTCCGACTGCATGAATTTCGGTCCGCCGCTCCAAAGCTCAGTAAACATACTCGCCCACCTCAAATGACAAACGATGTGTCCACCGTAACAACGGCAAAGTGCTCCGGCATGCGCGTTTCGACTATCTCGCATATCTCGCGGCGAAACTCCTCCGGAGTTTTGTTCAGAGCGGTGTCCATTACTACATCGAATATGAGATTTGTGTGGCTTGGTCCCATGACCATTCTGAAATCGTGTATGCCGCGCAGTCCCTCAACATCGCTCAGCGCCTTTTCAAGCGCCGCGCGCTCGGCATTTACCTGCTCGTTATCCGTCTCTACGGGATCCATGTGTATCGTCGCGTCGCAGCCGAGGGTCTGCTTGAGCGTTCGCTCAACGGTGTCGATGCTGTCGTGCAGGGCGTATATATCGCCCTTGCCGTCCACCTCCGCGTGCAGGCTTATCATCATTCTGCCCGGGCCGTAGTCGTGTACGACCAGGTCGTGCATACCGATAACGGCGCTCGATGCCATGACTATATCCTCTATCTGCTGCACGAGCTCAGGATCCGGTGCCTGACCGAGCAGCGGCGAGAGGGTGTCCTTTGCAACGCCGTAGCCCGCATACAGGATAAACAGCGCCACCGCAGCGCCCGCATAGCCGTCGATGTTGACCTTGAACACATACGAAACGCCCATGGACAGCAGCACCACCGCCGTGGCTATCGAGTCGGACAGGCTGTCCGCGCCCGTGGCTGTCATAGCCGGAGACGAGATGCGCTTGCCGATAGAGCGGTTATACGCAAACATATACAGCTTAACGGCGATCGAAACGAGCAGTATCACAGCCGGAAGTATGCCGCCCGTGACAGTCTCGGGCTCTATTATCTTCTCGACCGAGCTTATGAGCAGCTCAACGCCCATGACAACTATCATCGCCGCCACCGCAAGTCCGGAGATGTACTCTATCCTGCCGTGTCCGAACGGATGTGTGGGGTCTGGCTTCTTACCGGAGAGGCGGAAGCCGAGCAGCGATATTGCCGATGAGCCCGCGTCCGAGAGGTTGTTGAACGCGTCCGCGGTTATGGCAATAGAGCCCGACAGCACGCCCGCTGTGTACTTGCCCGCAAACAGCAGCACATTCAGGAATATGCCCAACAGACTGCACAGCGTGCCGTATGCCGCGCGCACCGCGGCGTTGCCGTACTCCGTGCGGTTTTTTATAAATATTTTCGACAATAAGCTTACCAAAACTCAATTTCTCCTTTTTTAGAGGCGCATTGACGCACCTACGGATACATTTATCTCCGGTCGGGCGACCGCAATCACCGTATTTGCACAGACTGAATGTGCAACCGAAAAAGGTTTTACATTTCATTTTAACATCTGCGCCGCGCGGGGTCAATCGGAGCCCGACGAAGAATCTTGAAAAATCGCCGCTCATGTATTAAAATCACCGTAGAGGAGGTAAAAACAATGAAAGACCTTATCATATTCGACCTCGACGGCACCCTGCTCGACACGCTCTCTGACCTGCGCACCTCGACAAACTACGCCCTCGCCTCTGAAGGGCTCGCAGAGCGCAGCCTCGGCGAGATCAGAACATTTGTCGGCAACGGCATAAGAAAGCTAATCGAGCGCGCCGTTCCCGCGGACTGCCCGCAGGATACTCTCGAGCGCGTTTTCTCGGCGTTTAAGGCGCATTATGCTGAAAACTGCATGAACACCACCGCGCCCTACGACGGCATACCGGAGCTTCTGCAAGCGCTCAAGACCGCGGGGTACAAGCTCGGCGTTGTCTCAAACAAGGCCGATGCTCCCGTGAAGGCGCTTATAGGCCACTACTTCCCCGCGGTTTTCGACTCGGTGGTCGGCGAGCGCGAGGGCGTGCGGCGCAAGCCCGCTCCCGACGCGGTTTTTGAGACCGTTCGCGCGCTCGGCTCCGACATTGCAGGCACCCTGTACATCGGCGACTCGGATGTTGACTTCCAAACCGCGAAAAACGCCGGATGCGACTGCGTGCTCGTTTCATGGGGCTTTAAATCGCGCGCGTTTCTCGACTCGCTCGGCGGAACCGCCGTCGATTCAACGCAGGAGCTGCTCGCGCTCATACAGAAATTCTGACGGAGGTAAGTGTTATGAAGATCAGCAAAAAGCTGCTTGCGGCGCTTGCCGCTGCCGGTGTGGGCTATGCCATCGGCAACATAAATCCCGCGTATGTCATGGGACTGCGCAAGGGCTATGATATTCGTAAAAAGGGCTCGGGCAACGCAGGAGCCACCAATCTTATGATACTCGAGGGCAAGAAAGCCGGCGCGTTCGTCATGTGCTTTGACATAAGCAAAGCCGCCGTCAGCGTCGGGCTCGCGCGCAGGCTGTTTTCGACAAGCACCTACGCCGGTGAGGTCGCCGGCACCGCCTGCATCCTCGGGCATATGTACCCCGCGCTCATGCACTTTCGCGGCGGCAAGGGTCTGGCGTGCCTCGGCGGGGTCATCCTCGCGTTCGGCGTGAACGATTTTCTCGTAACGCTGTTTCTCGAATCGGTGCTGCTCATGGCAACGAGGTACCTCTGCCTTGTGCCGATAACCGGCGCGGTGTTCTATCCGATATACCACGGCATCGCCCGCAACGACTGGCGCGCGGGCGCGATACTCGGGCTCATCACCCTGCCGATACTCTCAAAGCATATCGAGAACCTCGAGCGCATTCGTGACGGCAAGGAGCTCAAGTTCGATTTCCTTTGGGATAAGGACGCCGAGCTCGACCGCATCGGCTGGGTCGGCGAGGTCGAGTGATCCATGGGTGCAAACCCCCGACTACACCCATTGCCTTCCTTGTGTAAAGGGAGGTGGCGAGCACAGCGAGCCGGAGGGATTGTTTGGTGAACATTGCTGTGCACTTATGGCAACACTGTAGGGGCGACCACCGGTCGCCCGTTTTTATTGTTTCGTCGGTACCCTCCGGTCGGGCTGACGCAATAGCCATATCCGTAGGCGCAGAAAACCTCCTCTAAAAAACCTTTTGGAGCCGAGGTGTGTCTGTTCGGAGCGGATACGAAACGGTAAATACGCTACAATGCACATTGTAACCCCCATATGTATCTTCTTGGTCACGCGGTGCGGCTGGTCCCCGTGCCGCGGGGCAAAATCTTTCCTTTACCATAGCAAAGTTCTATACTCCTTTTATCTTCACTTTACAGCAAACCACCGAACGGGAAACCGTCCGGTGGTTTGTGCTATCTGATGTAAAAGCCCCCGAGCGGATATTCCGTTCGGGGGCTTATCGTTATTAATTAAGCCTCGCCGCGCTCCTTGAGAGCTTCCTTGCGGGAGAGGTTTACTCTGCCGCGGTCGTCGATCTCGGTGACCTTGACCCAAGTCATATCGCCAACATTGAGAACATCCTCGACCTTTTCGGTGCGCTTGAACTCAAGATCCTTGATATGGCACATGCCGTCCTTGCCCGGAGCAAGCTCGATGAATGCGCCGATGGGGATGATGCGCACGACCTTACCATAGTACAGTGCGCCGACCTCGGGCTCGAAAACGATGTTCTCGATGGTCTGGCGGGCTGCACGGCAAGCCTCAATGTCCTCGGACGCGATGAAGATGCTGCCGTCGTCGTCAATGTCGATCTTGCAGCCGGTGTCGGCGGTGATCTTCTGGATGACCTTGCCGCCGGAGCCGATGACCTCGCGGATCTTGTCGGGATTGATCTTCATCTGGATCATCTTCGGAGCGGTCTTTGCAAGCTCCTTGCGCGGCTCTGCGATCGCCTTGAGCATGACCTCGTCGAGGATCTGTAAGCGCGCCTCGCGGGTGATTTTGAACGCCTCCTTGACTATCTCGTGCTTGAGGCCGTCGTTCTTGAGGTCCATCTGGATGGCGGTGATGCCGTTCTTCGTGCCGGCGACCTTGAAGTCCATCTCACCGTGGAAGTCCTCAACGCCCTGAATGTCGATGAAGGTGGTGAAGTCGTCGCCGTCCTGGATAAGTCCGCAGGAGATACCAGCAACGGGCGCCTTGAGGGGAACGCCTGCATCCATGAGCGCGAGCGTGGTGCCGCAGATGGAGCCCTGAGAGGTCGAGCCGTTGGACGAGAGGACCTCGGAGACTACGCGGATGGTGTACGGGAAGTCCTCAACATCGGGGATGACGCACTCGAGCGCCTTCTCAACGAGAGCGCCGTGACCGTATTCGCGTCTGCCGGTGCTGCGGCTGGCACGAGCCTCGCCGGTCGAGTAAGATGGCATATTGTAGTGATGCATGAAGCGCTTCTCTTCCTCTTCCCAGATGGTATCGAGCTTCTGGGACATGGAGAGAGTTGCGAGAGTTGCAATGGACAGCACCTGAGTCTGACCGCGGGTGAACAGTGCCGAGCCGTGAACTCTGGGGATGATTCCGACCTCGCTGCCGAGGGGACGGATCTCGTTCATCGCACGGCCGTCAACGCGCTTGCCGGCAAGCAGCCACTTCTTGACTACCTTCTTCTGAAGCTTATAGAGGATCTCGTCCATGTACTGCATGATGTCGGGGTGGTCCTCGGAGTACTTTGCCTCCACAGCGGTGACCCACTCGTTGACGCGCGCCTCGCGCACATTCTTGTCGGCGGTATCCATGCAGTACTCCATGCCCTCAAACTCGTTCTCGACGAGCTTGTTGAACAGCTCCTCGTCGAAGGAGGCGTGCTCGTACTCGAACTTGGGCTTGCCTATCTCGGCGACCATCTTGTCGATGAGGTCGAGAACAGGCTGGAGATGCTCGTGAGCCTGAACGATACCCTCGTACATGACATCGTCGGGGACCTGATCGGCCTCGGACTCGATCATAACGATCTTCTTATGAGTCGCGGCGATGGTGGTGGTCATGCGGTTGGTCTTGCGCTCTTCCTGGGTGGGGTTAAAGAGATACTTCTCGCCGTCCCAGCCGAGCACGATACCGGCGATGGGCCCGTTAAACGGAACATCGGAGATGCTGACCGCTGCCGATGCGCCGATCATTGCGGTGATCTCGGGGCTGCAGTCGCGGTCTACCGACAGGACCTCGCAGGCGATGACGACATCGTTGCGCAGATCGCTCGGGAACAGAGGACGCATGGGGCGGTCGATGAGGCGGGATGCCAGGACCGCGGGCAGACTGGGCTTACCCTCGCGGCGCATGAAGCTGCCGGGGATACGGCCTACGGCGTAGAGCTTCTCGTTGAAGTCAACGGCGAGGGGGAAGTAGTCGATGCCGTCCTTGGGACGAGCCGACGCGGTGCAGGTGACGAGCACGGTGGTCTCGCCGTAGGTGACGAGAACAGCGGCGTTGCACAGCTCCGCCATCTTGCCGACTTCCATCTTCAGAGGACGGCCTTCGTACTCGATCTCGAATTTTCTGTACTCGGGAAATTCTTTGTGAGTGATTATCATTTGTTTTGCTCCTTCTTGGTTTTTTATTTCAAAAACCGCCTGAGCATAGCACTTGAAAACAGGCTCCGCGCCGAAACCCATTTTCAAATACTAAGCTCTTTTATCGGCGATTTGTGATTTTAATGTGTCCTTGGCTCCCTTGCGCAAAGGGAGCTGTCAGGCGCAAGCCTGACTGAGGGATCGTTGGCTTCCCCTTGAGGGGAAGCTGTCAGGCTCAAGGTGACTGATGAGGTGGGAATATATCCTCGGCATCAGCCGACACAATATCGACCTTACCTGCAGCTAAAAAAGCAGGGGACAATATTCACTTGTCCCCTGCTTAAAACCTTCATACCCTTCGGAAATGCCGGACTTACTTACGGATGCCCAGCTTTGCAATGATTGCACGATAGCGCTCGATGTCCTTCTTTGCAAGGTAGTCGAGCAGGCGGCGGCGCTTACCGACCATCTTGTACATACCCAGACGGCTGTGGTCGTCGTTGGGGTGGACCTTCAGGTGAGCGGTCAGCTCGCGGATGCGCTGAGTGAGGATAGCGATCTGGACCTCGGGAGAACCGGTGTCGGTCTCGTGGGTCTTGTTTTCTGCTATAACGGCAGTCTTGGTCTCTTTGGTGATCATAATGATACCCCTTTCATGATTTTCATATACCCTGTGTCTAAGTAAAGGGATGAAAGGTTTCCCAAATACTGAGTGCACGGGCTTAGCCTTGTAATATTACCACTTACCGCGGCGTTTGTAAAGAGCTTTTTTCAGTTTGAGAGAAAGCCGTCGCCGCCGGGATTCAGATCTGCGGTCTTGAAGTACAGGCTCTTCAGGGTGTCCACGCTCGCGCCCTCCGTCATGCCGACAGACCAGCTGCTGCCGTTAAGATACCAGTAGACGATGCCGGCGCCCTTTCCGTCGAGCTTGAATAAGGGATTTCCCTGCAAAAGCTCCAGGGTCATTGTCGGATCCTCAGTCCACTCATAGTGCATACCGGAGATGTCCTTCTGTTCATCCGTTTTCTGTGCACGGATGGTGAAGCTGCCGTAGTCGGCCTGATACAGAGGCTCGTCGCCGTCTATGATCGTATAGACCGGTGTTTTGCCGTCTATCTCCGGCATAACAATGCCGGACTTTTTAAATTCCTCGGCACTCGATTCGTGAACGGGGTTTGCTGTCTGCGCGTTTTTACCGTTTTTTGCAATATCGTTCTGCGTCGAGCAGGCACACAATGCCGCTGCCATCACAAGGCACATCGCACAGCAGATGATATTTTTAAGCTTTTTCATTTAAAATCATTCCTTTCGATGTCATGATGATCGTTCAATATCTCTATGACGGATAAGGAGAAAAAATGTTCCGTAAACATTTGATATTATCTGAGCTATATGATAACATAATTGCCGAACGAGGTGAAGAGAAATGGACAGTAATTTTTTTGCGCTCATCTCGCGCATGCGCTACATCGAGCGCTGGAGCCTGATGCGCAATTCCATACATGAAAACATTCAGGAGCACAGCCACATGGTCGCCGTGATCGCGCACGCTCTCGGCGTTATCCGCCGCGATGTATACGGCATACCCTGCGATCCGAACGCTTGTGCGGCAGTTGCGCTGTATCACGACGCAAGCGAGATCCTCACCGGCGACCTGCCCACGCCGATAAAATACCACGACGACGAGATCATGAGCGCCTACAGGCGCGTTGAGACCATTGCGTCGGAAAAGCTTTTGGGTATGCTGCCTGCCGAGCTGCAGCCGGCGTTTGAGCCGCTGCTGACGGGCGATACTCAGCGCGAGCTGCACCCGATAGTTAAAGCCGCCGACAAGCTCAGCGCATATATAAAATGCATCGAGGAGCGCAAGGCCGGCAGCAACGAATTTTTAAACGCCGAGAAGCAGACCCTCGACGCGATACACGCATATAAGCTGCCGGAGGCCGAGTACTTCATCGAGCACTTTATTCCGGCATTTGAGAAAACTCTTGACGAACTGGGGACGATAGAATAATGGAAAATTCAAAGCTTGAGAGGATAAACGAGCTTGCGCGCCTTAAAAAGGAGCGTCCGCTCACGCCCGAGGAGCTCGCCGAGCGCGACGAGCTGCGCAAGGAATATCTCGATGAGTGGCGCAAGGGCGCTATTGAGATACTCGAAAACACCTACATCCAGACCCCCGACGGGAAGAAGCACAAGCTTCAGCGCAAGGACGGAAAATGAGTAATCTGCTTGTCTGTTTAAACGCAGTTGCTCCGATATTCATCATTATGGCGCTCGGCTGCCTTGCGAGGCATCTGGGCGCTATAAGCCGCTCGGATGTCCCGAAGCTCAACAAGGTGCTGTTTCGCTATTTCATGCCGGTGATGCTGTTTTACAACATCTATTCATCGGACCTGTCCACGGCGGTGCAGCCGAAGCTGCTGGGGTTCACGGCGCTGTGCGTGCTCGTTGAGTTTTTCCTATGCCTCGGTTTTGTGCTGCTCACCGAAAAGGATCCGGCAAAGCGCGGCGTTAAGATACAGGGGCTTTATCGCTCGAATTTTGTCATAATCGGTCTGCCGCTGGCATCGGCGCTCGTGTCGGGCGCGGATGTGGGACCGGTCGTCGTGCTCATTGCCGTCGTTGTTCCGATGTACAATGTTCTGGCGGTCATAATTCTTGAGATCTTTAACGGCACCAAGCCGAACATCGGGCATCTGCTGCTGGATATTATCAAAAATCCGCTCATCCTCGGCACCGTGTTCGGCATGGGCTTTCTCCTGCTGGGCATTGAGCTGCCGGAGGTGCTGCTTTCCGCCGTGCGGCAGATCGGCACCGCGACCAACCCAATGATGCTGTTTCTGCTCGGCGCGTTTTTCCAGTGGGGCGGCGTTCATAAGTACATAAAGGACCTTGTTCAGGTGTGTCTGGGCAGGCTCGTTATCGTGCCGGGTGTGTTTCTTACGCTGGCGTACCTCGTCGGTGTGCGCGGCATTGAGTTTGCCGGAATGATCGCCATTTTCGGCTCGGCTACCGCCATCGCGTCGTTTACCATGGTGCAGCAGATGGGCGGCGACGACGAGCTTGCGGGCGACATTGTCGTTGCCACCAGTGCCCTGTGCTGCTTTACCATGTTCGGCTGGTCGCTCCTCTTCAAAACCCTCGGAGCCTTCTGAGCCGCTCGCTTCTAAATTGTATCGGCTTGCGCACACTTAGGCTTTTCACTCTTCACTATTACCTATTCACTTGCGAGCAAGGCTCGCGCCCTTGCCTCCCTTGTGTAAAGGGAGGTGGGTTGGCGATAGTCGAGCCGGAGGGATTGTTTGTTGAACCTACCTCAGCACTTCAGGCAACACTGTAGGGGTGAGCATTGCTCGCCCGTTTTTTATTGTTTTGCCGGCAGCCTCCGGTCGAAATACTGCAATAGCCGTATCCGTAGGTGCGTCAATGCGTAATGAAAAAACCCGTGGGGCAATGCCCCACGGGTCAACAGCCTACGGGGAGATCACGCGCTCACCCCGGACCGGAGAACGGTCTGAATACCGCCTCGCATGGTCATCGGCTGTAAATATTTTTCGGTTTACTCTTTAACGGTCTCCTCGTTGGAAGCGTCCTCGGGCTGAGCCTCGATTACCTGCTCCTCTGCCTTGGGCTCTTCCTTTGCACTCTCTGCCGCTGCCTCGGCTGCTGCAAGAGCCGCTGCAGCGTAAGCCGCCTCATCCTCGTCCTCGGCTGCTGCCGCTGCGAGTGCAGCTTCCTTCTCCTTTGCCGCATTGCTGGCAACGATAGCGAAGATGGCGAACAGAACGGTCGAGCATGCCATGATGATGAGAGCTATGAGCTGGATGGTGCCGGAGTACTGATGTACGGGCGCGAAGCTCAGCTTGGAAGCGGTCTCGGTGACATAGTTGCCGACCTCGTCAAGGCGGACAGAATATACATAGTCGCCGAAGTGAGTGCAGATGCCTGTGATGACTGCTGCAAGTGCAAGAGCCGCGGAGATGATGCCGAGGACCTTGCCGGTCTTCCTGCTGCCCTTTGCGGCTGCAACGATACCGCGGATGCCGGCGATGATGCCGAGGACCGCAGCAACTGCGAGCGCCACATAGATAGCAACACGAGCCATGACTTCCTGAGTGATGTCGGCTTCCTGATCCTGCAGGTACTGCTCTGCCATGTCGCAGAGGACGCTGCACTTATCGAGGTCGAGCATCTTGAAGCCGTTCTTTACGACGACCTCGCCGTTTTCATCGACCTTGTACATTGAGGAAAGAACGGTGACGCAGAACTCCTCATAAGCCTCGGTGTTCAGAACGGCAATACCGTTTTTCATGGTAACGAGATTATCGGGAACCTCAACTCCGAACTGCTCTGCCAGATACTCGGGCAGGGACTTAACGGTCTGACGGCCATTGAAGTAGCTGAAGCAAAGGGGCATACCCTCGCACAGAGCCATGCCGCCCTCTGCAAGAGCGAGCTCGCCTTCCTCAAAAACGGAGAGCTGAGCCTTACCGTCGGCAAGCTTATTTGCACCTGCCGCAAGGTCGGAACGACCGGCCGCGAGCTTCACCTCGCCGGCTGCCAGTTCCTTTTCCGCTGCGGCGAGCTTTTCCTCGCCGGCTGCGATGGTCTTTTCTGCCTCTGCAAGCTGAGCAAGACCGTCTTCATACTGCTTGAGCTGAGCCTTGCCGTCGGCTACCATCTGATTCATGAACGCGGGGAAGTCGGTGACATCTGCGGGAATGTCGATTCCGAGATTCTTGGCGATGGGGCGAACGACGCCGACGAACCATGCCTGAGCAGTGTCAAAGCCGGGCAGCTTTGCAATGGTGCCGTCACGGAACTGAACATACTGGTTGAGATAAGGCATGAGCGGCTCGATCTTTGCGAGCTTTTCCTTGCCTTCGTTGTATGCCTGAGTGTTCTCCTCGATCTGCTTCTTGCCTGCCTCGTAGGCCGCCTTGCCCTCTGCGAGCTGCTTCTTGCCTGCCTCGTAGGCTGCATAGCCCTCTGCGAGGGCCTTTTCGCCGGCTGCGAGGGTCTGCTGACCTTCCGCATAGCTTACAAGACCTGCGGTGTAGGTGCCTACGCCGGTGAGATAGGTCTCCTCGTTTTCCTTGAGCTGTGCGATGCCGTTTCTTGCGGTCTCAAGACTTTCTCTTGCAAATGCAGCATCGGAGGTCTTATACTCTTTGATATTCAGAACATCCCGAACACCGGCGACGCAGGCGAACAGGCTGAATATGCAAGCGAGAATAAGAACGATGCTGAAGACCATAAGTAATACTCGTTTCATATTGTTCCTCCCTATGTTTTTATGTAAATATTACTTAATGACCAATTTAACCAATACATATACCTGTATTTTGTCCGACTTTTGTCAGTGTAACACAGAATGTCAAAATAGTAAAGAAGAAAAGACAGAATTTTTGAAGAAATTTTAACACATTTTTAAGTTTCTCCCGCCAAAGCTGTACGATAATCATCAAATCGGTTCAATTTGGCGGGGACATCCCGAATTTTACGGTCATTTCATTATACATGAACAACACGGGAGATTATGAATGATTTATGAACTGAGCTCGTCCGCAAAGCGCATCGCATAAGCCGCAAAGCTCTTTGCCGCGGGCGATATAACATTTTTTTGCAGAGTTATGATGCATATGTCAATATCCTCCGGCTGAAAAGCGGTGCGGCATTGCGTTACCGAGAGCGGCAGCGGGTTTTTCTGCACCGCTCGGCAATAGCATATGAAAAAAGACGGGCGACCGGTGGTCGCCCGTCTTTTTATTGTTTTGCCGACACTCACCGGTCGGGCTGACGCAATAACCATATCCGCAGGTGCGGAAAAACGCCGCTGAAAAAACGATCCCTCAGTCAGGCTCACGCCTGACAGCTCCCTTTACGCAAGGGAGCCAATGCGCCAATGGGTGCGCCGGTTATTTTATCACGATGTTTTTATCCCCGCAGAGCTCTTTGAGCTCGGCGACGAGGGAGGGGTGGATAAGGCATTTCGTTCCGATGCGTTTCTTCTCCCGTTCGCAGTAGATTATCATTTGCTGCGTGCCGGGGAACATCGTGAGTATGAGCTTTATGCGCTCGAGCAGCGGGTCGCTTTCGCTCGGCAGCTTTACCCACAGCTTCTGCTCGGGCGATGCAGCCTGCACCGGCGGCTGAGCCGGCGTGAGCTTTCCGAGGTCGGAGATGGGACGGATCTCATCTACCATGAGCTGCGGCTCCTTTTCATCGCGCACCGACACCCTGCCGCGCACTATTATGAGTTCATTTTCCTTGACATATCTGCCTCCTGCATTGAGCGCGCGCTGGAACGCGATGAGCTCCATCGCGCCGGTATCGTCCTCGAGGTCGATATAGCTCATGAGAGTGTTCGACTTTGTCGTGCGTGTGTTACTCGACTGCACAACTCCGGCAACGGTCACGACTGCTCCGTCGGGGTAGGTCTTATGGTGGCTGTCGGACGATGCATCGGTGAGTATGCTCGCTATCGGCACGAGCCCCGCGCGGCGGACGCGCTCGCGGTATTCGTCCATCGGATGCCCGCTCAGGTACAGACCCGCGGTCTCCTTCTCCATCGCCATGAGCTCGGCGCGGGTGTACTCCTCAATGTCGGGTATCTGTATGCTCAGAGCGCCCGACTCCTCAAACTCTGGCTCGCCGAAGAGATTGAGCTGCCCGTCGACATTGTTGCGGCTGTCGTGCTGCACGCCGTCTATCATAACTCCGGCGATCCTCAGCAGCGCCTTGCGCTTGTAGCCGAAGCTGTCGAACGCGCCGGCACGAATGAGGTTCTCGACCGCGCGGCGGTTGAGCTCGCGCCCCGCCATACGGCGGCAGAAATCCTCAAAGCTGCGGAACGCGCCGTCCTGACTGCGGCGGGCAATGAGCTCGTTTATAAAGCCCCTGCCGATGCTTTTTATTGCGACGAGTCCGAAGCGGATGTCGTTTCCGCTTACGGAAAAGTCGGCATACGACTCGTTTACATCCGGCGGCAGCAGCTTTATGCCCATCTCGCGGCACTCGGCTATATACTCGGAAATTTTCGTGCTGTTATCGAGAACGCTGCTCAAAAGCGCCGCCATGTACTGGCGCGGATAGTGCCGCTTCATGTACGCGGTGCGGTAGGATACGATTGCATAGCTCACTGCGTGAGCCTTGTTGAACGCATACGACGCAAAGTCGAGTATCTCATCGTAAATGCTGTTTGCGATATTCTCGGGCACTCCGCGCTTCACCGCGCCGTCTATGCCGCGGCTGGGATCGCCATTGACGAACGCCTTGCGCTCGGCGTCGATGACCTTGTGCTTTTTCTTGCTCATGGCGCGGCGGATCATATCCGCCTGACCGAGCGAAAATCCGGCAAGGCGGCGGAAAATTTCGATGACCTGCTCCTGATATACGATGCAGCCGTAGGTGACCTCGAGTATGGGGCGCAGCATCTCGTGCTTATAGCTTATCTTCTCCGGATGCGCCGAGCACTCTATAAACCGCGGTATGCTGTCCATGGGACCCGGGCGGTAGAGCGCTATGACTGCGGTTATATCTTCAATGCTCTTGGGCTTTAGCCCCGTGCACACGCCGGTCATACCTGTGCTCTCGAGCTGGAATACACCGCTGGTGTGCCCCTCGGAGAGCATTTTGAACACCTCGGCATCGCCGTCTGGTATCTTCTCAACCTCGAAGTCGGGCTCGGTGCGGCGCACGAGCTTTGCCGCGTCCTCGAGCACCGTGAGGTTCCTGAGCCCCAGAAAATCCATTTTGAGAAGTCCCAGCTCCTCAAGAGTGGTCATCTGATACTGTGTGACCACCGACTCGTCGTTTTTCGACAGGGGCACATACTCGTAAACGGGCTTATCGGTTATGACTACGCCCGCAGCGTGCATACTGGCATGGCGCGGGATGCCCTCAAGCGCCTCGGCAACATCTATAAGCCGCCGCAGCATTTCATCGCTTTCATACATATCGCGCAGAGGCTTTGAAACGCGCAGAGCCTCCTTTATCGTCATGTTCGGGCCCATGGGTATCGCCTTGGCAACGGCGTCGGTCTCGGCATAGCTCAGGTCGAGAACGCGCCCGACATCGCGCACGGCGGCGCGGGCCGCCATGGTGCCGAAGGTGACTATCTGCGCGACATGATCGTGCCCGTACTTGCGGTTTACATACTCGATGACCTCGCCCCTGCGCTGAACGCAGAAGTCGATGTCTATATCGGGCATGCTCACGCGCTCGGGGTTCAAAAAGCGCTCGAAATAGAGGCTGTATTTTATGGGATCGACATCCGTTATCCCCAGCGTGTACGAAACGACGCTGCCCGCAGCCGAGCCGCGCCCGGGACCCACGGGGATCTTTTTGTGCTTTGCATAGGCTATGAAGTCGGAAACTATGAGAAAGTAATCGACAAAGCCCATCTTTTTTATCATCTCAAGCTCGTACTCAAGCTGCTTTTCAACGCTGCCGTCGTCGTTGGGATAGCGGCAGGAAAGCCCCTCGAAGCACAGCCTTTTCAGGTAGGAAAAGCTGTCCGCTTCGCCCTCGGGCAGCTTAAAGCGCGGCAGCTTGTACTTGCCGAACTCAAAATCGTAATTGCACATTTCGGCGATCTTCGCCGTGTTGTCGGCAGCCTCCGGATGCTCCGGAAACAACGCGCGCATCTCGTCCTCGGTCTTGAGGTAGAACTCCTCCGTTTCAAACTTCATGCGCGAGGGGTCGTTGACGGTTTTCTGCATCTGAACGCACATGAGAACATCCTGATAATACGCGTCCTTCTTTTCGATGTAGTGCGCGTCGTTGGTCACGGCAAGGGGTATGCCGGTCTCCTCATGTATGCGCAGAAGCCCCTTTGAGGCGCGGTGCTCGGCATCGAGCCCGTGATCCTGTATCTCAAGGTAAAAGCCGTCCTTGCCGAACAGCTCGCGCAGCTCGAGCGCCTTGTTCTTCGCGCCCTCATAGTTGCCGGAATTTATCATGCGCGGTATAGCGCCCGCAACGCAGCCGGAGAGGCAGATGAGCCCCTCGGCGCGCTCATGCAGGAGCTGCCAGTCTATGCGGGGCTTTGTGTAAAAGCCCTCGGTGAACGCTGCCGACACGAGGTAGCACAGGTTTTTGTAGCCCGTTTCGTTCTTGCACAGCAGGATGAGGTGGGTGTACTCCGAGTCGATGCCGTGCTCCTTGTCAAAGCGCGTTCTCGGCGCGACATATACCTCGCAGCCGATGATGGGCTTTATCCCCGCCGCGCAGCACGCCTTATAAAACGTAACGGCGCCGTACATGACGCCGTGGTCGGTTATGGCGAGCGCGGTCTGCCCGAGCTCCTTTGCGCGTGCAACGAGCGGCTCGATGCGGCACTCACCGTCGAGCAGCGAATATTCGGTATGAACATGAAGATGAACAAAGCTCATATTTTATCCTCAGTCGTTATCTCACAATAAAGGGTTCGTCGCTTTCGCTGTAAATTATGCTTGGATCATTCGGATCGCAAATGCGAGCAAACTGCTTTTTAATCATTCTCCCTCCTCGGGAGTGTAGGTCAAAAGCTTTTTGAGCCGGTGGCTCAGGCAGCTTTTCGACACCGGCGGGTAGGACAGCAGGGCAAGGTCTGCCAGGCTCGCCTCGGGATTTGCGTACCTCAGCAGGGCGGCCTCCTGAAGCTTATCCGGCAGCGAATCGAGCCCGTAGAGCTTATCTATGCGCCGTATCGCCTCCATCTGGCGCGCTGCCGCCTCAACGACCTTGTCGGCGTTTGCCGAATCGCAGTTTACCTTGCGGTTTATGCTGTTTTTCATGTCCTTTTCTATCTTCGCGGACATGACATCCATCGCGCAGACCTGCGCGCCTATCGTGGTCAAAAGATCCTCTATATGCTCGCTCTTTTTGAAATAGAGCAGGTGCTCGCCCTTGCGCTGGGCCTCCTTTGGCGAAAATCCCATCTCGAGCAGCACGGAATATGCCTCGCGGCTCACGCTGTAGTGCGTTGTGGCAAGCTCGAGGTGATACCGCTTTGCGGGGTCGGTCACCGAGCCGCCTGCCAAAAACGCGCCGCGGATAAACGACGCCTTGCAGCAAGCCTCCTCGATAACGCCGAAGTTTATGTGCAGCGTGGGGCTTGAAATGTCGTTGCCGAATGCGTCGAATATGGTCGCTATCTTCTGCGCATCGTTAATGACAAAGGCGTGCTTCACGCCCCTTTCCCGCTCGGGAGCATCGAAATTAACGCCGAACGCGCGTCGGAAAAGATGCGGCAGCCTTTCCGCGAACTCATCGCTGCCGGTGGTTATTTTTATCCCGCGCGGCGAGAACGCATGGGCATACAGCAAAACGCCGTATGCCTCGGCGACGGCGCAGCACTTGCGCTCGACCCGAGGCTCACACAGCTCAGCTTTAACTTTTTGCGCGAAGGTTTTTTCCATCTCACTTCAAAAGGTCGCGGTTTATGCTCACCACCGGAACGCCGAGGCACTTTAAATGCCCCGCGAGCGCCGATGCGACGGCAACGCTGCGGTGTCTGCCGCCGGTGCAGCCGACGGCGATGGTCAGACTGTATTTGCCCTCCTCGATGTAAAGCGGCAGGAGGTATTCTATCATGTCGGTGAGCTTGTCCATGAAAACATTGGCCTGCTCAAAGCCGAAAACATAGTCGCGCACCGGCGCGTCCAGTCCGCTGAGGAGCTTGAGATTTTCAACATAAAACGGATTGGGCAGAAACCGCACATCGAAAACGAGGTCGGCATCCAGTGGCATTCCGTATTTAAATCCGAACGACATTACATTCACGACTATCGAGCGGTCGGTAGCCGAATCGGAAAAATGAGTGTACAGCTCGTTATGGAGCTGACCGAGCGTGAGGTGCGAGGTGTCGATGATATAATCGGCAATATCGCGTATCGGACGGAGCTGCTCGGTCTCCTTGAGGATGGCATCCTCTATCGAGCCGCCGCTTTTTGCCGCCAGCGGATGCGGACGGCGCGACTCCTTATAGCGCTTTATGATAACGGCGGGCTCCGCCTCCATGAACAGGATCTTATAGCCGAAGTCCATCTCACGCAGGGTCTCAAGGGTGTTGAATATATCCCTTATCCCGTTTTTCTCACGAATGTCCGTTACGAGCGCGACCTTTTCATACCGCCCCTTAGTCGCCGCGCACAGCTCGGCAAACTTCGGGATGAGCGCCACCGGCATATTATCAACGCAGTAGTAATCCAGATCCTCGATTATGTCTGCCGCCTGGCTCTTGCCGCCGCCGGACATTCCCGTTATTATAAGAAACTCCATACTCTCCCCCTGAGCCTCAGCTCGGCTCGACCTCGGTGTCCTTTTCCTTTGCCTGTGCAGCCTTCTGCATCGCCTGCTGCTGCATCTGCTGCATTATATTCTGCCGCCGCTCGCGCCAATCGTCAACGAGCAGCATGCCCTTGGGGTATATCCTTATCTCCGGCTCAAGCGTTATCTGCGTTTCGGCATACACCTTGCGGCGCACCTGATCGAGCAGCTCGACGACATCGTCGTATGTCGCACCGCCCGCATTCACCGCAAAGCCCGCGTGCTTTTCGCTTATCTGCGCACCGCCCACGGTGTGACCCTTGAGCCCGCACTGGTCGATGAGCGCGGCGGCATAGCCGCCCACGGGACGCTTGAACGCGCTGCCCGCAGAGGGCATATCCAGCGGCTGGCTTGCTATGCGCTTTTCGTTCATTTCCTTCATTCTCGCGCCGATGGCTTCCGGATCGTCAGGCGTGAGGCGGAACACCGCGCCCATGATGGCGCAGTTGACATTTTCAAAATTGCTGTGGCGATAGGCAAAGCCGCAGTCCTCGCCCTTTACCTCGGTCAGCGCCTGAGTCGGGATGTAGTACACGACGACGGAGTCCACGACATCCTTCATCTCGCCGCCGTAAGCGCCCGCGTTCATGAGAACGCCGCCGCCCACCGAGCCCGGTATGCCGCTTGCAAACTCAAGCCCCGAGAGCCCGTTATCGCGCGCAAACTGCGCAAGGCGCGCAAGCGATACGCCCGCCTCAGCATATATGGTGTTCTCCGTTTCGCCCAGACGCAGCTTTCGGAGATTTTCGGTGCTGATGACCATGATGTCAAGCCCCTCCTCGGGGAAAATGACATTCGTGCACTTGCCGAGCGTGAGCGGCGAAACGCCGTTCATGTGCAGGTAAAACATGACCTTGGACATTTCAAAAAGGTCCTTGGGCACGGCAAACGCCCGCACCGGACCTCCGACCCTGAACGAGCAGTGCTCGCGCATGGGCTCATTTTCCCTCAGGTCGAGCGCCGGCATATTCTCCTTTATCTGACCTATCGCAGTTTCCAAACCTTCCATAATTACTCCTTATATCACGCCGCTGTCAACGGCGGTGTCAACATTCGAGGCAAGCGTCTCGGCGGCGTTGTAGCCCATTTTCTTCTGGCGGTTGTTCATAGCGGCAAGCTCAAGTATCACCGCGAGGTTTCTGCCCGGGCGCACCGGTATCGTGATGCTCGGCACCGTAACGCCGAGTATATCCTGCGTCTCCTCCGTAAGTCCCAGACGGTCGTATGCCTTCTCATCGTCCCACACTTCGAGGTTTACAACAAGATCTATTTCGCCCTCGGGCTTTACCGCGCCCACGCCGTACAGATGCCGGACATCGACAACGCCTATGCCGCGCAGCTCCATGTAGTATCTTATGAGCTCCGGAGCCGTGCCTATGAGTCTGCCGCGTCCGATGCGGCGAATATCCACCGCGTCGTCGGCGATGAGCCTGTGACCGCGCTTGATGAGCTCAAGCGCCGTTTCGCTCTTGCCTATGCCGGAGTCGCCCGTGAGCAGGACGCCCTCGCCGTGGACCTCGACGAGTACGCCGTGCATCGTCGTTCTCGGCGCAAGGTGGGTGCGCAGCGAGCTTATGACATCGGCCATGAAATCCGAGGTGTCGTCGGGCGTGATGAACAGGTTGCGGTCGTATTTCTCCGCCATCTCGATGCACTCGGGGAACGCGGATGCGCCATGGCAAATGACCAGCGCCGAAATGTCATACCGCATGAGCTCCTCAAAGCAGTGGCGGCGCTCGTCCGCGGTTTTAAGCTCCAGATATGTGCTCTCGACCCTGCCGATTATTTGCAGTCTGTTCGGGTCGAAGTAGTTATAAAACCCTGCAAGCTGCAGCGCCGGACGGTTTACATCCGCCTCTACAAGCAGCCGCTCCTCGTAGTCCACCGAGGTGTGCAGCGGCACGAGCGAATACTCCTTTACGATCGTGCTGAGCTTCACGGAATATTTACCTGCCATCATTAAGCTCCTTTTACACTATAATATCTCATCGTCAATTTTAACCGCAAACGCCGTATTTTGCAACGCTTTTTAGGCGTTCAAAAATTTTTCTTGCATTTGATGTTACATTCTGTTATTATTAATAAGCTGTCTATCGAAACAGGACAGATCAACACAAGCAAGGAGGTGCTTCAGTTTATGGCAAAATGTCAGTTTTGCGACAAGGGCGTTGCCTTTGGCATTCAGGTGTCTCACTCCCACAGGCGCTCCAACCGTACTTGGAAGCCCAATGTGAAGCGCGTCAAGGCGATCGTGGACGGAAGTCCCAAGCATGTTTATGCTTGCACTCGCTGCCTGCGCAGCGGCAAGGTCACCCGCGCTGTGTAATAACCTGATATTACCCGAAACAAGCTCGCCTTTTGGCGAGCTTTTTTCGTTCTTTCAGTTGCGTTTGTCTGCACTTGCGGATATGGCTATTTCCGGTTGCTCGACCAGATGGTACCGGCAAAACCGGTATATTTCCGCACTGCAATAGTGCGCTCTTCTATGCTAAGATGTTTATAGTTCATACGATTCTCCTTTTGTTTTTGCGGTAATTACATTCTACCGGAGTTTCGTATGAACTTCTTTTCTTTTTTACTGTTGCACTTGACAGTATAATTCACCACAGCTAAAAAAATCACTGCCCGAATGGGCAGTGATTTTTGCTGTAGGATTATTAGGTATTACTCCTCGCCGTAGCCGAAGTATACCAGAATGCTGGCAAGGATCTTTGCCGCCTGTGCGCGGGTTGCGGTACCATCAGGTGCGTACACGCCCTCGCCCATGCCGTTGATGATGCCCATGTGTGCCAGGACATTTACAGGAGTCTCGTAGTAAGAGCCGCTGACAACATCCTTGAAGCCTGCGTCAACATTGAAGTCGTCGGGAGCTTCCTCGCCGAGGACGGAGCAAAGTGCACGGTAGGTCATTGCCGCCATCTCAGCACGGGTGATCTTTGCATTGGGACGGAAGGTGTTATCGGTGTAGCCATTGATAACGCCGTTTGCAACGCCCCAGCTGACTGCTTCCTTACCGTAGCCGATGGTGCCGGCGTCGGTGAAGGTGAGCTCTGCGCCTTCCTTGTCTTCATCGGTATCGAAGAGACGGTAGAGCATGGTGATGTACTGCTCGCGGGTGACATTCTCATCCGGACGGAAGGTGCCGTCGGGGAAGCCGTTTACGAGGCCTGCCGCCGCTGCGACGATGATGTAATCATGGAACCAGCCCTCAATATCACTGAACGGCTCGTATGCATAGTTGATACGGCCCTGAGGATCCTTGTACTGCTCGCCGACAACGCCCTTGAGCTCGGTGGTGATGTACTCCATGACTACCTCGTCAAGCGAGAAACCGGTATCGAACTGTGCTGCCGCTGCTGCGAATACATGGTAGGTGTCGCCGCCTGCTGCGACGAAGTTGTTGGTGACAACTGCATAGGTCGCCTTGGCGTCGAATGCCTTGCCATTGATGCTGTCAATGGTAACGCGCTGGATGCTCTTGGGAGCAACGACTTCGGTGCCGGGGTACTTGTCGCCGCCGTCAAATTCCTTAGTGACATCAATGGTGTACTCTATGCCTGCTACCTGCGGGAAGCCACCGACAGCGGAATCGGGGGAGCAGTAGGTGGAAGCTTCGAGAGCCTCGAGAAGCTCTGCGCCGGTGACATAGACGACTGCGAGAGTGTTGCCGAAGGGCAGAACCTCATTTACAGCCTTTTTGGTGATGTCGCCTGCTGCGATGCTGGCGCGGATGCCGCCGCCGTTGGTGACAGCGAGGATATGGTCTGCGTCAACGGTAACGCCGCCCTGCTCATTGATTTTCCAGAGCATTGCGTCGGTGATGAGGTCGCCGAGGTTGGTCTCGCCGTCGCGGTTGCCGTACAGCTTTGTTTTTTCGCTGTATGCTCTCTCGCCGTTGAGAGCCACTTCGCTCTTTGCGAATACTTCGCCGTATTCTGCATCGATCTTGTCGTTGATCTCCTTTACCGCTGCGGCAACAGCTGCATCGGAAGCGGTCTCCGCGGTGACCTTAACGAGCTCGTTGCTCTCGATCGCCTTGGTCTTGTTGTCGATAACAACAACGCCGATGTACTCAAACTTGGTGCCGGTGGACTGGATGGGCTCAGCCTTCGTTGCAGGCATAACGGTGTGGGAATGGCCGTCGATGATGAAGTCAACACCCTTTACGCCTGCGAGCAGGTCGGTGGAACGGTTGGGAGCGGACTGACCGTCAACGCCGAGGTGTGCCAGAACGATGACGACATCTGCCTTGCCCTCGAGTGCGGCTGCTTCAGCGTTGACCGCCTCGATCATCTTATCGCCGGAGAGCCAGCTCAGGCCCTTGATAAGTGCGGGGTTTGCCTTGGTGGAGGTTTCGGGAGTGTTAACGCCGATGAAGCCGATCTTCAGACCGCTCTCGGTGGTGATGACGGTGCTGCCCTCGAAGAGCTTCTTGCCGTCTGCGCCGACGATGTTGCAGCAGATGTTCTCGAAGTCGGCTGCCTTGAGGTTCTTGGTGAGCTGCTCATAGCCGTAGTCGAACTCATGGTTGCCGAGAGTCGCTACATCGTAGCCGGCCTTGTTCATAAGGGTAACTGCGTTCAGACCCTTGTTGGAGCTGACAGAAACTTCGCCCTGGCTGTAGTCGCCTGCGTCGGCGAGGATGACCTCTGCGCCCTTTGCCTCATACTCGGCTGCGAGACCTGCCATGTTGGCATAGCCGCTTATTGCGCCGTGGACATCGTTCGAGTGCAGGATAACGGTCTTGCCATCAAGTTCGCCCGGTTCGGGATCGGGAGTGGCAGACTTCGCAGTGCCGGTCAGTGCGAGGGAGTACAGGTAGAGGTTACCTGCATTGTTTGCATTGTTAGCAGGTGCGCTCTGCTTTACACGGAAGATAACAGAGACCTGATCATCTGCTGCCGCAGGAATGTCGATGGTGCTGGTGACCGCGCTTTCGAGCTTGTTTGCCTTGCCTTCAGGTGCAAAGACTTTCTCGGTAGCCGGAGTCCAAGTCTTACCGCCATCGGTGGAGACCTCAACCACATAGGCGATAGGAGCCTTGCCGTTGTTGCCAAGGACGGTGGTGAGCTTCAGCCCGGTGTAACCGGTAGTTGCAACGGTAAACTCCATGTAGCCATAGTTGGTCTCGGAGAACGAGTTCGTTCCGTACCAAGGCTGAACAGCGAGGTTACCATAGGTGCTCGTAGTCACGCCGAGACTGCCATACTGGTTGAGTCCTTCCCCATTGTCGTTCATGGACAAAGTGACATCTGACAGAACATCAGCTTCACCATTATTGGTGACACTGGTACCGCCGCTCCAGCTTACGAGGGTCGCCGGAGTCTCAGTTTCTCCCTCTGCGAATACGGGCACTGCCAGAGAGAATATCATGGCAACTACCAGAAGCAGAGAAAGAAATTTCTTAGATTTCTTCATTTTGTTCCTCCTAATGTATTTTTCGGGGTCTGTGCTTATAGACAAGTATAGCACAGCGCCGCATTAAATTGAAGTCTCAAAACGAGGATGCTCAATATTTTACATCCCTATAGAAAATTGCCGCCGTTTTTCGTGCATAATAACCAACCTGCCCACATCGGCGTCGTTTATCCGCGGCACGGAAAAACAACGGCGAAAAAAGCCTTCCCCTTGAGGGGAAGGTGGGTCAGAGTGCAGCGGCAAGCCGGAGTGATTGTCTGTTGAACATTGCTGCGCACTTATGGCAACAATGTAGGGGTGAGCATTGCTCGCCCGCTGCACCGGTTTTGCCGGCACTCACCGGTCGGGATGCCAGAAATAACCGTATCCGTAGGCTCGTAAAAACGCCGCTAAAAAAACGGAGCAGTCGGGCCTGCTCCGTTTTGCTAAAGTTCAGTCTGTATTAATTCAGTGCGGCAGTTTTACGGTCTCGCCGGTACCTACCGGTCGGGAGGCCGCAATCACCGTATGGGTACAGTCTAAATGCGCCTCCGAAAAAACGCCGCTGAAATCACGCCAGAGCCTCGTTCTGCTCCTGCTTTGCCTTAATGAACTCGTAAGCGGTTATGCCGCCGACAAGGATAAGTCCAACGAGGTCGGTCTTCCAGCCGGGGATGATGAGGGTGAGACCGCCGATCACAAGCAGGACGCGGAACACCCAATTGAGCTTACGCTTGACAAAGCCGTTGAGACCGGCTGCGACACCGTAGATACCGAGCATTGCGCTCAGGCAGATGGTGACGACATCGACCCAACTGCCGACATCGACAAACAGCATCTCGGGGCTGTACGCGAAAACATAGGGCACGATGAACGCGGCGATAGCGAGCTTTGTCGCATTCACGCCGGTTTTCATCGGGTTCGACTTTGCTATCGCGCTGCCGGCATATGCCGCGAGTGCGACAGGCGGGGTTATATCGGCAACGATGCCGAAGTAGAACACGAAGAAGTGTGCCGCGACCTGAGGAACGCCGAGCTTTACGAGGATCGGCGCGCAGGTCGCCGCCATGATGCAGTAGTTGGCGGTGGTCGGAACGCCCATGCCGAGCACGATGCAGCAAACCATGGTCAGGAACAGACCGATGATGAGCGTGTTGCCCGAAAGCGCAACGATGGAGCTGATGAGCTTGGAGGCAAGACCCGTTGCGGTGATGCAGCCGGCGATAACGCCTGCCATAGCGCATGCCACGGCGACGGTTATGGTGCCCTTGCCGCCTGCCTCGAGAGCCTCGAGGAACTTCATCGGAGTCAGACGGCTGTCCTTATTGATAACGCCCACGACGATCGCCGCAAGAATCGACAGCGCGGCAGCCTTCTGCATGGTATAGATATTTGCGGAGACGAGGTACACCAGCAGGACGATTGGGATGAGCAGATAGCTCTTTTTGAGAAGCTCCTTGCCGGGAACCATCTCGCTGCGGCTTATGCCCTTAAGACCGAGCTTTTTTGCCTCGAGATGCACCGCGATGAATATTCCCGCAAAGTACAGGAACGCAGGTAGGATAGCCTTGAGCGCGACTTCGCCGTAAGGAATGCCTATGTACTCTGCCATCAGGAACGCGGCTGCTCCCATGATGGGGGGCATTATCTGACCGCCGGTGGATGCCGCCGCCTCGACCGCGCCCGCGAACTCGGGCTTGTAGCCGGTCTTTTTCATCATGGGGATGGTGACCGAGCCGGTGGTGACGGTGTTGCCGACGGAGGAGCCGGAGACCATGCCGCACAGAGCCGAAGAGATGACCGCGACCTTAGCCGGACCGCCGGACGATGCTCCCGCGACCTTGTTTGCAAGGTCTATGAAGAACTTTGCTATACCGGTGCGCTCAAGGAACGCGCCGAAAACGATGAACACGACGATGAACTTCGCGCACACCTGAATAGGCGTGCCGATAACACCGCCGGTGCGGTAAAACAGAGTGTAAAGCGCGCGTTCAAGCGAAAGATGCGCAACGCCGAAGGTGTAGAACAGCAGCGCACCCACAACAACGAGGATGGGTATGCCAACGCACCTGCGGCACAGCTCAGCCAGCACAAGAATGCCAACGGCTGCGATGACGGTGTAGACGGGAGTCATCTTCGAGGCGCTCGTGAGCACCTTTATGAGGTCGTCGAACACTGCGCAGTAGTAGAAGAAGCAGCCCGCGCCGATGAGCATGATGATGACATCATACCACGGAATGCAGTTGGGCTTCACATGGTGCTTGCTTGCGGGGTAATACAGAAAACCCATAATGATAACGCAGCCGAGAAACGCGGTGAGGCGCTTTTCCAGCGACGCGGTGGAAAACAGGGTGGAATAGATGCAATACACCGAGAATGCAGCCATGATGCACTGCACGATCCGCTGCGGAACGCCGGTCCATATTCTCGTGTTGGACTCGCGGTCGTACTTTTTCATGACCTCGTTGACTTCTTCCTCGCTGACCGTCTCCAGCTCGTCGGAGTCAAGCTTCGCGGCGGTATTGATTTCCACCTCGGGTGAGTCTTTGATTTTTTTCTTGGACATCGGAAATCAACCTTTCGGGTTAGAATGTTTCCTAAAGACAGGGTTGACTACGGCGCCCATATGGGTGCCGTAGTCGTTTTTACATTAATATTCCGTTAAACTTTTATACCGTTTACTTTACGGTGATGCCGTTTTCGGAGAAGAACTTGACTGCGCCGGGATGATAGGGCACATCTGTGATGGATGCTGCGAACTCAATGCTGAGCTCTGCGCCCTTGGCGTGTGCCTTGGTCAGGTCGTCAAGGTCATTGAAGGTTGCGGTAAGGAAGTTGTATACATCGTCCTCGGAGACATCGTTGCTTGCCAGAACGACTGCCGCAACTGCGACGGTGGTGACATCCTCGGGAGTGCCGTAGACATCCTTTGCGATGACAGCCTGCTTGTAGTACGGGCACATCTCGATGAGCTTATCAATGTGCTCCTTATCGAAGCCGACGAGGTAAACCTGACCACCGACGGACAGGTCGGTGATTGCGGTGGTGGGAGCGCCTGCGACGATGAATGCAGCGTCGATCTTGCCGTCCTTGAGGCTGTCTGCGGAGTCTGCGAAGTCGAGGTACTCGGCCTTGATGTCGTCAACAGTCATATCGTATGCCTTGAGAGCGTCGATCGCATTGAAGTTAACGCCCGAGCCGGCAGCGCCGATGGAAACGGTCTTGCCCCTGAGGTCAGCAACGGTCTTGATGTCGGGGTTCATTGTGACTATCTGGACCTGCTCCATGTAAAGAGCGCCAACGACGGAGAAGTTCTTGACCGCACCGGACTCCTCAAAGAGGTTAGTGCCGCTGTATGCGTAGCTCATAACATCGGACTGGCAGAATGCAAGCTGAGCATTGCCCGAAGCAAGGTCTTCAACATTTGCCTTGGAGCCGTTGCCGACGACTGCGGTGACCGAGGTGTCGGTCTCATCAGATGTCTGCTGTGCAAGGACAGTTCCGAATGCGTAGTAGGTGCCCGACTCGCCGCCGGTCACAAAGGTGAGGCTCTCGCTGCCGCAAGCGCACAGTGCGAACACCATCATTATTGCCATAATTAACGCTATAGCTTTTTTCATTGTTAAATTTCCTCCTGTTATATACTCGTCTGAATTTCTTGCTTTGAATAAAGTCATCTCTCAAAATTCATTACAGGCGCATTATACACCCTTCCGATCGCCATTTCAAGCCCTAAAATGAAATTTTTATTTTTGAAATTTGCAAATAATTTCGCAAACTAATGTGGTTCCAGTCTGTTTGCGGCATTTTTCCGACTGTCTCTGCAATATATACCCTCTATTTTGCAATTTTTCGCTATATGTAGTTGCAAATTTGCATTGCCTCCCTTGCAATTGGATCATTCGCTCCCCTGGCTTCCCCTTGAGGGGCTCGCTCGCCGCGAGGGGCATTGCGCCACCGGCAATGGCAATGGGGTCAGCCGCGCCGTCACGGTAATGCACTGCGGAAAAGCTTTTGCTCTTGGTTTCCCTTGAGGGGAAGGCTTTTTAGAGGCGTTTTCGTCATTTTGTACGGTTTCGGGCGGCGGTTATTGTTCCTTTTTTACATCAAAATCGTAAAAAGGGCTTGCATAATGCCGCCGCCCATGTTATATTGTTCTCATCTCAAAAACATATGTTTTTGACACAAAGACACATAAAGGCGGGTAATGCTATGAAGATCGCACTTTTGGGCTGCGGAGTAGTCGGCGGCGGAGTTCTTGACATCGTGAGCAAGCGGCAGGATATGTCGGTGAAATATGTTCTGGTGCGCAGGGACAGACCGGAGCTTGGCGACAAGGCGATAAAGGATATAAACATTATATTGAATGATGCCGAGGTGGACACCGTTGTCGAGGTGCTCGGCGGGCTGTCGCCGGCTTACGAATATGTCAGCGCGGCGATGAGAGCGGGCAAAAATGTCGTGACCGCGAATAAGCACCTCGTTGCACATTATTATAAGGAGCTCACCGAGCTTGCCGCGCGCGAGGCTGTGGCGTTTCGCTGCACCCCCGCCGTCGGCGGCGGCATACCGTGGCTCGTAAACCTCGAAAGAGTCAAGCGGCTCGACAGCGTTAGCAGCTTTTGCGGCATCATGAACGGCACGACGAATTTCATTCTCGACGCGATGCACTCAAACGGCGCGGACTTTGCCGATGTTCTCGCCGAGGCGCAGAAGCTCGGCTATGCCGAGGCTGATCCCTCCGCCGACATCGACGGGCTGGACATTCAGCGCAAGGCGGTGATCAGCGCGAATGTCGCATTCGACGCATGCCTTTCGGAGGCGGATGTGCCGGTGTTCGGCATCCGCAGCGTATGCGCGGGCGACATTGCCGCCGCCGAGAGCAGAAACCGCATCTGCAAAATGCTCGCGTTCGGGCAAAAGCACCCCTCCGGCGCCGTTAGCTGCTATGTAGAGCCCTGCTTTGTGCCGGTAGGCGAGCTTGAGGCAGCAGTGGCGACAAACCGCAATGTCATTTCGTTTGAAACGGAGCTCACCGGCAAGGAGAGCTTCTACGGTCAGGGCGCGGGACGGTATCCCACCGCTTACAACGCCGTTGCCGACTGCGCGGATATTTTAAGCGGCGTAAATAGCTTTTACACCGACATGGTGCGCGAGGTGCCGGTCGATAACTCCGCCGCCGAGCACGCCTACTATGTGCGCTTTGCGGGCGAGGACGAGTTTATCCGCTCCATCGCCGTTGAGGAATGCGGCGAGGGCGTTATAACGATGCCCGTGCCGGTGGCTAAGATGCACGGCTGGTCAGCAAAGGCAAAGGAGGCAGACCCCGAGCTGTTTATAGCGGGGCTTATGTGATATGTTGAAGGTCGCAAAATTCGGCGGCTCGTCCATGGCGGACGCCGGACAGTTCAAAAAAGTAAGAGCCATTATCGAAGCCGATCCCGCGCGGCGGGTGATAGTCGTTTCGGCAGCCGGAAAGCGGTTCAAGGACGACCACAAGCTCACGGATCTTCTGTACCTGTGCCATGCGCACAAGAAATACGGCGTGAGCTGTGATCCGGTGTTTGAGATGATCGCCGAGCGCTATCGCGGCATATGCGCCGAGCTGGGGCTGAGCGTTGACATAGATGCGCAGCTTTCCGCTCTGCGCGAGGAGATCGAGCGCGGCATATCTAAGGATAAGCTCGTATCGCGCGGCGAATATTTCTCGGCGCTGCTCATGTCCGACTACCTCGGCTACGACTTCCTCGACGCCGAGCTGTGGCTGAAGTTTTCGTTTGACGGCAGCATCGACAAGGAGCGCTCCTACGCCGAGCTCGAGCAGCTTGCGGCAGGGCGGAAGATCGTAACGCCGGGTTTTTACGGCGCGATGCCCGACGGCAGCATCCGCGTTTTATCGCGCGGCGGCAGCGATGTTACGGGCGCGCTGGCTGCGGCGGCGCTGGACGCCGATGTGTATGAAAACTGGACGGATGTTTCCGGCATACTCATGGCTGACCCGCGCATAGTTGACAGTCCAGACACGATAGAGCGCATAACCTATAACGAGCTGCGCGAGCTCAGCTACATGGGTGCGCAGGTGCTGCACGAGGGTGCGGTGTTTCCGGTGAGGGAGAAGAACATCCCTCTTAACATCCGCAACACCAACGACCCCGACCATCCCGGTACGCTCATCATGGAGAGCTTCCCCGATGAGCAGGTGAGCGACCGCTTCATAACCGGCATCGCGGGCAGAAAAAACTTCTCCATCATCACCGTTTCCAAAGCGGGCATGAGCTCGCAGATGGGCTCGCTGCGGCGTATGCTCGAGGTGTTCGAGAAGCACGGCGTGTGCGTTGAGTACACCCCCTCGGGCATCGACAGCGTTTCGTTCGTCGTCGCTGCGGACAAAGCCAAGGACCGCATTTATTCCATCGTCGGCGAGCTGCGCGAGGAGCTGCTGCCGGATAACATTCAGATAACGAGCGGAATTTCCGTCGTCGCCGCCGTCGGCAGGCAGATGGCGTTTCAGCCCGGCACCTCGGGCAGGATATTCGCCGCACTCGGCAAAAACGGCATAAACATCCGCATGATCTCTCAGGGACCGGACGAACTGAATATAATCGTCGGCGTAAATAACGATGATTTTGAAAGCTGCGTTCGCGTACTATATAATAGCTTCGTAAAGTAAGGAGAACATTACTATGAAAAAATACAATGTCGGCATTCTCGGCGCAACGGGCGCAGTCGGACAGGAAATGATTAAAATTCTCGCCGAGCGCAGCTTCCCCATCGGCGAATTGAGACTTCTCGCAAGCAAAAACTCCGCAGGCAAGGAGATCGGCGGTCATGTCGTCGTCGAGGCGTGCAGAGAAAACTTTGAGGGGCTGGACATTATCCTCGGCGCTGCCGAAAACGACATTGCCGAGCGCTTTGTTGAGGACATCAAAGCGTCCGGCGCTGTGTTTATCGACAACTCCAGCGCGTTCAGGCTCTGCCCCGATGTGCCGCTCGTCGTGCCCGAAATTAACCCAGAGGATGTAAAAAAGCACAAGGGCGTTATCGCAAACCCCAACTGCACCACCGTTATATCCTGCACCGCGGTGAATGCGCTCAACGCCGTTTCGCCCATCGAGAGCATGGTCGTTTCGTCGTATCAGGCGGTGTCCGGCGCGGGCGCGGCAGGTCCTAAGGAGCTGTTCGGCGAGGTCGAGGCTCTTTCCAAGGGCGAGAGCTACGAGCCGAAGGTGTTCGCCTACCAGATAGCATACAATGTCATTCCGCAGATAGGCGGCGAGCAGTTCGCGGGCTACACCTCCGAGGAGATGAAGCTTCAGAACGAGGGTCGGCGCATCATGCATCTGCCGGAGCTCAAGGTAAGCTGCACCTGCGTGCGCGTGCCCGTTGTGCGCAGTCACAGCGTTTCCATCTGCCTGAAAACAAAGGAGAAGATCTCCGTTGAGCGTGCGCGCGAGGTCATAGCCGCCGCACCCGGCGTTAAGCTCGTTGACGATCTCGGCGCACTTCAGTACCCCATGCCGCTTGACACACAGGATCAGGATCTCGTGTTCGTCGGGCGCATCCGCGAGGATCTCACCGATGAGCGCGGGCTGAACATCTGGTGCTGCGGCGACCAGGTCCGCAAGGGCGCTGCCACCAACGCCATCCAGATCGCCGAGCTTTTAGTGGCGGATTAACACACTTGCCGATACGGTCATTGCGTCAATGCGCCACTAAAAAAACCGCCCTCTATAGAGGGCGGTTTTTCAGTCTTTTCAGTTTTCCTCCAGAACGGCTTTGCAGCGCGGGCAGAGACCGGTCTCGGGATCGGCGTCCTTTGAGTGCATCCAGCAGCGCGGACATTTCACGCCGTCGGCCTCCTTTACGGAGACGGTCAGACCCGCATTATACGAGCCGGACGCGGTGACCGAGTCTTCATCGACCGAATCGTCATCGGCGATCAGGCACTCGGAGACGATGAGCAGCTCCTTGAGGTTCATATCGGAAACGCTGTCGAGCACAGCCTTGCTATCGCCGGAGGCGCGCAGGGTGACGGATGCCTCGAGGGGCTTACCGATGCGCTTATCGGCGCGAGCCTTTTCGAGCACGCCGTTTACATCGTTTCTCACGGAGATGAGTTTATCCCACTTCGCCATCTCGTCCTCATCGAGGGAGTACTCGGTGAAGGGCTTGTTCATCTCGTTGAGCACGACATTGCGCTTATCGTCCGAGCTGCGGTGGGGCATTGCCAGCCAGATCTCATCGCTGGTGAAGGCGAGGATAGGCGCAAACAGCTTGGTGAGAGTATCGAGGATGAGGAACAGTGCGGTCTGGGCGCTGCGGCGCTCAAGGCTGTTCTTGCCGGAGCAGTAGAGCCTGTCCTTGATGATGTCGAGGTAGAAGTTCGACAGCTCGACAACGCAGAAGTCGTTTACAAGGTGCGACACCACATGGAACTCATACTCGTCATAAGCGGCAAACGCCTTTTCGATGAGCTTATTGAGCTTTGTGATCGCCCACTTATCCAGCTCGAGCATCTCCGCGGGGCTCACGAGGTTATCGGCGTCGAAGCCGTCGAGGTTGCCGAGGCAGTAGCGCGCGGTGTTGCGGAACTTGAGGTAGTTCTGGCTGAGCTGCTTGAAGATCTCGTCCGAGCAGCGGACATCGACATGGTAGTCAGACGAGCCCGCCCACAGGCGCAGCAGGTCGGCGCCGTATTTCTCAAAGATCTCGGCGGGGTCCATACCGTTGCCGAGGGACTTGTGCATTGCTCTGCCCTCGCCGTCGACCGTCCAGCCGTGGGTCAGGCACTCTTTAAACGGCGCACCTCTGCCGAGTGCGCCTACGGCTACCAGCAGGGAGCTCTGGAACCAGCCGCGGTACTGGTCGAGACCCTCGATATACATCGTTGCGGGCCAGAAGCCCTGGTCGCGCTCCATTGCGGCATAGTGGGTCGAGCCGGAGTCGAACCAGCCGTCGAGGGGGTCGGTCTCTTTGGTGAAGTGCTTGCCGCCGCAGTGCGGGCAGGTGAAGCCCTCGGGCAGAAGCTCGCTCGCTTCGCGCTCAAACCACGCGTTCGAGCCTTCCTTTTCGTAAATCTTCGCAACGGACTCGATGGTCTCGTCGGTGCACACGGGCTTGCCGCAGTCGTCGCAGTAGAAAACGGGGATGGGCAGACCCCAGCGGCGCTGACGCGAGATGCACCAGTCGGTGCGCTCGAGGATCATGCTTCTCATTCTGTCCTTGCCCCATGCCGGTACCCAGCGCACATCCTCGCACGCGGCGGTAGCCTCGTCCTTGAACGAATCGACCGAGCAGAACCACTGCGGAGTGGCGCGGAAGATGATCGGGTGCTTGCATCTCCAGCAGTGCGGATAGCTGTGGATGATGTTCTCGGACGCGAACAGCATACCGCTCTCCTTCATATCGTTAAGGATAACGGGGTTGGATTCGTCGGTGGTCATGCCGGCGTACTTTCCGGCATAGTCGGTATGTCTGCCCTGATCGTTTACGGGAACGACCATGTCCATGCCGTAGCGCTTGCAGGTCATGTAGTCGTCAGCACCGAAGCCGGGAGCGGTGTGGACGCAGCCGGTACCGGAGTCCATGGTGACATAGTCAGCCAGAACGAGGCGGCTGGTCTTGGGCAGGAACGGGTGATCTGCGAGCATATTCTCAAAGAACGCGCCCTCGTGGGTCTCAACGATCTCATAATCGGCAAAGCCGCCCAGACCCATGACCTTCTTCACGAGCGCTTCCGCCATGATGTACATTTCGCCGTTGGGAGCCTTTACGACCGCGTAGCTCTCCGACGGGTGCAGCGCGATGGCGAGGTTGCCGGGCAGGGTCCAGATGGTGGTCGTCCAGATGACGAAGAAGAGCTTGCTCTTATCGAGATGGCTCAGCTTGCCCTGATCGTCGTTCATGGGGAATTTGACATAAACGGTCGTGCAGGCATCGTCCTTATACTCGATCTCCGCCTCGGCAAGCGCGGTCTCGTCGTGGGCGCACCAGTAAACGGGCTTGAGTCCCTTGTAGATATGGCCGTTCTTATACATCTTGCCGAAAACGCGGGTCTCCATCGCCTCGAAGCCGGGGTCCATAGTCTTGTAGGGGTGCTCCCAGTCGCCGATAACGCCCATGCGCTTGAAGCCCGCGCGCTGGACATCGATGTAATGATCTGCGTAGGCATGGCATGCCGAGCGGAAGTCGGCGATGCTCATTGCCTTGTGATTTAATTTCTGCTCCTTGATGATGGCAGACTCGATGGGCATACCGTGGTTATCCCAGCCGGGGATGTAGGGGGTATAGTAGCCGCGCATTGCATAGCTGCGGGTGATGATGTCCTTTATCGCCTTGTTCAGGGCGTGACCCATGTGCAGAGCGCCGTTGGAGAACGGAGGTCCGTCATGGAGATTGAACAGGGGCTTGCCCTCGTTCTTCTTGAGCATGAGGTTGTAAACATCGAGCTCCTCCCAGTGCTTGAGCATATCCGGCTCGCGCTTGGGCAGTCCCGCTCTCATGGGGAATTCGGTCTTGGGCAGATTAAGTGTTGCATCATATTTCTGTGCCATAAATTTATCCTCCATTTTTTCAGTTACGAATTTAGTCTGTACCTATACATTGTCGCCTGAGAAACGAAAAAAGGCGTGCGGTTTCCGCACGCCTTAAACATCCATGTGCCAATAGCCGAAGCAGCTGCTTCGGCAAAAACTCAGATCTCGTCTTTTACAAAATTGAATACCTGAGTGTTGCCTGAATCCATGGAAGAGGGTTCGGAAACCGGAGCGGACTGCTCCTTCGGTATTCGTATCTGCTCGGCCTGCTTGCCCACCTCGGCACGGGCTGCGCTGCTGAGTCTGTCAAGGGTCTGGAGCTGCTTCTGGCAGAGGTCACGCGCGCTCTCAAAAAACTTTGCGGAGCTGAGCTTCGCCGCCTGAAGGCGTGCTTCCTCCTGCGCGATGCGGTCATCGATATTGCCGAGCAGCGCGGCTGCCTTTGCCTCCGCCTCGGAAACGATGCTCGCACTGCGCGATCTTGCGTCGTTTTCAATCTGAACGCTCAGCTTCTGCGCCGAGAGGATCGCCATATTCAGCGCGCTTTCGTTCGCGCGGTACTCCTCGATCTTATCTACCAGCACCTTCATCTTGCTCTTGAGGGCAACATTCTCCTTCTGCAAAGCTTCAAAATCGTTTGCCAGATCTTCGAGGTACTCGTCGATGGTAGCCATATCATAGCCGCCGAACATACTTCTGGCTTTGTCAAAGCTCTTTTCACGGATTTCCTGGGGAGTTGTCATATCTTAAAATCCACCTTTCAGTAGTTGCTTGCTGTTTTAGAAATAAAGCCCCGCGCTCTCAAAATCGGCGATAGCGTCGCCCACGAGATCGACATTCGTCGGAGCTATTATATAGGCCTGCGCAGAAACGCGCATTATCTTTCCGCCGAGCGCATATGCAACGCCGGAGAGAAAATCGAGCAGCCTGCGCGATGTGTCCGTCTCGGTCATCTCAAGGTTCATAAGCACCGCCTGGCGCGATTTGAGACTGTCGGCAATTTCGGCTGCCTCGTCAAAGCTCGTGGGCTTTACGAACTTGAGCTTCATCTTCTGCTTTTCCTGCGCAGGTGCGGGTGCGGAAGCGGACTTATTCTCGCGGCGGGAGAAAACGGGACGGGGCTGACGCTCCTCATAATCGTCCTGCACTTCGGGCTCTTCCTCCTGTGCAAGCTCCTCCTCGGCGGCGGCTTCTTCGTTCTCTATATAATCATCGTCGTAGGGGTGCATAGCGTTTCTAATGTTATCAAACCATGCCATGGCACTGCCTCCTTGTGCTCAGTAATGTCTGGCTCCGAAGATGCCGGAGCCGACGCGAACGATATTCGCGCCTTCCTCTATCGCGGTCATATAATCCGCGCTCATGCCCATGGACAGAAAGTCCATAGAGACATTATCGTATTTTTTTGCGCCAATGTCAATAAAAAGCTGCTTCATGCGGCGAAAATATGGGCGTATCTCCTCCGTTTTTTCGCAAATCGGGGGTATCGCCATGAGTCCGCGCACATTTATCGAGGAAAATTCGCCCATTCGAGGCAGACTTTCCATGAGGCTCTCCGGCGAAAATCCGGACTTTGCCTCCTCCGCGCCGATGTTCACCTCGAGCAGAACATCCTGCCTTATGCCCAGCGCGGCGGCTTTTTTGTCAATGACCTCCAGCAGCTCGAGGCAATCGACCGACTCAATGAGGCTGACCTTTCCGACGATGTACTTGACCTTATTCTTTTGCAAATGCCCGATGAAATGCAGCGGACAGCCCTCGTAGGCTCCGGCTTCGAGCTTTTCGGTGAGCTCCTGCACGCGGTTTTCGCCGCAGATGTCAACTCCGGCGGCTATCGCCTCGCGCACTCTGGCGGCATCGTTCATTTTCGTCGCCGCGCAAAGGCGCACGCTGTCGGGCGCTCTGCCGCTTTTTTCGGCGGCGAGCGCGATATTGCGCTTAACGGTTTTTACATTTTCTGAAATACTCATTTTTATCCCAGCGTTTCTGAAAAAAATTTTTATTTGTCAGCTATTATCTCCATGCCCTGGCGCAGCTCATCGCCGCGCACGAGGCATTTGCCGTTTTCCTCTGCTAAGACCTCAACGGGGCATTTTACCCGCTCTCCGGCGTGCAGCACGAAAACGACCGCGCCGTCACCGCCGCGGTGCACCGCGCTCTCGGGCACCTCTATGCCCTTTTCCGAGGCTACGGTTACCTCGAGCGTGAGCTGCCTTGCATTTATTACAGAGCCGAGCTGCGCGCGGCAGCGGAGGATGACCGTTCCGTTTTCGGCGGATATAACGCGCGCCCTGCACTCGTCGGGCAGGTGCAGCATAACGGTATCGCCCTTTGAAAACCGGTCGGAATCTGTGTTATCGGCGATGAAAAACCAGCCGCCTGTGACTATCCTGCCCACCGCGCCCTCCGGAACGGACGGACTGTACTCGCCGAAATTGCCTATGCTCAAGCTCTCATACCCGTCAACGAGCGAGCTGAAAACTCCCGCACGGGGGGCATACACCATGCCCTCGGCGTTTTCGGCGACCGCTTTGCCGCCCCGAACACGCTCGCCGGTAAGGCAGTAAACGCGCTCGGCATCGGGACACACCACAACGATCTCGTCGCGCACGACCGTTCCGGAAATGGTGACGGTCTGCTCAAAGCTTGCGGAGACCGCGGTCACGGTGCGCGGGGCGTTTTCATGCGCCCAAAACGATGCCCCCAGCCATGCCGCGCAGGCGAGAAACGCCGCCAGCGCGGCAAAGCGGAGGTAGCTGCCGCCCCTCACTGCGCCTCGGTCGAAAATTCCACGGGCTTGGGCGGGATGATGGTGGAGATGGCGTGCTTATAAATAAGCTGCTGCCTGCCGTCGGAGTCGAGAACTACGGTGAAGCCGTCGAACGCGCGGATAACTCCGCGCATCTGAAAGCCGTTCATGAGAAAAACGGTGAGGTTCGTTTTATCGCGGCGGACCTGGTTGAGAAAAGCTTCCTGAAGGTTTTGTGTCTTTTGCATGATGCGTGCTCCTGTCTATGTATGTTTTATCCTCTCGGACAAGCCATATCATAAACCACGCGAGTGCAAAAATTCGGTCGAAAGCCGTCGTGCTTCGGAAAAGTCGGGCGAGGCGCTCCAGCGAATCCAGAAAAGGCTCTCGTCGCGCCGCAGCCATGTGAGCTGACGCTTGGCATATCTGCGCGAGGCGAGCTTTATGAGCTCTATCGCCTCTTCCCTGCTCATCTTTCCGGCGAAGTACGCCGCGGGCTCCTTATAGCCTATCGCCTGCATCGCGGTGCACCCCGGCGAAAGATTTTCGTCAAGAAGCCGCTTCACCTCGTCAAAAAGCCCCGCGCGCACCATTTCGTCAACGCGCGCGTCGATGCGGTCATAAAGCTGCTGCCTGTCCTCAAAGCAGAGGGCTATGCGCGCGGCATCGTACCTTTTCGGGCGCATTTTCGTTTCAAGATCGTGCTGCGTTATGGTCTTGCCGGTGAGCCGGTAGACCTCGATGGCGCGCACTATGCGGCGCTTGTCCGAGGAGTGCAGCTTTTCGGCTCTGTCGGGATCGACCTTGCGCAGCTTATCGAGCATTTTCTCGCCGCCTATGGCGTCGTACTCTCTGCCGAGTACATCTCTGAGCGCGTTATCCTGCTCATTGTCGGCAAAGTCGAGCCCCGCGATGAGCGAGTCGATATAAAGATTTGTTCCGCCCGCGACGATTGGGAGCTTTCCGCGCGCAATTATATCGTCTATGCACGCGCTCGCATCCTTTACATACTGCGAGACCGAGTACGGCTCGAAGGGGGACGCGATGTCTATCATATGATGGGGTATCCCCTGCATCTCGGCGCTTGTGACCTTGGCGGTGCCGATGTCCATGCCCCTGTAGATCTGCATGGAGTCTGCGGAAACTATCTCCCCGTCGAGCTCCCTTGCAAGCTCAACGGAAAGCCGCGTTTTGCCCGTTGCGGTGGGACCGGTCACAACGGCTATCTTCGGTGTGTTCATCATACTATCCTGCTGAAGAATTTATCGAGCTGCTTTTTCGTAAGGCTCACGGAAACGGGTCTGCCGTGCGGGCAGTATTTTACCCTGCCGGACACCACCGCCTCGGCGATGCGCTCAAGCTCGGCGCGCTCGTGCTTTCTTCCGGCTTTTATCGCGGCTTTGCAGGCAACGGTATGCAGCAGCTCGTCTCTCGCGCACTCGGGCGACGCCTTGCCCGTGCGCAGCTTGCGGCAGACCTCCTCTACGGCGCTCGCAGCGTCTGCGGGGTCGATGTCGTCGGGCACCGCGCGCACGGCGTAGCTGTTCGCGCCGAACGGCTCTATCTCAAAGCCGAACTCGTCGAAAATTTTAGAATTATCGTCAATTATCTCGGCATCCGCGCCGTCGGGTCTTATTATTACCGGAACGAGCAGCGTTTGGCTCATTATCTGCCTGTGCTGAGCCCTGAGCCGGTCGAATATCATGCGCTCGTGAGCCGCGTGCTTGTCGATGAGCAGCAGCTCCTCGCCGTTTTCGACGAGAATGTATGTGTCCAACGCCTCGCCGATAACGCGGTGAACGCTCCCGCTCACCTCCCGCATGGGTTCGGGCACAGGCGCGGGCACGGGCTCCGGCGATGCCGGTACCGGTGCTGGCGTGGGCTTCTGTGCCGGTGCCGGTACGGGCGCGGGCTTGGGAGCCGTGTATGCCGGCATCGAGGGCGCAGCCGGTCTCGGCGGCGCGTTATAGCCCGCCGGTGCACGGAACACCGCGCGCGAGGAGGGCGCGGAGTCCGCCTTTTCGCGGTATTCCTGCGCGCTCATGCTCTTAAAGAAATCCTGCTTCGGGGCGGTGACCGTCCTCTGAGTGCCCTCGGAGAGCGTTATCTCCACCGGTCTGTCCTGCGTTTCGAGCGCACCGCGCACCGCGTGGTAAACAAGGTCAAAAACCTTGCGCTCATCGGAAAACTTGACCTCCGTTTTTGCCGGATGCACATTGACATCCACTGCACCGTTGCTGAGCGTGAGGTACAGAACGCAGGAGGGGAAGCGCCCCGTGAGCAGCGTGTTTTTATAAGCCTGCTCTACCGCCGATTGCAGCAGGGCGGATTTTATATATCTGCCGTTGCAGTAGAAAAACTGGTTTGCGCGGTTGCCGCGTCCGGCGGCGGGAGACGAGGTGAAGCCGTCAACGCTCATGGTGTCGTTATCGCCCCTGCACGGGAGCATCGAGCCCGTGACCTCTCTGCCGAGCAGCGAGTACACCGCCGAGTCGGATCTGCCGTCGCCGGGGGTGAAGAACACCTCCTGCCCGTCGCGCTTGCAGCGGACGGACACCTCGGGTCTGCCGAGCGCGCAGTGCAGCGCGGCGGCGCAGCACGCCGATGCCTCCGAGCGGTCGGACTTCAAAAACTTCAGCCGCGCGGGAGTGTTGTGGAATATATCGCGCACGGTTATGCTCGTGCCTTCGGGGCAGCCGCAGGGCACCATATCGATTATATCGCCTGCCGCCACGGTCACCAGAACGCCCTCGGCAGCGCCCTTTTCGCGCGTTATGAGCTCTATGCGGCTGACTGCCGCTATCGCCGCGAGAGCCTCGCCGCGAAAGCCCATCGTGCCGATGGCTTCAAGCCCCTTTTCGTCGTGAAGCTTGCTTGTGGCGTGCCGCGTGAAGGCAAGTCCCGCGTCCTCGGGGCTCATGCCGCAGCCGTCGTCAACTATCTTTATGTATGTCGCGCCGCCGTCTTTAAATTCGACCGTCACCTTTCGCGCGCCCGCGTCAAAGGAGTTTTCCAGAAGCTCCTTTATGACCGATGCCGGACGCTCGACCACTTCTCCGGCGGCTATCATATCCGCCAGCAGCGGCGGGAGAATATTAATGCGTGTCATATCATGCCTCCGATCGGATGATGCCGCTATTATATATGATTTCTGTTGAAAATTCCACTCAAAAATGTTAATATATAATGTAATCTACCGATTGTAAGGAATTTGAAATATGGCATACGAAAGAAAAGAGATAAGCATTGAGGACATCCGCCGCCAGGAGGATATCTGCCGCGAGATATACGACAAATTCGTGAGCGCAAAAAGCCATCCGCTGGCAATGGTCGATACATACGGCTGCCAGCAGAATGAAGCCGACAGCGAAAAGCTGCGCGGCTACCTCGCCGAAATGGGCTACGGCTTTACGCAGAACGAGTTTGAAGCCGATGTTATCGTTGTGAACACCTGCGCCGTGCGCGAGCACGCGGAGATGCGCGTTCTCGGCAATGTCGGACAGCTCAACCACAGCAAAAAGCAGCGCCCGGGGCAGATAATCGCCGTTTGCGGCTGCATGGTGCAGCAGGAGCACATGGTGGAAAAGATAAAGAGATCCTACCCCGTGGTCGATCTCGCCTTCGGTCCGCACGACCTGTGGCATTTCCCCGAGCTGCTGCTCAAAACCATGACGGGGCACAAGCGCGTTTTCGCCACCGAGCACACCGACGGCTATGTTGCCGAGGGTATGCCGCAAAAGCGCGATTCCGGCGTTAAGGCGTGGCTTTCGATCATGTACGGCTGCAACAACTTCTGCACCTACTGCGTCGTGCCGTATGTGCGCGGCAGGGAGAGATCCCGCCGTCCGGAGGATATAGTCGCCGAGGCGCGCGAGCTCGTCGAAGCGGGCGTAAAGGACATAACCCTGCTCGGTCAGAATGTCAACTCCTACGGCAAGGACCTCGGCATAGGCGTTGACTTTGCCGACCTCATCGCCATGATAAACGACATTCCCGGCGAGTTTCTCATCCGCTTCATGACGAGCCATCCCAAGGACGCAACCGAAAAGCTCTTTAAGACCATGGCGCAGTGCTCGAAATGCGCGCACCAGCTGCACCTGCCGGTGCAGTCGGGCAACGACCGCGTTCTCAAGGCGATGAACCGCAATTACACCGCCGAGAAGTATCTCAGGCAGGTCGAGCTCGCCAGAAGCTATATGCCTGACCTTGTTATCACAACGGATATAATCGTGGGCTTCCCCGGCGAAACGGACGAGGAGTTTGAGGACACCATAAAGCTTTGCGACACCGTGCGCTACGACGCCATGTTTACATTCATCTACTCAAAGCGCGTCGGCACTCCGGCGGCATCAATGCCCGACGCCGCCACCCGCGAGGATAAGCAGCGCAGGTTTGACAGGCTGCTCGAGGCGGCAAACAGGGTGTCGGCTGAAAAGCACGCCGAGTACATCGGCAAAACGGTGCGCGTTCTCGTTGACGGGCAGACCGGCAAGCAGGAGTATAACCTCTCCTCGCGCACGAACGGCGGCAGGCTCGTTCACCTCGCCGGCGACGAGTCGCTTATAGGCAAATTCATTGATGTGAAAATAGTTTCGGGCAACACATGGGCTCTTTACGGAAAGGTTGAGGAAGAATGAAAAGTGATAAGCTCAAGAGATTTCAGGTAACGCAGACCCTGCGTTTTCCGTCGAACATAATGAAGGTGTTTTTCTATGCGGGGCTCGTGCTGCTGCCGCTGGGCATCATAGTCATCGCGCTGGGGCTGTTCGTCGATGCTCTCGCCGGTGTGCGCGGCTTGGCGATCATCCTGTGCGTTCTGTCGGTCATTTGGCTGTTCGCGGCAAAGTTTATATCCGAAACGAGCTTCGGGCTTGCCAATGTTTCGTTTACCGAGACCTGCATCATCTTCCGCACCGGCGGCGCGGACAGCGCAGAGCACCGGCTCGCGTGGGACGATGTGAAAAGCTGCGGCATGGAAAAGACCCGCTGGGCATGGTGGTGCTATGCCTCCGACCATGAGCTGAGCGACAAAGAGCGCAGGGAGTTCCCCGAGTTTGTCGAAAAGGGCGTTTTCTATTTCAGCTACGCCGACAACACATGGGAGGAGTTCATGAAGTTTGTCCCCGAGCGCTTCCGCGACGCGCTCGAGAGCGCAAAGGAAGCCGCCGGACTCATGTGAAAATGCAATATTGTGTCGGCTAACGCCGAGATATGTTTCCACCTCATCAGTCGGCTCCGGTTACAGCTCCCTTTACGCAAGGGAGCCAATGCACGGTGCACCTATGTCGCGCGGCAGTTTTACGGTTTTGCCGGCATCTTCCGGTCGGGACACCAGAGATTACCGTATCCGCAGGTGCAGACAAACGCCTCTGAAAAGCCTTTACGCAAGGGAGCCAATGCACCGACACAAACATTTTACCCATACGCAAAAAACATATAGGAGAAGCGCCGCGGCGCACTGAAAAAATGGCAGAACTCACACCCATGAAAATGCAATATCAGCAGATAAAATCGCAGTACGGCGATTGTCTGCTGTTTTTCCGACTCGGCGATTTCTACGAGATGTTCGACGAGGACGCCAAGATCGCGTCCAAGGAGCTCGACCTCGCGCTTACAACGCGCGACCGCGGCGTTGCCGATCCCGAGCTGCGCACACCCATGTGCGGGGTGCCGTATCACAGCAGCCAGTCGTACATAGCAAAGCTCATAGCGCGCGGGTACAAGGTCGCCATATGCGAGCAGATAGAGGACCCCGCCACGGCGAAGGGTCTGGTAAAGCGCGATGTTATCCGCGTTATCACCCCCGGCACGGTTACGGATGCCGCCATGCTCGACGATGGCAAGAGCAACTACCTCGGCTCCGTTTACTACGAAGCCGGACACGGCGCGGTGGCGTTCTGCGACATATCGACGGGCGAGTTCTGCGTCGCCGCGATGCAGGGCGATAACCTGAACCACATACTCAACGAGCTCGGCAGGTTCGCGCCGCGCGAGCTCATTATGAATAAAGCTGCCGCCGAGACCGGCACCATCCCCGATTTTGCGCGCATGAAGCTCGGCTGTATGCTCGAAATGGGCGGCAATGACTATGAATACATGGAGTGCTCCGCGCGAGTCTGCGAGCAGTTCAAGCTCTCGTCCATAGACGAGGCGGGGCTCGGCGACGCGCCTGCTGCCGTGTGCGCCGCGGGAGCGCTGCTGCGGTATATAAGCGAAACTCAGAAAACCGATATGGCGCACATCCGCAGGATAGATCTTTTCACCGGCGGCAGATACATGGAGCTCGACTGGGCTACACGCCGCTCGCTCGAGCTGACCGAATCGCTGCGCACCGGCGAAAAGCGCGGTTCGCTGCTGTGGGTGCTCGACAAAACGAAAACCCCCATGGGCGGCAGACTGCTGCGCTCGTGGGTAGAGCGTCCGCTGCTCAGCCCCGTTGCGATAAAGCGCAGACTCTCCGCCGTGGACGAGCTGTGCAGGAACAATGTCGCGCGCGGCGAGCTCATAGAGACCATGCGCGGCATGGGCGATATGCAGCGGCTCATCGGCAGAGTGGTCTACGGCACGGCAAACGCCCGCGACCTCGTTGTGCTGCGCGACTGCACGGCAGTGCTGCCGAGGATAGTCGAGCTGCTCGCACCGTTTAAAAGCGCGCAGCTAAAGCAGATAGCGGAGCTGGATGTTCTCGAGGAGATAAACAGACGCATAAACTGGGCGATCTGCGACGATCCCCCGTTTTCCGTGCGCGAGGGCGGAATGCTCAGGACCGGCTACTCCGAGCAGGTGGACAAGCTGCGCAAGATACGCGATAACGGCGCGGAATCGGTGGCTGAGCTCGAGCGCGAGGAAAAGCTGCGCACCGGCATCAAAAAGCTCAAGATAGGCTACAACAAGGTGTTCGGCTACTACATAGAGATCCCCAAGTCCGCCGCCGCGGAGGGCAAGCTCCCCGAATCGTATGTCCGAAAGCAGACCCTCATGTCGAGCGAGAGGTATTTCACTCCCGAGCTCAAGGACATGGAGACGACGCTGCTCACGGCATCCGACAAGATAAAGCAGCTTGAGTACGAATTTTTCGTTGACCTGTGCCACACGATAGCGGGCATGGTCGCGCAGGTGCAGGCGACTGCCGAGGCGGTCGCGCAGCTCGATGTTTTCTGCTCGTTTGCCGATGTCGCGGTGCGCAACGATTACTGTATGCCGGAGATCGACGCCTCCGGCGAGCTCATTATCCGCGACGGTCGTCACCCCGTCGTTGAGCAGACACTCAGCGACATTGCGTTCGTCCCGAACGACACGCAGCTAAACTGCGAGGGCAACCGCGTTGCCATCGTAACGGGACCGAACATGGCGGGCAAGAGCACCTATATGCGCCAGACCGCGCTCATCGCGCTCATGGCTCAGATGGGCTCGTTCGTTCCGGCGAAAAGCGCCGTCATCGGCGTTATCGACAGGGTGTTCACCCGCATAGGCGCGTCCGATGACCTTGCAAGCGGGCAATCGACCTTCATGCTCGAAATGAGTGAGGTCGCAAACATCCTGCAGCACGCCACGGCATCGAGCCTGCTCATCTTAGACGAGATCGGCAGGGGCACCTCGACCTACGACGGCATGGCGATAGCCCGCGCGGTGCTGGAATACTGCGCCGACAGGAAAAAGCTCGGCGCGAAAACGATGTTCGCAACGCATTACCACGAGCTCAGCGCGCTTGAGGGCAGCGTTGAGGGCGTGCACAATTTCTCGATAAGCGCGAAAAAGCAGGGCGACACGCTGGTGTTCCTGCGCAAGATAGTGCCCGGCTCGGCTGACGACAGCTACGGCATAGAGGTCGCAAAGCTCGCCGGCGTGCCGGACAGGGTCATAAGCAAGGCAAAGACTTATCTCAAGCAGCTTGAGGACTCCGGCGCGGCCCCCAAGGTTGAAAAGAAGCAGTCCGAGGCGCAGATAAGCCTTGTCGATGCCGGTCAGGACGAGATCGGCAGAATACTGCGCGCGACCGATATAAACTCGCTTACGCCGCTTGAAGCGCTGAATCTGCTCAGCGAGCTTCAGCAGAAAGCGAGGGGCTGATGAGGGACAGGCTGAAAAAATCCGAGTTCTGGAGCGCGATGATTATACTCCTACTCCATGTACTGGTGTTCCCGATAGCGCTGAGTCTGCTCGCGGCTATGCGTCCGGAGCTTCTGACAAGCGCTGAGATAAACTTAGTTTATTACATTGCGACCACTCTGCTCGTGTTCATTTTCCTCGGCAGGTATCTGCGCCGCAGCTTTGACGGGCTCGTCGATGCTCCTGCTCGGTGCCTTTCGAGCTTTGCCATCGGCTGGGGAATATACCTGCTGCTGACCATCGCCGCGGCGGGCGTTATGGACGCCCTCGGTCTGGGCGATAACCTCAATCAGGACTCGATCGACTCAATGCTCGGTCAGGAGCGCAGGCTAATAATCGTTATGACGGTGTTCCTTGCGCCGATCGCGGAGGAGTGCCTGTTCCGCGGCGGGCTGTTCTGCGGACTGTATCCGAAAAGCCGCTTTGCCGCCTACGCCGTTTCGATGCTGCTATTCTGCGTTTACCATGTCTGGCAGTATGCCCTTGCGCTTGGCGATGTGCGCTATCTGCTCATGTTGATACAGTATCTGCCCGCGGCATTCGTGCTGTGCTGGGTGTACGAGCGCTCGGGCTCGGTTTGGACGAATATATTCTTCCACATGAGCGTCAACGCCTACGCCGTTTTCGCCGCATCCCGCCTCGGGTGAGTGTGCGCGAAAAAAGCCTTCCCCTTGAGGGGCTCGCGGCGCGCGAGCGCTGCATAGTTTATGACCGGGCGACCGGATCATATAAATTCTCACAAAGGATGTGTCTACGGATAACAAGTTCAGTACAAAAAAGATGATAGTATGCGCAATGCTCGTCGCATTCGATGTCATATTCACGCGCGTTCTGGCGCTGAATATGCCGCTGACGAAGATCGGCATCGGCTTTGCGGCCGTCGCCGTATGCGCAATGCTCTACGGCCCTGTGTGGGCTGCCGTATGCGCGGGTTTTGGCGATCTCATAGGCTCGCTGCTGTTTTCCACGGGGGCATATTTCCCCGGCTTCACCGTTACCGCCGCTATCGGCGGCGCGATACTCGGCTTTGCCCTGTACGGCTCCCGTCCGACGGTGCTGCGGTGCTTTCTCGCTGCGCTGTGCAACGGCGTTATCGTGTCGCTGCTGCTGAATACCGCGATGATCTCCATCGTGTTCGGACCGCCGTTTACGCCGCTGCTGCTCACGCGGCTTGCGCAGTTCGTCGTTATGCTCGCCGTGCAGACGCTCGTTTTCGTGTTTCTCGCACGCTCCGACACTCTCTACGGAAAGCTCATGTCCCTCCGCGAGTGATTTTAGAGGCGTTTGTCTGCACCTACGGATACGGCAATCTCTGGTTGCCCGACCGGTGAATACTGACAAGACCATAAAACTGCCGCGTGACGGAAATGCGGCGCAATGTTTTATGCGCCCTTTGACCGCCTCCTCGTAAGGGGTGCCGACGAAACCTCAAAGCTCTCGCGCGGCGGGAGTGCGGTGCGGAATTTGTGGCTGCGCGATCGATAAGAATATAAAAAAACCAAGTGCGATGCAAAACAATGCATCGCACTTGGTTTTTATGCTCTTGCCGCCCTCAAGGGGAAGCCAACGATCCCTCAGTCAGCCTGCGGCTGACAGCTCCCTTTACGCAAGGGAGCCAATGCACGGTGCACCTATGCCGCGCGGCAGTTTTACGGTTTTGCCGGCATCTTCCGGTCGGGACACCAGAGATTGCCGTATCCGTAGGTGCAGACAAACGCCTCTGAAAAACTATTTATCCGTTATGTGCACATTGAGGTGGTCGTAGCACATCTCGACGCCGTATTTTTCAAAGCAGGTGCGCAGATTTTCGTTGAGCGCGAAATACACATCCCAATAGTCCTCCGTTTTGCACCAAACGCGCACGGTGTACTCTATCGAGCTGCTGCCGTAATTAACTATCGCAGCAAACGGCGCGGGATCGCTGAGCACCCGCTCGTCCATCGCAGCGGCTGCCAGAGCCGCCTTGCGCACATCCTCGGTCGCGCAGTCGTAGGACGCGGTGACGGAGATGATAACGCGGCGCTTTTCCTCGGCGGTGAAATTGACTATCTGCCCCGAGGTAATGGTGCCGTTAGGCGCATACACGACGCGGTTATCCGGCGTTGTGAGTCCGGTGTAGAACAGACCGATGCTCTGCACGGTGCCGCTCTCCGAGCCTATCTGCACATAGTCGCCTACCTTGAACGGATGGGTCGTCAGCAGGGTTATGCCCGAAAACAGATTCGACAAAAGCCCCTGAAGCGCAAGCGAAAGCGCAACGCCTGCGACCGACAGCACCGCAACGAGACTCGTTACCGGTATGCCGAGCGCACCCATAATGATTATGACCGCTATCGTCCACAACACGGCTTTTATCGCGCTGCGGAAAAACGACTTGAGGCTTGCGTCAAGGTGCCGGCTGTTATCCAGCAGCTTTTCAAACGCGCGGCAGAGCACCTTTATCGCCGCATAGCAGACGATATAGATGATCACCGCCGAGAGGATAGAGCTGAGCGAAATGTCGCCGAGCTTTATATTAACGAGCTTATCGAGAAAGTCCATAGGCTCACCCCAGCTTCAGCTCGCGGCAGGAGCCCGCTCCGAAGCGATCCTCCATCGCGGCTTTGTATTTTTCAAAATGCTCCGAGGGCATGAGCGCCTGCACGCAGCCGGCAAATCCGCCGCCGTGAACGCGCCACGCGCCGACACCGTCGAGCAGCTTTGCGCTCAGCTCAAGCCCGTATTCGAGCTTGTGGTCGTCCGAAACGCTGGTGACGATGTTATTCAGAAGTCTTTCCGAGGATCTGCCCGACTCGTTCATAAGGCGCATATACTCGGCGGCATCGCCCGCTACGAGCGCATCGCGCATCTTGGGAACGCGGGCGTTTTCATCGAAAAAGTGCTTTGCCCTGCGCACGGGGCGGTCGGCGGTGTCCCACTCCTTGGCGTAGAACTCCGCGGGATCGACCTCGCCCAAAAGCTCCTTGCCGAAAAAGCTTGCGATAAGGCGCATATCGGCGGGAATGCGGGCATAGCTCGTGTCGAGTCCCGCGTGGCTGCCGCCGGTGTCGGTCAGGCACAGGGTGAGACCCATGCGCGAAAAGTCCGCGTTTACGGGCACGACCTCGCCGGTGAGAAAGTCTATGTACACCGCCTTGCCGAGGGCGCAGGCGAGCTGATCCATCATGCCGCAGGGCTTTCCGAAATGGAGGTTCTCCGCCTGCTGCGCGATACGGGCAATACCCATCGGCTCGAGCTCGTCGTTATTGTACATGGAGTTGAATATCCTGCCGATGAGCACGGCAAACGCCGCCGAGGAGCTGAGTCCCGAGCCCGCCGAAAGCTCGCTGTCGAGCACGGCGTTGAAGCCGCCGAAGTGCGCGCCGACATCGTACATCGCCGCGGCAACGCCGCGCACGAGCGCAGCCGAGGAGCCGAACTCCTCCGGATGCACATCGAGGTCTAGCAGGTTTATCTCCATGTCCGGAAAGCCTGCCGACTTTATGCGGGCAACATTGTCAAAGTTGGGCTCCGCCAGTGCGTGGATGCCCTTATCCACCGCCGAGGCGAGCACGCGCCCCTTCTGATGGTCGGTGTGATTTCCGGCAAGCTCGGTCCTTCCGGGTGCAAAATAGCTTTTCATACTAAGCGCCTTCTTTATCCGTTATGCCGCAGTGCGGCGTTTTTTTATTTTCTTTCGAGCACGCGCTCGATGCCGGCAATAACGCCGTCGGCATCAACGCCGTATTTCTTCAGCAGCTCGTTGTAGGGTCCGGACTCGGTGAATATGTCCTGAATGCCGACAAACTCGGTCGGAGCACCGCAGCCGAAATACGCCAGCACCTCGGAAACAGCCGAGCCGAGGCCGCCGTGGACATTATGCTCCTCGGCGCACACTATGGCGCCCGTTTCCTCGGCGCACTTTTTGATGAGCTCTTTGTCGATGGGCTTTATTGAATACATATCGACAACGCGCACCGAAACGCCCTTTTCCGCGAGCTTTTCGGCAGCCTCGAGAGCCTTGTGCACCATGATGCCGCAGGCGATGACGGTGACATCCGTACCCTCGCGCACGATCTCGCCCTTGCCCAGCTCGAACTGCTTATCCGCGGGGTACAGGTCGGGATAGACCTCGCGGCTCAGACGCAGGTACATGGGACCGTAGGTCTCGGCGGCGTACTTCGTTGCCCAGCGCGCGGCGCTCTCGTCGGCGGGGGCGATGACCTTCATGTTCGGCAGAGCGCGCATGAAAGCGATGTCCTCGGTGGCGTGGTGGCTCGCACCGTCAAGCGCATCGGACATGCCGCAGTATGCGCCGGCGAATTTGACATTGAGATTTGCATAGCATATCTGATCGCGCGCGGACAGAAGTCCCAGCGTGGTCAGAAAAACGGTAAATGTGTTTACAAACGGCACCTTACCGCAGGTCGCCATGCCCGCTGCGGTCGCTACCATGTTCTGCTCGGCGATGCCCATGTTGAAGAAGCGCTCGGGATGAGCCTTGCCGAAAATGGCGCTTTTTGTCGAACCGGAGAGGTCCGCGTCGAGAACGACGATATTTTCATTGGTATTGCCCAGCTCAGCCAGCACCGAGCCGTAAACCTCTCGTATCTGCTTAGGCATTGACCTCACCTCCCAGTTCCTCCATCGCCTTTGCGAAGCTTTCGTCGTCTATCGCCTTGCCGTGCCAGGCGCTCTTGCCCTCCATGAAGGACACGCCCTTGCCCTTGACGGTGTTGGCGATGATAACGGTCGGCGCACCGACCGCGCCGTCGGCAACGCTTATGCAGAAGTCCAGCGCCTCGAGATCGTGGCCGTCGCACTCGAGCACCGTCCAGCCGAACGATTCCCACTTGCCCGCCAGATCGCCCAGCGGCATGACCTCGTCGGTGGTGCCGTCGAGCTGCACCTTGTTGTAATCGACTATCGCAATGAGGTTATCGAGCTTGAATTTCGGCGCGGACATCGCGGTCTCCCAGATAACGCCCTCGTCGAGCTCGCCGTCGCCTAAAACGGCGTAGACCTTTGCGGGGGAGTTATTGAGCTTGAGCGCAAGCGCCATGCCCTGCGCGGCGGGGAAGCCCTGACCGAGCGGTCCTCCGGGCATCTCAACGCCGGGGATGTGCATACTCGGATGACCTGCAAGTCCGCCCATGCGGCGCAGGGTAGCCATTTCCTCGACAGGGAAAAAGCCCTTCTCGGCGAGGTTGCGGTAGAGCATGGGTGCAGCGTGACCCTTCGAGAGCACGAGTCTGTCGCGGTCGGGGTCGTCGGGGTGGTTTGCGTCAAGGTTCATGTGCTCCTGATAGAGATAGGTCAATATCTCGCAGGATGACAGCGAGCCGCCGGGGTGCCCGCTTTTTGCCGCGTGGATAGCGGTCAGTACATCGATTCTGAAGCGCCTGCACAGCTCGTTGAGCTCGGCACAGCGCTCGGCAGTTAAAGCCATCGTCTTTTCCTCCGTTGTTAGATTCGGTTTTCGTCTCACGAAAACCACACACTTCATCAGTTTATAATATAGAACACCGCCCCCACAAAGTCAAATGCTTTTCGGCGCCAAAGTCGCGTGCAAGCTTTGTCGGCGCCTTTGCCTCCCTCGTGTAAAGGGAGGTGGCTTGCTGCGGAGCAGCAGCCGGAGGGATTGTGCCGCTCGCCGTGGCAGGCCTTGCGTTACCAACATTGGCAATTGGTTTCACTGCGTTATCTCGACAATAACAAGCTGCAAATATGCGGGCGACCACTGGTCGCCCCTACAGTGCTGCCGGAAGTGCAAGCTATATTGTAGGTGTGAGCAATGCCCGCCCGCTGCACCGGTTTCGTCGGTAATTACCGGTCGGGCAACCGCAATAACCGTATCCGCAGGTGCAGACAAACGCCTCCAAAAAACGATCCCTCAGTCACCTTCGGTGACAGCTCCCTTTACGCGAGGGAGCCAAGGGTGCACTATTGTAGTGCGGCAGTTTTACGGTTTCGTCGGCACCCTCCGGTCGGGACACCGCAATAACCGTATCTGTAGGTGCAGACAAACGCCTCTGAAAAAACAAAAGACCGCAGCAAGCTGCGGCCTTTTGTTTTGGAGAAATAGAGAGGATATATATCGGGAGGTGAGAGAGAATGCCTCCCGACTTAAAGGAGAAGAAACATAGCGTGGTTATAAACCCGGCATCAGCCCGCCTTGGGCAGAGCCGAAACTCCGAACTCGCCTACGCCGTTTGTCGCGGCATCGGGAGCGGATTCATCAAAGGTTATCTCGAGCTTTTCATACGCGCCGGCGCGATAGACGACTATCTCGGTGCTCTGACCGGCCTTGAAGCCCTTCACGGCGGAGCTGAGGTCGGAATAGCTTCCGATAGGCTCGCCGCCGACCTCGGTGATTATATCGCCCGCGGCAAGCCCGCACCTTTCGGCGCAGCCGCCGGACTCGACATTATATACATATGCGCCCTCGGGCATATTGTAATACTGCGCGTACACTGAGGTGTACCGGCTGTCGATATTAACGCCCATATACGCCTTACCGCTGACATAGCCCTTTGTTATGAGCTCGTTTGCGATGTCGGCTGCATCGTTTATCGGAATTGCGAAGCCCAGACCCTCCACGCCGGAGGAGCCGACCTTAGCCGTTGCGATGCCGATGACCTCGCCGCTTTCGTTATACACGGGACCGCCGGAGTTTCCGGAATTGATCGCCGCATCGAACTGGAACATATTTATCGCGGCGGTGTTGCGGTCGGTGACAATATTGCGGTCGAGCGCGCTCACCCTGCCGGAGGTCATTGAAAAATCAAGCTCGCCGAGGGGATTGCCGATAGCAAAAACGCTGTCGCCCACGGCAATGTCATCGCTGTTGCCTATCGTTGCGGGAGAGAGGTCGGATGCCTCGATCTTCAAAACCGCAACATCGTTATCGGCATCGAAGCCGACGACCTTTGCCTCATAAGAGGTGCCGTCTTTAAACAGAACGCTGACGGGGTAATTATTCCGCTGCGCGGACTCGATGACATGGTAGTTTGTCATGATATATCCATCGGCGGTTATGACGAAGCCCGTGCCGTTTACGGCGCTGGAGCTTACCTGACCGAAGATGTTGGAATTGCTGTTTCCGATGGCTACGCCGACGGTCTGGCGGCAGCCAAGCTCGTATATCTCGTTTGCCGAGGCAGTCTCGGTGCTGACGGTCTTGCCGGTTGTGCTTGCGCCGATAACGGGCTTATCTCCGGTGGTTCCGGTTCCGGCAGCGGTGCCCGTCACATTGCCCTTTACGGCATTCCATGCGACAAAGCCGCCGACCAGTCCGCCCACGAGAGCGCACACAAGACACATGCACGCCATTTTGAAAACTCTGCCGCGGCTTGCCTCATCGGTCTTTTCGCGCGGCTTTTTCTCCTCGGGAACATAGTAGTTGGGAAACTCCGTCGCCTCATCCTGAGGGACGAACTCCGCGTCCTCGTAAAGGCGCTGCTCCGGTCTTGCGAAATGGTACTCGCCATCGACACCGTCGGTATTCATTTTGTCTCTGTTATCATCCATCGATGCCTCCGAGTACCTATCGGGCATCCGCCCGAGCCTGTGCCATTATAATACACACCTTTTATGACAAAGGCATGAACAAACAAGAAAGATTTTATAAACAAAAGCTCCTGCGGAAAATTCCGCAGGAGCCGTTTATTAATCTGCCAGGACCTCTTTTAGCGTGAGGTCTCTGCCCGATATGGGAGTGAGCTTCTGCCCGCCGCAGCCGGGACAGCGCAGCTCGTTTAAGTCGGCAACGAACTTTTCGCCGCAGTCGAGGCACTGCGCAATGCCCTCGACGCTCTCGACGACGAGCTCGGTCTGCGCAAACTCCGTTCCGTCGATGACCGCCTCCCAGCAGTCCTCCAGAAACCGCGGCACTACTCCGGAGAGGGTGCCGACCTCGACGGTAACACGCTGAACGCTTTCAAGCTCTTCCTCCTCGGCGATGCCCCTCAGCATTTTGAGCATCGCATCGCAAATACCAAGCTCGTGCATTATTTCTTGACTGCGCTTCTTATGATGCTGCCGCCGCGCTTGACAAGACCCTCGGCGACCTTGATGGGCATGGTCTCGAATGTGCCGGCGTGCCAGTCGCGCACCTTCTTGAGGTGGATCGCATCGAACTTGCACTTGGTGGTGCACAGTCCGCAGCCGATGCACAGGTACTCGTCAACCTTGGTCGCACCGCAGCCGAGACAGCGTGCGGTCTCCTTGCGCACCTGCTCCTCGGTGAAGGTCACGCGCGCATCGGCGAAGGTTTTCGCCTTTGCCTCGCTGTAGCCGGGCATCTGGCGCTTGTCGCGGTCAAACTCGGAAATGTCGAGCAGCGCGTGCTTCTTATCAAGTGCCTTGTAGAACCTGCGGTCACGGCCCATGGTGAGCGTCTGACCGGGGTGTACAAAGCGGTGCAGCGATATGGCGGCTTCCTTGCCTGCTGCTATCGCGTCGATGGCAAACTTCGGACCCGTTACGACATCGCCGCCGGCGAATATATCGCTCTGCGCGGTCTGGTAGGTCACAGCATCGGCAACGGCGGTTCCCTTCTTGGTCGTCTTGAGCTCACCCACATCGAGCGTGCCCCAGTCAACGGTCTGACCGATGGCACCGATAACGCTGTCAACCTTTATCGTCTCAAACTTGCCGGTACCGACGGGCTTACGGCGACCCTTCTCGTCGGGCTCGCCGAGCTCCATGATCTCGACCTTGAGCGCTGCGACCTTGCCGTCCTTGCCCTCGATCTCAACGGGAGCGCTGAGGTAGCGGAACTTTACGCCTTCCTCGATCGCTTCTCTGACCTCCTCGGGGTCGGCGGGCATCTCGTCGGCAGAGCGGCGGTAGACTATGTAGGTATCCTTTGCACCCAAACGAACTGCTGCGCGGCAGACATCCATTGCGACATTGCCGCCGCCGATCACGGCGCACTTATTGCCTATCGCGGGCTTGTTGCCGAGGTTAACCTCGCGCAGGAAGTCAACGCCGCCGTAAACGCCCTTGAGATCCTCTCCGGCGATATTTAGCGGCTGCGACTTCTGCGCGCCGATGGCGAGAT
>SAMEA104315424__coassemble_321_pt1 | contig 122143 bp, 119 predicted proteins | sample SAMEA104315424__metabat2_low_PE_018 | metagenome-assembled genome bin SAMEA104315424 (sample SAMEA104315424) | gut metagenome | biome: Monkey gut; feature: monkey-associated habitat; material: faeces | place: China | collected 2013 | reverse complement strand
GGCACACCTGAGCTCTTGCCGAAAATCATGTACGCCGATGTGATCTTGAGAGAAAAGAAAAGCCCAGTCATATGGGCAAAAGCCTTGATATGACTGGGTTTTTGGCGGAGAGTTAGGGATTCGAACCCTAGGTTCCTTTTGGGAACACGACATTTCGAGTGTCGCACCTTCGACCTCTCGGACAACTCTCCGTATATCTCAAGTGTAATCCTTGCTCCGGAAGAATGCAAGAAAAACACGCAAGAACGATATGAAATTGTGAAATCCGAACCCGCGCAAAGCCTTGTGCGGCGGACCTCTTCAGCGGACGAAACGACCGGAGCTTCCAAAAATTTCGAGTCAGAGCCGTTATGACCACTTCGATACCTACCCACATGTACAAGCGGCAGAGTGCCGATTACTTTTCAGTTCATATCCTCGAGATCTATGGAATCATCGTCGATGTCCATGCTCATTTCGCCGACGCGCATACGGCGCTCGATCTTCATCTTCTCAACGCGCTCGTGGATGAGCTCCTTGACCTCGTTGGGCTGACGGATGTTCTTGAGCGTGAGCTCGGGGATGCTCTTGTCGGTGGACACTACCGTGACCGAGCCGACGCCGAATATGCGCTGCCACAGGCTCACCGAAACGCGCAGGTCACGCACACGGTACAGCACAATCTCGTCGTGCTTGACATTGAGAAAGCCGCGCTTTAAAAACAGGCGGTCCTCGCTCAGGGCATACCGCGTGAAGCTGATCGGCATACCCAGAATGCGCTTTCTGTCATGCCATATCTCAACTATCTTAGAAACGAGCTTCGCCATCGTCGTCACCTCACATATACCGCTACATTTTACATAAACTTTAGGCAAAAATCAATACCTATTTTTGAGGTTGACGGATTTTAATTCGTGGGTGCGGGCTATGGCTGATAAGATGAGACCAAATCACGGCGCGAGCCGCCCCGCTTTTCAAGACAAATTCCGCGCATGATTGACAACGGCTCAAAGCGGATATATATTTATATGTTGGCAGAAAAATTACGGGAGGTGAGAGCGTGGAGCGCTTTAAGGACACCGCGATAAGCGCGGGAAGGTATTTCAGAACATTCTACCGCTGGGTGCTTTTGTCGGTGGTCACGGGGCTCGTGTGCGGAATCGTCGGCTCGGCGTTTCACCTCACGGTCGATAAGGCTACCGAGATAAGGCTCGATAACCCGTGGCTCATATTCCTGCTGCCGGCCGGCGGCGTTCTGATCGCGTTTATCTACCGCGTGAGCCACATGGAGGGCGAGGGCACGAACGGCATCATCGACTCCATCCATGACGGCGGCAGAGTGCACATCCGCCTTGTACCGGTCATTTTCATATCCACCGCGATAACGCACCTTGTCGGCGGCTCAGCCGGACGCGAGGGTGCGGCGCTGCAGATCGGCGGCGGCATCGGCTACCGCGTTGGGCGGATGCTCAAGCTCGACGACAAGGATATGCGCCTTGTAACTTTGTGCGGAATGAGCGCTGTGTTTGCGGCGCTTTTCGGAACGCCGCTGACCGCAACGATATTCGCGCTCGAGGTCATATCCGTCGGCGTTTTGTATTACTCGGGACTTATCCCGTGCCTCGTGGCATCGGTCACGGCTTACGGCGTGTCGCGGCTGTTCGGCATAGCGCCGATGCGGTACACGGTGCTGCTTGAGCCGCTGGAGGCAGGACTTCTGGTGCGCGTGTGCATTCTTGCCGTGGCGTGCGCCGTAGTCAGCATGGTGTTCTGTATCGCCATGCACAAAACGGAGCAGTTTGCGTCAACGAAAATTAAAAACGGCTATCTTCGCACTGCCGTGGGCGGCGTTATCGTCATCGCGCTCACGCTCATTGCGGGCAGCGACAGCTATAACGGCACCGGCACTGATGTCATCGCGTCCGCGCTCGGCGAGGGAAAAGCGCCGACATGGGGCTTTTTGTGGAAGATAGTTTTCACCGCCGTGACCATAGGCTTCGGCTTCAAGGGCGGCGAGATCGTGCCGACGATGTTCATAGGCGCCGTGCTCGGCTGCACCGTGGGACCACTGCTGGGCATTCCGGCGCAGTTTGCCGCCGCCATTGCGCTTGTCGCGGTGTTCTGCGGGGCGGTGAACTGCCCGATAGCGTCAATCATTTTGTCGGTGGAGCTGTTCGGCTCGGGCGAGCTTTTGTACTTTGCGCTTGCCTGCGGCATATCGTATATGCTCTCCGGATATTTCGGACTCTACAGCAGCCAGAAGATCATGTATTCAAAAACGAGAGCGGAGTTTATAAACCGCTATGCAAAGTAGATTTTCCTTGTATGGACAGCTAAAAAGTGTTAAAACACAGTTTGACACACATTTAATGCACAACCATTTGATCACGAAAGAGAAAGATAAAAATGAGAGTATCACTTGTCATCCCTGCGTATAACGAAAGCTCCATAATCAAAGACACGATAAGCGCCTGCCAGAGGTATCTGCGCGAACACTACGAGGATTACGAGCTGGTCATAGTAGATGACCACAGCAGCGATGACACGCTTAATATAACCCGAGGGTGCGCCGATACGCGCACGGTCGTTCACACATACCCCGAGCATAGCGGAAAGGGCAGAGCCGTGCGGGAGGGTATGCTCAAAGCCACCGGCGATATTATCGTCTGCACCGACGCGGACCTCGCCTATGGGCTGGATGTGATAGACGGCGCGGTCAAAAAAGCGCAGAATGCCGATATAGTCATCGGCTCGCGCAGACTCCATCCGGAGGGCTATGCCAGCTACACCCGAATGAGGTACATTGCCTCGCATATATTTGCAGCTATCGTCAGCCTGTTTTCCGGACTAAATTATGATACACAGTGCGGATTTAAGTGTTTTAAAAAAGCCGCCGCACAGAGAGTGTTCTCCCTGTGCAGGACCGACGGGTTTGCGTATGATTTTGAGGCAATAATGCTTGCAAATAAGCTGGGTTACGGTATTGAGCAGTACCCCGTATCTATAATTAACCACCGCAAATCGAAAGTTCGGCTCGTGCGCGACGCTCTGAGGATGCTGCGCGATATAATAAAAATACGAGCGTCGGTGAGGAAAACCATAAGGGAGGTCAAGCTATGAGAAAGCTGCTTGAGGATAAACGCCGGTTTTCGACAGCGGTATTTTTCGTCATCCTGTGCCTTGTGTTTTTCCGCTTCTGCTATTACGGCTTCACATACTACTGGCAGGCAGATGATTACATTCAGTACTATGCATACACTCATCGCGGCTCGCTTCCGGAGGTCATTGCAAGCGTTGGACTTTTGTCCGCGCGTCCTCTCGCGGGATTTGGAGATGTGTACTTCTGGGCAAACTTCTCCGGCTGCATGATAGTGGCTGTGCTGCTTGTTTCGGCGATGTATGCTGCCTCGGCGGTGCTGTTCTGGAGGGTGTTTAACCGAAAGTTCGGAACGGGTCCGGTATTTCTCGTTGTGTACACGCTTATGCCGATTGCCTTTGAGGGCACATATTGGCTCAGCGCCTCAACGCGCATAGTAACGGGGCTGTTTTTTGCCTCGCTTGCGCTGTATTTTTTCTGCCGGTATGTTGACAGCGGAGGAAAAAGACGGCTTATTGCGTTTATGATAAGTATGGTGATAAGCTGCGGATTTTATGAGCAGACGCTTGTGTTTGCGGTGGCGGCTGTGCTTTTGTTCGCGCTGCTTGAGGTGGGGAAAAACCGACGCGCACTGTGGGGGCTATTCGCCGTTGCCGCCATGGGACTTTACTTTGTGTACATCTCTGCGATGCCGTCAGACTCCATATTCAGCAAGCGCACCGAAATAACGCTGCCATTCAGAGATACGGACTATTTCACGGACTTTTTCCCGCTGACTGTGAAAAATATTGACGAGGCTGCCATAAGCGCAAGCTGGAGCACCATCGCGCGCGGCGGTATGCGAGGTCTGCGGTATATAATAGCCGACGGAGCGTATTTTTATCTAATTCTCGCCGTCATATTTGCAGCGGCTCTTGCCGCCCTGTTCTGGCACAGGAAGGATAAAATGCGCAAGCCGGTTGCCGCGATAGTTGTTGCACTGCTGCTCGTTATCGCGCCGGTCACGCCGTTTCTTGTTTTAAAAGCGGGAGGCTACGGGCTCCGGTGCGTCACCGCCTCGCTGTGCGGCTTTGCGCTTTTAGTCGATACGCTGCTGGCTGTCATATTCCGAAACCGCAGGAGCGTTATGTGCGTTATCGCGGCGATACTCGCCGTGGGCATGAGCATATGCATCGTTTCCGAGCTGCACGATTATCGGGAAACTACGCTTATGGACAATAAGATAGCATCGCTTGCAGCCGAAAAGCTTACTGCCGATGGAATAGAGGGATGCGGCAAAAAGGTGTGTATTATAAATGTCAAGGGCGACTATCTTGAGGAGCAGAACTACTACGGAAAAAGGTATATCCATGGCTGCACCGACAGCACATGGGCGTTTTCCGGTATGCTGGAGTGCTACATGGGCTATGAGCGGCCGCTGGTAACGCCGCTTTCAGTCAATACATGGCACTATAACGAGCTTTTAGATGCCGAATATGATGCCTCGTATCTGTACACGGGAGACGAATTGATCCCCGTGACCGTTTCAAAAACGGACACCGGATGGGACCTTTTCGACATGAACGGCGAGCTCGCCGCAGTCATAGACTTCGCGGCATCTACCCTGACATTCGTTAAGTAAATACCGGCATAATAAAACCTCGGCAGCACACAAGGTGCTGCCGAGGTTTCAGCTTGTCAAAAAACTACAAAAGCTCTCTGGTTTCTGATATGATAAAGGAAACGGGGGTGTTTTAAATGGAACAATGGAGGAAAGACGGGCGGGCAGAAGTGGTAATGGTAGATCTGGAGGCACCTGTTCGGGATACCGTCTTTGCGTCAGCCCGACCGGAGGGCGCCGGCAAAACCGGCGCAGAGGCGGGTTTAACAGACAACCCCTCCGGCTCGGTAAACCGCGAAGCTGCCGCATTGTAAATAGACGCAAGCAGCCCCTCCGCACCACGGTGCAGAGGGGCTGTTTATATATAGAAATGTCACTGCTTTCTGTTTTTTCTGTGCTCCTGAATGCGCTCAAATGCAGACTTGTATTCTACCTGGCTCAGACGCGGGAAGGCTGACAGCAGGTGGCGGTGCACAAGGTTTTTCTCCTCGAGCAGCGATTTGAGCTTCTCGCGCAGCTCGGCAGCGTCCTGCTGTGCGTCCTCGCGGCGCTCCTTGAGCTTCTCGCGCAGTTCGGCTGCATCCTGCTGCGCGTCCTCACGGCGCTCCTTGACCTTGAGCGTGCCGTCGGTCAGCCCGTCGCCGATGCCGTAGGAGACTTTTTCTATCGCCTTTGCAACATCGTCTATGGCGCGCATATGCGAATCGAGCTTGAGGGCGTAAAAGCCGGTTATGCCGAGGTCTGTGAGCAGCATTGCCGAGAGTATGCCGAGCATGACATTGCCGTGCGTGCGGGGTATGCTCTCTATTAGGCGCAAGAGCTCCATCACCATCGGGTGGAATATATACAGGATGCATATGCAGCCAACGCCCCACAGAAGCGAGAATTTAAGGCAGACATAGCCGCCGATGTTGAACGCATTGTCACTGTAGTCCCACAGACGCGTGTGCATGAACTTCTCCGATGCCCAGCCGACTATGAGCTCAAACACCGAGCATATCACAACGCTGCCGATGTATACGAACAGGACATTGCCCTGAAGCGGCGTGAGCGCGAGAATGACCGCGACAAGTCCGTAGCCGTATATCGGGCATATGGGACCTATAAGAAAGCCGCGGTTTATGAATTTGCCCTTGTTGGCGGCGTGGAATATGACCTCCACGCACCATCCGGCAAAGCCGTAGATGAAAAACAGCCACAGCAGTTGGGTGAAGCTATAAGTCAAAAGTATCAATCCTCTGCAAAAATTGTTGCACCATTATAGCAGCCTTTTTGCAATTTTTCAACCATCTTTTCAGATGCGCTTGTCTGCACCTACGGATACGGCTATTGCCGTGTCCCGACCGGTGAGTACCGACGAAACCATCACAACGGGCAAGCAATGCTCGCCCCTACATTATTGTCTGCACTTCCGGCGGTTTCGTGGCGCATTGCCCCTCGCGGTGAGCGAGCGGCACGATCCCGCCGGCTATGACAAGCTGCGCCGCTGACGGTAAGCGAGCGGCGCAGTATCGTTAATGGCAGCCGCCGGATCAGCGGCTCGTTTCCGAGAATGCCACGAGCTTATAATAGGTGTTCGAGGTCTTTTTATAGACAAGGGCGTAGAGCACGGCGAAAACGCAGAAGCTTATGACTGTTGTCCAGACGAGGAAGCTCGTGTTATAGAAGCTGAACATATAAAGTATCTTGCGAATGAACGGGAAGGCAAAGCCCAGATGCAGACCGGCGAATACGAGCGGGAGGAAGAACACAGTGAGCAGCTGCGAGTTTATGCTGCGGCGTATTTCCTGCTTTGTCATGCCGACCTTCTGCATGATCTCAAATCTGCCCGCGTCCTCATAGCCCTCGGAAAGCTGCTTATAGTAGATGATGAGCACCGCCGCGCAGCTGAACACGAGACTGAGTGTAACTCCGAGGAAGAACAGGCCGCCATAGACTGCGGCAAAGTCGGCGTACTCGGCTGCGCGGGATTCGTAGGACAGGTACTGCCAGCCGCTGCTGCCGTCCTTGTCGGGAAATCCGCCGTTTTCCGAGGCCGCGGCGATCATATTGCAGACCTTGTCCTGCTCCTCAAGCTCATTCGAGCAGTCAAAGTCGTAGATCCATTTTAAGCGGACAACGGATTCTCCCGCGCCGTCAACAAGCCGCTCGGCGGTCTTGTCAAAATCGGAAACGACAAGCGTTATCGTGGGGCTTATTTCAGCGCCGCTGCCGTCGGCAAGGGGCATGGCGTCAAGAGTCTTCTTCACGCTGAAGGTCTCGACGCTCCCGAGGGATATGGTTTTGAGACCGTAATCCGTCCGCAGTGCGTGCAGGAGCACCTCGTTCTCGGCAAGCGTTTCGTCTTTGCCGCTTATCCTGTTGTAGTCGGACAGCGAAACTATGCGCAGGTTTACGATTTTTCCGTAATCGCTTAAGTTGCTGCTGCCGGAAAAGCGCTCGGAAATGTCGAAAACGCCGTTTTCAAAGCCTCCGGACATGCTGAGCTGCCGGAAATCGAGGATGCTTTTCCGCTCTGTATCTCCGAGAGCGGCGACGAGCTTATCGCGCAGAGCATCAGCCTTTTCCTCTGTCAGGGATGTGCTTGCGTCATAGCCGAAGGTGACGTTGATATCACGCGGATAGCGTGCGTTGACGGAGTCGACCATGCCGAAGTACAGGCAGCAGGTGGAGGATATCGTGACCAGCACCATCGTTGCGAGGATGCAGATCGACGCAAGCCCCGCGCCGTTGCGCTTCATGCGGTAGGTCATCGAGGAAACGGAGACGAAGTGCCGGGGCGTGTAGTAATAGCGCTTGTTTTTCTGAAGAATTTTGCACAGCAGGACGCTGCCCGATATGAAAACGAGATAAGTGCCGACGATGACCATGATGACGGCGATGAAGAAGATCGTGAGCGCCTGCAGGGGCTCCTTTATGCTGACGGCAAGGATGTAGGCCGCGGAGAGCAGGACAATGCCCGCTATGCCGAGCACGGGATTTGCCTTGACGGGCTTTTCGCCGTAGTTTTCGCTGTGCACGAGCTCGACCGCCGTGCTGCGGTGCAGCTTGATGAGGCTGCTGATGTAGATCAGCGCGAAAATGCCGCCGAAGTACAGGAGCATGTACTCGATAGCCGGCAGCGAAATGCGCAGCGTGTAGTCTGCCGTGCCGCCGAGGATGCTTATCATCACCATCTCCGCGAGCTTTGAAAGCAGCGCGCCGATAAATATGCCGCCGATAAGCGACAGCAGCGCAGTCAGCAGTGTCTCCCACGCGAGGATGCGCGAGATGTTGGACTTGTTCATGCCCAAGATGCTGTAAAGGCCGAACTCCTTGTATCTGCGGCGCACGAGGAAGCTGTTGCAGTAAAACAGGAATATCAGCGCGAACGCGACGATGACGAATACGCCGAACGACAGCGTCGACTGTGCCGCCGTACCTCCGCGCATACCGTCCAAAAGGTCGCCCGACGCGAGATAGAACATGATGTAGAACACGGCCGCCGTTCCGGCCGAGGCGAGGATATACGGAACATACAGGCGCTTATTCTTTACGATGCCGCCCCATGCGAGGCGGGGATAGAAACCGAGCTTCATTTTACCTCACCGCCCGTTGCAAGAATGGTGAGAGTGTCGGAGATCTTCTGATACAGCTCGCTGTCGCTGCAATCGCCGCGGTATATCTGATGGAAGACCTCGCCGTCCTTAATAAACAGTATGCGCTGCGCGTGAGATGCGGCCTTGACCGAGTGCGTGACCATGAGGATGGTCTGACCCTTCTTGTTTATCTGCTCAAACAGACCCAGAAGCTCGTCCGTCGACTTGGAGTCAAGAGCGCCCGTGGGCTCGTCGGCGAGGATAAGGCGCGGGTTTGTGATGAGCGCTCTCGCTACCGCCGCGCGCTGCTTCTGTCCGCCCGACACCTCGTAGGGGTATTTTTTCAGCAGTGCGGTCAGACCGAGGTCCTTCGCTATCGGCAGCAGCCGCGCAGTCATCTCGTCATAGCTCTTGCCCGCAAGCACGAGCGGCAGCAGGATATTGTCCTGTATCGTGAAGGTGTCGAGAAGATTGAACTCCTGAAACACAAAGCCGAGATTGTCGCGCCTGAAGGTGGCAACCGCGCTCTCCTTTATTTTGCCTATGTCATTTCCGTCGAGGATAACTGTGCCGCCGGTGGGGCGGTCCAGCGCCGCCAGCAGGTTCAAAAGCGTCGTTTTGCCGGAGCCGGACTCGCCCATGATGGCGATGTATTCGCCCTCGTTTACGCTGAAGTTAACATTTTTGAGAGCTTCGACCTGATTGCCGCCGAAACGAGTGCTGTATACCTTTCTCAGGTTTTCGACTGTTAAAATACTCATATTTCTGCCTCCTTGATCTTTACGCTCTCATTGTAACTCGGGGCGAAGTGTAAAACCATCGAATTGGCTTACATTTCGCCCCTGTCTTCTTACATTATCGTCACTTTTTCAGTTACGCCTTGACGCACCTACGAATACGGTTATTGCGGCAGCCCGACCGGTGATTACCAGCAAAACCATTGCAGCGGGCGACCATTGGTCGGTCACTCGCCGTGACCGGCGTTTCGCTACGAACAATGGTATTTTAATAAAATGCTGCCGCACGGTGACGGGCTGCGGAGAAAATCATTAAAATACAATCATCGTCGGAAGTACAGGTTATACTGTAGAGGCGAGCATTGCTCGCCCGCGTTTTTGTATTTGTAATTGTCGAGACAGCGCAGAAAAAAACAATTGCCGCTCTCGGCAACGCAATGTCCCTTGCTGCGCGCCCCGCCTTCCCCTCAGGGGGAAGGCTTTTTGAGGGCGACGCAATGCTCAAAAATCCTATTCCGGAGACAGGGCGTAGGTGCTCAGGTCTATGCGGATCTCGGTGCCGCTGTCGGGCGCGGACACCGCGCTTATGCCGTGACCGAGCTTGCTGCAAATGCTGCGGCACAGGTACAGCCCCAGACCGCTCGCGCGCTTATTGCTCCTGCCGTTATAGCCGGTGTAGCCCTTCTCAAATATCCGCGGCAGATCCTCGGGCGCGATGCCGATGCCCGTATCGCGGATGCACAGCGTTTTCGGCTGCGCCATGTATATCTTAACGCTGCCCGTTTTCGTATATTTCAGTGCGTTCGACAGCACCTGCTCGATGACGAACGCGAGCCACTTTTCGTCGCTTATAACGCGCTCATCGGTCGGCGTGAGCTCAAGGCTTATGTGTCTGCCGATAAAATCTCCTGCGAATTTCTTCACCGACTGCCGGATGAGAGGGTCGAGCTCAAACTCGTGTATGACATAGTCGGTGCTCTCCGAGCCGAGCCGCAGATACGCCATGACCATGTCGACATACTGCTCTATGCGCCCGAGGTCGGAGCTGAGTCTGCGCGACTGCGGCGAGTCCTCGTTCTGAAGCGTGAGTCGCATTGACGCGATGGGCGTTTTTATCTGGTGCACCCAAACGGTGTAATAGTCGATAGCCTCGCTCATGGTGCGCTGCGCGTCGCTTTGTATCCTCGCACGGCTCTCGGCGAGCAGGGCGATTATGCGGCGGTAATCGGCATCGTCAATGCTCCGCTCCGGAGGCAGCAGCCGTTCCTCGGCGGCGGTTAGCTCGTTGAGCGACGCAAACTCCGCATGGCGTCTCGCCGCGCGGATATACCCAACGATGACGAATGCCGCACCGAGCGCCGTGCACAGCCCGACGGGGTACAGGACCGCCTGCACGGGCAGCTTATACAGCGCAAAGCTCGCAGCCAGCAGCGCCGAAAACAGCACGAATACCGCAATGGTGCGTATATGCTCGCGTAAATACGCAAAAAACAGCTTCATTTTTTACTCCACAATATAACCCACGCCGAATTTGGTCGTGATAAAATCCTCAAGATGTGCACCGGCAAGCTTCTTGCGCAGCCTGCCGACATTGACCGTCAGCGTATTTTCATCGACAAAGCTGTCGGTCTCCCAGAGCTTTTCCATGAGCTTTTCGCGGGAAACGACCTTGCCGCGCTCGCGCATAAGGCACAGCAGGATGCGGTACTCGTTTTTTGTCAGCGATATGCGCTCGCCGTTGTAGGTCAGCGAGTTGTCGCCCGTGTCGAGTATGGCGCCGCGGTGCTCTATTATGGGCGCGCCGGTCGAAAAATCATAGCTGCGGCGCAGTATCGCCTGTATCTTCGCCATCAGAACGCTGCCGTCAAACGGTTTTGCGATGAAATCGTCGGCGCCCATGCTCATTGCCATAACGATGTTCATGTTATCCGCCGCCGAGGAGATGAAAACTATCGGCACCTTGCTCACCGCGCGTATCGCGCTGCACCAGTGGTAGCCGTTATAAAACGGCAGCGTTATATCCAGCAGTACCAGATGCGGCTGGTACTGCGCAAACTCGCTCATAACATCTCGCAGGTCCGAGGCGATGTGTGCCGCAAGCCCCCACGATTCCGCCTGCTGCTTTATTGCATCGGCTATGCCGGAATCATCCTCAACGATGAAGATGCGGTACATATATCATTCCTCCGTGCCGTCGAAAAGCTCGGCGGCTATCTCGGCGGCGTCCTCGACGCAGCCCCTGCACGAGCGCAGAACAACGCCGGTGTCTCTGCCCTTGAGCTCGCGGCAGAACACCGAGCCGTTTTTCGCCTCGAATCTGCGCAGCAGCTCCGCAGCCTTGTCCGATGCCGCGCCGTCGAGCGCCGCGGGGTCATCCTCGCGCACATCGCCAAGCTGCATATTCATTGCCGCGATCGCGCCCATGAGCGCGCCGCAGTATTTGTAAGCGCCGCCGCCGTAACGCCGCGTGAGCGCTTTCATTGTCTGCTCCTCCGTGCCCGCTTTGTCGCAAAACGCGCAGCCTACCGCCTGCGCGCAGTTGCAGCCCGAGCCGTGATACTGCGCAGCGAGTTCTTTCCTGCTCATAATTTTATCTCCTTATCGTTTGTGCGGCTCACGCCGCAATTTGTTTTTGACTTGTCAGCCCGCACCCTTGCCTTCCATGCGTAAAGGGACTCGCTCGCCGCGAGGGGCAGCGCGCCACGAACAATGGCAGTTAGCCTAACTGTACTGTCACGGTAACGCACTGCGGAAAAGCTTCTGTCATTGCCTCCCTTGTGTAAAGGGAGCCGAGGGCGCAAATTCTATGCCCGTTTCATTCTACATCATGAGTATGGTGCTGTCAAAGAATTTACATGGCGGCGCGGTTCGTCTTGACACACTGCACTCGGCATAATATACTGATTGAAATGACAAAAGATAGACGAACTAATATATTTCTAAAAAAACGGGAGGGGAAAATGAAAGACCTAAAGCATCTGATCTACTTTGAGCACCTGCTCGACGAGGCGGCAAACGAGCTTGTCATGCAGGCGGTGTCCGAGGGCAGACACGCGGTAGGGTACACCTGCTACCACATGCCCGAGGTGCTGCTGAACCTTGACAACTGCTTTTCGGTGCGTATGCGCGCACCCCGCACCGGTTCACTGGAGATCTCGACTTATTACATGACGAATTACCTCTGCGGCTACTCCAAGGCGCTGGTAGAGCGAGGTATCGAGGGCGGGTACAACTTCCTCTCGGCGCTCGCGGGCGGCGAGACCTGCACGGAGATGAACCGCACGCTCGAGCACTTTGAGCTCCTGCAGCTTGTCAAAAACGACAAGTTCTTCGTGTCGTTCATAGATGTGCCGTTCAAGGTCACGCCTCACGGCATAAAGCACTACAAAAACCAGCTTCAGAAAAAGGTTCTCGAGCCCCTGCACGAGCGCTACGGCACCGACATTTCCGACGAGGCGATACGCAAAGCCGTTGACGAGCACAACGAGGTCTGCCGCATACTCACCGAGATAGGCGACTTCCGCAAGCTCCCGAACCCTCCGATAACCGGCTATGAATACCATGTGCTGTGCCTTGTGTCGTACTGCTGCCCGAAAAACCTCATCGTCGGCAAGCTGCGCGAGACGCTCGAGGAGGTCAAAAAGCGCAAGAGCGACGAAAAGCCCGCTCACCGCGCCCGCGTTGTCGTCGTCGGCAGCGAGATCGACGATCTTGACTTCACGCGCACCGTTGAGCAGTCGGGCGCGCTCATCGTTGCCGACCGCTTCTGCTTCGGCGCATTCCCCGGCAGGCAGGAGATCATCTTGAACGACTCCGAGCCCGCGCTCGATCAGGTCTGCCGCATTTATCAGGAGTCGAGCCAGTGCCCGCGCTATATGTCGCAGGATAAGGTGCACGACCGTTATGAATTTGTAGATAAGCTTGCCAAGGAGTATAACGCCCAGGGCATCATCTACGAGCAGATGAAGTTCTGCGAATTCTGGGGCTATGAAAGAGCGCTCGCATCGCATGTAATGACCGAGCTGTACGATTACCCCACGGTGTGCGTTGACAGAGAGTACACCGGCAACGCCTCCGGTCAGCTCCGCACGCGCGTTCAGGCGTTTGTGGAGAGCCTGGAGATAAAGCAGATAAACAAGGGAGGGCGCTGACATGGCAGTTAAACCGAGAAACCTTGGACTTACATACATCGACAAGACGGGCGTTCGCCGCTGGCGCGAATGGCGCGGCATAAAGGACACGCTCATCGACTACGGCTGGTGGTGCGTTATGTGGAAAGACATGATAAAGTTCGTCCTCCAGTCGCCCATACAGGTCGTAAAGGGCATATTCCGCTACCGCTGGATGCTCACCTATCTCACGCTGCCGCAGTTTATCGACCGTCAGCTCGAGGGTATGCGCGGCGTGCAGCTCAAGGCCGGACACATCCTTTACGATATAATAATAAAGCATACTATTGACATCATTGCCGACACATTCAACGCAGACCTGAACATCGGCGGAGATAAGTCCCTTGCCGACCGCATCGTCTGCTTTGACGAGCTGGTGCCCACGGAGCTCATGGCGGGCTTCCCGAACCTCATCGGCATCCCCGTGCAGACAATACCCATTTTCCTTGCCTCGATGATAAACCAGCAGCTCCCGCCGGTGTATCTTGATGCCATCGAAAACTTCGGCGTGCCCGCGGATGTATGCCCGCTGCCGTCGGCAGAAGCCGGCGTTGCCGCCGAGGGCGATTTCCCCATATTCGGCAAGTGCTTTATCGCCTGCAATATGCCGTGCGACGGCTCGATAATGACTACCTCGTTCCAGGACCGCTATTTCAAGCTCCCGACCTACTGCCTCGGCGTTCCGCTGCGGTATAACGACGATGTTGACGCGCAGGAATACGCCGTTGAGGAGCTGCGCGGCTGCATAGAGTTCATTGAGGAGCACACGGGCGAGAAGTTCGATTGGGACGCGTTTGCCAATGCGCTTGAGAGCTATAACGATGTAACGCGCTTCCACCTCGATCTGTGGCAGATAAACCGCACCGATCACCCGCAGGTGACCGGCGGCACGCCGTGGCTCTACCGCATGTACACCTATCACCTCCAGGGCGGCATGGATCAGCGCTTCAACAAAGCCGATGAGAAGGTCAGAAAGCTCATGACCAAGGCGTATGAAAAGCGCCTGCCGTGCTCGCTCGACATGCGCCATAAGGCGCTCGTGTGGTCGTGTCCGGCAAACTACTATACGAATTTTGCAAACTGGCTTGAGCAGTGCTGGGGCATCGTGTCCGTGATGGACATGGAAACGCACATCTCGCAGGTCATCATCGACACCTCGACCCCCGAGTCGATGCTCAAAGGCGTTGCGCTCACCTATCAGCGCGCGACCATGCGCAAGCACACCAAGGGCGGCTATAAAAACTCGCTCGACGAGATGTGGCGCGTTGCCGAGGAGTACAATGTCGATACCATCATCATGTACGACCAGATCTCCTGCAAGGGCATGGACGGACTTCAGGGTCTGTTTGACGAGCAGGCGCGCGAGAGAAACATCAATTTCATCTGGGTGCAGCAGGATCTCATGGACCCGCGCACCATCTCCCGCCGCGATATGCGCAATCAGGTCAACCAGTACATGACGAGCGTCCTGCGCGAGGAGCCGCTCGATCCCACCCTCCTCGATTTCGACGACTGCGACGCTTTCTAACGGCGTTTTTTCAGAGGCGCATTTAGGCTGTACCGATACGCTCATTGCGGTGTCACGACCGGAAGCTCCTGACGAAACCGTGAAATAGCCGCACCAAATTGGCGCGGGCTGACCGCAGGATCGTAAAACCGCTGCGCACCTCGTGTGCGGAGCAAAAACATATAAAAATAAATGCGATGCAAAATGCTGCATCGCATTTCTTTTTTCGCCCTTGCCTCCCTTTACGCAAGGGAGCCATAGCTGCGTCAATGCGCCTCCGAAGGATCGCTCATGTGGAATATCTCAAAGCTGCCGCGGGCGGCCTGCCTGCCGGTATCGTCGTAAACGATGGTATCTACGACGCTCACGGTGCGCCCGGATTTTACGATTATGCCCTCGCAGCGCAGCTTTGTGCCCTTTGACGGATGGAAATAATTCATGCTACTGCTGAGCGTTACGCACTTGCTGCCGCGCTGACCGGCGACGACGCCGGCTGCGACATCGCACAGCGAGTAGACAAAGCCGCCGTGCGCCATACCCAGCGGGTTGAGCGCCTGGGGCCTGAGCTCGCCCTCGACGACGCAGCGCTCGGGCTCGATGTCGGTGACGACTATACCGTTATATTTGTTATACTCACAGCGGTTGTTGAGTACATTCAGTTTTTCCTGCTTGGTCATGTCTTTTCCCTCCGAAAAATATGACCAATTATATCCTAACCCCGTGATTTAGTCAAAATTATTTTTCCGTCCTCGACGGCGGCGCGAACCGTGTCGCCGCGGCTGATCCCGCCGGACAGCATGAGCTCGGCGGCTTTGTCCTCGATGAGACTGCGTATCGCCCGCCGCAGGGGACGCGCACCGTATTTCTCGTCGTACCCGCGCTCGGCAAGCACATCGACTACCTGCTCCGGCACGCTCAGGCTCATGCCGAGCGCCTCGAACCGCGCGGCAACGGTCAGCAGCATCCGCTCTGTTATGCAGCGTATCTCCGCGCGGGTAAGGCGGTGGAAAACTATCGTTTCGTCGATGCGGTTTAAAAACTCCGGCTTGAATGTGTTTTTTAGCTCGTCGTTTATAAGCTCGCTGAGTTGGGTCTGACCGTCCTCGCCAGATGAGGCAAAGCCGAGCCGCGGTCTGCCGTCGCTTATCGTTTTAGCGCCGACATTCGAGGTCATAACGACAATAGTGTTGCGAAAGCTCACCTGCCTGCCGGTGGAGTCGGTAAGCCGTCCGTCGTCCATGATCTGCAAGAGTATGCTCCACACATCCTCGTGCGCCTTTTCTATCTCGTCAAATAAGACTACCGACCAAGGTTTCCTGCGCACCTTTTCGGTGAGCTGGCCGCCGTCCTCATAGCCGACATAGCCCGGAGGCGAGCCGATGAGCTTGCTGACGGCGTGCTTTTCCATGTACTCGGACATATCAAGCCTTATCATCGCCTCGGTGTCGCCGTAAACCGCCTCTGCAAGCGCGCGGCACAGCTCCGTTTTGCCGACTCCGGTCGGACCGAGAAACAGGAAGCTGCCTATGGGTCTGTCGGGGTCGGAGAGCCCGACTCTGCCGCGGCGTATCGCCATTGACACCGCGCGCACCGCCTCGCTCTGCCCGACAACGCGCCGGTGCAGTATGCTCTCCATCTCGCGCAGCCGCTTTGTTTCGTCGGCGCTGAGGTTTGCCACGGGAATGCCTGTCCACACGGAAACGACCTCGGCAATATCCTCGGCGGTAACGAGTCCGCCGCCGGAAACGCGTATGCGCGCGGCTGCCTCGTCGATGAGGTCTATTGCCTTGTCCGGCAGAAAGCGGTCGTTTATATACCGCGTTGACAGATCCACCGCCGCGGATATGGCGGCATCGGAGATCTTCACCTTGTGATGCCGCTCAAGACTGCCGCGAATGCCCATGAGCATGGAAATGCTCTCCTCGTGCGAGGGCTCAGAGACCTTGACGGGCTGGAACCTGCGCTCGAGCGCCGCGTCCTTTTCAATGTGGCGGCGGTATTCCTCAGGCGTTGTCGCGCCGATTATCTGAACCTCGCCGCGCCCGAGCGCGGGCTTTAAAATGTTTGCCGCGTCTATCGCGCCCTCGGCGCTGCCGGCACCTATGATGGTGTGCAGCTCGTCTATAAACAGTATGACATCGCCGGCTTTTTTGACATCCTTGAGCACCGCCTTTACGCGCTCCTCAAAGTCGCCGCGGTATTTCGTGCCCGCGAGCAGCGCCGGCAGGTCGAGCGACACGAGCCGCTTTCCCGCCATGCCGTCGGGCGCTCTGCCCTCGGCAATGTAGGCGGCGATGCCCTCGGCAACCGCCGTTTTGCCGACACCCGGCTCGCCGATGAGCACGGGGTTATTTTTGCTGCGGCGCGAGAGTATCTGAACACTGCGCCGTATCTCCTCGCTGCGGCCTATAACGGGGTCTATGCCGCCGGACGCTGCAAGCTGCGTGAGGTCGCGGCTATACTGGTCGAGAATGCGCGTTTCGCTGTGCTTTACAGCGGTGCGGACGCTTCCGGACTGCTGCGGGCGCGATTTGAATGAGCCGGTGCCGAACACGGACATTATATCCGTGTAAATGTCGTTCGGCTCGAGCCCCGCGCCGACAATGGCTCTCACGCCGCCGCAGTCGGGCTGGCGCAGTATGCCGAGCAGCAGATGCTCGGTGCCAATGTAGCTGTGACCGAGTCCGGCAGCGTCGGCGGAGGCCCGCTCAACGGCTTGCCATGCGTGCTTTGTAAGCCCCTGCGTAGGTATTCCGGGCGCGCCGGTACCGGCGGTGCGGCTTATGGCATCCTTGATGCCGCTCTCGCTCAGCCCCCGATCGCGCAGTATCCGTGCGCCGAGTCCGTTCTGTATGCGCAGTATGCCAAGCAGCAGATGCTCGGTGCCGACATAGCTGTGACCGAGGGAGAATGCCGCCAGGCGCGCCTGCTCGATCGCGCCCTCTGCTTTTTCAGTGAATTTCTCGTTGTTTTTCAAAGCCTTGTTCCTCCTGTGTCTATTATATCGGTGTCGGTCGCGCCGATAATGTCGAATTGCTGAGAGTGTATAGTACGCTTAGAGGATTATTGCCAGAAAGCCAAAGAAATAGTTATAAACTTTAATTTTACATTTGCATTTTTGAGATTATGTGTTACAATGCACTTGCAAGACATAGGGGACCCTATTGAGCAGACTACATATGGAGGTTACATCATGGCTTTTGTTATTACCGACGAGTGCCTGTCCTGCGGCGCATGCGCAGCACAGTGCCCTGCTGAAGCTATCTCTATGGGCGATCTTCACTACGAGATCGATCCTGACAAGTGCCTTGAGTGCGGTGCTTGCGCAGCACAGTGCCCCGCAGAGGCTATCGAGGGCTAAGACCAAGAAAAAACACCCGATGCATCCGCATCGGGTGTTTTTCTTTTTATTAAAGGTGCCCTGACGCACCTGCGGATACGGTCATTGCGGTATCCGCAGGTACCCAAAGGCGTGGCTAAAAACCTTAAAGATCCGCTTTGGCGGCGATGAGGGTGCAGGCAACTATGCTTATGCCCTCGAGGATGAATACGAGTCCTACAGTTATTGCGAAAGCCACGGTGCTCACAACGGGATCGAGCAGACCGACTATGCCAAGCACAAGCAGCAATATACCGAGCGCCAGCACCAAGCCCCATGACCGCACGCCGAGCACGCGCAGATCAAACGCGCTGACAAACCTCGACACGCCGGAAAACAGCAGCCAGAGCGTAAACAGTATCGGCAGCGACACCATCGTGAACCACTGGTTGAACAGCAGCAGCATCGACAGCAGCACCGTCAGAACGCCGTCGAGAAGCAGCCAGCCCGAGCCGAATATCAGTCCGCCGCCTACGGAGAAAATTATTATCTCAAGAACGCCCGCGCATAGCATGAACAGTCCCAGCAGAATGCCCGCGGACAGCACCGCGACATCCTGATTGCACAGGCAGTAAATGCCGGCTGCGACAAGCAGCACGCCAGCCAGCACGCTCAATATCCTCATAGTCTTTTTACTCATGTTGATACATCCTTTCAGTTACATTTTCCAAACCTGAATTTTGAGATCTCTCGCAGCAAGATCCCTCACCGCACCGCCGCGCCGCCTGTCGCGGCTGAGATAATCAATGCGCCATCCGGCGCCGGGACAAAACGCGCAGATAAGATCGCCGTACTCGTGTTCGAGCACCGCCTTTTCGCGTCCGGCGAGCGACACTCGATCCAACGCGCCGCTGACCCTCGCCATCCACGCGTCGGTCCTTGTCGTAAGCCCGCCGAGGCACCTTTTGAGCTGCGTGAGCGATGCTACATTTCCGGTGCTGCACGGCGTCGCCGTTTCATCGAACGCTGAGGCGATACCGGAGCTCAGCTCGTCATCCGGCAGCAGCATATGCGCATCGCCGCGGGCACAGACCATGTAGGCAATGCCGTCGCACATCACGACCTCGTTATGTGCGCATCGCCCAACTCCGGTATCGCCGCGTCGCAGGAACTGGGATACGGGCAGATGCACTCCGATGTGCTCTGCACACATTGAAATTGGCGTTTTCATTTGAGATCACTTCTTTTCCTCACGCTCACATTATAGCTCAACACTATTGCATTTTCACCGATACGGGAGTATAATTTTTAAAAATTTATTATGCTCACAGCACAATTAGTGGAGGGTTTTGTATGGATACTTCCGCCATGCTCCGTGACTATATTTTATACGACGATGCTGCCGCAATGGCGGAAAAGCTCGGTGCTGCGCTCGAATGCCAGCTGCTTTGCGTTGACAGCGGTTTTCGGGTGATCGCGCACTGCTGTCCGAACAGAGACGAGCTGCCGGTATTCGCTGAGGCAGTTCGTCGCGGTCAGCTCGGGTATGAGCTTTCGTCGCTCGTAAAAAGCCGCGCAGCATCGCCTGCGATCGTGACTATGCCCGCAGCAAGCGGTACGGAGCTCAGAATATCCGAGCTGCGCCACCGCGGTGTGCTGCTTGGCTTTTTGCTGTACGCGGTATCCGATACTCTGCGCGCGGCGAGCGCGGAGCAGCTCGCGCTTACGGAGGCAATACTGGCAAAGCAGCTCATATTTGAGTATCACCGCCGCAGCATGATCTCAAACGATGCCGAGGAGGTGCTGTGCAGGCTTTTATCGGGCGCATATGAGGACGCAGCGGCGTTTCAGGTGCAGGCAAACATGACATACCTTGCAGACCTCAATGCGGACAGGATAGCGCTCATAAGCGCCGACAACGAGCGTGTTTTTTCCGAGCTCAAAGCCGAGCTGCGGCGCACTTTCTACGCCTCACATCCGTTTGTATACGGCGGGCAGATGCTCCTGTTTCTGAACGATACGCACGACACCGCGTTGTTTGAGCCGCTTATCGAGCGGTATTCCCTACGCGTCGTCATATCCGATGAATACGGCGAGCTGTACCGGCTGCCGAAGGCGTATACCAATGCGGGACTCGTTATGGAATACATCACCCTCGACGGCAGACAGCGGCTCGCGCGCGTCTGCGATTATCACGCACTGCTGCTCCTCGGCAGACTCGAGGACTGCACCGAGCTCATGCACCCCGCCGTCACGAAGCTGCTCGCGAACGACCGAAAGCACGGCACGGACTACTGCCGCACGCTTCTGGCCTATCTGCTTCACGCGCGGTCGCTCAATGCCACTTGCGAAAACCTCAATCTGCACCGCAACACAGTTCTGTACCGCATAAACAAGCTCCGCGACGACTACGGCATCGCGTTTGACGACGCGTTCGAGTGCTTCGGGCTCACGATCTCGGCTGCTATGGCGGTGTACGCGCAGGGCCGCAGCCGCTTCGCCTCAGGCTGGCAAAAATAAATGATTTAGCTGCGTTGTCACGGTAACGCACTGCGGAAAATACTTCTGCCATTGGCTTCCCCTCAAGGGGAAGGCTTTTCAGAGGCAAACCAACGCACCTGCGAATACAGCTATTGCGTCAGCCCGACCGATGGGTACCGACGAAACCGATGCAGAGGGCGAGCAATGCCCGCCGCGCGAGCGGCACAATCCCTCCGGCTTGCAGCAGAGCTGCAACCCACCTCCTTTTACACAAGGGAGGCAATGTGCCCTCAGCTTTACACAGTAAAACCCCCTCAGCCAACCGCTGAGGGGGTTCGATATGCTGTCTTTACTTTATGCTTGCTCTGGCGTTGTCGAGCGTTATCACTATGCCGTTTTTCTTTGCGACATCGTTTACCTGCGAAACGAGCTTCTCGGCATAGACATTCAAGAACTTGACCGTGAGAGCCTCCTTCTGCTTGGGGCTCATCGCGGCGAGGATGCCCTTGACTACCTTCTTGGAGAACTCGGGCGACGCGCCGACGCACTTGCGGATGAGCGGATTGACCCCTTCGCTTTCGGAAAGGATCCTTATTAAATCGGGCAGGAATGTATCAAGCGTTTCGGTGTAGTCAAACTCGCTTACCTGCATTGTTAATTCGATCATTGGAAACCTCCGTGAGAAAACTTTTATAACAGATGCATTATACAAGAAAGAAATTGAAATGGCAATAGTAATTATTTTTTTGACTTTCCAAAGTTTTTGCCGCAAAAATATTGACAATTGGCTGATTTGTTGGTATTATCTTATGGCTGAATATATGGGAACTGCCTGCGGGCGTAGTTCAATGGTAGAACACCAGCCTTCCAAGCTGGATACGTGGGTTCGATTCCCATCGCCCGCTCCATAGATCGGAGATATGCGCCAATAGCTCAGCAGGATAGAGCAACTGCCTTCTAAGCAGTAGGTCGGGGGTTCGAATCCCTCTTGGCGTGCCAAAAGTTTAATATGGTGGGTGTAGCTCAGTTGGTTAGAGCACCGGATTGTGGTTCCGGGTGTCGAGGGTTCGAGTCCCTTTACCCACCCCATAATACAGAGGCCGGACAAAAGCCCGGTCTCTGTGTGCAATAGAATAGATAATAGATGGTGGGATGTAGTGTAATGGTAACACCTCAGACTTTGACTCTGATATAGTGGGTTCGAGTCCCGCCATCCCAGCCAACCTGCCCCAGTAGCTCAGTAGGCAGAGCACCTGCCTTTTAAGCAGGGTGTCCGGGGTTCGAATCCCCGCTGGAGCACCAAAGAAAAAGACGGTCACTTGACCGTCTTTTTTTGCTGCCAATTTACCTTGAAGCGGGGGATTCGAACCCGAAAGGGTCGGAGCGTTAAAAAAGCCTGCCGGTGGCAGTGGCGCAATGCCCCTCGCGGCGAGCGAGCCCCTCAAGGGGAATCCAACGATCCCTCAGTCAGGCTTGCGCCTGACAGCTCCCTTTACGCAAGGGAGCCAATAGGTGCACTGAATTAGTGCGGCAGTCCTATGGTTTTGCCGGCATCCTCCGGTCGGGACACCGCAATTGCTGTATCCGCAGGTGCGGAAGAACGCCACTAAAAGGATTTGCGGAGCTCGGTGGGGAGAACGCCGGTGGATTTTTTGAACTCGGCGGAGAACTTGCTCTGGCTCTCGTACCCGACTCGCTCGGCGACCTCGGCGACACTCATATCTGTTTCGCGCAGCAGCCTTGCGGCAAGCTCCATGCGGTGCTCCTTTATGTGCGCGGCGAGTGACTTGCCGTAGACCGCCTTGAACATCTCCTTGAGCGACGACGGGTTTATCAGAAACCGCCGCGACAGCTCCTCGATGGTAAATCTGCGGTCGAGATTTTCCGTCAGCAGATCGTGCACCTGCCGTATCGTCTCAAGCTGCTGAGCGGAGTATCTGCCCTCGCCGCCCATGTTATCGTCGAGCCCGGGAAGCTCCGGAACGCTTGAAATATCTCCGCTTTTCTCCTCGGGGCAGGCTATCTCCATTGTCATTTCTATCGCGCCGTGAAGCAGCCTCACCTGCTCGGTGGCGGACGCCTTGTAATAGACCTCCTTGCCCTCGCGCCGGCTCTGTATCAGCCCTGCGGCGCGGAGCTGGCGCAGATGATGCGACACCGCGGGGCTCGTCATCCCGGTGAGATATGAGATGTTCACAACGCACTCCTCGCAGTGGCACAGCAGCCAGAATATACGCACGCGGCTCGGGTCGGCAAGCAGCTTGAATACATCCGACACCGTTTTGAACCGCTCGGTTTTTTCAATGTTTTCACGCAGATTTTCGTTTATTTCCCCGCCGTGATCGTGGGGGATAAGCTCATGGTCATCCATATCATTGCTCCATTTGGAAGTGATTTGCGCCCATTCGGAAGAATGGCGCTCCAAACCGTTGACTTTTCGGCTCTGACTTATTATACTGCAACCATAACGATTAAACAACTACTTAATTGTTGAATTGAATAAATCTCAGGAGGAAAACCATGAAAAAGACCTATAAGATCGAAGTAGACTGCGCAAACTGTGCAAATCTGATGGAAGAGGCAGCCGGCAAGACCGAGGGCGTTGCAAGCGCCGTTGTCAATTTTATGGCTCAGAAAATGACGGTAGAGTTTGCCGAGGGCGCGGATGTGAATGCCGTCATGCAGAAGGTCGTCAAAAACTGCAAAAAGGTCGAGGACGACTGTGAGATATATCTCTGATCGAGAGAATGCCCTTCACAAAGAAGGGCATATTTTATAAGGGTATGAGGTTTTATATATGAATAAAAAGCAGAAAATGGTACTCGTTCGGATAATCATAACGGCGGTGCTGCTGGTTGCGCTGAATCTGCTCCCGATAGAGGGCATTGCAGCGATGGCACTGTATCTGGCGGCGTATCTCATCATCGGTTATGACATTCTGCGCAAGGCCGGAAAGGGCATAATAAACGGCAGGGTTTTCGATGAAAACTTTCTGATGGCGGTTGCAACGATCGGCGCCGTCGCGCTTGCGATAATCGAGAAAAGCGGCGACTTCAACGAAGCTGTGTTCGTCATGCTGTTTTACCAGATCGGCGAGCTTTTCCAGAGCTACGCCGTCGGCAAGAGCCGCCGCAGCATAACGGCGCTGATGGACATTCGCCCCGACTATGCCAACATTGAGGTCGACGGCAAGCTCGAGCAGGTCGATCCCGACGATGTGGAGACCGGCAGCGTTATCGTTGTGCAGCCGGGCGAAAAGGTGCCCATAGACGGCGTTGTTATCGAGGGCAGCTCGACCATAAACACAAGCGCCCTCACGGGCGAGAGCCTGCCGCGCGACATTGCCGCAGGCGAGGAGATCATAAGCGGCTGCATAAACATGACGGGCGTTTTGAGGATACGCACGACAAAGGCGTTCGGCGAGTCAACGGTGTCGAAGATACTGGAGCTTGTAGAAAATTCCGGCTCGCGCAAGTCGCGCTCGGAGCAGTTCATATCGCGCTTTGCAAGGGTATATACCCCCATCGTTTGCTACAGCGCACTGGCGCTGGCGATACTTCCGCCGCTGATAAGATTTGTATTTCTTGACCTCGGCGGCGACTGGGCGAGCTGGATCTACCGCGCGCTGGCATTCCTGATCGTCAGCTGCCCCTGCGCGCTCGTTATAAGCATTCCGCTTAGCTTCTTTGCGGGCTTGGGCGGAGCCAGCCGCGAGGGCGTTCTCGTAAAGGGCTCGAACTTCCTTGAGGCGTTGGCGCAGACAAAGACCATCGTGTTCGATAAGACCGGCACGCTCACGCAGGGCGTTTTCGAGGTCAGCGGCATCCACCACTGCCCCATAGAGAACAAAAAACTCATAGAGTATGCAGCGCTTGCCGAGTGCGCATCGTCCCACCCGATAAGCAAGAGCCTGCAGAGGGCATACGGCGCAGAGCCCGACCGCAGCCGCGTTTCCGACATTGAGGAGATAAGCGGCAACGGCGTTACCGCCACCGTTGACGGTCACCGCATAGCCGCCGGCAACGACCGCCTTATGGCGCAGCTCGGCATTGAGCACACTCCGTGCCGCAGCGTGGGCACCATAGTCCATGTCGCCATCGACGGCAAATATTCGGGACATATCGTCATATCCGATGTCGTAAAGCCCACCTCGAAGCAGGCTATCACCGAGCTTAAAAAAGCCGGAATAGAAAAAACCGTCATGCTCACCGGCGACGCGAAATCCGTTGCGGATAAGGTCGCCGCGGACCTCGGCGTTGACGAGGTGCACAGCCAGCTCCTGCCCGCTGACAAGGTAAACGAGGTCGAGCGGCTGCTCTGTGAAAACACCGGCAAGGCGAAGCTTGCGTTCGTCGGCGACGGCATAAACGATGCGCCCGTGCTCTCCCGCGCCGACATAGGCATCGCCATGGGCGCAATGGGCTCCGACGCGGCTATCGAGGCTGCCGATGTAGTGCTCATGGACGATGATCCCATGAAGATCTCAAAGGCGATAAGGATCTCTCGTAAGTGCATCCGCATAGTCTATGAAAATATCGTTTTCGCCCTCGGCGTTAAGTTTGCCTGCCTGCTGCTGGTAGCCCTCGGCGCAGCCGATATGGGCGCCGCGATATTCGCGGATGTCGGCGTTATGGTCATTGCTGTCCTCAACGCCATGCGTGCCCTGCGCGCAAGCTGAAGCTTGCACCCATTGGCTCCCTTGCGTAAAGGGAGGCAAGGGCGCACTCTTTTTACACAACCCAGGCGAGGGTGCAGACAGAACCGACCGTAAAATATAATACCAAATGATGCTCCCTGTACGGTATTTCCGATGCCGTGCAGGGAGCAATTTTATATGCATTTGATATGTCTTTACATATGCTGCGAATGTGTGTAACACTGAACGAGGTGTACATGGTTTTGCGTCGGGAAATACTGTTTTCGTGAACATATTAACATAAAACTCTGCAAATTATGACAAAAAGTGAACAACTTTTGAACGCACCGCCAAAATAATGTAAATTCAAGTACAATGGTAGTACTAGGAGTGTGTGGTATGCTTTTAGGGAAGGAAGGCGCGTAGAGAAAAGTCATGGTAAGGATTTGCATCGCAGATTCAAGCGCAGGCGGCGCAGAAGCAATATGTAATCTGCTGGAGCGTGAGCTGGATACAAAGCGAATATCCAACAGCATTGACATAGCCCTGAGCTGGAAAGAGATCGATACCGCCGCGAGTGCGACGCCTGAGTATCAGATGTTCATCATCTGCATCGACTCAAGGAAACCGACATTCGATTGGCGGCGCTTATCCAGAGAACTGCGGCGGGCAAAGAGCCTGTGCAAGATAGTTTTTATTTCCGACCGGCTTGAGGATGCCGAGGAGATATTCGATTATTATCCGTATTATTTCATATACCGTACGAATCTGGAGTATAGACTTCCGCAGCTGGTGGAGAGGATGTTCAATTCCTCGCGTACCGGTTCGCGCAAGGTGTTCACTACAAAGCTCGTTCAGTATGCCGTCAATTATGACGACATTGTTTTTTGTGAGCATGTCCAGCGAAAAACGCAGGTGGTGTGCGAAAGATTCACGATTAATGTCAGCGAGAAGCTCGTTAATATTCTTGCCGACCTGCCGGCGGAGTTTATCCAGACTCACAGCAGCTTCGTCGTGAATATGAACCATGTGCGCGGGCTCGGAAAAAACGGCTGCACCATGGATAACGGAGTCGTCGTTCCCGTCAGCCGCTCGAGATACGCCAGAACGCTTGAAGCGTTTGAACGGTACATTGATGCCGCTCGGGACTGACGCATTCGCCTCTTTCGGCGGTGCGGTACAGTGCCCCTCAAAACGAAAAAGACCCTGATGATATGAGAGATATCGTCGGGGTCTTTTTTCTGCCTTTTTACAAAACCATCCGCGCATTTTGCGCCGAAAACGGCACTTTTTGAGTATAGTTTTGCCGCCGGTAAAGAGCGGCGCGAACCGGCAAAATTCCCGTCGGGCTCGATGCATCCGCGACGCTTGCATCGGCAAGTGTCAAAGTCGGAACGACGATTCTCGGATATAAGAATAAGGATGCCGCGACCGGAGAAACGGAAACCCTGCTCGGCTTCAAAGCGGGTGCTAAAGCAAAAGCCGGAGGCAGTTTGGCGGTTTGGGCAGAGAGCAAGACGGCGATAGAGGGCGAATATGTCAATATTAATGCCACTACCGTAAAGGTCGATGCCGCGCTGCTATTGGGACTCGATCTGTCTCTTACCATACCGACTCCGTATTTCAAGTGGCCTTGGTGATGGGAAGGAGGCATATACAGTATGGGAATGGAAACCTTAGATGATTTCAAAAACGCATTTGACAGCTACAAAAAACAGCTTGCGGCCAAAAGAGTGGAATGGCGAAAATGTATGAATATCGCAAACGAGATCGGTGCGGTGTATGACAGAATGGCAGACGATAAGAAAGCTATGAAGGAATATCGCAATAGCTTTAAGGGATTTGCCAATGAGACATACGGCACATTCAGAGGACATCTTTATCTTGAATCGTACAAGGTGAGTACAAAAGCACTGCTGAAAGACTACGATGCTGTTATCAGCAATATAGATACTAATATGGACAGACTCAATTTGGAACGCTGTAGGTACGAGAACAAGGCAAGTGAATGCTGGGGTATGATCGGATGGCTTGAGGCCCAGATAAACACGGTTGCCCACACGATCGAAAACTGGATAAACTGAAAGGGAGTATCACATGTCAATTAAGGTAGTACTTGCAAAGGCACACGGGGAGCAGCTGTCTGATCCCGAAATCAAAAAAGAGTTTGAAAGTGTAAGTGCGGTATATAAGGATGCTGAACTCAATTACGCCGACGGAACGGTCAACTTCGTTTTTGTGAAGGGTATTTATCTGCATCATGAGCGAAAAATGATAACAGCCTGCCTCTTTGTCAACAGAATGGATCGGACAATAAATGAGCTCCACGGCGTTATACGGCTCGGCTTCACGAACAGCGAAGCGAGGATAGCTACGACCACAATAAATTTCAATAAGGAATTTATGGGTTGCCTGCAAACAGATGAGGGGCTTCTTGTACACCTTGGCATTCCGGTCAAGGGACTTAAAAACAATGAGGAATTTCGCGCCGGAGATATAACTGGAACATTCAGTGATGTCAGGGTGACATTCGAGGAAGAACAAAAAGTCGAGGAATGAGAGCTATGAGGGTAAATAAGGCAAACTGCACGGCGATAATAAGCGGGATCATAGTTGACCTGAGAGTAAAAGGACTTGATTCGCCGACAGTGATAACGGTTCGATACGAGGTCGGTGGCAGGATCTATGAAATTGAAGACAGCATAAAGCTTAGAAGCGAGACGATTAAAATCGGATTCCTGCCCGTGGGACAAAAGCGGGTGCCGGTCATGGGCAATACATCTGTCGGCAGCACAGCCAGAGTCAGCTATAACCCCACGAACCCCGCGGAAGCGTTCTTAACCGATAATATCGGAAAATCTAACATATAGCAAAACATCCGCGCCGGCCGGCGCGGATGTTTTGCATCACAGGAAGGGCGTATCCTCGGGGGGAGTATATTCGTTTTTGAGGATCTCGCTGAAGCCGGGGTCGTCGGCGGTGGTATCCTCGGTATCGCGCACGAAGTTTATAAACTCCGTCATCAGCTCGCTCGGCTCGCGGTTTTTCATGCGCACGAGCACATACTCTATCTGCCGCGCGGGCTCGGTTATGATCTTCGTAACGAGCAGGTCGTTCGGCGTGTATGTCGTGCGCGGGAAGATGCTTATGCCGACATCAAGCTCCGTGAGCGCCACCGCGTCGAGGTAATTTGACATGGTGCACACGATGTTCGGCTCCTCGCCAGCCTCGGCAAACCATGCGCGTATCGCGTCGATGCGCGAGGGACGGCTCGGAATGATGAGAGGCTTACCGGCAAGGCTTTTGAGCGGTATCGTATCGCCGCCGTCCGCCAGCGGATTTGACCGCGACATTATTGCGACCCACGGTCCTCTGCCCACGGCGAAGCCCTCGAGATGCTCGGTGTCATACGGCGCCGCTATCACTGCAAGGTCGAGCAGCCCCTGGCGCAGCCGTTCGAGCACATCGTCGCTGCTGCCGTTCCACAGGCTGTAGTGCACATTGGGGTACTCCTCCTTGAACCCCGCTATCCAGCGAGAGGTCAGAAACGGCGCTCTGCCCTCGACCATGCCGAGCTTTATCGTGCCGCTCATGCCGCCGCTGAGACTCATCACCTCGTGCTGAGTTCGTTCAGCCATGTCGAGTATCTGAACAGCGCGCTGGAACAGCAGCCTTCCGGCATCGGTGAGCTGGAGCTTGCGCTTGCCGCGGACAAACAGCGCGCAGCCGAGCTCGTCCTCAAGCGCCTTCATCTGATTGCTCAGCGGCGGCTGGCTCATGCACAGGCGCTCGGCCGCGTGGGTAATATTCAATTCCTCCGCCACAACAGTGAAATATTTCAGTGTTCTAAGATCCATCTCTATCTATAACTCCCACTTTTGTTATGATTATATATCATACCAGAAAAATATGATAACCGCAATGGTATATGTATTTTATTTATCAAGCCGTTTGTGCTAACATACAATCATAATTTGTTGTAATCATTTGCTCTCTCATCTGTGAAAAACTGAAATCTGCCGCAAAATGCTGCGGCAGACTTTAGTTTTTGTTAAGTGATTACGACCCAAGTGAATACCGCAAATGCTATGACGGAGACAAGTAACTCATATGCTCGGCAGCAGAGAGTCGGGGACAGTGCGATCCCGATGCCGGAGGATGAGCGAATAACACTTTATCAGCAGCGATCTGAAAGGGGCGGCCCCAGTAGGAAAGACGCGGAGTGCGGCGTTAATGCACGAGGGCTTGATTGAGCCCGTAAAAGTGATTGCTTCGGCAATAATTTAGGTGGCACCGCGGATTAGCAGCTATTCGTCCTAAGGTTTAGGGATAGCTGCCAAAAAAATTCGGAGGTGTATTTTTTTATGTGTTCAATCATTGGTTTTACGAGCAGAGAGCTTACCGCTCAGTCGGTAAGAGAGTATTTTGACCGCACCGTATCGCGCGGACCGGACGCAACGAGGATGGCGGAGCTTGACGGAGCGGTCCTCGGCTTCCACCGCCTGTCGATAATGGGTCTTGACGAGCGCGGGATGCAGCCGTTTTATCTCGGCGGCAACGCCGTCGTGTGCAACGGCGAGCTGTACGGTTTCCGACAGCTCCGCGAGGAGCTGAGTGCTAAGTATAGCTTCAAAAGCGAGTCGGACTGCGAGATAATCCTGCCGCTTTACCGCGAATATGGGCTTGAGATGTTCTCAAAGCTCGACGCGGAGTTCGCGATGGTGATATACGACGGACAGACCCGCGAGCTCATCGCGGCGCGCGACCCCATCGGCATCCGCCCGCTGTACTACGGCTATTATTCCGACGGCAGCATAATGTTTGCAAGCGAGGCAAAAAACCTCGTCGGGCTGTGCGATAAGATAATGCCGTTTCCTCCCGGACACTACTATGCCGGCGGCAAATTCGTGCGCTATGCCGATCTGACCACCGTGACGGAGTATGTGCACGACGACATCGACACCGTTTGCGCGAAGATACGCGAAAAGCTCATAGCGGGCGTTGAAAAGCGCCTCGACGCCGATGCGCCGCTCGGCTTCCTGCTTTCCGGCGGACTTGATTCGAGCCTCGTTTGCGCAATATCGGCAAAGCTTCTCGGAAAAAAGATCCGCACATTTGCCATCGGTATGGATCTTGACCCCATCGACCTTAAATATGCGCGCGAGGTAGCCGAATTTATAGGCTCTGAGCACATGGAGGTCACCATGACGCGCGACGAGGTGCTCGCCTCTCTCGAGGAGGTCATAGCGATGCTGGGCACCTACGATATAACCACCATTCGTGCAAGCATGGGAATGTACCTGTGCTGCAAGGCGATACACGAGAAAACGGATGTGCGCGTGCTGCTCACGGGCGAAATTTCCGACGAGCTGTTCGGCTACAAGTACACCGACTTCGCACCGTCGCCCGAGGAGTTCCAGCACGAGGCGAAAAAGAGAGTGGACGAGCTGCATATGTACGATGTCCTGCGCGCGGACCGCTGCATCTCGGTAAACTCGCTCGAGGCGCGTGTACCGTTCGGCGATCTCGATTTCGTCCGCTATGTCATGAGCATAGACCCCGCCATGAAGATGAACACCTACGACATGGGCAAATATCTGCTGCGCAGGGCGTTTGAAAAGGACGGCATCCTGCCCGACGATATACTCTGGCGGCAGAAGGCGGCATTTTCCGATGCTGTGGGTCACTCGATGGTAGACGACCTCAAGGCTTATGCCGAGAGCGTTTACACCGACGAGCAGTTCGAGCAGGGCTGCAAAAAATACGATTTCGCGGTTCCCTTTACAAAGGAGAGCCTGCTTTACAGAGACATATTTGAAAAGTACTACCCCGGTCAGGCACCGATGGTCAAGGACTTCTGGATGCCGAACAAAACATGGCCGGGCTGTGATGTTAACGATCCCTCCGCACGAGTTCTGAAAAACTACGGCGCGAGCGGCAAATAGGAGGTATAGACATGAGCAGAGAGACAAAGAAAATTCCCGAATTGTTTGGAAGCTGCGTTTTCAACGAGCGCACTATGCGAAAGTATGTCAAGGAGAAGTATTATCAGGAGTGGAAAAAGTGCCTTGCCGACGGCAAGCCGCTCACGCTTGATGTCGCAAACGGCATTGCCGACGGCATGAAGGAATGGGCACTCGAGCACGGTGCGACCCACTTTACTCATTGGTTCCAGCCTCTTACCGGCATAACCGCCGAGAAGCATGACAGCTTCATTTCCCCTGCCGGCGGCGGCACGATAAGCATGGAATTTTCCGGCAAGGAGCTTGTTCGCGGCGAGCCCGATGCCTCAAGCTTCCCATCCGGCGGTCTGCGCGCGACATTTGAAGCGCGCGGCTACAGCGCATGGGACCCCACCGCGTTTGCGTTTATTAAGGACGGAACGCTCTGTATCCCCACCGTGTTCTGCTCTTACTCCGGCGAGGCGCTGGATAAAAAGACCCCGCTTTTGAGATCCTGCGATGCCGTCAGCCGTCAGGCTGTGCGCATCCTGCGACTCTTCGGCGACACCGAAACGCAGAAGGTCATGGCTCAGGTCGGACCCGAGCAGGAGTATTTCCTTATAGATAAAGAGCTGTTTCTGGAGCGCGAGGACCTTAGACTTTGCGGCAGAACGCTGTTCGGCTCGAAGCCGCCCAAGGGTCAGGAGCTTGAGGATCACTATTTCGGGACCATCCGCCCGCGCGTTGCCGAGTATATGCAGGATCTTGACGAGGAGCTGTGGAAGCTTGGCGTTCTGTCTAAGACCCGCCACAACGAGGTCGCGCCCGCGCAGCACGAGATGGCGCCCATCTACTCCGATGCCAACACCGCAAACGATCAGAACCAGATCAGCATGGAGATAATGCAGAAGGTAGCCGACCGCCACGGTCTCGTGTGCCTGCTGCACGAAAAGCCCTTCGCCGGCGTTAATGGCTCGGGCAAGCACAACAACTGGTCGCTCGGCACCGACACCGGCGCAAACCTTTTCTCCCCCGGCAAGACCCCCAGCCAGAACGCGCAGTTCCTGCTGTTTTTGGCGGCATTCGTGCGCGGCGTTGACGAGTATCAGGAGCTTCTGAGATGCTCGGTAGCATTCGCCGGCAACGACCACCGTCTCGGCGCTCAGGAAGCGCCTCCGGCGATAATCTCGGTGTTCCTCGGTCAGGAGCTCGAGGCCATCGTTGATTCCATCGTAAACGGCACGGGCTACACCGAGATGAGCAAGAGCACCCTGCGCATAGGCGTTGATGTTCTGCCGCCCATCCCGCGCGATACCACCGACCGCAACCGCACATCGCCCGTTGCGTTCACCGGCAACAAGTTCGAGTTCCGTATGCCCGGCGCGAGCCAGTCGATAGCGGGACCGACAACGGTCCTCAACACCATCATGGCTGACTCCCTGTGCAAGTTTGCCGACGAGCTCGAGGGCGCGGAGGACTTTAACAGCGCTCTGCACGAGCTCATAAAACGCACCTTCACCGAGCATGGACGCATCCTGTTCTCCGGCAACGGCTATGACGAGTCGTGGGTAGCCGAGGCAGAAAAGAGAGGACTTAAAAACCTCAAGAACGCCTCTACCGCGCTGCCCGAGTATATGCTGCCGAAGAATGTCGAGCTTCTCACCCGCTACGGCGTTTACACCGCGTCCGAGATCGCGGCGCGCCATGAGATACACATGGAGCAGTACTGCAAGGTCATCGCCATCGAGGGCGAAACTCTTGTTGATATGGTGCAGCACGGCGTTCTCAACGCCGTTTCCGAGTACACCGCGGCTCTGAGCGAAACGCTCATTAAAAAGCGCAAGGCTCTGCCGGATGTGCCGTGCCGCGTTGAAAGCGCGCTCATCGGCACTCTCAGCAGCCTGAACGAGAGTCTGCTCGATAAAATGGTGGCGCTGAAATCCGCGCTTGAGACAGCGCCCAAGGCCGGAGCCGAGGAGCTCATGCGGTATTACCACGATGAGGTGTTCCTCAAGATGGAGGATATGCGCACCGTTATAGACAAGCTCGAGACCCTCACGGCGACCGAGTACTGGCCTTACCCGAGCTATTACGATATGCTGTTCTCGGTGTGATCTTCCGCAGTAAAATTCTAAGATAAAGCAACAAATTATATTTTTTGATAAGAGAGAGTAAACAGATGAAGTATGTATTTGTAACAGGCGGCGTTGTGTCGGGGCTGGGCAAGGGAATATGCGCAGCCTCGCTCGGCAGACTTTTAAAGCAGCGCGGTCTGCGCGTTAAAAATCAGAAATTCGACCCCTATCTCAATGTTGACCCCGGCACGATGAGCCCCTATCAGCACGGCGAGGTGTTCGTCACCGACGACGGAGCCGAAACGGACCTTGACCTCGGCCATTACGAGCGCTTCGTAGACGAAAGCCTCAGCGGTAATTCCTCCGTATCCGCGGGCAGGATCTACTGGAATGTGCTCAACCGCGAGCGTCAGGGCGGATACCTCGGCGGCACGGTGCAGATAATACCCCATGTGACCGATGAGATAAAGCAGAGCGTTTACGCCATGGAGGATGAGGAGATAGATGTTCTCATCTGCGAGATAGGCGGCACGGTCGGCGATATCGAAAGCCAGCCGTTTCTGGAGGCTATCCGTCAGGTGGCGGTAGAAAAGGGCAGGCAGAATGTCGTGTTCATCCATGTTCCGCTCATAGTACAGATCCCCGGCACGGGCGAGCTTAAAAGCAAGCCCACGCAGCATTCCGTAAAGGAGCTTCTGTCCGTAGGCATCCAGCCGGACATTCTTGTGTGCCGCACTGATGCGCCGATAAGCGACGATGTCCGCGCCAAGATAGCGCTTTTCTGCAATGTCGAGCCCGAGTGCGTTATCCAGAACACGACCGCCTCGACGCTGTATGAAGCGCCGCTGCTGTTAGAGCACGAGGGACTGTCGAGCGTTGTGTGCCGCAAGCTCGGTCTTGATTGCCCCGAGCCGGAGCTTTCCGAGTGGCGCGCTATGGTAAGCAGAATAAAGAATGCCCACCGCAGAGTGAGCATAGCCCTCGTCGGCAAATATGTTCAGCTTCACGATGCTTATCTTTCCGTTGCCGAGTCGCTCCAGCACGCGGCTGCGGCAAACGACGCCGTTGTCGATATAAAATGGGTCGATTCCGAGGAGCTTTCCGAGGAAAATATAGATGACATTCTCGGCAGTGTTGACGGCATACTCGTGCCCGGCGGCTTCGGCGACCGCGGCATCGAGGGTATGATCCTCGCCGCGCGCTATGCCAGAGTGAACGACATTCCCTATCTCGGCATATGCCTTGGGCTCCAGATAGCGGTCATAGAATTTGCGCGCAATGTCCTCGGCTGGCGCGACGCAAGCTCTGCGGAGTTCACCGCCGACTCTCAGCATCCGGTCATAGCGCTCATGCCCGAGCAGCAGGGCATAACCGCAAAGGGCGGCACCATGCGCCTCGGCAAATATCCCTGTGTGCTAACACCCGGCAGCAAGGCGCATGAATACTACGGCGAGGGGCTCATCTACGAGCGCCACCGCCACAGATACGAAGTCAACAACGATTTCCGCGAGGAGATCAGCGCCCGCGGGCTCGTGCCTGTGGGCATGAGCCCCGACGGACACCTAGTGGAGATGGTGGAAAACCCCGCGTGCAAGTGGTTTGTCGCGGCGCAGTTCCATCCGGAGTTTAAAAGCAGACCCAATAAGCCGCACCCGCTGTTTTACGGGTTTATCAGGTCTGCCGTCAAATGAAAGGCAGGGCAATAATGAGAAACTATGAAAAGGAATTTAACCAGCGAGTTCAGTTTATAAAATACGCGGTGCGCGAGAGCGGCGCCGAAGGCATCGTTTACGGAAACTCCGGCGGCAAGGACTCCGCGCTTGTCGGCATCCTGTGCAAAGCCGCGTGTGACAACACCGTGGGCATTATCATGCCCTGCACCTCGGCTCGCAATTTTGACATGGATAAGCGCGACGGCGAGACCGTTGCCAAGGCCTACGGCATCGAAACGCGCTATGCCGATCTCACCGCCGTGAAAGCCGCGGAAAAGGAGATACTCAAGGGCGTTACGGAGCTCACTCCCGCTGCCGAGGCGAACATCGCGCCGCGCCTGAGAATGGCGACGCTGTACGCGGTGGCTGCATCGGAAAACCGTCTCGTTTCCGGAACGGGCAACCGCAGCGAGGGCTATGTCGGCTACTTCACCAAGTGGGGCGACGGCGCCTGCGATTTTAACCCCATCGACGATCTTACCGTAACGGAGATATACGAATTCCTGCGCTGGCTCAAGGCTCCCGAGTGCGTTATAAAAAAAGCGCCCTCGGCCGGACTGTTCGACGGACAGACCGATGAGAGCGAAATGGGCTTTACCTATAAAGAGCTTGACACTTACCTCGAAGGTGGTAAAATAGACGATGCGGCGCTTGAAAAGATAAAGCGTATGCACGCAAAAAGCGAGCATAAGCGCCGCAGTATATTGACATTCTGAGGTGCTGATATTTGAAGACTAAGGATATGGCATATATCGCCCTGATGGCGGTGCTCATATCGGTCTGCTCATGGCTGTCGATACCGGCAGCCATTCCTTTTACCATGCAGACCTACGCGATATTCACGGCGCTTTTGCTTTTAGGCGGCAGACGCGGCAGCATAGCCGTTTTGCTGTACATACTCATGGGCGCGGTGGGACTTCCGGTGTTTGCTGGCTTCACCGGCGGAGTCGGCAAGCTCATGGGACCGACCGGCGGCTACATCATCGGCTTCGTGTTCACGGCGCTGTGCTATTGGCTCGGCGAAAGACTGTTCGGCAAGCGCTTCGGCGCGCGCCTTGCGGGCATGATAGTGGGGCTTATAGTGTGCTATGCGTTCGGAACGGTGTGGTTCGTGCAGGTTTACTCGGCGACGAAGCCCATAAGCTATGCCTCCGCGCTCACTGTTTGCGTTTTCCCGTTTATAATACCGGACATTGCAAAAATGCTGCTTGCCTTCTTCACGGACGAAATACTGAAAAAGCATATCGAGATCGAATAAAAAAACCGCTCCGGTCGGAGCGGTTTTTTTAATGCCTTTTTTAATTACTTCATTGCGTTTACCGCATCGAAGTCCTCGCAGATCTGCTCGCCGGGAGCCTTGGTGAGCAGGGACACGACGACGATGAAGATGCAGGAGGTGATGAACGCGGGCAGCAGCTCGTATATCGCAAATGCGCCGCCTATGGGAGCTATGGCGTATTTCCAGATGAACACCATTGCAGCGCCCGAGAACATACCGGCGATAGCGCCCCACTTGTTGCAGCGCTTCCAGTACAGCGAGAACAGAACGATGGGGCCGAAGGTCGCGCCGAAGCCTGCCCATGCAAACGATACGACGCGGAAGATGGAACTCGTGGGGTCGAGCGCGAACAGCACGCCGCACACGGCAACGCACAGAACGGTGATGCGGGCGACAACCATGCTCTGCTTGTCGCTCATCTTGATGCCCATAACGCCGCGGATGATATTCTGAGCAATGGCGGATGCGGCAGCGAGGAGCTGAACATCGGCGGTGGACATTGTAGCCGCGAGGATGCCTGCCAGAACAAGACCGGCGAGGATGGCGAAGAATGCGCCGTACTCGGACATGACCGCCGCGATGGTGACTATGAGAGACTCGGCGGAGGAAGCGTCGGGGAACATGGTAACGATGCTGTCCTTAGCCATGGAGTAGCCGACTATACCGATTATAACAGCGACCGAGAGGGATACAACGACCCAGATGGTAGCAACACGGCGGCTGAGCTTGAGCTTATTCTCATCCTCGATAGCCATGAAGTGGAGTATGACATGGGGCATGCCGAAGTAGCCGAGCGCCCATGCAAGGGTGGAAATTATCTTCAAAGTTCCGAACTCGCCGGCTGTGGACGCCGTAATATCGGTGACTGAGGTGAAGCTGAGGTAGCCGGGGATGGCTTTGGCGTTTGCAACGACATTATCCCAGCCGCCCACGGAGTTTATGCCGAAAATGAGAACGACCGCAAGGGCGAACACCATGATAAGGCTCTGCACAAGGCTCGTTACCGATGCCGCCTTGAAGCCGCCGCACGCGGTGTATGCCACGATGACAGCAGCGCTGATGATCATGGTGGGGACATAGTCAAAGCCGAACAGGGTGCCGAACAGCTTGCCGCAGGCGGAAAAGCCGGAAGCGGTGTAGGGCACATAGAAGACGATGATCGTGATAGCGCCCAGCAGCTCGATGAGCTTGGTGTCGTCATAAAAGCGCTTTGATATGTACTCGGGCAGAGTCAGCGCGCCCAGACGCACCGAGTAGCGGCGCAGACGCTTTGCAACGAACAGCCAGTTGAGGTAGGTGCCTATCGCAAGACCGATAGCCGTCCAGCTCGCCTCCGCAACGCCGCAGAAAAACGCAAGACCGGGAACGCCCATGAGCAGATACGCGCTCATGTCGGACGCCTCCGTGGAAAGCGCCGTTACGATAGGTCCGAGCTTTCTGCCGCCGAGGTAGAACTCGTGCGCGTCGGACTGACCCTTGGAATAGTAAACGCCGATGGCGACCATACCTACAAGGTAGACCACAATGGCGATCAGAATACAGATGATATTGCTTGACATTGTTTCTCTCTCCAATCATTTTTAAACGATGTTTGAATTATAGCCATGCAAAAAGTGCATTGCAAGCACGAAAATTATAAAAAGCACTTGCTTTCGGTGAAAAAAGTAGTATAGTATTATAATCCCTAATATATTTCATGTTAGCATGAATATAATTCATGCAACAAGCGTTTAAGGAGCGGACATGAACATCTCAAAATATGAAACGCTGGCAAAGGTCGTGGAGCTCGGCAGCCTTACGAAGGCAGCCGAGGCGCTCGGCTGCACTCAGTCGGCGGTAAGCCATACAATAAATAATCTGGAGGCGGAGTTCGGCTTTGCCGTCTTAACCCGCTCGCGCGCGGGAGTTAAGCTCACCGGCGACGGGGAGCGGATAATGCCCTCGGTGCGAGGAATGTTAAACTATGAGGAGCAGCTCCGTCAGACCGTTTCCGCGATACGCGGGCTCGATTTCGGCACCGTGCGCATAGGCGCGTTCACCTCCGTTGCGGTGCACTGGCTGCCCGGTGTTATAAAGGAGTTTCAGCGCGATTATCCCAATGTCGATATAAAGCTGTTAAACGGCGACTATTACGATGTCGAGCGCTGGATAGAGGAGGGCAGCGTTGACCTCGGCTTTGTAAATGTTCCGGCGGGCATAAGGTGCGAGTGCGTGCCTCTTATGGAGGACAGGCTGCTTGCGATACTTCCGCACGGGCACAAGTTTGAGTCATACCCGAAATTCCCGCTCGTCGAGTGCGAGACCGAGGCGTTCATAACCCTTCTTGAGGAGTCGAACCACGACGCAAACCGCGCGCTTGCCGCAGCCGGCATAAAGCCCAACATCCGCTTTTCGACAAAGGATGACTACGCCATAATCGCCATGGTAGAAAAGGGACTCGGCATATCCATAATGCCCGAGCTGCTTTTAAAGGGCAGGCACGATGATGTGGTCGTAAAAGAGCTTGTCCCGCCCTCAAAGCGCGTTATCGGTCTTGCCATGACAGAAACGAGCAAAAACAGCCCCGCCACCCGCCGCTTTGCCGACTACATTATCGAATGGGTCAAGGCATCAGCCAACGGGAGATGAACCCCTGCCGCCTGACAGCGCCCCTTTTCGGTGCGCCGTCGGGTGCAGACAGTTTTGCCAAAACCGGCAGGGCTTCAACTCCCGTTAGCTATTGCTACGGCGTAAATGATATGTTAATATTACAATTTAGAGAATATTCACCTTGAGAGGATCTGCAAAATGAAGATCGTAATAGTCGGCGCGGGTAAGATAGGCTATTCCCTTGCAGAGGAGCTGGCAAACGAGGATCACGATATAACGGTCGTGGATGTTGACAAGGAAAAGGTCAAAATGCTGTCGGACACGCTGGATGTCATGACGCTGTGCGGAAACGGTGCGGCAATATCCACCCAGCGCGAGGCAAATGTCGATGACAGCGACCTGCTCATCGCGGTAACGGCGCAGGACGAGCTCAATATGCTCGCGTGCATCGTCGCGCGGAAGCTCGGCTGCAAAAACACCATCGCGCGCGTCAGAAACCGCGAGTACACCGAGCAGCTTTATGTGCTCAAGTCCGAGCTGGGGCTTTCCATGACCATAAATCCCGAGATGCTCGCGGCAAAGGAGATATACCGGCTTTTGCAGATACCCGCGTTTATAAAGCGCGATACATTCGCCGAGGGCAAGGCTGAGATAGTCGAGCTTTTCATCGGCGAAAACAGCCCTCTTGACGGGCTGCGCCTTGCGGATATGCACAGCCGCATCCGCGTTCATGTGCTCGTGTGCGCGGTGCTGCGCGATGAAAAGGTGTTCATCCCCGACGGTAATTTTGTGCTGTGCAGGGGCGATAAGATATATGTAACTGCGCCCGCCGCGGCGCTTGTGGAGCTTACGCACGAGCTGCACTTAAGAAGCAAAAAGAGCAAGAATGTGCTCATAGTCGGCGGCGGCAGAATAGCCGAGTACCTTGCGCCGATGCTCATAAAATCCGGCAGCAGCATAAAGCTCATCGAAATGAAGCGCTCGCGGTGCGAGTATCTTGCGGAAAAGTATCCGGAGATGAGCGTTATCTGCTCCGACGGTTCTAGCCAGTCGGTGCTCAAAATGCACAACATCCGCCATATGGACGCGGTGCTGCCGCTTACGAATATGGACGAGGAGAATATCATAATCGGAATGTTCGCACGCAAAATGGGCGTGCCGCAGCTTTTAACGAAGATAAACCGCCTTGAATACGGCGAGATCCTCGGCGACCGCGGAGCCGACAGCCTCATAAGCCCCAAGAGCCTGAGCACATATGCGATAATCCGCTATGTCCGCGCCATGGAGAACACCGGCGGCAGCGCGGTGCTCACGATACACAAGCTTGCCGACGGCATCGTCGAGGCGCTGGAGTTTGCCGTTACGGATGCAACGCAGCATCTGCACGAAAAGCTCATGGACATTCGTCTCAAGCCCGGAATACTCATCGTCTGCATAAACCACATGGGCAAGATCATCATTCCCGGCGGTCAGGACACGCTCAGCTCGGGCGACACGGTCGTTATCGTGACAACTGCCGGACGCGAGATACTTGACCTGAATGACATTTTTGCCTGAGAGATGAGAAATGAACTTTAACACTATAAGAAAAACCGTTGGGATAATATTGTGCATAGAGGCGGCGTTTATGCTGCCGTCGCTGCTGCTGGGTATAGCCGACGGCGATGCCGCCGCCATAAAGGGCTTCGGCATTGCGATAGGGGCGGTGCTCGCGGTGGGACTTCCGTGCGGTCTCATCCGCAGCAAGGATGCCCCTATCGGCGCGCGCGACGGCTTTGTCACCGTCGCAATGGCGTGGATAATCATATCGCTTTTCGGAGCCATACCGTTTTACGCCAGCGGCGTTATCCCCAGCATATCAAACGCCGTCTTCGAGACCATTTCCGGCTTTACGACGACGGGAGCGACCATAATCGAGGATGTCGAGGCGGCGCCTCGGGCGATACTGCTCTGGCGCAGCGTTACAAACTGGATAGGCGGCATGGGCGTTCTGGTGTTCCTGCTTGCAATCGCGCCGGTCGCGCGCGAGAGCGGGTCGATGTTCCTGCTGCGCGCGGAGTTCCCGGGACCCATGGCGGCAAAGCTCGTGCCGAGGCTCAGGCAGTCGGCAAAGCTCCTGTATGAAATATATATTTTTATGACGCTTGTGCAGATAGTGCTGCTGTGCCTGGGCGGCATACCGCTTTTTGACTCGCTCAACATTTCGCTGTGCACCGTTTCCACCGGCGGATTTTCAATAAGAAACGACAGTATGGCGTCGTACGGCGCTTATGCGCAGAATATAACGCTTGTATTCATGACTCTGTGCAGTATGAGCTTCAGCCTTTTCTACTGCGTTGTGGCGCGCGAGTTTCTGCGCATCCGCCGCTCGCACGAGCTGAGGGTGTTCGTTGCCCTCGTGCTCGGAGTGGCAGTGCTCATGGGCATAGATTCGTTCGGCAAATTCTCCGGCTTCGGCGAGGGCGTGCACCACACGCTGTTCCAGGTCATATCCATCATAAGCACCACCTGCTATGTCTCGATAGACGCGGGCTTCTGGTCGCCGTTTGTCTGGGCGATGCTAACGGTGCTCATGATAACGGGACCCATGTCCGGCTCCACCGGCGGCGGCATGAAGCTCTCGCGAGTTATAATCCTTGCAAAGAGCACCTACCGCGCCATTGCGAAAACAGTAACGCCGAATTCTGTGCACCTTATCCATCTCGATGGCGAGATAGTCGAGGAGGAAACGGTGTCATTGGTCGGGAGCTTTGCCATTGCGTATTTCATGGCGGTCGTTTTAACGGGCGTTGTGCTGTCGATAAACGGGCTGAGCATTGGCGACGGTATGCTTGCCGCCATATCCGGCCTCGGAAATGTCGGCTACGGCATCGACTCGAACACCTTCACCATGGGCGTTTCAAACCTCAACATCCTCAGCAAGGCGGTGCTGTGCTTTGATATGTTCCTCGGCAGGCTCGAGGTGTTTCCAATGCTCATTCTCTTCGCGCCCGCGACATGGAAAAACTGATGTGACGGAAAGGAGCCGCAAATGCCCTACAAAGCAAAAAGCGAGCTGACGAAAGCCGCGATAAAAAAGAGCTTTCTTGAGCTTTTGAATGAAAAACCCATAAGCCAGATAAGCGTTCGGGATATTGCCGAGGGCTGCGGCTTTAACCGCAACACCATATACTACCACTACGACGATATACCCTGCCTTGTCGAAGACATCGTCATCGAGACCGCCGACCGCATCATAAGCGAGTACACCGATTTCAGCTCGCTCGGCGCGTGCCTTGAAGCGGCGGTGAAGTTTGCCCTCGAGCATAAGCGCGGGGTGCTTAATATCTATAACTCCTCAAACCGCAGCGTTTACGAGCTGTACCTTATGAAGGTGTGCGGAACGGTGGTTGAAAAGTATATCGAAACGGTGTTCGGCGATGTGAAAACCGACCCCGAGAGCCGCGAGATACTGGTGCGGTTTTATAAGTGCGAGTGCTTCGGACAGGTCATCGACTGGCTCAACTGTGCGATGAATTATAACATCTGCGAGCAGTTTTCAAAGCTCTGCAAGCTCAGAGAGGGCTTTGCCGAGATACTTGTCGAAAGATGCCGAGTAGAGTGAATAAAAAAGTCCCGACGGAGTCGGGACTTTTTCTATGTAATGTTGCCGCGCGGTGCGGAATTTGGTAAAATGAAAGCATTAGGACGGTGAAAAAATGCTGAGAATATTTTATGGTGCAGCCGGCACGGGAAAAAGTGCCGCTGCAATGAAGGAAATAGCCGGCGGAGCGGGCACCGGCGAGCGGTATATTCTGCTCGTTCCGGAGCAGTACAGCCATGAAGCCGAGCGCGAGCTGTGCGCATTCTGCGGCGATGCGGTGTCGCTTTACGCGGAGGTGCTGTCGTTTACTGCGCTCTCGCGCAGCCTTGCAGGCGAGCTCGGCGGCATGGCGGCAACGCATCTTGACAAGGGCGGCAGACTGCTGTGCATGGCGCTTGCAGCCGACGGGCTGTATTCGCGCCTGCGTGTCTACGGCGCTGCGCGTCACCGCGCGCAGATGCAGTCGATGCTGCTCGGCGCAGTGGATGAACTTAAAAGCGCCTGCGTGTCTCCCGAGCAGCTCATGCTTGCCTCCGAGGAATGCGGCGGCGCGCTGGGCGATAAGCTGCATGACCTCAGTCTCGTTTTGGAGGCGTATGACGCGGTGGTCGCAAACGGCAGGGCAGACCCCGCCGACCGGCTGACGGTGCTCGCGCAGCAGATCGAGCGCTCGTCGCTGTCGGAAAAAACGCACATCTTTGTCGATGGCTTCACCGATTTTACGGCGCAGGAGCGCAGAGTGCTCGAAGCGCTTATTCTTAAGGGTGTGCAGCTCACGGTGTGCCTCGGCTGCGATGAGCTCGACAACGGCAGCGAGGTGTTTGCCCTCAGCAGGCTCACCGCGCGCTCACTCATGCATTTTGCCCGCGAGCACGGCTGCGAGGTTAAAACGGTAAAGATAAGCGGCGAGGGGGCGAAAGCACCGGCGCTGCGGTTTTTCTCGGACGAAATGTTCAGCTACCGCGCTTCGCATTATGAAGAGCCCACGGACGCCGTGCGCGTTATTCAGGCGTGCAGCATGAACGAGGAGTGCGAGTGGGCGGCATCGCGCGCATTGCAGCTTATCCGCGAGACCGGCTGCCGCAGGCGTGATATAGCGATCGCCGTCAGTGGATTCGAGGATTACAGGCTGTGCCTTGAAGCAGCGTTCGCGCGCTACGGCGTGCCGCTTTACACGACGCGCAAGACCGATATGCTCTCAAAGCCTATACCCACGCTAATTGAGGCAGCGTATGAGATAACGCTCGGCGGCTGGGAGACCGAGGATGTGCTCGATTACATCCGCACCGGCTTTGCGGGGTTGAGCACGGAGGAGTGCGACGAGCTTGAAAACTATGTGTTCCTCTGGCAGATACACGGCAGCGCGTGGACGCGCCCCGAGCCGTGGAGCCTGCATCCGGACGGATTTAACGGCAAGTATGACGAGGCGAGCATCGCCCGTCTTGACAGGATAAACAGTCTGCGCAATGCGGTGGTACAGCCGCTCGAACGCTTTGCAAAGCATACCGCCGAGGCGGACACTGCGCTCGGTCAGGCGCAGGCGCTTACGCAGCTTTTCGATGAGCTGGAGCTTGCGCGTAAGCTCAGTGAGCGCGCGCAGGAGCTTCTCGACGGGGGCTATAGCGCAAAGGCGCAGGAGTATTCTCAGCTTTGGGATATAGTAGTTAACGCTCTTGAGCAGTGCGCGGCAATACTGGGCGACATGAGCGCCGACGCCGTGTTTTTCGGGCGGCTTTTCACAATGATGCTCTCGCGCTATGATATAGGAACGATACCGCCCTCGCTCGACTGCGTGACCGCCGGCGAGCTCGACAGGATGCGCCGCCGGAATATCCGGCACCTGCTCGTTCTCGGCGCTACCGACGAGCGCATACCCGGCGTTCAGCAGGACGCGGGCGTGTTCTCCGCCGACGAGCGCCGCAGGCTTCTTGAAATGGACATTGACCTCGGCGGCTCGAGTGAAAGCGAGCTGTGGCGCGCGTTCTCCGTTGTTTATAACTGCCTTACGCTGCCATCGGACAGCCTGAGCCTGAGCTACCCGATGCATGATGCATCGGGCGCCGCGCAGCGTCCGGCATTCGTCGTAAACCGTGCATCTGCTGTGTTTTCATTGCAGCCCGAGCAGGCTGACATGGACAGGCTGCGCACCGAGGCGATAAAGCCGGCGCTGCTTCTGGCGGCAAACTCGCTGCACGGCGGCGGGACATATGCCGCCTCTGCCGCGCAGTTTATCTCGTCCTATGCGCCCGAGCGCCTCAAGGTGCTGGAAAAGGCGGCGAATATGAGCCGCGGCAGTCTATCACGCAGCTCGGTGCGCGCGCTCTACGGCGATAAGCTGCGCCTTTCGGCATCGAGGATAGATAAGTTTGCCTCATGCCGGTTTGCGTATTTCATGCAGTATGCCCTGCGCGCAAAGCCCTATGCTCCGGCGCAGTTCACCGCACCTGAGATGGGCACCTTTATGCACACGATACTTGAAAAGGTCTCGCGCGAGGTGAGCTCCATGGGTGGGTATAAAAATGTTGACGATGAAACGCTCATTCGCTTGACCGATGGCTTCATAGCCGAATATATAAGAGTTAATCTCAACGATTTCAAGGAAAAATCAAAGCGCTTTGAGCACCTTTTCCGCCGCCTGCAAAGCAGCGTGCGCCAGGTAGTGCTCGACCTTGCCGGCGAGCTGCGCAGCAGCAGCTTCGAGCCGCTTTCGTTCGAGCTTGATTTCTCCTCGACTCCGGAGCTGCCGCCGGTGCGGCTCGGCAGCGGCGAGGACTCGCTCGAGCTCACTGGAGTTGCCGACCGCGTTGACGGCTGGCTGCACGACGGCAAGCTGTACCTGCGCATAGTCGATTACAAAACCGGACAAAAGCAGTTCCAGCTTTCCGATGTGCTGTACGGCATGAACCTGCAAATGCTGCTGTATCTGTTCTCGCTCGGCGAAAACGGCAGCGCGCTCTACGGCAGGGAGATAGTGCCGGCGGGAGTTTTATATGTTCCGGCGCGGTCGCCGAGCATACCGAGCGACACGGACATGGACGATGAAGCGCTTCAGAAGGAAAAAGCCGAGAAGCTTCGCCGCAGCGGACTCATCCTCGATGATCCGGCGGTGATAGCGGCGATGGAAAACTCCGATATGCCGAAGTACCTGCCGGTTAGGGTGAAAAGGGGCGCAGATACGGGTTCGTTTGCGTCAGCCGAGCGCATGGGCGCTCTTGCCCGCCACATAGATGAGACTCTGTGCCGTATGGCATCGGAGCTGCGCGGCGGCAGTATAGCCGCAGACCCCTACTATGCCGGTCAGCAGAGCAGTGCCTGCACAAACTGCGATTATTTCGAGGCGTGCCATTTCATTGACGGCGAAAACGGCGAGAGTATGAGAATAATGCAAAAGCTTCCCGCAACAAAGGTGTGGAGCATTCTGGAAGGAGGCGAAGAGAATGGCTGATTTTGCCCCTACAAAGTCGCAGAGCGACGCTATAAACACTCACGGCAGAGCCGTTCTGGTCTCCGCCGCCGCCGGAAGTGGTAAAACGAGGGTTCTCACCGAGCGCCTGCTCGCGGCGATAGAAAACGGCGCGGATATAGACTCGTTTCTCATTATAACATTCACGAAAGCCGCGGCAGCCGAGCTGAGAAGCCGCATTCTTGACGAAATTTCAAAGCGTCTCGCAGCGGAGCCGGATAATAAGCGTCTGCGCCGGCAGAGCGCGCTGTGCGCAAAGGCGCAGATAGGTACGATAGACAGCTTTTGTCAGACATTCCTGCGCGAGAACTGCCATGCCGCGCAGCTTGCGCCGGAGTTCAAGGTCATTGAGGAGGACAGAGCCGAGGCGATAAAGGCGCGGTGCATAGAGCGCGTGCTCGATGAATGCTACGAATCCCCCGACGAGGACTTCTGCCTGCTTGCCGATACCATAGGCGCGGGAAGAGACGATTCCCGCCTTGCCACCGCGGTGCTGGATATTCACCGCAAGACCCAGAGCCACGCCCGACCGGACAAATGGCTGCGCGAGCAGCTTGACCTTGCCGAGCGCGAGTGGGACGATGCGGGAAAAACGCCGTGGGGCAAGGAGATACTCACCGGCGTGCGCCTTTCCGCCGAGTACTGGGCGGAAAGAATGGACGAGATGTGCCATAAAGCCGCCGAATACGAGATCATCGAGCAGAAATACGGGGAGTCGTTAGCCGAGACCGCGCTGAGCCTGCGGGACCTTGCCCGCGCCTGCGGCGAGGGCTGGGACAAAGCGCGCGAAATGCTGCCGGTCAGCTTCCCCAAATTCAAGATGCTTAAAAATTCGCCGAACGAGGAGCTGTCGGAGCATATAAGAGAGGTGCGCAAGCTGTGCAAAGCGAGTACGGATAAGTATCTGAAGATCCTTTCCGACAGCAGCGATAAGCTCCTTTCGGACATGAAAGCGTGCGCGCCCGCGCTCAGAGCGCTCATAGAGCTCACACTCAAGTTCGACAAGGCGTATTCCGATGCAAAGCGCCGCCGCGCCGAGGTCGATTTTGCCGATCTTGAACACCTCACCGCGCAGCTTCTGACGAATGAGGACGGTTCGCCCACGCCCCTTGCGCGCGAGACCGCGCAGCGCTACCGCGAGATCATGGTCGACGAGTATCAGGATGTAAACCGCGTGCAGGACGATATATTCACCGCCCTGTCCGATAACGGAAACAACCTCTTCATGGTCGGCGATGTAAAGCAGTCGATATACCGCTTCCGGCTTGCCGATCCCCTCATATTCACGGGAAAATACAATCGCTTTGCCGAGCTCGGCGAGGCGGAGGGAAACGAGCCGGTCAAGATAATGCTGCGGGAAAATTTCCGGTCACGCAGAGAGGTCATCGACGCGGTAAACTGCGTTTTTGACCTGTGCATGTCCGAGCGGCTCGGCGAGATAGCCTACGACGATAACGCGCGGCTCAAATGCGGCGCGCAGTACGACGGCAGCGTCGCCGTTCCGGAGCTCGTGCTCATAAATGTCAAGGGAAACGAGGACGATCTCCGCGACACAGCCGAAAAGGAGGCATCGGTCGTTGCCGACAGGATAGAAAAGCTGCTTGCCTCCGGCATGACGGTAGGCTCGCGCGAGCTGCGCTACGGCGATATTGCGATATTGATGCGCTCGGCAAACTCGGTGGGCGAGATATACCGGCGCGAGCTGCTCCTGCGCGGCATACCGGTCGCATCGGGGCAGAGCGGCAGCTTCTTTCAGGACAGCGAGGTGTCCGACCTCATGAGCCTGCTGGCGGTGATAGATAACCCGCACAAGGATGTGCCGCTCATAGCGGTGCTCCGGTCGCCCGCGTTCGGCTTCGATGCCGACGAGCTCACGGAGATCCGCCTTGCCGACAGGAAAAGCGATTTCTTCACCGCGCTTCAGAAGGCGGCGGAGAAAAACGAAAAGTGCGCCGGGTTTTTGAACACTCTCGCACGGCTGAGAGAGCTTGCGCCCGATACGGAGGTAAGCAGCCTGGTGCAGCGCATATACGATGAGCTGGACATTGAGGCGCTGTGCGCCGCAATGCAGGACCCACAGCGGAGGCTTACAAATCTGCAAACGCTCATAACGCTTGCAAAGCGGTTTGAGTCCGGCGGTATGCGCGGTCTGCACCGGTTCAACCGGTGGCTTGCCCGCCTTGCCGAGCGCGGCGGAGACATAGGCGCTCCCGCGGGCGGAGATGCGGTGCAGATAATGACGATACATAAGTCAAAGGGACTTGAGTTTCCCGTGGTTTCTCTGTGCGATACGAGCCGTAAGTTTAACAATAACGACCTTTCGCGGACCGTTCTGGTGCATCCGCGGCTCGGACTTGGCGCAAAGGTGTATGATGTTGGGCGCGGCATCGAATATCCCGGCTTGCAGCGCAACGCCATAAAGCAGGTGCTGCGGCGCGAGCAGCTGTCCGAGGAGATGCGTCTTCTGTATGTCGCGCTCACGCGCGCGCGGGAAAGGCTGATAATAACCGCCGCCGTAAAGGATCCGGAGGGTACGCTTAAAAAAATGATGCTCCGGTGCACAGTGCCGCCGTCACCGGAGGTGCTCCTGGCGTCGTTGTCCATGGCAGATTGGCTCATGTATGCGGAGCTGTGCGATGGAAATAACAGGCTGAAGCTTGGCGCCGTTGCTCCCTCGCAAGAGCCGGAGGAGCACATTGCCGCAGAGCCGGTGCTCCAAGGCGCAGACATGGAGATAGTCGAGCATATCGCAGCAAACGCGGCGTTCCGGTATCCGCATGAGGATGCGTCAAGGCTGCCGTCGAAGATAACGGCTACGGAGCTCAAACGCCTCGGCGAACCCGATCCGGAGGCACAGGAGCTTATCCCGCAGGTGCACTACAACTTCCGTCGTCCCGAGCTCGGCGCGGAGCAGAAGCTAAGCCCGACCCAGCGCGGCACGGCAACGCATATGCTTCTGCAATTCATGGATTATGCCCGCACGGGCTCCCCTGAGGAGATACGCCGCGAGCTTGAAAGGCTCACCGTCGCGGGCTTTCTCAGCCGCGTGCAAGCCGATGCCGTCGATGTCGATTGCGTGTACAGGCTCTTTTCATCGGAGCTCGGGAAGAGAATACTCGCAGCCGACAGCCTGCGCCGCGAGTTCAGGTTCTCGCTCCTGTGTCCGGCGGAGAAATTTTTCGGCGCAGGTGAGGGCGAGCAAGTGCTGCTCCAGGGCGTTATGGACTGCGTTATCGAGGAAAACGGCGAGCTTACGATAATTGATTACAAGACTGACCGTGTGCGTGCAGATGCGCTGCATGAGCGCGCGAATGGCTATGAAAAGCAGCTTGCAGCCTATGCCTATGCCGCGTATAGGATGACCGGCAAGCCCGTGCGCGAGTGCGTTCTGTATTTCCTGTATGCCGGTGAGACCGTAATACTGCGCAATAAGTAGTCGATGGCTCCCTTGCGTAAAGGCTTTTCAGAGGCGTTTGTCTGCACCTACGGATACGGCAATCTCTGGTGCCCCGACCGGTGGGTGCCGGTGGAACCGTGAAACCCTCGCGTAATACGAGTACGGTGCAATGGAGCAGCCGTAATTTGCCGCGCAAAAAATGCTTGCAAATGATGTGCCGGTGTGCTACAATTCTCTTTGCGTCTTGTAACCACGCTTGTGCGTGCTCAAGATAGCCTACGACGAGGAGAAATGAACAATGAAGGCAGGAATACATCCTAACTATCAGCCCACCGTTATAAAGTGCGCTTGCGGCGCGACCATCGAGACCGGTTCGACCCGCCCCGGCATCACCGTCGAGATCTGCTCGAAGTGCCATCCCTTCTACACCGGCAAGCAGAAGCTCGTTGACACCAGCGGCCGCGTTGATAAGTTCAACAAGAAGTACGGCATTAAGTAATTTTATATTGCAGTTTGAGACCGCATCTTTGGATGCGGTCTTTTCCTATGCCGGATAGGGTCGATTTTTGTGCAAATTTTGAATGCCTGTCCGTTAACGCTCCCGAGTTTGGTATAATATGCCCGAATTTTGTCGCTTTAAGGAGAAACAGATGATGGCAAAGAGAATATGAGCAATAGTTCTTGCGCTTGCCGTTATGCTCACAACGCTTGCGGGCTGCGGTGATGACATCAAGGATGAGGCAAACGGCAGCATCACTCAGATAAAGGATGAATCGGGGACTTATCTCGGCGTTATCGGCAATGCGTCCGCGGCGGACGGGTTCTCGATACTCGTTACGAAGTGCACCTATTCCGGCGCGGACAGAGGTCTGGGCAACACGGATCTCCCCGATGTCGGAACAAAGAAGTAAAAGAAAGGAGATAAAACGAAATGTGGATGCTAACATGGAAAAAATACGGCACCTCAAAGTCGGCAACGGCTCTCAGCGTTTTCGGTGCTTTCGTGAGATACGGCGGCGTTCTATGCCTGTTTAACGGTGTCATACCGACGGGTATAGTTATTATCCTTATCGGTATCGGTATTCATTATGCTGCCGAGTCGATGGCGCACAGCGACTGGGTAAAGTATGTGCAGACAAGCGGTCTTGCTCAGCGGATACAGGGCGGCGATCTTCAGCTCGCGGCGCAGCTGTATACCAAGATCGAGGATGATAAGAAGCGTCAGTACCTACTCTCGCTCAATCCGCAGATACCCTCATACATAGCTTATTTGAAGCAGACAGGGCAGCCTGTCGGCTGACCGGAAGGGATGCAAATGTCTATCCCCCGCAGCATTGCCTGCGGGGGATGATCTATCTTTGCCATTTTCTGTATTCTCGTGACAATCGGCGCGGGATTTGGTATACTATATACTATAAAATACACAAATCCAAGGTAATAAGGACTGATAACAATAGAAGCAAACGAGGTAAAAATCGAACGCGCGGTGCTCGCGGGACTTTCGGCGGCATCCATGGAGCCGAAGGAGCGCTCGACCGATATATCCATGCAGGAGCTTGCCGCGCTCGTGGAAACCGCCGGCGGCGAGCCGGTCGGAATGCTTATACAGAACCGCCCCACTCCCGATCCGCACAGTTTTATCGGCGACGGTAAGGTTGCCGAGCTCAAGGAGTTTATCGAAATGAACGACTGCGACCTTGCGGTGTTCGATAACGAGCTCTCGCCCTCTCAGATGCGGGTGCTGTCCGAGGAGCTGGGCGTAAAGACTCTCGACCGCTCGGGGCTCATACTCGATATATTCGCCCAGCGCGCACAGACTCGCGAGGGTCAGCTTCAGGTGGAGCTTGCGCAGTACAAGTACCTGCTGCCGCGCCTGACCGGTATGTGGACCCACCTTGTGCGCCAGACGGCAGCCGGCGGCTCGTCGCCCATCGGCACGCGCGGTCCCGGTGAAACTCAGCTCGAGACCGACCGCCGCCACATCCGCAGAAAGATACAGAAGCTCGAGGAGGAGCTTGCCTCCGTGCGCAAGATCCGCTCCACTCAGCGCCGCAAGCGCGAGAAAAACTCGGTGCCCATCGTCGCACTCGTGGGATACACGAACGCGGGAAAATCAACGCTTTTGAACTGCCTGACCGACGCCGGAATACCGGCAAACGACCGCCTTTTCGACACTCTTGATACGACGACCCGCAAGCTTCGCATAGACGAGCTCACGGAGGTGCTCGTGTCGGACACGGTCGGCTTTATCCGCAAGCTGCCGCACCACCTTGTCGAAGCGTTCAAGGCGACATTGGAGGAGCTGAGCTACGCCGATGTGCTGCTGCATGTAATAGACATTTCAAACCCCGACTGGGAGGAGCAGGCGCGTGTTGTGGATGAGCTCATCGAAAAGCTCGGCGCTCAGCAGACGCCGTGCATCCGCGTTTTCAACAAGTGCGATGCCTATGCAGGCATACTGCCGCACGGCGAGGATATCGTGTGCCTGTCGGCACGGACCGGCGAGGGCGTTCAGGAGCTTGTGGAAAAGCTCTCGGCGATACTCGACAGGGGCAGCAGGCGGGTCTCGGTGCGCATTCCGTATTCCGATGCGGGCATAGTCGATCTTTTAAACCGCGAGGCTGCCGTTGAGAGCATTGAATACACCGACAACGGCATAGAAGCCGTTGCGACCGTGCCGCCGGAGGTGTTCGGCAGGATAAAGCGCTTTATCCCCGATTACAAGGAGTCCAAGGAGGACTGGGAGGACTGATAATGAGCGAGTATTTCATTCCTGCCGGAAGCGGCGAGACCGAATTTGTCGAAAAGCGATCGAGCTTTCTCGGCCATGTGAGATTTGTCGAGACCGAGGATGCCGCGCGCGAGTTTATAAACGAGATAAAGAAAAAGCACTATGATGCCCGCCACAACTGCTGGTGCTACATCGTCCGCGGCGGCGCGGTGCGGTACTCCGACGACGGCGAGCCGCAGGGCACCGCCGGACTTCCGATGCTCGAGGTGTTCAAGCGCGAGGGCGTTGAGAATGTCGTGTGCGTTGTAACGCGGTATTTCGGCGGCGTGTTGCTCGGGACGGGCGGACTGCTGCGCGCGTATACAAAAAGCGCAAAGGACGCGCTCAATGCCGCCGGTATCGCCGTTGTAAGACGCTGGGTGCGGGTGAGTGTCGAGTGCCCATATTCGCTGCTCGAGCGCATTAAGCTCGAGTGCACGGCTCTTGACGGCACGGTGCGCGATACGCAATACGGCGCGCAGGTCGCGCTGGAGCTGCTCCTGCCGGAGAAAAGCGCCGAGACCTTTGCAGCGAGGGTCACGGAGATAAGTGCCGGTGCCTGCACAGCCGAGCTCACGGGCGAGGAGCTCATGCCGGTAAAGCTGCGCTAAACTGCAATAAACTGTAACAAACTACTGCACCTTATATGGTGCGGTTTTTGTTTATTAGAAATAAAATTGAAAAATTTTTTAAAAAAATAGAGGGAAATGCGAATGCGCGTCGTATAAGGGTATAGAGAGAAAATTACGATTGCCTGAAAGGAAGGGTAATATGGCGTGTCCGAGAGAAAGACGCGAGATAGCCGAGCGCACGCTCGTCGGTCAGTACGGTGTCAGAGCAGAAAACTCCATAGGCAGAGCCGTGAAGGAGCCCGAGTGCGAGATACGCACCTGCTTCCAGCGCGATGTGGACAGGATAACCCATTCAAAATCGTTCCGCCGCTTAAAGCATAAAACGCAGGTGTATCTGCTGCCCGAGGGCGATCACTACCGCACCCGCCTTACGCACACTCTGGAGGTGTCGCGCCTTGCGCGCACGGTGGCGAGGGCGCTGGACATGAATGAGGATCTCACCGAGGCAATGGCGCTCGGTCACGATCTGGGGCACACGCCGTTCGGTCATGCCGGAGAGCGTGCGCTTGCAAAGATATATGCGCCGGGCTTTAAGCACTATGAGCAGTCGCTGAGAGTTGTGGACATACTCGAGCGCGACGGCAGGGGACTGAACCTCTGCTACGAAACGCGCATGGGCATACTGCATCACACCCACGGTGCGCCCGACGATACGCGCGAGGCGACCATCGTCAGGCTGTCCGACCGCATCGCCTACATAAACCACGATCTTGACGACACCATCCGCGCCGGCATACTCCGCAGCGAGGATGTGCCCGAAATGATCCGCACCCGCTGCGGCGAGCGCAACAGCGAAAGGATAAACTCCATCGTTCTCGACCTCATCGAAAACAGCCGCGACGGTGTGATAAAAATGAGCGATTATATGCAGGAGGCGGTGGACTTTTTCCATGCTTTCATGTATTCGGATGTGTACACGAACCCCATCGCAAAGGGCGAGGAGAGCAAGGTCGATGGTATAATTTCCGGACTTTTCGACCATTATACCGCGCATCCCGAGGAAATGCCGGAGGAGATGCAGGTGATCGCCGACAACGAGGGCGTTGAGCGCGCGGTGTGCGACTACATATCCGGCATGACCGACGGTTACGCCATGGAGAAGTTCAGCGAGATATTCATCCCCATGTCGTGGACCGTGAAATAGATCTGCGTGTTTGCACCTGCGCCTTACTTGTGTAATGGGTAGGTGATAAAAAACGCCATCGGAAAGGAGATGTATTTATGGCTATACCGGAGAGCTTTTTGCAGGAGCTCGTTGAGAGAAACGACATAGTTGATGTAGTCAGCGAGTATGTCTCCCTGACAAAGCGCTCGGGCTCTAACAGATTTGGCCTGTGTCCGTTCCACAGCGAAAAGACCCCGTCGTTTTCCGTGTCGCCCGACCGTCAGATATACCACTGCTTCGGCTGCGGCAAGGGCGGAGGCGTTATAAATTTCATAATGGAGATAGAAAACCTCAGCTTTCCCGAGGCAGTGGCATTTCTCGCAAAACGCGTGGGTATGCAGATGCCCGAGGAAGCCGACGACCGCGATGCAAAGCGCCGCAGACGGCTGCTCGACTTGAACCGCGATGCGGCAAGGTTCTTCTACTCATGCCTGTCTAAGCCTGAGGGCAAGCCCGCGCTCGACTACATGGCAAAGCGGCAGATACTCCCCACAACGGCGAAGCGCTTCGGACTCGGCTATGCGCCCGATACATGGGACAGTCTTATAAAAGCCATGAGCGCGCTCGGGTATTCCGAATATGAAATGTTCGATGCCGGTCTTGTGCGCAAGGGTAAAAACGGCGGACATTACGACACATTCCGCAACCGGCTGATGTTTCCGGTCATAGATGTGCGCGGCGATTTTATCGGTTTTTCCGGCAGAATACTCGGCGATGGCGAACCGAAATACATGAACACCCCCGAAACGCCGGTGTTCAGCAAAAGCCGCAATTTGTTTGCGCTTAATTTGGCTAAAAAGTCGAAGAGCGGACATATAATACTTGCTGAGGGCAATGTCGATGTCGTGATGATGCATCAGGCGGGGTTCGACGGCGCGGTCGCGTCGCTGGGCACCTCGCTCACCTCGGAGCAGGCGCGGCTAATATCGCACTATGTAAACGAGGTCATAATCGCCTACGACAACGACGGCGCGGGCAGGAAAGCGGCTCAGCGTGCGATAGGACTGCTGGAAAAACTCGACCTCAGGGTGAAGGTGCTCTCCATGTCGGGAGCAAAGGATCCGGACGAGTATATAAAGACCAAGGGCGCCGACGCGTTCCGAAACTTGCTGGAGAAGTCGGAGAACCACATAGACTACCGCCTTCAAACGGTGACGGATAAATACGATCTTAGCGTGGACGAGCAGAAGGTGGAGTTTCTGAAGGAAGCGTCGGATATGGTCGCGCATCTGCCGGGCGCGGTGGAGCGGCAGGTTTATTCGATGCGCGTTGCCGGCATGGCGGGCGTGTCCGCCGAGGTGGTGGCGCAGGAGGTCGAGCGGCGCAGAAAGCGGCTCGTGCGCTCGGCGCAGCGCACCGACGCAAAGTCGGCAGCCCATCCCGAGCGGCAATTCCAGCCGAGGGACAAGGAACTGAGATACGACGATCCGGAGTCCGCAGCAGCCGAGGAGGGCATCATAAGGATACTCTATCTCGATCAGGGACTGTGCCGCGGCAAGAAGCTTCCCGAGCCGGAGGAGTTCTCGTCGCCGGCGCTGGCACGGATATACTCTGTGCTCAAGACAAAGTACGAAAACGGTGAAGTCATCAGCATGGCGTCGATGAGCGCGGTGCTGCTCCCGCAGGAGGCGGCGCTTCTGGCGTCGGTGCTGCAAAAGCCCGAGGCTCTGCGAAACGGCGATATGGCGTTGCATGATTACATAGAAAAAATAAAGCACCGCTCCGAGCTGGCGGATACCGGCGAGGACCTGCGTGCTCTTGCAAACAAATATAAAGAAACTAAAGGATATGAGGGGTAACAGCCATGGACGAGAAGAACGAAGTAATGACCGAGCAGGATCTTGAAAAAGCAGCCGACGCACTGCTCGCGGAGGATGCGCTCAAGACCGAGCCCAAAAAGAAAGCGTCAAAGCGCAAGCCCAAGGAAGAACCCAAGGAAGAACCCAAGGAGGAGACTCCCGCCGAGGCAAAAACTCCGGAGGACATCCTCAACGAACTGCTTGAAAAGGCGAAGAAAAACGGCAAGATAAGCACAAAGGAGATAGCAACGCTCGAGGAAAAGGGCATTGACGCCGAGGCGATAACGAAGTTTTACGACACCCTCGAGGCAAATAACATAGACATCGACATAAGCGGCGACGATGCCGTTGCTATCCTTGACGATATAGACATGCCCGAGATCGAGGAGCTCAACGAGATCGAGGAGGTCGCCGAGGAGGAGATAGCCGAGGTCAAGGTCGACGACAACTACAGCACCGATGATCCGGTGCGTATGTTCCTCAAGGAGATAGGCAAGGTGCCGCTGCTGACCGCCGAGGAGGAGGTCGAGCTCGCAATAAAAATGAGTCAGGGCGACGAGGAAGCCAAGCGCCGCATGACCGAGGCAAATCTCAGGCTCGTCGTTTCGATAGCAAAGCGCTATGTCGGCCGCGGAATGCTGTTTCTCGACCTCATTCAGGAGGGCAACCTCGGACTTATAAAGGCTGTCGAGAAATTTGACTACACTAAGGGGTACAAGTTCTCGACCTACGCCACATGGTGGATCCGTCAGGCGATAACCCGCGCAATAGCCGACCAGGCGCGCACCATCCGCATACCGGTGCACATGGTGGAGACCATAAACAAGGTCATCCGCGTATCGCGCCAGCTCCTTCAGGAGCTCGGTCACGATCCCAGCGCCGAGGAGATAGCCGCCGAAATGGGTATGCCGGTGGACAAGGTGCGCGAGATACTCAAGATAGCGCAGGAGCCGGTGTCGCTCGAAACGCCTATCGGCGAGGAGGAGGACAGTCATCTGGGCGACTTCATCCCCGATGAGGATGCGTCCGAGCCGAGCGAGGCTGCCAGCTTCTCGCTTCTCAAGGAGCAGCTCATGGAGGTGCTTGACACGCTTACCCCGCGCGAGAAGAAAGTGCTCGAGCTCCGCTTCGGCATCGTCGACGGCCGCACCCGTACGCTTGAGGAGGTCGGCAAGGAGTTCAATGTAACCCGTGAGCGCATCCGCCAGATCGAGGCAAAGGCTCTGCGCAAGCTCCGCCACCCCAGCCGCAGCAAAAAGCTCAGAGACTTTTTGAACTGAAAAAAGAAACAACAGCCCTGCGGTGTAATACCCGCAGGGCTGTTTTCATCATTTTTCACCGGCTTCGATAAAGATGTTTTCTGCTTCAAGCAGCGCATCGCTGAGAATTTTAACGGCTTCATCCGCTGCAGGGATGTTCGACAGTTTGGTGATGGCATCATCGGCTGCCGAGCACATTATGAAATACATCTTTTTATAATTGACCATAATTTCACCACCTCACAGACAAAAATATCATAAATTTACCGGCAAAGTCAACCCGTATTCGGGTAATTCGACAAATATTCACTGCTATCCTTTATGCAACCCACAAACGGGTAATATGAAAAGAGGGTACAGCAGTGGACTATTCGGATATTTATGTGAGGCGTATACGCAGTTTGTGCGCGAAGAGGGGAATAGCAATAAATAAGCTTGCTACAATGAGCGGGGTCAAGCAGTCGACGCTTGACAACATCGTTCGAGGGCTTACCAAGAATCCTCGCGTCGCTACTCTGCATAAGGTCGCCATAGCCTTTAACATGACGCTTGCAGAATTTCTCGATTTTGATGAACTTAATTTGTATTCCTTTGACGATGTTCAAGGGGATGGAGACAGGTGAAATTCCGCACCCATTGGCTCCCTTGCGTAAATGGAGCAGTCACCGGAGGTGACTGAGGGATCGTTGGCCGCCCCTTGAGGGGAAGGCTTTTTTGAGGTTACTACAACATCCTCAAAACTTGCAAAGAAATATATATAAATATTTGTGCGAATTTTTTAAGAAAAGCCTTGACAAGATGCTGAAAGGGTGCTATATTAGCACTCGAAGGGTTAGAGTGCCAGCAAATGAAGAGGTTGAGTGCTAAATGAGTATAAGCGAAAGAAAAAAGAAAATACTCGGCGCACTTGTCGAAGAATATATCAGAACAGCCGAACCGGTTGGCAGTAAGGTGATAGCCCGTATCGCCGATCTCGGGTGCAGTCCCGCTACGATACGCAACGAGCTTGCCGAGCTCACCGGCATGGGTTATCTTGAACAGCCGCACACCTCGGCAGGACGCATACCGACTCCGGCGGGCTACAGGATGTATGTAAACGAGCTGATGCAGAAGCAAAAGCTTTCGCTCGAGGAGACGGAGGAGATAAACCGCCGCTTAAACGACAGGCTCAGCCAGCTCGACGATCAGCTCCGCGATGTCGGAAAGCTCGCATCACAGCTCACCGATTACCCCGCACTTGCGCTCACGGCGTATGCGCCGGCGACGATAAAGCGCTTTGACCTTATTTATATTGATGCAAACACCTTCATAATCGTTGTTATGCTCAGCAATAACACGGTTAAAAATAAGCTCGTTCATCTGCCTGTGTCGGTCGATCAGCCGATGATACAAAAGCTTGCTACATTGTTTAACGCAAACTTCACCGGCATTTCAGGAGACAAGGTAACGCCGGTGCTCATAAGCTCGACAGAGCGCGCCTCGGGCGACACGATGGGGCTTACGGCCGTCATTGCGTCGTTTGTCATCGAAACGCTCGAAAGTCAGCAGGGCGTTGAGGCGTTTATCACCGGCGAGAATAGGCTCCTGAGCCAGCCGGAGTTCAGAGACCCCGACAAGGCGCACCGGCTTATGAATTACCTCTCCGACGGCGGTCATGTGATAGCCGATGCCGACAGCGGCCTGTTTGATACAAGCTCCGAGGTCCGCGTGCTGATAGGACCCGAAAATGTCGCGGAGGAGCTCAAGGATTCAAGCGTTGTTATAGCAAGCTATGACATGGGCGATAATACAAAGGGACTCATAGGAGTCGTAGGACCCACGAGAATGGATTATTCCACGGTAGCCGCAAAGCTCAGCTTTCTGGCGGCGGGTCTTTCAAGGCGGCTCGGCGGCGGTGAAGCGCCCCCGTCGGGTATGCACAATAAGTTGATAATAAAGGGAGATGACATAATAGATGAGCAGTAAGAAAGAAAAAGCCGAGAAGCAGGAAGAGATAAAGGCTGAGGTTCAGGAAGAAACTCCGGAAACTGCCGCCGAACAGCCCGAGCCCGAACACAAGGACGAGGCTAAGAAGGAGAAGAAGCAGAAGAAGGAGTCCAAGAGAGAAGCCGAGCTCAAGGAAACTGCCGAAAAGCTCATTCAGGCTGAGAAGGATAAGTACCTGCGGCTCTGCGCGGAGTACGATAACTTCCGCAAGCGCAGTCAGAAGGAACGCGACACGCTGTATGCCGATATAAAGGCGGACACGCTGATAAAGTTCCTGCCGATATACGACAATCTCGAACGCGCGCTTGCCACTCCCACCGAGGACGAGGCTTACCGCCGCGGCGTTGAAATGATAATGACTCAGTTCTGTACCACGATGGATAAGCTCGGCATAACCGAGATAGATGCTCTCGGACAGAAATTTGATCCGAATATGCATAACGCAGTCATGCACATTCAGGACGACGCCTACGGCGAGAACGAAGTCGTCGAGGTGTTCCAAAAGGGCTTCAAGCTCAATGACAAGGTGATCCGTTTTGCTATGGTAAAAGTAGCGAACTGATTATATATTTTAAGTTTTGTATATTATTGATTTTCAAATAGGAGGAACAGATCATGGGAAAGATTATAGGTATTGACCTCGGTACTACTAATAGCTGTGTTGCCGTTATGGAAGGCGGCGAGGCTGCCGTTATCGCAAACGCAGAGGGTGCTCGCACCACTCCGTCGGTAGTTGCATTCGCAAAGACCGGTGAGAGAATGGTCGGTCAGGTCGCAAAGCGTCAGGCTATCACCAACCCCGACCGCACCATCTCCTCGATAAAGCGCGAGATGGGCACGGCTCACAGAGTTACAATTGACGATAAATCTTACACTCCGCAGGAGATTTCTGCAATGATCCTTCAGAAGCTGAAGGCAGACGCAGAGAGCTACCTCGGTCAGACCGTTACGGAAGCGGTCATCACCGTTCCCGCATACTTCACCGACGCTCAGCGTCAGGCAACCAAGGACGCAGGCCGCATCGCAGGGCTTGATGTAAAGCGTATCATCAACGAGCCTACCGCCGCTGCTCTGGCATACGGTCTGGATAAGGAAAGCGATCAGAAGATCATGGTCTACGACCTCGGCGGCGGCACCTTCGATGTCTCCGTTCTCGAGATCGGCGACGGTGTTATCGAGGTTCTCGCAACCGCCGGCAACAACCGCCTGGGCGGCGACGACTTCGACGCATGCATCACCAAGTACCTCGTTGAGGAATTCAAGAAGGCAGAGGGCATCGACCTGTCCGGCGATAAGGTCGCAATGCAGCGTCTGCGCGAGGCTGCCGAGAAAGCCAAGATCGAGCTGTCCGGCGTTACCACCTCGAACATCAACCTGCCTTATATCACTGCCGATGCGACCGGCCCCAAGCACCTTGATGTCACCCTCACCCGCGCAAAGTTCAATGAGTTGACTCATCATCTCGTTGAGAAGACCATGGGCCCCGTAAAGCAGGCGCTTTCCGACTCCGGTCTGTCCGCATCCGACATTTCCAAGGTCCTGATGGTCGGCGGCTCGAGCCGTATCCCCGCTGTTCAGGAGATGGTAAAGCAGCTTACCGGTAAGGAAGGCTTCAAGGGCATCAACCCCGATGAATGCGTTGCTATCGGCGCTGCAATCCAGGGCGGCGTCCTCGCAGGCGATGTAAAGGGCGTTCTGCTTCTGGATGTTGCTCCTCTGTCTCTGGGCATCGAGACCCTCGGCGGCGTATGCACCCGCCTTATCGAGCGCAACACCACCATCCCGACCAAGAAGAGCCAGGTGTTCTCCACCGCTGCGGATAACCAGACCGCAGTTGAGATAAATGTCCTTCAGGGCGAGCGCGAAATGGCTCAGTACAACAAGAGCCTCGGCCGCTTCAGCCTCGACGGTATCGCACCGGCACGCCGTGGCGTTCCTCAGATCGAGGTCACCTTCGACATCGACGCAAACGGTATCGTAAATGTATCCGCAAAGGATCTCGGCACCGGCAAGGAGCAGCACATCACCATCACCTCCTCGACCAATATGTCCAAGGAGGACATCGACAAGGCTGTCAAGGAAGCCGAGATGTTCGCAGCTGAGGACGCAAAGCGCAAGGAAGAGGTTGATGTCCGCAATCAGGGCGATCAGATCGTTTACCAGACCGAAAAGACCCTCGAGGAGTTGGGCGACAAGGCTCCCGCAGAGGTAAAGAGCGAGATCGAAGCAAAGCTTCAGGCGCTCAAGACCGCTCTTACCGGCACCGACACCGAGGCTATCAAGAATGCGACCAAGGAGCTGACCGATGTGTTCGGCAAGCTCTATGAGGCGGCTCAGGCAGCTCAGGGTGCACAGGGCTTCGACCCCAATCAGCAGGCAACCGGCGGCGCTGACAACGGCGGTCAGGATTTCTACGATGCCGACTACACCGTTGTCGATGACGACGACAAGAAGTAATTCCAAAAGTGCTTATCTTATGGGCGCACATCAGGTGCGCCCATATTTGAGCGTATAAATGAGGTGGCTTTATGGCAGAAAAAAGAGATTATTACGAGGTGCTCGGCGTATCCAAGGACGCGACCGAGGATCAGCTTAAAAAAGCATACAGAAAGCTTGCCAAAGAAAATCACCCCGATCTTCACCCCGGCGATAAGGAATGTGAAGCCCGATTCAAGGAGATAAACGAGGCATACGAGGTTCTTTCCGATGCCGATAAGCGCGCGAAATACGACCGTTTCGGTCATGCCGCATTCGACCCCAGTCAGGGCTTTGGCGGCGGTCAGGGCTTTAGCGGCTTCGGAGATTTCGGCGGTTTCGGTGACTTCGGCGGCTTCGGCGACCTGTTCGGCGAGATGTTCGGCTTCGGCGGAGGTGGCAGCAGAAACTCCAATGCCGCGCGCAAGGGCGATAACCTGAGCGCAACTGTCAACATCAAGTTTGAAGAGGCTGCGTTCGGCGTTAAGAAAGATGTTTTCGTCGCCCGCGTCGAGCAGTGCCCCGACTGTAAGGGCACCGGCTGCGCCGAGGGTACGACCGCCGAGGTCTGCCCCGACTGTAAGGGTACCGGTCAGGTGAAAACCACACAGCGCACGCCGTTCGGCATGATGCAGCAGAACACCCGCTGCAATAAGTGCAAGGGGCGCGGCAAGATAATCCATACACCGTGCGGCACCTGCCGAGGCGTCGGCAGCATCCGCCGCCAGCACAAGGTCAGCATCAGCATCCCCGCCGGTATCGACGACGGTCAGACAATCTCCCTGCGCGGTCAGGGCAATGCGGGCGTAAACGGAGGTCCCGCGGGCGATCTGCGGGTAACGGTGCTCGTTCAGCCTCACGCGCGGTTCGAGCGCGACGGCGCGTCGGTGCTGCTGAATCAGGAGATCTCTTTTGCGGCAGCGGCACTCGGCTCCGAGATCGAGGTCCCCACGCTTGACGGCAAGGTAAAGCTCAACATACCCGAGGGAACCCAGACCGGAACGGTGTTCCGTCTTAAGGGTAAGGGCATCCCGTTCCTGCGCTCCGGCGGCAGGGGCGACCAGTTCGTCACCGTAAAGGTCGCAGTACCGAAGAACCTTAACGCCGCTCAGAAGGAGGCTCTGCGCGCGTATGCGTCCAGCCTGGGCGAAACGATAGAGCCGAAAAACGGTATATTCAACAAGCGCAAGAAATAATGTGCTTCTCAGACCCGACGGGCAGATCCCCCGTCGGGTTTTCAATTTTGTACGACGAAAAATTGACAAAGTGGGGAAAATATATTAAAATTGAACAAATCGAGTGACGAAAGGGGAGGGCGTTGTGCTTCAGGATAATTTCTTGGAAGTTTACGATAAGTTCAAGCTCGAGTTTTTTAGGAGAATATTTGAGCTCGTGCGCGAGCGCGAGGGCTCGCTGTCGGCGATGGAGGCGTTCTCAATAGAGATAATCCACGCGCTGGGTGAACCGACCATCGGGCGTTTTGCGGAGTTTCTCAATATTTCGCAGTCGAATGCGACATACAAGGTCAACAGCCTCATCAAAAAGGGCTACCTGAAAAAGCAGAATTCCGACACCGACCGCAGAGAGTATCACCTCGTTCTGTCGGAAAAGTATTATAACTACACTGATATAATGCGCAGCTATGTAAAAACCGTGCTCGGCAGGATAGAAGACAGCTTCACCCCCGAGGAGGTCGGGCTGTTTTCAGATATGCTCAAGCGCATATCCGCCGAAATGATGCCCGAAGCCGAAAATTTTGAATAAAAGCCTATAGATGAGCGTCGTGAAAACCGCGACGCTCAAATTTTTTTTGCAAAAACTACTGAATATAATACAGTAGTGAAGGGGCTATACAGAAAGGAGCCACTTACGCCGCGAGGCGCCTGTTTTTTGCTGCAACGATTGACATTGCAGATGCATTGTGATAAGATACTGCATGATAGGTAACACGCGTTACCTGAACTGAGATATATTTTGCGGCAAGGGAGGTGCGCTTATGCCGCCGGAGATACAGTTTTCGGCCGAAAGAATAGTAGACGCAGCGATAGAGATAACCCGCGAGGAGGGCATCGCCGCTGTAACGGCAAGGGCGATAGCGCACAGGCTCGGCTGCTCGGTAAAGCCGGTGTTCACGGCGTTCGGCAGCATGGACGATGTCGCCCGCGCGACTGCCGACCGCGCAAAGAGCATTTTCACGGACTTCATGCAGGAGCCGTATGAAAAGCTCTCGTTCATGCGCATCGGACTTCGATGGATTGATTTTGCCTGCTGCGAGCCGAACCTTTACAGGCTGCTGTTCATGCCGTCGGGCGGAGATGCCAAAACGCTTACTCCGCTGAATGTTTTCGCAAACTTCTCCGATCTCACGGAAAAGGTCGTGCCCATAATAAGGCGGGAGTTTGACCTCACGCAGGAGCAGTCGTATAGATTGTATAACCAAATGATCATCCACGCGCACGGTATGGCGTGCATCCTTGCCGTCGGTCAGGCGGAGTTTACCGAGCGCAGCATAAGAGAGATATTCTCCGAGACGGTAGAAAGTCTCGTGGAGCATTATAAAAACAGGAGGAACCAAGAGTGAAATATGTTTTTATTGCCCTTTTTGCGGCGGCGAGCATAGCTCACCTTTATTTCAGCTGGAAGGACGATAAGCGCGGCAGAGCCTGCACAAAGCCGTTTCTGCTCATATTTCTCGCGCTTTTCTATGTGTTTTCGGTCGATGAGGTGTCGCTGCTGCTTCTTTTCGCACTGCTGACGAGCTGGCTTGGCGATGTGCTGCTCATACCAAAGGGGCACAAGTGGTTTTCGGCGGGAGGCGTGAGCTTCGGGATAAGCCATCTGCTGTTCATCGCGGTGTATGCCCAGCGCATAAGCTATGAAAGTGTGCCGTGGCTGCCGGTGATAATCCTTGCCGTCGTATATTGCCTCATAGCGGCTAAGATCATCTCTATGGTATGGAAAACAACGCCAAAGCTCATGCGCGGCGTGATGTATGTGTATCTTCTGGCAAACAGCGCGATGAATGTGTTTGCCCTCATGCAGCTTCTCACCACCGGCGCTGTGGGCGCGGTGATCGCCTACATCGGCGCCGTGCTGTTCTTCGTTTCCGATTGCAGCCTGTTTCTCGTGCGCTATTACAAGGAAAAGCAGATCGTTTACAGAAACCATTTCACCGTTATGCTCACCTACATAGCGGGCGAGCTGCTCATAACCTTGGGTATTATAATGCTTAGTGTTTAAAGGAGATGTGCGGGATGAAAAATGTGTTTATTATTAACCCCAAGGCCGGAGAGGCTGACAACGAAGCAAAAATAAGAGACGCCGCAAAGAACATCGCGGAGTGCGAGTTCTATGTGACCAAGGCAGTGGGCGACGCAACGCAGTTTGTGCGCTCGTGGTGCGATGAGCATCCGGAGGAGCAGGTGCGGTTTATCGCCTGCGGAGGCGACGGCACGATAAACGAGGTGTTCAACGGCGCAGTCGGCAGACAGGGCGTGAGCGTGAGCTGCTATCCCTGCGGCAGCGGCAACGATTTCGTCAAGGCATTCGGCGGAGCCGAGCGCTTTTCCGACATTGAAAAGCTCACAAGCGCGCCCACGCGCAAGCTCGACCTTCTGAAGGTCGGCGACCGCTACAGCAACAATGTCGTAAACTTCGGCTTTGACACCACCGTTGCGATAACGATAAACAAGGAGCGCGACAAGACCGGTCACGGCGGCAAAAACGCCTACACCAAGGGCGTTGTAACAGCGCTGATAAAGAGCATGAAAAGTGCCTGCACCGTCATTGCCGACGGCGAGGTGCTCAATCCCGACGGTACCCTGCTGCTGTGCACGCTTGCAAACGGACAGTTCGTCGGCGGCTCGTTTAAGTGTGCGCCGCGCTCGAAAAGCGACGACGGGCTCATTGATGTGTGCATCATAAAGCCCATATCCCGCCTGCGCTTTGTCAAGGTGCTCACGCCGTATACAAACGGTGAGCATCTCGACGATGAGAGCATGAAGGATATAGTCACCTACCGTCAGGCGAAAAAGATAGAGGTCAAAGCAGGTGAGGGCTTTGCATTCTCGCTCGACGGCGAGATAATCTACTCCGACCATTTCACGGTCGAGATAGCGCCGGCAGCGCTCGATTTCGCAGTGCCGGAGGAGTAAATATAAATTTGAGCAGCCGGAGCCCCTCGGGGCTCCGGTTGTGCATTACGGTAAGCATTTCTGTTGACAATATCATACACATGGTATAAAATATAGTTGTTAATTCGATAACGAAGGTAAAAACAAAAAAGGAAGTGATTTGCACATGAAGCTTACACCCGAACAGCAGGCAATGCTAAACGGTGAAAAGGGGGAGACAATGGCAAAGGTCGTCAAGACCCTTGTTATGTATGGCGACACATTCGGCGCGGAACGCATGGTGCCGATAAGCTCGAAATACGGTCACACCGTTATCAGTTTTGGCCTGAAGGTAATGAAGCCCGTGTATGATCTGTATCAGGAGATCATCGACGCGGGGCTTGCTTCGGATCAGAAGTTCACCGCTGACCCCAAGCCGCTGGATAAGCATGTTCCCAGCAGCCTCATCGAAGATCTCGTGTTCAAAAAATTCATGTACACCTATCAGGACAGCTATGAGCAGCAGCTGCGTGAGCTCGGCATCACGAATGACGATGACTACACCTGCACCTGCTATCTCGACCAGGTCGGCAACAAGCCGAAAAAGGGCGAGGTGCTCTCGTGGGCGGAGTCCTCGGCAGTCGTTTACGCAAACTCCGTTCTCGGCGCAAGGTGCAACCGCAACTCCGGCATGATAGAGCTCATGGGCTCGATAGCCGGCTTTGTGCCCGAGTTCGGTCTGCTGCTGGACGAAAACCGCAAGGCGACATGGGTAGTCGAGGTAAAATGCAGCAAAAAGCCCGAGGCGCAGCTCCTCGGCTCCGCCATCGGCATGAAGGTCATGGAGGAGGTCCCGTTCGTAAAGGGGCTTGACAAGTGGATAGGAACGGAGCTTGACGACGAGGCGTGTGCATATCTCAAGGATTTCGGCGCTGCCACCGCGTCCAACGGTGCCGTCGGTCTGTACCACATCGAAAATCTCACTCCCGAAGCCGTCGAGCAGGGCGAGAGCCTTATCGCTGAGGACGCTCAGGTCTATGTGATCGACGATGCCGAGCTCGAGAGAGTCAAAGCGAGCTATCCGGTCATCTGGAAAAACCCCGATGCCGAGCCGCAGCTCTGCTTTGTCGGCTGCCCGCACATGACCCTGCGTCAGCTCATCGACTGGACCGAGGCGGTCGGTAAGGAGCTTAATAAAAACGGTCTTAAAAGGGTCACCGTGCCCACCGTGTTCACCGCGTCAACGCCCGTTATCAAGGAGTTTGAGAAAACGCCGTATTATAAGCAGCTCAAGCGTCAGGGCATCATCCTCAGCTACATCTGCCCGCTTATGTATATGAATAACCCCTTGTGCAAGAAGAAAGCGGTCATCACCTCGTCTAATAAGCTGCGCACCTACACGAGCGCGCGCTATTACACCGAGGCGGAGATACTGCACACCATCACAACGAAGAGGGAGGGCAAAAAATGAAGACATTCAAAGGAAGAGTAGTCGTTCCCGGCACCTGCACCGCCGAGGCGCTCGTATCCCACGGCGGCTTCAACACGCTCGCCTCGTACCAGATGGGCATGATGTTCGGAGATAAGCAGATGAAATGCGGCGACCAGAATAACGCCGATATTTATAAAAAGCCCATGATCGGCAAGGCTCTGTGCCTTCCCATGACCATCGGCTCGACCACCGGCGGCATGGTGCTGTTCACAGTGTGCGCGCTGGGCAAGCAGGCGGCATGTATGCTGTTTTCAAAGCCCATCGACTCGCTGGCGGCATCGGGAGCCATCCTCGGCGATGTCTGGACGGACGCGAAAATGCCCGTTGTTGACAGCCTCGGCGATGAGTTCCTCGAATATGTAAAAACCGGCGCAAAGGTCACCGTCAAAGACGACGGCGTCGTAGAAGTCGAATAACATATGAAAAGCACATCTGTCAAGATGTGCTTTTTTCTATGAAGTTCATGAGTTCGCCCCACAGCTCTACTATGCGGAACCGCAGCTCGTAGCCGTCGGCTTCGGTGATGAGCGCGCGGTCATCGTCGCTCATGGCGTCGAGCGCTTTGTCCTGCTCGGCTGCCGAAACGCACAGCGGCGGGAACACGACACACCACCAGTTGTGCCCCTTGCCCTCACCGAGCGTTATGCGCAGCGACTCATACCGTCCCGCGGGAAGAGAAAACGAGTCGTACTCGCGCGTGGGGTAATACTCCTGACTGAGCGCTACCGTAACGGCGCGCCCCTCGGAGCTTTTCTGAGCCACGGTGCGTATGCTGCCGAGCTCGCGGCGGATGATCTCCCGCGCTGCGGCGGGGTCCTGCGCGTTTTCGAGCATGGGCGTGAGGTATTCGCGCACGCTGTCGCGCACGCGCAGCTTCAGTTCCTGCTCCTCCGGCTCATCGGACACCGCAATGATGTGCAGCCGCACGAGCGACGAGCTTATATCCTGCTGCCTGCCCTGCGCCCATGTGCCGATGCACAGCGTCACCGCCAGTGCCGCAAGCAGCGACAGCTCCCAAATTTTAAGCTTATATTCCTTCATAAAAACGACCGCCTTTACTATGTACTGTTGTACCGATAGTATTGGCGGTCATTTTAATTTTTAAACATCGAGAGCGGGCATATTTTCGGCAACGCTCACGCAGCGGTAATCGCGCCGCAGCACCTTTGCGGTCTCCTCGGCGGCGGCAGCATCGTCAAATATGCCGAACACGGCAGAGCCTGTGCCGGTCATGACGGAGCCCAGTGCGCCGCAGTCGAGCATTGCGCTTTTTATGAGCGAAATTTCATTGTGCCGCCGGTCGGGCACATCCTCAAACACATTGTACATCCGCCGCGCTATCTTGGGCAGATCGCCGGCGCCGAGCAGCTCGACTATACCATGAGTGTCCGGATGGCAGCGCAGCTTTACGGCATCGAGCTTTTTGAAAAGCTCAGGAGTGGATACGGAGAAATCGGGCTTGCAGATAACTATTTTGCAGTCCGGAAGCGGGGGCAGAGCCGATAGCACCTCGCCTCTGCCGGAGGCGAGCTGAGTTCCGCCGGCTATGCAGAACGCTACATCCGAGCCTATCTGCGCGCCGAGCGCTTCAAGCTCCGCGCAGCCGAGCCTTGTGCCGCACAGCCTGTTTAGCGCGCGCAGCACCGCCGCGGCGTCGCTCGAGCCGCCCGCCATGCCCGCGCCGACCGGTATGCGCTTGTGCATTGCGATGTGCGCGCCCAAGCTTGTTCCGGTGTGCGCGAAAAACGCGTTTGCCGCGCGCACGGCAAGGTTTCGCTCGTCGCAGGGAACGAATCTCAGGTTGCACTCCGCGCAGCTCGGAGCATCCGGCGTGAGCGTTACGGTGAGCTCATCGCACAGCGTTACCGTCTGCATGACCATGAGCATATCGTGATACCCGTCGGGGCGCTTTGCCGTTACATCGAGGGATATATTTATCTTGGCGTAAGCCTTCTCGTTAGTCTTGCTCATTTTTCAAACAGCATTGACATGAGGGCAACGCCGGAGTTTACAAACGGCCCCTGCTCGCCGCTTTTCTCCGTGTACGGCAGACCCGCGTGGGAGTCGGTGCGGCTGTCATAGAGCATGTACGGAACGGGGTCGCCGTCGTGCCCGCGGGTGGAGGTCAGCGTCTTGTGGTCGGATAAAAACAGCAGGCGATAGTCCCAGCCGCGCGAGCGCATCGCGTCGTCAAGCGGGTGTATCATGCGCGTGTCGAGCCAGCCGATGGCTTCGAGCTTGCCCTCAAGATCACCGTTATGGGTACACTCGTCGGGAGCCTCGACATGAATGGCGACAAAGTCATGCTCGTTTAAAATATCGAGTGCTGCGGCGAGCTTGTTTTCGTAATTGGTGTCCTTTTCGCCGGTGGCGCCCTCGGGGCAGGCAAAGCTCAGTCCCGTGAGCGCGGCTATGCCGTGGCACAGCGGAACGGCGGATACAACAACGCCGTCGTGTCCGGTCTCATTTTTGAAATTCGGCAGCGCGACCGCCGTGCCCTCTGCCCAGAACCAAACGCCGTTTGCCGGCATTTTGCCCTCGGCGATGAGCTTTTCGTTGAGCGGGTGGTGCTCAAGAACGCGGTTTGCCGTTTCCATGAGCTCAAGCAGCACCTTGGCGTTATCGCAGCCGGTCGGGAGTATAGGGCCTATCTTTTCGCCGAGGTGGTCGTGCGGCGGGGCAAGGCGAATGCCCTTTATATCCGCCTGCGACTGCACGGCGATGTGCCTGAACGAGTGTCCGAGGTTTACCTTCATTCCGGCTTTCTCGGCAAGAGGGGCAAATTCGGGGTCGTTAAAAAGCGCCGTTACTATCTCGTCGGAAACCTCTCCGTCTATGGAGCCCGCCGAGTGCGAGAGAATGCGCTTTTCGCCAAACGGCATATCGCCCTGCTCGTAGGTGACCATGTTGCAGCGGTAGGCTACATCACCGGGGTCAAGCTTTATGCCGGTGGCGGCAGCCTCGAGAGGGGCCCTGCCCGTGTAATAGAGGTTGGGGTCGCAGCCGAAAATGGACATTATCGCGGTGTCGCTGCCTGCGGGCAGTCCGCGCGGAACATTCAAAACGCTGCCGACCTCGCCGCGCGCGGCAAGGGCGTCGATAAAGGGCTTTTTGGCGTATTCAAGCGGCGTGAGACCGCCGAGCTCCGGCACGGGGTTGTCCGCCATGCCGTCGCCTATGATAAGAACATATTTCATGGTATCAAATCCTTTACTTTAGGAATATGAATCATTATAAAATATCATCGCCGATTTGAAAAGCATTATATTGCATTTTTCGGGCGATTGTGAGAAAATACCTCATATTGCATCAAATTAACGGGAGAGGGAACATGAGCAGAAAGATGAGTAAGCGCGACGCCGATAAGCTTGCCAAGTTTGCAAGGAAATACCCCATCGCCGCTCTGGTGATAGTGATAATAGTCGCTTTGGCGGTTTTTATATCGCAGAAGACCGGCGGCACGGTCACAGTGCCCATGGACGGGCTTTATGTGCACTATATAGATGTCGGTCAGGGCGACAGCGAGCTTGTGTGCTGCGGCGGAGAGTATATGCTCATAGATGCCGGTGAGCCCTCCGCGTCGGAAACGGTGGTAAATTACATCCGCGATCTCGGCATAAAAAAGCTCAGCTATGTCGTGTGCACGCACGGTCACGCCGACCATTGCGGCGGACTTGACGCGGTCGTCGAAAGCTTCGAGGTGGAAACGGTGTTCACCTCGCCTTATGCGGGCGATGCCGCGTCGTACGAGATATTCGTGCAGGCAGTCGCCGACGCGGACCTTACGCTCGAGGTGCCCGAGCTGGGCGCGAAATACCGCCTCGGTGATGCGCAGTTTGAATTTATCGGACCTCTTTCCGACCACAAAAACCTCAATGACGACAGCCTGGTTATGCGCCTTGAGTATGGCGACACGAGCTTTCTGTTCACCGGCGATATGACGGCAAAGGCAGAAAAGGAGCTCATAGACGACGGCATGGATGTCAGGTGCGATGTCCTCAAGGTAGCCCACCACGGCTCATCCGGCTCGAGCTGCTATCAGTTCCTGTACGAGGCTCAGCCGCAGATCGGCGTTATCTCCTGCGAAAAGGGCAACGAATACGGTCACCCGCACGAGGAAACGCTCTCGCGCCTGAGCGACGCCGATATTACCGTTTACCGCACCGATACCGAAGGCAGCATAGTCATCTTCAGCGACGGCATGAAGGTGGAAAGGAGGGCAGCTTGAAAAGTAAAAACCGTTCCAAGGCGATAATGGCGGCGGCAGCGACGCAGGTGCTGTGGGGTCTGAGCTTTCTGGCATCGAGCATCGGTCAGGAGACCGCCTCGCCGTTTGTTTTGATGAGCTATCGCTTTGACATTGCGCTGCTCATCCTCAGCGTTCTGGTGCTGCTCGGCAGGCAGAAGCTCGATCTCAAGGGCAAAAACATTCTGCCGCTGCTGCTTCTCGGCACGATGGAGCCGTGCATATATTTCATCGGCGAGCAGTACGGACTTAAATACTCAAATTCCGCGTTTTCCGGCATAATGATAGCCGTTGTGCCGATAGTAACGCTCATTTTCGCGGCGATATTCCTCAAGGAAAGACCCAGCCGCGCGCAGTGGCTTTTCAGCGCCCTGTCGATAGCGGGAATAGTCGTTATAACTCTCAGCGAAAACAGCGGCGGCTCGGTCACGGTAAAGGGCGTTGCGCTTTTGAGCCTTGCCGTTATAACGGGCTCGGCATACAGCGTTATTAGCAGCGGCAGCTCCGATAACTTCACGGTTTTCGAGCGCACATATGTCATGCAGCTCATGGGCGCGGTGTTTTTCACGAGCCTTGCACTCATCGAAAATCACGGCTCGGTCGCGGCGCTTATCGCTCCGGCGCAGAACGCACGGTTTCTGTGCGCGGCGCTGTACCTTGCCGTGGGCGCGTCGGTCCTGGGCTACACTCTGTTTAATTATGCCCTTTCAAACGCTCCGGTAGCAAATGTTATCATATTTCAAAACCTCGCAACTATCGTTTCGGTGCTCGCGGGCATATTCATCCTCGGCGAGAGCATGACAACGGTGTCGCTGATCGCCATGATAGCGGTGCTCATCGGAATATTCGGAGTGCAAAAATTCCCGCCCAATGGACAAAAAAATTCAGGTTCGTAAAGAACCTGAATTTTTTTATGTGACTTATTATCGCTGACCCTTTTCGTAGGGTATGCCTTCCGCCTTCGGCGCGCGCGAGCTCTTCGAGGTGAATGCGAGCACGAGCAGCGTTATGATATACGGCAGCATACGGTACAGATGAGAGCTGATGCCGAGCTCGGCAAGAGCATATATACCGTCGCCGTTTATGTCAATGCTGGTGTATGCCGCGGCGATACACTTGAACAGGCCGAACAGCAGAGATGCCATTGCGATGTTCAGCGGCTTCCAGTTACCGAAGATCATGACCGCCAGAGCGAGGAAGCCGAAGCCGGCGACATCGCCGTTGGACGAGCAGTTAGCCGTGGTCAGTGCGTACACAAAGCCGCCCATGCCGGCGAGAGCGCCGGAGATGGTCGTGCCCGCATAGCGCATACGGTAGACATTTATACCGAGCGAATCGGCAGCCTGAGGATTTTCACCGCAGGAGCGCAGACGAAGACCGAACTTTGTCTTATAAAGGATGATCGACAGTATGATAAACAGCAGTATGCAGACATAGGTCGCAAGGTAAGCCTTGTTGAGGAGGACCTCCTTCAGAAAGCCCCACTCGGTAGCCTTGTCAACGCCGAATGTAGATTTCTTGAGCATGAACCAGCTTCCGGCGCCGCCGGTAGCCATCTGCAGGGTGTTCTGGTTTGCGATGATGCGGATGAAGAACAGAACGAGCGCGGGAGCCAAAAGGTTCAGCGCCGTGCCGCCGATGGTCTGGTCGGCGCGCAGATTTATCGAGGCAAAGCTCAGCAGCAGTGAGAACACTGCGCCCATTATTGCCGCCACGAGCATTGCCAGAAGCTCGAGCCCCTGAAGAGTGACCCAATCACCGGCAGCCTTTGCCGCGGTGTAGACCTCGTTGCCCTGCATCTCACGAACGAACAGAACACCGACAAAGGCGCCGAATATCATGATACCTTCAAGCGCGAGGTTGATGATACCGCTTCGCTCGGAGAAGCAGCCCGCGAGCGCGACGATCATAAGAGGGACCGCGTAAAGCAGGGTTTGCTGAATAAGGAATATCATGCCTGCTCGCCTCCTTCCGTGGCAATTTCGGGTTCCGAAGCTTCGACGGAAGCTTCAGCATCTGCGTCGTCATCATCGGTCTTGGCTGCGTCGGCGGGCTTTGCGTTTTCCGTGCCGCCGCGCTTTTTTCGGCCATCGAGCCACATTCTTATAACCAGCGAGAACGCGCTCAGGTAAACGATAGCGGCGATGATAACATCGGTTATGTATTCGTTGTAAGCCGTGAGGTTTGTAAGCTGCAGACCTGCAATGTCAAGCATGGACATGAATATTGCCGTGAAGATGACCGCGATGGGGTTATTGGTAGCCAGCAGCGCGACCGCGATGCCGTTAAAGCCCTCGGCGGGGAGCGACTGATATGTTGACCAGTAAAACTCCGTGTTGCCCGACAGGTAGTACAGCGAGCCGCCCGCAGCGGCAAGCGCGCCGGAGATAGCCATGGAGAGCACGATGTTGCGCTTGTCCTTTATACCGGCATAGCGGGCACAGTGGCGGTTAGAGCCGCACGCCTTGAGCTGATAGCCGAGAGTGGTTTTATTCATTATGATAAAGACGATTATCGCAAGGATAATGGCAACTATGATGCCGCCGTTGACCTGCGAGCCGGGGAACAACTGATCCAGACCCATTTTCGAGGTAGCAACGCCGTTGAAGGTCGTTTTGTAGATTTCGCTGGCCTTGGTGTTCTCAGTGACATTCTTGAAGTTGCTGATGTCAAACAGCCATGTTACGACATTCGCGGCTATCCAGTTTGTCATGATACACGCCAGAACCTCGTTTATGTTGAGGTACGCTTTTACAAGACCCGGTATTGCGCCCCAGATAGCACCTGCGAGCATACCGCCTATAAACGCGATGAACCATATAAGCACAGGGTGCACGACCTCGGAGGGTATGCCCAGTGCGAGCATAAGCGTTACCATGGTACCCATGAGGTACTGACCGGGAGCACCGATGTTGAACAGTCCTGTTTTGAACGCGACGGCAACGGACAGACCGGTCATGACCAGCGGAGTAGCTCTGAAGAGCATATTGCCGAAGCTTGTCGGGTTAAAGCCCCATGTCAGAACTCCGGATGCATCACGGCCGGTGCTGAACAGACCGGCGAATATGAGCCGGATGCCGTCCCATACGCTCTTGCCGCCCATGTCCGCCTTGCTGAAGCCGACGATGGCGACGATGATGCTGCCGACAAAAAGTCCGATGATTATTGAAAGCAGCGAGGCAAGAACCTTTTTCGTGCCTTCCTTTTCGTAAAGGGTCCTCAGTCTGTTTTCTTTCATTACTGCTTACCCTCCTCGCTGTCTCTCTTAGCGCCGGACATATAAAGTCCGAGCTCCTGGAGATTGGTCTTTTGCGGGTCGAGCTGACCGACTATCTCGCCCTCGTACATGACAAGGATGCGGTCGGACAGGCTCATGACCTCGTCGAGCTCGAGCGATACCAGAAGGACCGCCTTGCCCTCGTCGCGCTGCGCGACTATCTGACTGTGGATATATTCGATGGCGCCGACATCCAGACCGCGGGTCGGCTGCACCGCGACAAGAAGCGGCTTGTTGCGATCGACCTCGCGCGCGATTATCGCCTTCTGCTGGTTACCGCCGGACATGCTGCGGGCGGTAGTGACCGGTCCCTGACCGGAGCGGACATCGAACTGCTCGATAAGCCCTTCGGCATACTCGCGCACCGCGTCGCGCCTTATAAAGCCATGGTTCTGGAACCGCTTTTCCTTAAAACGCTGGAGCACCATGTTCTGCTCGAGCGTGAAGTCGAGGATAAGACCGTGCTTGTGGCGATCCTCGGGAATGTGGCTCATGCCTGCGGCGCTCTTATTATGGATGCTCGATTTCGTTATGTTCTTCCCGCAGAGCGTTATGCTGCCGCCGGAGGTTTTCTCAAGACCGGTTATGCCGTAGATTAGCTCGGTCTGACCGTTACCGTCGATACCGGCGATGCAGACGATCTCGCCCGCGCGAACCTCAAAGGAAACGCCCTTGACGGCATCGCCCTTGTGCAGCTTCGAGGGGACGGAGAGGTTCTCTACCGTGAGTATTGCCTCGCCGGGCTTGGCGGGAGTCTTTGTGACCTCAAGCTGAACGGGTCTGCCGACCATCATGTTCGACAGCTCCTGCTTGTTTGTGTCGGCGGTGTTGACCGTACCGATGCACTTGCCCTTGCGCAGAACGGTGCAGCGGTCGGCGACAGCCATGATCTCGTTGAGCTTGTGTGAGATAAACAGGATGCTCTTGCCCTCCTTGGCAAACTCGCGCATTGTGTTCATGAGCTCGTCTATCTCCTGCGGAGTGAGGACCGCAGTGGGCTCGTCAAAGATGAGTATCTCGTTATCGCGGTAGAGCATCTTGAGTATCTCAACGCGCTGCTGCATACCGACGGATATATCCTCCACCTTTGCGTCGAGATCGACCTTCAAACCGTAACGCTCGGAAAGCTCCTCGACCTTTTTGCGAGCCTCCTTGCGCTGGATAAAGCCGAACTTTGTCGTTTCCGCGCCGAGGATGATGTTATCGAGCACGGTGAAAACATCGACGAGCTTAAAGTGCTGATGTACCATGCCGATGCCAAGCGCCGTTGCGTCGTTAGGGTCGTTAATTTTGACCGGCTCACCATTTTTGCGGATCTCTCCCTCTTCCGGCTGATACATTCCGAAGAGCACCGACATCAGTGTTGATTTGCCCGCACCGTTTTCTCCGAGCAGGGCGTGTATCTCGCCCTTGCGAAGCTGCAGAGTAATATCGTCGTTAGCTCTGATGCCGGGGAACTCCTTGGTGATGTGAAGCATTTCAATCACATACTCAGGAGTATTCTCCATGCCGCCACCTACTTTCTTTTAAATTCTGCAAAAAATGTGTATAAAATATTATAACTGCAATTTCACCTTATTGCAAGAATTTTAGCGATTTCAACAAAAATAAAAAACAGGAAAGTCCGAAGACTTTCCTGTTTATAGCTTTGTGTCAGACGGAATTACTCGATAACATTGACGGTTACATTGTCAGTGCTCTTGAGGTTGTTCCAGTCGCTGTCGATAACGACCTTGCCGTCCTTGATGTCCTTGAGCAGAGCATTGTACTGATCAACGCTCCAGTTCTCGAGGGACCAGGTTGCGGTGGGCAGGCCAACAGCGTCGTCCTTTGCGCCCAGAGCGGTGCCTACGCCGCCGATCTCGGCGAACTCACCTGCATAGAACTTTGCAAGTGCCCACTGAACGGAGCTTGCAAGACCCTTGGTTGCAGAGGTGATAACGGTGTCGGACTCGAAGGACTGGTCGGTGTCAACACCGATGACCTTTGCGTCAGCTGCTTCAGCTGCTGCGGAAATGGATGCGAACATCGAGCCGCCGCAAGCGAAGATGACCTCGGTGCCGTTCTGGTACCAGCCGGCTGCCATGGTCTGGAGCTCGGGAGATGCGCTGAAGGAGGAGCCGTACAGCCAGGAGTAGTTGACCTCAGCCTTTACATTCTTCTCTGCTGCAGCAGCCTCAACGCCCTGAACGAAGCCGTAGCCGAAACGGCAGCATGCCGGGTTGGTGCCGCCACCGCCGCCGGTGAAGCCGAGCTTGGTGTAGCCTTCCATAACGGCTGCGTAGCCGGCGAGGTAGCCGGACTGCTCTTCCTGGAAGGAGATGCCTGCAACATTCTTGAGGACGGGTGCGCCGTCTTCAGTGCTCTCGGTTACGGGGTAACCATCGACGAATACGAAGCTTACATCGGCAAACTCAGCAGCTGCCTGACGGATAGCTGCCTCCTGCTTGAAGCCTGCGCAGACAACGATCTTTGCGCCGTTGTCAACTGCTGCCTTCATTGCGTCGTAGCGATCGTCGTCGGTAGCCTTGTCGCCGTTTGCGGGCTGGTAGTACTTGTAGGACTTGTCGTTTGCGGAAGCATACAGCTTAACGCCGTCGAAAGTGCCCTGGTTGAAGGACTTGTCCTTGAGCTGACCGACATCGGTTACGAATGCGATTTCGTACTTACCGTCGTCGGAAGTCATTTCGTCAGGGATCTTATCGGGATCGGTGACGGTGGTTCCGTTGGCATCGTCAGTGACCTTGGGATCTTTGTTGTCGTCGCCGCTGTTGCAAGCGCAAAGAACAAAGACCATGCAGAGTGCCAGGATGAATGCGAGTACTCTTTTCATGTTTTTTCCTCCGTATAAATTTAGTTTTTGCGAACTAATTTATGTGCACGCTTATCGCGTACTATCGTAAGTATATCACAAAAACCGTGCCGAAAGCAAGTATTATTTAGCAAATTGTCCAAATGCAGAGGGCAGCGGCAGCGATCTCGCTTATCATTTTGCCATTTTTGCCGCAGTATCAAGGGCTATCTCCATCATCTGGGTGAACGACAGCTGCCTTTCCTCGGATGAGAGCGCCTCGTCGCGATAGATGTGATCGGAGATGGTGCAGATGCAGAGGGCTCTTTTGCCCGCGCGCGCGGCGTTCATGTAAAGCCCCGCGGCTTCCATCTCAACCGCCATAACGCCCATATCGCGCCATTTGTCGTTGCCGTCGCAGCCTGCGGGGGAGTAGAAGTTATCGCCCGAGAGGATGTTTCCGACCTTCATGTCAACGCCGTGCTCCTTTGCAATCTCAACGGCGGTGCTCAGAAGCGTGTAGTCGGCGATGGGGGCGAAGGTGCCGTTTAACTCGAACTGATGTGCGTAATTTGAGTCGGTGCACGCGCCCTGACCGGCGACTATGTCCATGAGCTGGAGATCGTCGCGCAGAGCGCCGGCGGAGCCGATGCGGATGATATTGTCAACATCGTAGAAATTAAAGAGCTCCCAACTGTAAATGCCGATGGCGGGTATGCCCATGCCGCTTGCCATAACGGTCACGGGAACGCCCTTCCATGTGCCGGTGTGCCCCTGAACGCCGCGGACATTGTTCACGAGCACAGGATTTTCCAGAAAGGTCTCTGCAATGAACTTTGCTCTGAGGGGATCGCCGGGCATGAGCACGGTTTTTGCTATTTCTTCTTTCTTAGCGGATATATGCGGAGTGGGAATAGGCATAGGATATCCTCCTTAAATGTATTTGACCAAATTATAACTGTATGCCGCGGCTTAGTCAAGCTTCTTGCGCCTGCGCTTTTTCGGAGGGGCGGAAAACTCGACGAGCACCGGAACGAGCCGCTCGAGCAGATCATTGTTTTCAATATCGAGGATATAGTGCTCGCTCGCGCCCTCGTAAGGATCTCCGCACGGTGCGTTTTCCATTATGTCCGCAAGCTCCGGCAGCTTTTTTACGAAAACGCAGTTATCGCAGACGAGAAGTATGAACTTCTCTCCCGAGTAAACGGCGTATTCCCCGAACATCTTGCGGTATCGTACCGGACACAGCGGCGACAGGCGCTCACATACATATTCTATAAAATCGGCAGTCGTAGCCATTGCATTTCCTCCAAAGACGGTTGCTGATGCCTACATTATATAAAATACGCTTTTCGGAGTCAACAAAAACGCCGCCGTCATTGCGACGGCGGCGCTTATCATCGCCCGAGAAGAAATCTCGAGAGAAAATCTCGGGTCTTGGGATCCTTCGGGTTTTCAAATATTTCTTTCGGCGAGCCCTCCTCACAGATGACTCCGCCGGACATGAACACGACATTGGTCGAGACATCGCGTGCAAACGCCATCTCGTGCGTTACGACTATCATCGTAAGCCCCTCCTGCGCGAGCGAGCGCATGACATCGAGCACCTCGCCTACCATCTGCGGGTCGAGTGCACTCGTGGGCTCGTCAAACAGCAGGACCTCGGGCTCCATGGCAAGCGCACGGGCAATGGCGACGCGCTGCTTCTGACCACCGGACAATTGCGACGGGCGGGCGTTTATGTACGGCGCCATGCCGACCTTTTCGAGGTACTTCATAGCCACCGCCTCAGCCTCCTCGCGGCTGCGCTTTAACACCGACACCTGACCGGTAACGCAGTTGCCGAGCGCGGTCATGTTGTTAAACAGGTTAAAGCTCTGAAAAACCATGCCGACCTTCGTGCGGTACTGCGAAAGTCTTATATCGCCGGAGCTTATGTCTTTGCCGTGATACAGTATCTGCCCCGAGGTGGGTGTTTCGAGGAGGTTTATGCACCGGAGCATCGTTGACTTGCCCGAGCCGGAGGCGCCGATTATGCTCAGCACCTCGCCCTTTGAAACGCTCAGATTTATATCGCGCAGCACGGTGTTTTCGCCGAACTGCTTCTGAAGATGTACAAGCTCTATAACTTTCTCGGACATTTTATGCCTCCCTGATGTGTATCTCGGCGGCGCTGTCGCTCTGCGAGCCGAATATGGTGTAGCTGTCGCTGCCGTCGAGCCGGCGCTCTGCCCAGCGCAGTATGCGCGTTACGGTGAAGGTGAGGATGAAGTACAAAACACACACGACGAGGTAGGTCTGGAAGGTCTCGAAGCTCTGGCGCTTTATGATACCTGCAAAGTAGTACAGCTCCGTAACGCCGATGACATTGAGGACGGAGGTGTCCTTTATGTTAATGACAAACTCGTTGCTCACCGAGGGGAGAATGTTCCGCACGACCTGCGGGATGATGACTTTTATCATCGTCTGCCAGTGGGTCATGCCGATGCTCATTGCGCCCTCAAACTGCCCTCTGTCGATGGATATGATGCCGCCGCGCACGATCTCGGCCATGTATGCGCCGGTGTTTATCGAAACGATGATTATGCCCGAGGGGATGAGCGGGAGCGTGCTGCCGCCGGTGGCGAAGGCATAGCCCCAGTAGATGACCATTGCCTGCACCATCATAGGCGTGCCGCGGAAAATTTCGACATACACCGCGATAACGGCATTGAGAAGTTTGTGCAGCACTCTCAAAACGATATTCTTCGAGTACGGCGCGGTGCGGATAACGCCGGTGAGAAGTCCTATGACGAGACCGGCTGCGGTGCTCGTTAATGCTATGAGCATCGTGTTGCCCACGCCGTCGAGAAGCTGCGGATAATATTTTGCGACTATGTTTATTACATCGTTAAAGAAGCTCATGTCAGTTTACCCGAAAAGCGTGTTACTTGCGGATTATTACAACGAGGTTCGACTCGTAGTAGGTATTGGTGAAGTCTATCTGCTGTGCGCGCTCGGCGGTGGGGCTCATGCCGGCAACGATGGCGTCGATGGTGCCGGATTCGAGCGCGGGCAGGAGGGAATCCCACTCGATGGCGTATATCTCGAGCTTCATGCCGAGCTTGTTTGCGACATACTGCGCGATCTGAACATCATAGCCGTTTGCGTACAGACCGTCCTTGCCCTCGCCGGAGATGGGCACCGCGCCGAGGCTCGTGCCCTCGGTGTCGGTCCAGTTATAAGGCTCATAGGCACATTCCATACCGACTCTAAGAACGCCGTTCGTGGTCTCGGGAGCGGGGCAGCTCACCGCAAACTCGGTGACGGTGCCGCCGGAGGCGAGGGTCACTATCTGCTCCATAAGCTGTGCGCGCTGCTCGTCGGTGATGGTGGCGAGAGCCTCGTTTATCCGAGCGGTCAGCTCCGAGCCCTTCTTAAGACCGACTGCAATGCCGACATCGGCGGCGGTAGCGGTGAAGCCGGTGTCGTTATTCTTCAGGGGAATGTAGGTCAGGCTGTCGTCGGACTGGCAAACCGAGAGGGCCGTCGGCTCCTCGGCGACATAGCCGTCGATAGCGCCGCTCTTGAGCGCCATGAGCAGGTCGGCAAACTCGGGGTAGGTCGCGGACTGCACATCCTCGATCTGCGCGAGCGCGTCGGCGTGAAAGGTTCCCGCCTGAGCGGCGATCTTTGCGCCCTTAAGGTCTGCAAGCGTCTGCGCGGAGCTGAGGTCTGCCGCGCTGTTGCCGTCATTGCTGCCGCAGCCCGTGAACAGGCAAAGGCACATTACTGCTGCCATGAGCAGTGCGATAAGGTTTCTTGTTCTTCTCATTTTGGATAACTCCTTTTCAAAATTAAATAAGCCTGCGACCCGATGTGGTATCGCAGGCTTTGAAAAGAAATAATTCCAAAACAGTTGCCTTTGATAGCTCTCCACATGAAATGTGACAGTCCTGCGTCTGTTCGGCGCAGTCCCAGCAGCATCACGGCGGCAACCGCAATGAGCTTCGGCGGAATTGCCTTTCCTCCGCGACCGCTTGCCGGCGTTTACCGTGGAGTACTCATCTTTTCCGCAACCTCTATCAGGTGCTTTCTTATTTGAGCCGCATTATAGAGCGGCTTTTTTCCTTTGTCAATAGGCTTTTTGGATTTTTAACACATTGCACGATTTTCTTTGCGTGCCCGTATCGGGCGTTTGTGCACTTTAAAGTGTTACAGCATCAGAAATCGGCATTGCCGGTGGTGCGGGGGTGCAGCTCGACATCGCGGATGTTCGACACACCCGTGAGGTACATTACGAGACGCTCGAAGCCCAGACCGTAGCCCGCATGACGGCAGGAACCGTAGCGGCGCAGGTCGAGGTACCACCAGTAATCGTCGGGGCTGAGACCCAGCTCGTCCATGCGGGAGAGCAGCACATCGAGTCTTTCCTCGCGCTGCGAGCCGCCGATTATCTCGCCGACGCCGGGCACAAGGCAGTCGGCCGCGGCAACGGTCTTGCCGTCGTCGTTCATGCGCATATAGAACGCCTTGATGTCCTTGGGGTAATCGGTGACGAAAATGGGCTTTTTGAACACCTTTTCGGTGAGGTATCTCTCGTGCTCGGTCTGGAGGTCGATGCCCCATTTGACAGGATAGTCGAACTTCTCGCCGCTTTTTTCGAGGATATCCACCGCCTCGGTGTAGCTTATCCTGCCGAACTCGTTGGAAACGACATTCTCAAGGCGCTCGAGCAGACCTTTATCGACGAAGGAGTTGAAAAACTGCATCTCCTGCGGGCATTTTTCGAGAACGGTGCTTATGACGAACTTGACCATCGCCTCGGCGTTATCCATATAGTCGTAGAGGTCTGCAAACGCCATCTCGGGCTCTATCATCCAGAACTCGGCGGCATGGCGCTGGGTGTATGATACCTCGGCGCGGAATGTGGGACCGAAGGTGTAAACATCGCCGAAAGCCATGGCGAAGTTTTCGGCGTTGAGCTGACCGGAAACGGTAAGACTCGTGACCTTGCCGAAGAAATCCTTGCTGTCGTCTACCTTGCCGTCGTCGCGCAGGGGGAGGTTGTTGAGGTCAAGTGTGGTAACGCGGAACATTTCGCCCGCGCCCTCGCAGTCAGAACCTGTGATTATCGGGGTGTGGACATATACAAAGCCGTTATTGCGGAAAAACTCGTGCACAGCCTGAGCCGCGACGCTTCTCACGCGGAATGTTGCGGAAAACAGGTTCGTGCGGGGTCTCAAATGCTGTATGGTGCGCAGAAATTCAACGCTGTGGCGCTTTTTCTGCAGGGGATAATCCGGAGAGGACACGCCCTCTATCACGACCTCCGTGGCTTTGAGCTCGAACGGCTGCTTTGCCTCCGGCGTGAGCACGAGCTCGCCCTTTGCGATGAACGCGGCACCGACATTCTGGCGTGCAAGCTCATCATAGTTAGCAAGCTTTTCTCTCTCGAGAACGACCTGCAGGCTCTTGAAGCACGAGCCGTCGTTAAGCTCGATAAAGCCGAAGTTTTTCATGTCACGAATGGTGCGCGCCCAGCCGCAAACGGTTATCTCTTTCCCACCGAAGCTCTCGGCATCGGCAAATATCTGAGCGATCTTAGTGCGTTTCAAAGACAAACACTCCAATCAATTAAAATTCGATGGAAAGCATTATATACTAATATTTTGTTCCTTGCAAGAAATTTAAAAATGTGGTATATTAACAGTGTGTTAACAAAGTCGGATTTTGCCGGTGCCGCATGGTGCGGCACGATTTTTTGGAGGTATAAAATGCTGTCGGTCGGTGATACTGTCGTTTATGCAACGAACGGTGTGTGCATGGTAAGAGAAATAGCGGTGCTCAAAATGGGCAAAACAAAGGGAGAGTATTACATTCTGTGTCCGGTGGATGATCCGGGCAGCACGGTGTATGTGCCGACGGCGAACGAAAAGCTGACGAGCAAGCTGAAGCCCGTGCTCACGCCCGAGCAGGCAAATGCTCTAATCGACGAGGCGGTCAAAGAGCCGCTCGAGTGGATAGATAACGATAACAACCGAAAAACGGCATGCGACGAGATCGTTAAAAACGGCGACCGCAAGCAGCTCATGCGCCTTGTCGGAATGCTCTACCGCCGCCGCGAGGAGCTCAAGGATCAGAAAAAGCATTTTCACAATGTCGATGCACAGTATCTCAAAACCGCCGAGCGTATGCTCCACGGCGAGCTGGCGTATGCCCTGCGCATACCGGTCGAGGAGGTCACTCGATATATAAGCGCGAGAGTGGCGCATACTTGACGAAAAGGGTCGAATGCTGTATTATGTGTTAGATAATAAGCAATAAGGAGGAGCATACATGGGTCTTATTCCTCAGGTGACCTGCCGCCGCTGCGGAGAGAAATTCTCCGGAGTGCACCGCCGCTGTCCCAAATGCGGAACGCGCAGAGTGCAGAACAGCCGCCGCGCACCGGGCACAACGCCCAGCGCAGTCAAGGGAACGGCAGCGAATAGAAGAGCGGGTGATAACCGCAAATGGCAGTTCATATTCGGAGCCATACTTGTTGTCGCGGTCATAATCGCGCTTATAGTGATGATAACCGTCAGCCTTGACAATGCCGATAACCCCAATGCTCCGGTCATGCCCACAACTCCGCCGGATGTTTCCGCCGCGCCCACGCCTACGCCTACTCCGACGCCCACACCCACGCCTACGCCGGAGATAACCTCGGTCACGATGAGCAGCCCCTATGCCAGCAACTGCACAGAGTTTGCCTTAGGCGCCGGTCAGTCGGTAACGCTCACCGGCTCGCATTTCCCGATGACGGTAACGCCGGACTATCAGTGGACCTCGGCAGATCCGAGCATCGCAAGCGTGACAGTCGACGAAAACGGCAGGTGCACGGTCACCGGTGTCGGCACCGGAACGACCAAGATCATCCTCAGCTGTTACGGGAAAACCGCCGAATGTACGGTTTATGTGAGAAACTGATAAAAAACAGTTGACAAATTCATCGGCATCGGTTAAAATAACCGTTGCCGATGAAAAACGGACGATTGGCGCAGCTGGTAGCGCATCCGCTTGACGTGCGGGAGGTCACAAGTTCGAGTCTTGTATCGTCCACCAAAAAACCTACAGCTTATTTGAGCTGTAGGTTTTATTTTTGCCCCGAAGCTGTCGGCGTAAGCCGACTGATGAGGTGACAATAAATCACGGCGCAAGCCGCACGGCTTTTGATGATTGATTTTGCATCGAATTTTATGTATAGTAGGGGAGTACCGCAGATATGGCAAAGGAGGCGGCAATATGCTATCAAGGTTCAAGATAAGCTCGAAAAACTATGATATATCCTGCAAGCTGTTTGCACCCGACGGCGAGCCTGAGCTTGTGGTCATAGGCGTTCACGGCTTCGGCGGCGATAAGGAGAGCTCCGTTCTTGCGGCTTTGGGCGATGAACTGAGCCGGAGAAATTCCGCGCTTTTGTGCTTTGACTTTCCCGCCCACGGCGACAGCGAGGCAGAGGACAGCTGCCTGCGGGTCGATAACTGCAAAAACGATCTGCTGCGCGCCGTGGAATATGTGAAAAAGCGTTTTCCGAACAGCCGCCGCGGAATATTTGCCACGAGCTTCGGCGGATACATAGCGCTTCTGTGCTCGCAGCATTTTCGGGGAATGCGCGTTGTGCTCAGAGCTCCTGCGGTCAACATGGCGGAGACCTTCGTAAGATGCATTCTCCCCGTCACGAAGGAGGAGTTCCTCAAAAACGGCGGCGCGGTGTGCGGGTTCGAGCGCAAAATGCTCGTACCGGTCGATTTCTATGAGGAACTGCTCAGGGAACCGGTGATTGTACCCGAGTACCCCTTGACCGTTATCATGGGCACCGACGATAATGTTGTGCGCTACGAGGATATTGAGCGCATGAGCAGGGAAAACGGCAATGTTGAGCTAGTTCCCGTGCAGGGCGCCGACCACCGCTTCAAGCGCACCGGCGATCTTGAGCTCATCGTGCGCGCCGCCATAGAGCGGTACGGGGTTTAACAGAGAAAGAAGAGCCAAAAGCCCTGAAATGTCAAGGCTTGGAGGATTTTGAAGGGATATAAAAGCAATGACAAAAATCTTATTCGTGTGCCACGGCAATATCTGCCGCAGTCCGATGGCGGAATATGTGATGAAGCACCTCGTCAGGGAATCCGGACGCGAGGCGGAGTTCGAGATAGCCTCCGCCGCAACGAGCACCGAGGAGATCGGAAACGATGTCTACCCACCCGCGCGGCGCGAGCTTTTGTCGCACGGCGTTGAGTGTCCCAAACGCAAAGCCCGCCGGCTTACCCGCCGCGACTTCGACGAATACGATATGATAATCGGCATGGACGAGGAGAACCTTTACAATATGCGCCGCATATGCGGCGACGGCGACGCAGCGAAAATAAGCCTGCTGCTCGATTTCACCGACCGTCCGGGCAATGTCGCAGACCCGTGGTACACCAGAAATTTCGCCGAAACATGGCGCGATGTCTGCGAGGGCTGCCGGTGCCTGCTGAAACGACTGTGACTGTTATATTTTGTTGACAAATGCCGCCCCCGATATATATAATGTACGGGATAACTTCGTAAAGGGGGATGCTGCTTGGACAAGGGCGGAAAACACCTGAACACTGGTTCCAACAAAAAAAGAAGCGGCGCCCACCTCTCGGAGAGAGAACGGCAGCGCGAGGCGAGGAAGCACTCCCGCGCAAGGCATCGCAAAAGCCGCCTGCGCACCGGCGCGCCGCAGATGGTCGTCATGCTGCTGCTGTGCGTTTTGATGATCTCGCCCCTGCGGAGCTGCATAATAAGCGATGACGACTATGTCGGCTATGACGCAGCAAAGCAGACCGCGCTCGCCGATGCCGGAATAACACAGGACAAGGCGAAAAACCTGTCCGCGGAGATGATAAAAATAAACGACACGGTGTGCTATAAAGTGCAGTTCACCGGCTCGGTAACGGACTATCGGTACATAATCGACGCAAGCTCCGGCAATATAATCGGACAGAATTTTTACAGGACCGAAGGATAGCGGGGCGCCCTTGGGCGCCACGCTTTTTGACTATATGCTCAGTAAGAGCCCGCGGCAGCGGCGGGCATACGGACATTAAGTACAAAAAACATGGTGTATTAGGAACATATTGTGGTTGCAATTTGTGAAAAAATGTGCTACACTAATCACACTATTGTGAAGTGGCGCGCCCGCGTATGGCGTGAAACCGATTTGTAAACGCTCGACACCGCGATTTTACCGGCGCGGTGTCAATCGTGATAAATTAGTCAATCATATTTAAAGGAAGGAAGAACCATATGATGAACGAAAAGTACGCACCCCTATTTACTCCGTTCAAGATCGGCAATGTCGAGATCAAAAACCGCATTGTCCAGTGTTCCATGGGCGGTACCTCTCTGTTTGGCTGGCTTGAGCCCTGCCATTTCGACAAAGAGGCTGCATATTTCCTGCTCCAGAGAGCACAGAAGGGCGTAGGCCTTGTCCTCCCCGGCATGCAGTGTGTCCGTGACACCATGGGCCGTCGTTGGCTGTACCAGAACAAGAGAATGTTCAAGCAGCTCAAGGAGTACATGGTAGAGTACCACAAGACCGGCTCCAAGCTGTTCATCCAGCTCGCAGGCGGCTTTGGCCGCTCCATGGCAGTTACCCCCTGGATGGTCGTCCTGAACAAGAATCCCATCCTCAACAAGATCGCTTCCCCCATCGTCGATGTTAGCTACAGCTGCGCTTCCGCATCTGCAACTCCTAACCGTTGGCAGGAGGATATGCTCTCCCGTCCTCTGACCGTCAAGGAGATCCACGAGATGGTCGAGGCATTCGGTAAGACCGCAAAGATGCTGCGCGATGCAGGCGTTGACGGTGTTGAGATCCACGCTGTCCACGAAGGTTATCTGCTTGACCAGTTCACCATGGAGAACTGGAACTGGCGTGAAGACGAGTACGGCGGCTCCTTCGAGAACCGTTTCCGCTTCCCCGTTGAGATCGTTCAGTGCATCAAGAAGTATGCCGGCGAAGACTTCCCCGTATCCCTGCGTTACTCCGTCAAGTCCTACACCAAGACCTGGGGTAAGGGCGCTGTTCCCGGCGAAAAGTTCGTAGAGTGGGGCCGTGATATGCCCGAGTCCGAGAAGGCTATCAAGTACCTCGGCGACATGGGTTACGACTTCTTCAACTGCGATAACGGTACTTACGACGCATGGTACTGGGCACATCCGCCTCAGTACATGCCCGACAACTGCAACCTCGCAGATGTTGAGCACATAAAGAAGTTCACCGACAAGCCCGTAGCTTGCGCAGGCCGTATGGATCCTGTCAAGGCTGCTGAAGAGATCGCCGCCGGCCGTCTCGACGCTGTCGCTATCGCTCGTCAGAACCTCGTCGATCCCGATTGGATCATCAAGATCCAGGAAGGCCGCGAGGACGAGATCAAGCCCTGCATCCGCTGCCACAACGGCTGCTTCAACTTTGCTAAGTACAAGGGCACCGCAAACATTCAGGGTCTTGAGGACTCCCTGCACCTCGGCCGCTGCGCACTTACTCCTCCGACCATGCAGCACAACCGCTACAAGATCGTTCCCACCAAGAACCCCAAGAAGGTTGCTATCATCGGCGCCGGTATCGGCGGCGTAGAGGCAGGCCTGGTTCTGCTCCAGCGCGGCCACAAGCCCGTCGTCTTCGAGAAGACCGATCGCATCGGCGGTCTGTTCCTCACTGCTTCCGCAATGAGCTTCAAAGAGAACGACAAGGCTCTCATCAAGTGGTATGAGAACGAAGTTAAGAAGGCCGGTCTCGACATCCGCTTCAACACCGAGATCAACGATCTGGGCATCCTCCGCGGCTACGACGAGATCATCGTTGCTACCGGCGCAGTTCCCAGAAAGATGCTGATCCCCGGCTTCGAGAAGTGCCTGACCTTCACTCAGCTCCTGCGTGAGAAGTACCCCGTAGGCGACAAAGTCGTCTTCTTCGGCGGCGGTCAGTCCGCTTGCGAGGCTGCATACGAGATGGTTCTCCAGGGCAAGCACCCGATCATCGTAGAGTATGCAAAGGACCTCGTTCCTGCACAGAATGTCTGCCTGTCCAACGCTTCCTTCCTGCGTGATGTTCTCGAGTATCACAAGGTTCCCACTTACCTTGAGCATACTATCCGCGAGATCAAGGACAAGACCGTTGTCATCGCTTCCAAGGACGGCAAGAATGTATTCGAGGTCGAGTACGATAACATCGTAAACGGCATCGGCTTCGTTCCCGCACCTGTCGGCGGCAAGGGCAAGAACATCCACCGCGTCGGCGACTGTGTCACCATCGGCAACCTGCGTACCGCTATCTGGCGTGCATGGGATGTCTGCATGAAGATATAGTCTGTAGACTCCGGTAAAAACAATTTAAAAAAGCAGGTACGGATTTGCCCGTACCTGCTTTTTTGCGGCTTTGCTTAATTTCGACTCCTGACTGAGGGGGGGAATAGCCGTTCACTACACGCATTGTGTCAATTTACCTTTGATACCTCGTCAATGCTAAGCGTGTACCCCATTACTTCGCCGACATCAGTTATTTTCCCTTTGACTATCAGTGTATCTCCGATTGTGCAGTCCATTATTGCCTTAGTTTGTTCATCGGACTTAAGATAGCACTGTACACCAATCACTCTGATTGAGCCGTCATTAGGGAGAATGCTGATATACTTACCTGAGCTGTCGATAACGCTCAGCTTTCCTGTGAGTTCAACATACTGCCCCTTGTATTTGTCAGCGGCCTTCAGCGCGTTGGCATCCAAATCGTTCATGAGTTCGGAAACATCGTAGGCGGTGTAAGCGATCTCCGGCTTCTTAGATTCAGCAGGTGTATTGCCGCCGCTTGTTTCACCACTGCCTTTGTCCCCGCCCGAGGTTGCAGCTGCTATGATTATAACAATAACAGCCAGCGCGATAAGCAGCGGATTTTTGTAGAAAGGCTTCTTGTTCTTGCCGCCACATTTCGGACATGTTTTTGCACTCTCAGCTATCTCGGCTCCGCAGTGCTTGCATGTTACCATTTTCGGTTCTTTTGCCATTTCGTTTTCCTCCGCGTAAATTGATTGTCTGTCAAAAAGTGTACTTTTTGAAAGCAACCGGCTGCATAAAAAGTCACTGTCAAAACTTACAGTTTCGCGGCCGTTAATTTATGCAAAAAGGCGAAAATTCAGTGAAATACTTGATGTTTTTCCAAATATCGTGTATAATTTTATCGGTTAAAAGTGACTATCAAAAGGTACACCTTTTGATAGTCGCTTTCACATTTTCGGTTACCGGCAAAGCCGAATATTGCGCCCATTGGCTCACTTGCGTAAAGGGAGCTGTCAGGCTTTAGCCTGACTGAGGTGATCGTTTTTTCAGTGGCGTTTTCACGCACCTACGGATACGGTTGTTTCCGGCTGCCCGACCGGTGGGTACCGGAAAACCATCACAGCGGGCGAGCAATGCTCGCCCCTACAACATAGCTTGCACTTCCGGCAACACTGTAGGGGCGACCAGTGGTCGCCCGCATATTCGGGTTTTGTTATTGTCGAGATAACACAGGAAAATCAATCGCCATTATCGGTAACGCAATGCCTGCTGCGATCAGCGCTCTCGTTCTGCGCGTACTTCAAGAAGGCGGCGGTAGAATGTCGCCTCGCTCAGACCCTCGCATTGACTGAGTAGCTGCGACAGGGTGATGTGCTTGCGCTCCCACTCGCGCACGAGCTGCGGAAAATTATCAGGGATCTGCCTTTCCGGTCTGCCGAAGCGCACGCCGCGCGCCTTCGCCGCAGCTATCCCCTCGGCTTGCCGCTTTTTAATGTTCTCGCGCTCGGACTGCGCGACAAACGAGAGGATCTGCAAAACGAGGTCGGCAATGAATGTGCCCATGAGATCCTTGCCCTGACGCGTGTCGAGCAGCGGCATATCCAAAACCACAATGTCGATGCCTATCTCCTTGGTGAGATATCGCCATTGCTGCTGTATCTCCTCGTAATTTCGCCCGAGCCTGTCGATGCTGAGAATATACAGCACATCGCCGCGCCGCAGCCTTCGCGTGAGCGCGCGATAGCGTGGGCGGTGAAAGTCCTTGCCGGACTGCTTGTCCATGTAGATGTTTTCGCGGGGTATGCTTTTTTCGCCGAGTGCAAGCATCTGTCTGTCCTCGTTCTGGTCGGTGCTCGAAACGCGCACATATCCGTAAGCTGTCATATCATCACTCCGTATTCAAAAAATATCAGGTGCAATAATGCACCTGATATTTTACTTGCTATTGCCGCCATCGGCTTTGTCATCGATGGATTTTTTGCTTTTTGCGATAAGCTTCCGCAAAAATTCCGGCACTGGCGCGCCCATGTCGGCGGCATTTTCCACAATGCTGCCGAGCTCGGTGAAGATATACCAAGCCGTGACCAGCGGCGTTATGATGCAGTGCTGACCGGTGAACGGCAGCGCTATACCGAAGTTGTCGCCCAGAACGCTCAGCGCAATATCGCACATAGCGGCAACGAGCACCGCGAATATGCTGCCCAGCTTGTGCCACAGTCCGCTGCGGGCCGCCGCGCTGCTCCAGCGTTTGTTGTAGATGGCGGCGAATGTTCCGGTGAGGTAATCCAGCGCCATCGCAACGAGCCACAGCACGATCATCCAGCCGACCCAGCCGAACAGCGCGGTGCCGAACGCTATTGCCGCCGCTGCCGCAGCCTTTATCTCGGCAGCTTTATCTGGTGTGTTCATCCTCTCACGCCTCCCCTTCAAAGTACCGGCGCATGATCTCCATAACGCGGAGCATATCCTCAGTCAGGTCAAGCTCACCGTTGCCCTTTCCGCGCAGCGCGCCCGCGTCGATATAACGCTGAGCCATCCCGCGGTAAGCGTCGGGAATGTCGTCAATTTTATTCCATCTCACCATATCATCATCGCTTCCTTTTCCGATATATTTTTTGCCGGTCGCCCAGCAGACACCGCGGCAGATAGCCTCGCCGAGCGCGGTCGTGTTTTCGGTTATCCAGCGCGCCAGATCGGGGCTGTCGTGAAATTCGCACTCGCAGTACAGGCATATGCCGGTCGTATTGCGTATCTCGTAAAACTGCTTTTCGCGTATGCCGTATGCCGAGCGGTATGGCGTTATGGCGTTTATTTCGTCAAACACCGGCTGTGCGTAGCTGAGCTGTTTATCCGCGTTTTTGGACACGAACACGACGCAGCCCCTGCCGCCGCCGGCGTTCGTGTGGATGCAGATGTGCAGATCGGCACCCCACGCGTTGGATTCATTCACGCGCTCATACATCGCGTTCGTGCCGTCGGCAAAGTTAGTTTTCACATCAAAGCCGTTTCGCTCGAGCGCCGCTTTGCACGCCGACGCGATCCTGCGGCACTGCGCAGCCTCGTTCGTATCGCCGTAGGCGTACAGGTTCCTCACTTGATCGGAAGGTGACAGATAAATTTTCAAATCGGGTCCTCCTTTGTTCATTCTATGCTGCCATGCACCTACGGCGGCCGTGCACCGTATGGCTCACCCGCCGCGGGAAATTGCGCCACCTACACCGGCAGTTGGCTTAGCTGCGTTGCCGCGGTAACGCACCACGGAAAAGACTTCCTATTAAGGGGAAGCTGTCACCGAAGGTGACTGATAAGGTGAAAACAAATCGTGCCGGAGGCAACAATGTTGAAAAAGCAGTGCGGCTTGCACACATCTTACCTATTCACTTGCGCGCGCAGCCCGCGCATGGCAGCCCTCTCACAAATAGCGCCCATTGCACCGAAACTTGCACTTTTTTGTGCAAGAAAAATGAAAAACAGCAGCTTATTTACAGTTTATTCACTTTTATATTGACATTTTTAACAAAGTGGAGTATTATCGACACATCACTTTAAATGCAAAAAGCAATAAACAGGAGAGAAAGCAATGGAAAACAAAATGGAAAAAAGGTATGGACTGCCTACCGCAATCTCCATGGTCATCGGAATCGTTATAGGCTCCGGCGTCTTCATAAAAGGCGGCAAAGTCCTGTCCCTGACCGGCGGAAACCTCTTGCAGGGTATCGCGGTCGTCGGAATCGTAGGCCTCATATGCATCATCTGCTCGCTGGTTTTTGCGACCCTCGGCAGCAAGTATGAGAAGGTCAACGGCGTTGTGGACTATGCCGAGCTCGCCCTCGGACCCAAGTACGCCTACTATGTCGGCTGGTTTATGACCACGATATATACGCCGGCGCTTGCGTCCATGCTGGCATTTTTCTCGGCAATGATGTTTTTGCAGCTTTTCGGCATATCCGCTATTGACTTTGCAAACGGTCAGGTAAACGCTACCGCCATCGGCGTCGGTGCAGGCTTCCTCATGATAGGCTACGGTGTCAACGCCCTCAGCCCGAAGCTCGCCGGCAAGCTTCAGGTCGGTATGACCGTTATAAAGCTCATCCCCCTGCTGCTCATGGGCATCGTCGGAACCATAGCGGGTCTTGTAAACGGCACGACTCTGGAAGTGCTCGACTATGTCAATTCCCCCGACTATGTCGCGGTCGGCGGAGACGGCTTCTTTAAGGCGATAGTAGGCTTTGCGTTTGCTTACGAGGGCTGGATACTCGCAACGAGCATCAATGCCGAGCTTAAAAACTCAAAGCGCAATCTTCCGCTGGCGCTCGTTATCGGCGCACTGGTGACCATCCTCATCTATGCTCTGTATATCTGGGCGATGAGCACGGTCGGCGATGTAAACACCATAATCGGAACATGGCCGTTCGGCGAGAGCCTGCCGCGCATTGCGTTCTCCAAGCTCTTCGGCAATGTCATCGGCACCGTTGTATATGTGTTCATAACCATCTCGTGCCTCGGCACCATGAACGGGCTTATCATGGCGTCCTGCCGCAGTATGTACTCCGTCTCCGCCCGCGGCATGGGACCTCAGCCGAGCTTCTTCGGTCATATCGACGATCAGAACAACTTTGCGATAAAGTCCTCCATCGTCGGCATGATGCTCGCAGGTTTCTGGTATGCATGGACCGTTATGATGTGGATGGGCGGCCCCGGACTGTTCGGCTCCGTCCACACGAGCGAGTGGTTTGCGTGGGAGCCCGACGAGATCGGCATCATCTGCCTGTACCTCATGTACATACCCATGATGATCGGACTCATGGTAAAGGCAAAGGACCTCAGCCCCATAAAGCGCTTCGTGCTGCCTGCGCTGGGCGTTCTGTGCTGCCTGTTCTTCTGCTATGCCATCTGGACGGGCTACGGCTGGAAGCAGTGCGTCGGATTCCTCCTCTTCTTCGCGGTCGTAATGTTCATCGGCTGGCTGTTTGAGCGCTATCGCGTGAAAGGCGCCGCGCTGAAGAAATAAGTGTGAAATTGACTATGCCCCCGTACTTAAAGGTACGGGGGCGTATTGCGCTGCGGGCAAAAAAACTGTATAATGGAAGCAGAAACAAAACGGAGGAAGATATGAGATACCCATGCCTTGTCGTCGATCACGACGACACCGTTGTAAACAGCACTGCCACGGTGCACTATCCCTGCTTTGTCGAATACACCGGCATATACCATCCGGAGGTACACTACACGCTGGATGAGTACATAAAGGATAATTTCGACCCCGGCGTCGTTGCGCTTTTTAGGGATATTATCGGCATGACGGCTGAGGAAATGGAGCGCGAGCAGGATTATTGGAATGCCTATGTCAAACGCCATGTCCCACAGGCGTATGACGGGATGCGCGAGCTCTTATGGCGGCATAAAAACGCTGGCGGCGTGCTGTGCGTGGCGTCGCATTCGTACACGGAGAACATCCTGCGCGATTACCGCGAAAACGGTCTGCCCGAGCCGGACGCCGTTTTCGGCTGGGAAAGCCCCGCAGACGAGCGCAAGCCGAACCCATATCCGCTTGAGCAGATAATGCGCCGCTTCGGATTCGACAGGGGAGAGCTTCTGATGCTCGACGATCTCAAGCCGGGCTACGATATGGCGCATAGCTGCGGCGTTGACTTTGCCGCGGCGGGCTGGTCAAACGACATACCCGAGATAGAGGGCTTCATGCGAGAAAACTGCGATAAATATTTCAAGACCATACCCGAGCTCGAAAAATTTCTCTTTGAAGATGAGGAGACAGAAAAATGAGTAAAAAAATCGTCCGCGTTGTGCTCACAGGCGGTCCCGCAGCGGGAAAAACGACCCTTATAAGCCGCATACTCAAGGAATTTAAGCAGGATGACGGCTGGCGCGTTATAACCATCCCCGAAACGGTCACGGAGCTTATATCCGGATTCGGCATAAACCCGTTCGGCGTGTGTATGTCCATGCTCAAGTTCCAGGACTTCGTCATTGCCGATCAGGTGCACAAGGAAAAGCTTGCGCTTGAGGCAGCAGAGGTCGTGCCTGAGGACAAGGTGCTCATCGTCTACGACCGCGCCCTGCTCGACGATAAGGCGTATATCTCCGATGAGGACTTTGCCGAAACGCTCATGCGCGTTGCCGGAAAAACGGAGGCACAGGTGCTCGCGGGATATGATGCGGTGCTGTACCTTGTGACCTGCGCCAAGGGTGCGGAGTTTGCGTATAACCTCGGCAATGCCGCGCGCAGCGAGTCGATAGAATATGCCCGCGAGCTCGACGACCGCACACTGAGAGCATGGAGCGGCTATCCGAACCTGCGCATTATCGACAACTCCGTCAACTTTGAGGACAAGATAAACCGAGCGATACGCGAGATATACCGCGTTATCGGCGAGCCCGAGCCGATGGTGAAAAAACGCAAGTACCTTGTTGCTATGCCGGATATACAGTCGCTCAGAGAGCACTACGGTGCGGTCGGGGTTGACATGGTGCAGACATATCTGTGCATGACAAATCCCACAATCGAGCGCCGCCTCCGATGTCAGGAAAACGGCGGCGAGAAGCTGTATTTCTACACCGAGAAGCACTTCCGCGCCGACGGCGATAAGTGGGACACCGAGCGCCCGATAACCGAGAAAGAGTACAACCAGTATCTCCTCGAAGCCGATCCCTCCCTGCAAAGCGTGAGCAAAACGAAGTATCGCTTCATCCACGACAGCAGCAGGTTTGAGATAGATGTCTATCCGTTCAGCACCGAGCGGGCTATAATGTTCCACTATTCGGACAACGACGACCGCGGCGTTCCGCCCGAGGTCGAGATAATCCGCGAGGTCACCGGCGATCCCGCATATAAGAACAAACAGCTTGCGAAGGCTCAGAAATTATAAGTATAAAAAATCCCCTCAGGTCCTTAACCTGAGGGGATATGTATTTTCTTTAGAATATATCCTCGTTTACCTTCTGCGGAGGCAGCTCGAGTATGGAGGGGTCGGCGATAATGCGGTTTATGATCTTGAAAACGGAGGCGTAGTAGTGACCGTCCACCGTGCGCTCGTCGAGAACGAACTTGGCATCGACATACTTGCGGTCTACCATGTTCCCGTGCCTGTCCAGCTCATAGGCATGACGCTTTGCACCGAACGATACGAATACCGGCAGCGTTCCGAAATTGTATATGTGATGGTATATAGGACCTATGCCGAGCGAGCCGAGGTCGGTTATTATCATCGAGCCGTGGAAGGGGCTGACATCCAGAAGCTTTTTCGGCAGCAGACCGAAATAGTCGAAAACGCGGATAAGCCAGATAACAAAGCGAATGACAAAGCGCGGCAGGGATGCGAACTTGTTGGCAAATTCCTCGGTGCCGTTTTCCTCGTCGGAGTTCTTGATCTCGTCGATAGCCTCGTTCATCTTGTTGTACACATCGAAAATGGTGTCGGTGGGCTTGAAGGGGACCTTAATGGTGGTCTCGGTGGAGTCGATGGTCAGGTTGCGCTTTACGGTCATGACTATCTCTATCTCGTTGCGCGCATATACGCGATTGCCGACGACAAAGCGGTTGAGCCCCGGAAGATATGCGCAGGCGCGCACATATGCCGCAATGAGCAGATGCAGCATACCGATGCCCTTGTAGCCCGCAACGCGCTGCTTCCTGAACCAGCGGTCGGCATTCGTTATCTCAAACGACTGCTCGTAGTAATTGAGAGCATCGTTCCTCGTAGGCATTATAAACGGTATAAAATTATAAAACCCATTAAGTGAACGCAGCCGTCTGCCGTCAACACGGTCACCGGCGCGCCGCTTATAATTATTAGCCATAGGAAACCTCCTCGGTTATACAAATTTGAGCTATCCATGCCAAATAATTATACATTGTGAGAATGGATTTGGCAAGGAAAAAAGCCGATACATACCAAAGCTACCGGCAAATATTTTAGCTATTAATAAATTTGTTAGCGGAAAGTCGAAAAAAGTCTTGCAATTTAAAGGGATAGAGAATAGTATGTTAAATATCAAACAAATTCATGGGCGCAAATGATAAAAAATAAACCCTGCATTTTCAATGGTTTGCGCCCCATACGAGTCATAAAATGCAAAAGCAATTAATTTAACAATTTAATTGCATAAAGTTTATCAATAAAAATGCACAAAAGCCGTTGAAAATACAAGACTTTTTTGTTATTCTTAACATAACAAGCGCATATTTTTATTAGTGACCCGTAAATAAACTTAACAGAAGGGAGGCGAGCTGATGGCGTTTGATGAGATCGCCGGAATAAGCGCGGCAGAGGAAGCGGCACGAGTGACCGTTGCCGAAGCGCTTACGGAAGCCAAGCGCATAGTTGCGCAGGCGCAGAAGGCGGGAAAAACGGACATCGAGGAAGCTCGGGCGAAGGCTGCCGCCGAGCTTGCACAGCGCAGAGAGCAGGCACGGGCCGAGGCTCAGGTGCAGGCACAGGAGATATACCAGAAGGCGGAGAACAAAAAAGCGGTGCTGCGCGCAAAGGCTGAAAGCCGCTGCGGCAAGGCGGCGCAGTACATCGCGGAAAGGATCGTGAATGCGTAATGGCCATTGAAAAAATGAAAAAGCTGCGGCTGCTGGCTGTTCGCAACGAGAAAAAGGAACTGCTCAAGCAGCTCATGCTGCTCGGCTGCATCGAGGTATCCGAGCCGGAGTTCTCGGAGCTTTCGCCGGAGCTTCGCGCCCGCCTTTCCAAAGAAAGCAGCGATGTTGTCCGCTGCCGCACCGATCGCGCGATGCTTACGCAGGCGGTGGAGATGCTTGATAAGTATGCCCCCGTCAAGAAAAAGCTGCTTTCCGCAAAGCCGGAGGCCGAGTGCGGCGTTATACTTGATGATTCTACGCTTTCCGCAACTATTGAGACCGCGCGAGACATCGTCGGCATAGACGAAACGGTGCGCAGGATAAACGCTGAGTGCGCGAGGATAAACGGCTCGATAGACGCGCTTTCGCCGTGGCTCGAGCTTGACTATCCCCTCGATGGGGAGGGCACCGAGCACTGCGCTGTAACGCTCGGCATGGTGCCGTCGTCGGTGCAGCTTGCGGATGTGCAGAGCGCGCTCGCCGCCGTCACCGAGGAAGCCGAGCTCAAGAGCGTTTTTTCCGACAGTGCGCAGAGGTATCTCGTTCTCATCTGCTTTAAGGAGGAGCTGCCGGCTGTTTTGGACGCCGTGAGGGAATACGGCTTTACCATTGCCTCGTTCGGAAGCCTCGAGGGCACCGCCGCTGAAAACACGCAGAGGCTAAAGGACGAGCTCAAGGCGCTCAACGAGCAGAAGCGGGAGCTTATAGACCAGGCGCGCGCCATGGGAGAGCACCGCGACGAGCTGAAGCTGTGCGCGGACAGGATGGAGACCAAGGAGGTCTACGCCGAGGCTGAGGGCAGACTCTACGGAATGGAGAGTACCATTGCCCTGCAGGGCTGGGTGCTTGCGCGAAAGGTTCCGGAGCTCGAAGCCTGCCTTGCGAAATTCGACTGCGCATGGGAGCTTACAGATCCCTCACCCGAGGAATATCCCGAGGTGCCGGTCAAGCTCCGCAACAACAAGATAACAAACGCGCTGAACATGGTAACGAATATGTACAGCCTGCCCGCATACGACGGAGTTGACCCGAACCCGCTGATGGCACCGTTTTTCATCCTGTTCTACGGGCTTATGATGGCTGATATGGGCTACGGTCTTATAATGATCCTCGCGGCGGTCGTTGCAATGAAAAAGATAAAGCCCCGCAAGGGAAGCCTGAGCTTCTGCCAGCTGCTTCTGTATGCCGGCATATCGACATTCATAATGGGCATACTCACCGGCGGATTTTTCGGCGATGCGCTCGTGAAGATAGGTCAGATAATCGGCAAGCCCGAGGGATGGGGCGAGCTGTGGTGCTTGTTCAGTCCGACGAACGATGTTATGACAGTGCTCATCGGCGCAATGGCGCTTGGCCTTATCCACCTGAACACCGGCATGGTGATAAGCGTTGTCGAGAAGGTCAAAAACGGCGATGCGGCAGGAGCATTCTGGGAAGAGGGCTCGCTGTGGGTCATCCTTATCGGCGCGGTCATGACGGTGCTCAAGGTCGGCAATATCGGCGGAGTGCCGGTGGTTCTGGTCATCGGCTGCGTAATGCTCTTCTACGGCGGAAGCCGCGGAGCAAAGAGTGTCGGAGGCAAGATAATAAGCCTGTTTTCAACACTCTACAACACTGTCACCGGCTGGTTCGGCGACATACTTTCCTATTCGCGTATCATGGCGCTGATGCTCGCCGGCAGCGTTATCGCAACGGTTTTCAACACCATCGGCGGCATAGCAAACAGCCTGTGGCTGTTTATCCCCGTGTTCATCATAGGACACACGCTAAACTTTGCTCTGAACCTCCTGGGCTGCTATGTACACGATCTGAGGCTCCAGTGCCTCGAGTACTTCGGCAAGTTCTACAAGGACGGCGGCAGGGCGTTCAAACCCCTTGAAGTAAGCACAAAATATTACGATATAGCTGAGGATTAATAGGAGGATAACAATAATGGAATTTCTGTTTGCACATTCCGGTCTGGCAATAGGTCTTCTCGGTGCAGGTCTTGCAGCCTGCATGGCAGGCGCGGGCTCGGCAGTCGGCACCGGCATCGCCGGTGAAGCCGGCGCGGGACTGATAACCGAAGATCCCTCGAAGTTCGGTAAGGCGATGATCCTTCAGGTCATCCCCGGTACTCAGGGACTGTACGGTCTGGTCGTTTTCTTCGTTGCGATCATGAACATGGGCCTGCTCAACGGCACTGCTGCAGACCTTTCGTTCGTTGATGGCTGCCGTTATTTCGCAGCCTGTATGCCCATCGCTATAGGCGGTCTTGTTTCCGCTATAGGTCAGGGCAAGGTCGCGGCGGCGTCCGTCAACCTGCTTGCAAAGAACCCCGACCACTGGGCAAAGGGCATGATCCTGTGCATCACCGTTGAGTTCTATGCAATTCTGTCCCTGCTCGCATCAATGATGATGCTTCTGTACATCTGATCCGACGGTAAAAATAACATAAAGGCAGGGCTTTATTATGAAAGGCACTGAAAAAATAATCGCACATATCCAGACTGACGCGGACACAGCTGCGAAAAAGACGATAGATGAAGCCGCAGCGGAAGCCGAAAAAATACGCGCGGAGAGCTTCGAGGCTGCGCTGGCTGAGTATGAAAAGCTCATGCAGCAGGGCAATGCCGAGTGCGAGGATATTCTCAGCGGCAGCCGCCGCATCGCCGAGATGGAGGCGAAAAAGAGCGTTCTCGCCGTAAAGCAGGAGATGGTCGAGGCGGCGTTTCAAGCCGCGCGCGAGAGCATAATCAATATGCCGCGCGAGGATTATGAGCAGTTTCTTGCGCGCATGGCAGCCTCAGGCTCGGTAAACGGCACGGAGGAGATAGTCCTCAACGCCCGCGACAAAGCCGAGCTCGGCAAGGCGGTGTGCAAAAAGGCAAACGAGCTGCTCACTGCCGGGGGGAAACTCGGCAAGCTCACACTGAGCGAGGATACCGCGGACATATCCGGCGGTGTTGTCGTTCGCTTCGGCGGCATCGAGACCAATTGCAGCGTAGATGCACTCATCCGCCAGCAGCGCAGCGCGCTTGCAACTCCGGTTGCACAGCTCCTGTTTGAATAACGCTGCGGCGTTACATATCCCGAAAAGGGAGGGAATGAATTGTCAAATAAAAAGTGCGTCAGAGAAAAATATCTGTATCTTTCCGCGATGCTCAGGGCAAGAGAAGCTAAAATGCTGACACGCGACAAGGCAGAGCGCATGATCGACGCGCCAAGCTTCGACGAGGCTGCGAAAATGCTCACCGACTGCGGCTATAAGGACCTGTCCGGCTGCACCGCGCGGGAGGTCGAGGCGGCGCTCGCTGAGCACCGCGCGGAGATATTCTCCGAGCTTGCGCGCCTGTCGCCCGATCCCGAGCCCGTAGAGGTTTTTCGCATGAGGTATGATTACCACAACGCGAAGATAATCGTAAAAAGCGAGGCGGAGGGCATCGACAGGTCGGATCTTATGAGCTTTTCCGGAAGGATAGCTCCGGAAGCTCTGAAAAGATGCTTCACGGAGGAAAAATATGCGGGCATACCGGCGCTGCTTGCCGATGCCATGGTCGAGTCAAAAAGCGTGCTCGCCCGCACGCAAAATCCGCAGCTTGCCGATTTCGTGCTTGACAGAGCCTATTTTGCAGAGCTTCTTAACGCGGCAAACGGACTCGGCAGCAGCTTTCTGCGCGGCTATGCCCAGACGATGATAGATGCCTCAAACCTCCGGAGCGCCGTGCGCACCATGCGTATGGGCAAGGACACGGATTTTTTGAAAACCGCGCTCATATCCGGCGGCGGAGTAGACTGCGGGCGCATCCTCGCAGCGTTCGGCTCGGGCGACACGCTTGCCGCGATATACGCCAACACCGTTTTATCGGCTGCGGCGGCGCAGGGCGCGCAGGCGGCAAAGGGCGGCACGATGACCGCATTCGAGCTCAGCTGCGACAATGCGGTAACGGCGTATCTCACCCGTGCAAGACTCGTGTCCTACGGCGAGGCACCTGTGATAGCGTATCTCGCAGCCGTGGAGGGCGAGGTCACGGCGCTGAGGATGATACTCACCGGAATTCTGGCATCTCTTGCGCCGGAAACGATACGGGAAAGGCTGCGTGATATGTATGCATAAAATTGCGGTCATAGGACGGCGCGAGACCGTAATGGGCTTCACGGCGCTCGGACTGGAGGCATATCCGGTCGCGGACAGCGCGGAGGCGAGAACGGTGCTGCGTGCGCTGACTCACGAGCGGGAGGATGTTGCGATAATCTACATCGAAGAGGACATCGCCTCCGGCATCATGAGCCAGATAGATAAATTTAAAGACAGCGTCACTCCGGCGATAATCCTTATCCCCGGCAGGGAGGGCAGCCTCGGCATGGGGCTCTCGGCTCTCAATGCCGCGGTGGAGCGTGCAATAGGCACGAATATCCTGGAGAATAATTAAGAAAGAAAGGTATCTGTATGAGCGGAACTATTATAAAAGTCTCGGGCCCGCTTGTTGTGGCGGAGGGACTGGGCGACGCAAATGTCTCCGATGTCGTGCGCGTCGGTCCCCAAAGACTTATAGGCGAGATACTTAATATGACGGGCGATAACGCCTCTATACAGGTCTATGAGGAGACCTCCGGTCTCGGACCGGGAGCGGTGGTCGAAAGCTCCGGTATGCCGATGTCCGTTGAGCTTGGACCCGGTATGCTCGAGAATATCTACGACGGCATACAGCGTCCCCTGCCGGAGATCCGCGAGCTTACCGGCGCCACCATAAGCCGCGGCACCGATGTTCCGGCACTAAACCGCAAGAAGAAGTGGGATTTCGTTCCCGTCGCACACGAGGGCGATATGCTCTCCGGCGGCGATGTTATCGGCACCGTGCAGGAGACCACCGCGATCCTGCACAAGATCATGGTGCCGCCTAAAATGAACGGCAGGATCGTTTCGATAAAGTCCGGCAGCTTCACGGTAACGGAGACAGTTGCGGTGCTTGAGAGCGCCGACGGCGTTCGCCATGAGCTCACCATGATGCAGAAGTGGCCCGTGCGTATAAGCCGCCCCTATGCGTCAAAGAGCATGCCCTCGCGCCCGATGAACTCCGGTCAGAGAATAATCGACACGCTGTTTCCCATCGCGAAGGGCGGCACGGCGGCAGTTCCCGGACCGTTCGGCTCGGGCAAGACCGTCGTTCAGCACCAGCTTGCAAAGTGGTCGGATGTTGACATAGTTATCTACATCGGCTGCGGCGAACGCGGCAATGAGATGACCGATGTTCTCATGGAGTTTCCGGAGCTGACCGACCCCAGAAACGGCGAGCCCCTTATGAAGAGAACGGTGCTCATAGCAAACACCTCGGATATGCCCGTTGCGGCGCGCGAGGCGTCTATCTACACCGGCATCACCATCGCCGAGTACTTCCGCGATATGGGCTACGATGTCGCGGTGCTCGCAGACTCCACCTCCCGCTGGGCGGAGGCTCTGCGCGAAATGTCCGGACGCCTTGAGGAGATGCCCGGCGAAGAGGGCTACCCCGCGTATCTTGCATCGCGCATAGCGCAGTTTTACGAGCGCGCCGGCGTTGTGAAATGCCTCGGAGCCGACGAAAGACAGGGCTCCGTTACCGCAATCGGCGCAGTTTCGCCTCCGGGCGGCGATATATCCGAGCCGGTCTCTCAGGCGACAATGCGCATAGTAAAGGTGTTCTGGGCGCTCGACTCGTCCCTTGCTTACGCGCGTCACTTCCCTGCGATAAACTGGCTGACCTCGTATTCGCTGTATGTCGATACGCTTGCGCCGTGGTATAACGAGCAGTTCGGCGCGCAGTACATGATAAACCGCGATAAGGCCATGCACATTCTTCAGGAGGAAAACGAGCTTCAGGAGATCGTCCGCCTCGTCGGTCAGGACGCGCTCAGCCCCGCCGACCGCCTCACGATGGAAACGGCAAAAATGCTGCGCGAGGACTTCCTGCAGCAGAACGCCTTCGTCGATGAGGACGCGTATTCCTCCTATGACAAGCAGTTTGAGCTCATGGGCATGATACTCACCTTTGATGAGCTCGGACGCGAGGCGCTCAAAAAGGGCGCCGACATGAAGGCGCTGTTTTCCATCGGCGCAAAGGAGCGCATAGGCAGAGCAAAGATGGCGGCTCCCGATGCATACAAGCAGGAGTATGCTTCAATACTCGAGCAGATGAAGGCCGAGATCGAAGCAGTCGTTGCCGGAGGTGAGGACGCATGATAAAAGATTATAAGACCATACGCCAGATAGCAAACCCGCTGATGATAGTCGAGCAGGTCGAGGGCGTTACCTACGACGAGCTGTGCGAGATCGAGCTTCCCGACGGTGAAACGCGCCGCGGCAAGGTGCTCGAGGTCGAGGGCGACAGAGCGGTAGTTCAGCTTTTCGACTCTGCGCAGGGTATAAACCTTGCCCAGACGAAGGTCAGATTTCTCGGTCACCCGCTGGAGCTCGCGGTGTCCGAGGATATGCTCGGCCGCGTATTTAACGGCATGGGTCAACCCATCGACGGCGGTCCCGAGCTTTTGGCGGAGGCCCACCGCGACATTAACGGCATGCCCATGAACCCCGCTGCGCGCGCATATCCCGCGGAGTTTATTCAGACCGGCGTTTCCACCATCGACGGGCTTAACACCCTCGTTCGCGGGCAGAAGCTGCCCATATTCTCGGCATCCGGACTTCCCCACGCGGCTCTTGCAGCGCAGATAGCGCGTCAGGCGCGCGTGCTCGGCGACGGTGAAAACTTCGCCGTTGTGTTTGCCGCAGTCGGCATAACCTTCGAGGAGTCCGAGTACTTTATAAACGACTTCAAGCGCACCGGCGCTATCGACAGAACGGTAGTTTTCTCAAACCTTGCAAACGACCCCGCGGTCGAGCGCATAGCAACTCCGCGTATGGCGCTAACGGCGGCGGAGTACCTCGCGTTTGAGAAGAATATGCATGTTCTTGTCATCATAACCGACATCACGAACTATGCCGAGGCTCTGCGCGAGGTGTCGGCGGCAAAGAAGGAGGTCCCCGGACGCCGCGGCTATCCGGGCTACCTGTACACTGACCTTGCCACCATGTACGAGCGCGCCGGACGAAGAATAGGCAGCAGCGGCTCCATCACCATGATCCCCATCCTCACCATGCCCGAGGACGACAAGACCCACCCGATCCCCGACCTCACGGGCTATATCACCGAGGGTCAGATAATCCTCAGCCGCGACCTGCACCGCAAGGGCATCGTGCCGCCTGTGGATGTTCTCCCGTCGCTTAGCCGACTCAAGGATAAGGGCATCGGCGAGGGCAAGACCCGCGAGGACCACGCCGGAACGATGAACCAGCTTTTCGCGGCGTATTCGCGCGGCAAGGACGCCAAGGAGCTTATGACCATCCTCGGCGAGGCTGCGCTTTCGGACGATGATAAGCTGTTCGCCGAATTTGCCGACGAGTTTGAAAAGACCTATGTCAATCAGGGCAACAACACCAACCGCAGCATAGAGGAGACCCTCGATCTCGGCTGGAGGCTGCTTAGCATACTGCCCAGAGCGGAGCTCAAGCGCGTAAAGCCCGAGATGATAGAAAAATACATGAAGTAAGGGGGCGTCTTTATGGCAGGCACCACGATAACCCCTACAAGAATGATGCTCAAGCAGCTCAAGGGCAGGCTCAAGACCGCCCGACGCGGGCATAAGCTGATGAAGGATAAGCGCGATGAGCTGATGCGTCAGTTTATGGACATCGTGCGGCGCAATAAGGAGCTTCGTGAGCGCGTTGAGCAGGGACTCACGCAGGCTTACTCGGCATTGCAGGTGGCGAGCGCCATCATGAGCCCCGAAATGCTCGAGCAGGCGCTTTTGTATCCGAGGCAGAGCGTTGAGCTGGATATGCAGTTTAAAAATATCATGAGCGTAAATGTCCCGCTGTACTCGTTCCACACGCGCAATAACGATCCGTCGGAGATATACCCATACGGCTTTGCGCAGACCTCGGGCGAGCTCGACGATGCGCTCGCGGCGCTTGCAAAGGTTTTCGAGGATATGCTCGAGCTTGCGCAGGTAGAAAAAACGATGCAGCTCTTAGCAGAGGAGATCGAAAAGACCCGCCGGCGCGTAAACGCGCTCGAGTATGTCATGATCCCCGAGCTCGAGAGCAATATTAAGTACATTTCCATGAAGCTTGAGGAGAACGAAAACTCCACAAAGGTGCGCCTTCTCAAGGTAAAGGAAATGGTTCTTCAAAACGCGCACGACTTTAAATAATGAAAATCTCCCGTCGAAAAGACGGGAGATTTTTTATCATCGTTAGCTAAAAGCTTAATTAAAGAACAATGAGTGTTTCGGTTCAGGAGCAACGGAGTGGGGGGCTTTTGAGACCGCCGTAAGCGCGAAAATATAAATAACATCGAAAACAAAGCAGATGATTCCCGTCACCAGAATAAACCAGTTGCCCTCCAGTGTGCCGTAGATCGTGGGCGTCAGCGGATCTCTGGCGCTTGTGGATATGGTGCCGGTCGTGTTTCTCCGGCCACGCTAAAGCGAAACCTGGCGCTTATTAACGCCAGGTCTCGTATGGTTCTTGATTTTTGTTCCGCAAGGAATTGCGAGGCTTTGAGCTCTCCTTGTGCTGCACATAGTTTGACAATCCACTTACTTATCGAGTATTCCCATGAATTCTTCGCCGGTGATGGTCTCCTTCTCGTAAAGGAACTGCGCGAGCTCATCGAGCTTTTCGCGGTTATCGGTCAGGATCTTGACGGCCTTATCATGCTGCTTTTTAACGAGCGCGACGACCTGACGGTCGATCTGCGCCTGAGTTTCGGCAGAGCATGCAAGCGAGGTATCGCCGCCGAGATACTGGTTCGTGACCGTTTCCATGGCGACCATGTCGAAGTCCTCGCTCATGCCGTAGCGCGTTATCATTGCGCGCGCAAGCTTTGTCGCCTGCTCGATGTCGTTCGAGGCGCCAGTTGTGACCGAACCGAAAACGACCTCCTCGGCGGCGCGGCCGCCGGTGAAGGTGGCGATCTTGTTTTCTATCTCGACCTTGCTCATGAGGTAGTGGTTGCCCTCCTCGACCTGCATGGTGTAGCCCAAGGCACCCGAGGTTCGCGGCACGATGGTTATCTTCTGCACGGGGGCGGAATGGGTCTGCTTTGCGGCGACGAGCGCATGACCTATCTCGTGATATGCAACGATGCGCTTTTCGTGGTCGGTCATGATGGCGTTTTTCTTCTGATAGCCGGCGATGACGACCTCGATGCTCTCCTCAAGGTCTGCCTGAGTGGCAAAGCGTCTGCCGTCGCGCACGGCGCGCAGAGCCGCTTCGTTTATGATGTTGGCAAGCTCCGCGCCCGATGCGCCGGAGGCCATGCGTGCGATCTTACCGAAATCAACATCCTCGGCAATCTTGACCTTGCGCGCGTGGACCTTGAGTATATCCTCCCTGCCCTTGAGGTCGGGAAGCTCAACGGGAACGCGGCGGTCGAAACGGCCGGGGCGAGTGAGCGCAGGGTCGAGCGATTCGGGGCGGTTGGTTGCCGCGAGTATTATTACGCCGTTATTGCCATCAAATCCGTCCATTTCGGTAAGAAGCTGGTTGAGCGTCTGCTCGCGCTCGTCGTTGCCGCCGAGCTGACCGTCACGCTTCTTGCCGATTGCATCTATCTCGTCGATAAAGACGATGCAGGGGGCTTTTTCCTTAGCCTGCCTGAACAGGTCGCGCACCTTGCTTGCGCCCATGCCGACAAACATTTCAACAAACTCAGAGCCAGACATCGAGAAAAACGGCACATTCGCTTCACCTGCAACGGCCTTGGCGAGCATGGTCTTGCCCGTTCCCGGAGGACCTACGAGCAGTACGCCCTTTGGCATGGATGCGCCGATCTCCTTGTATTTTGCCGGATCGTGCAGGTAATCGACTATTTCGGAGAGGTTCTCCTTGGCCTCGTCCTCGCCGGCAACATCGGCAAATTTAATTCCCTCGGCGGATTTGACATAAACTCGCGCGTTTGATTTACCCATGTTGAACATCATGGAATTGCCGCCACCCATTTTATCCATCATCTTGCGCGACATAAACTGACCCAATGCCACAAATATGATGATCGGCAGGACCCAGACAAGGATGCTGACAAGCGCTGAGGTCTGCTCTATCTCCTCGCCGGTGGTTGAAACATTTTTCTCAAGCAAGCGCGAAACGAGATCATCGTCCGGCACCATCGCCGTTTTGTAGATCTTGCCGCTTTTCTCATCGCCCTTGAACAGGATGCGGTTATTCTGCTCCTGGATCTCAACGGCGCTGACTTCGCCCTTATCAACCATATTGATAAAGGTATTATAGTCGACTTCCTTGATCTGATGTTCAGATATCCAAGGCATTGCCACAAAATTGAACACCAGCAGGAGGATTAGAGCTATAGTGTAGTAATAAACAAGCGGTTTTTTCGGTGATTTTACTTCGTTCATACGCCATACTCCTCAAAGATTATATATTGTGTATAGTTTAGCACTAATGTTAGTAATAGTTCACGAATTTTCTGTTAACGATTAGTAGAATTACACCAAATTATTTGCTTATTCTCAGTATGCGCTTTCTGATGCCGATTGGGTTTCTGACCATGTGCGCCGCACTCGGAATGATCCTCATGTGCATTTTTGCGTTCAGGCTTGATTCGTCCGGCCCGAGGTCAAACCGGATAGAACAGATAACGAACGCCATAGCGCAGATATGCATTTTCGCAGGTCTAATGCTCATATAAAAACAAAAAAGCCACCCCGTGGGGTGGCTTTATATTATTCTGCAAGCTCTGTAAGCGTATCGCCGGTTATGCGGTACACCGTCCAGTCGCTCATCGGCTGCGCGCCGAGGGATAGGTAGAAGTCGATGCTCGGCTTGTTCCAGTCAAGGCACCACCATTCCAGCCTGCCGCAGCCGCGCTCGACCGCGATGGATGCAAGCTTTTTAAGTATCGCCTTGCCGTAGCCCTTGCCGCGGTGCTCGGGCAGCACGAACAGATCCTCGAGATACAGTCCGGCTCTGCCGAGAAAGGTCGAAAAGTTGTGGAAAAACAGCGCAAAGCCGACCTCAACGCCGTCCTCGAGTGCGAATATGACCTCGGCTTTCTGCCTGTCAAATATCCATTCCTCGAGCATTTTCTCGTCGGCAACCACCTCATCGAGCATTTTTTCGTAGTCGGCAAGCTGCTTTATGAAATGCAGGATAAGCGGCGTATCGGCTCGCTCGGCAAATCTGAATGTCAGCTTGCTCATTCGTCGCCCTCGCGGTAGCCGTTGGGATTGAGGCTCTGCCAGTGCCACGAGTCGCGGCACATATCCTCAAGGTCAAACTCGGCTGCCCAGCCGAGCTCGCGGCGGCTCTTTTCCGGCGAGCAGTAGCACACGGCGACATCGCCCGCGCGTCTGCCGATGACCTTGTATGGAACGCTCAGGCCGTTTGCCTTTTCAAAGGCGTGCACCATGTCGAGAACGCTGTAGCCCGTGCCGGTGCCGAGGTTGAAGATAAGCTCGCCCGAATGCTCCGCCATGTAAGCTATCGCGGCGACATGCCCCTTTGCAAGATCGACGACATGGATATAGTCGCGCACGCCGGTACCGTCGGGAGTGTCGTAATCGTTGCCGAAAACGCGCAGGTACGGGAACTTGCCTATGGCGGTCTGAGAGATGTACGGCATGAGGTTATTGGGAATGCCCTTGGGATCCTCACCGATAAGTCCGCTCGGGTGAGCGCCCACGGGGTTAAAATACCGCAGCAGCGCAACGCTCCAACTGTCGTCTGCCTTGACATAGTCGCGCAGTATCTGCTCGCACATGAACTTCGTCCAGCCGTAGGGGTTAGTGCACTGACCGGTGCGCGAGGTCTCGTAAAGCGGCATATCGTTATCGGACGAGTAAACCGTAGCTGAGGATGAGAAGATTATCTTGTTAACGCCGTGCGCGCGCATTGCCTCGCACAGGGTTATCGTAGAGCCGAGGTTGTTGTCGTAATATTCAAGCGGCATCTCCACCGACTCGCCGACCGCCTTGAGTCCGGCAAAGTGGATAACGCAGTCGATGCTGTGCTTATCAAATATCTCATCGAGCTTTTCGCGGTCGCGCACATCGGCTTTGTAGAAGGTAAGGCTCCTGCCGGTTATCTGCTCGATGCGCTCGGCGGCTTTCTCGCTGCTGTTAACGAGGTTGTCTATGACGACGACATCCATGCCCTGCTCGAGCAGCTCAACGCAGGTGTGGCTGCCGATATAGCCCATGCCGCCGGTAACTAAAACGGTCATATTCTTTCTCCTTTAAAGAAAATATCAGATTCATTCTATTCCAGACGAAACGAAAAGGCAAGCCGGAGACTTGCCTTTTACAGATTATTTACTTTTTGTGATAGAGCTTTTTCGCCTGATACTTCGGCTCGTAGGTGATGTTGACGCCGATCTTGGAAAACAGGTTCTCGTCAACGCGCGAAAGGATGACCGACGAGTGCGCCTCACAGCCGCGCAGCTTTCCGAGCTGGTCTATGGCAAGCTCGGCGAGCGGGTTTGTCACCGCGCATATCGAAAGCGCTATGAGCAGCTCGTCCGTGTGCAGACGGGGGTTATGGTTGCCGAGGTGCTCGACCTTGAGATGCTGTATGGGCTCAATAACGCCGGGCGCTATGAGCAGCAGCTCCTTGTTTATGCCCGCAAGCTTCTTGAGCGCGTTCATCAGGCATGCCGACGATGCGCCGAGCAGGGAGCTGGTTTTTCCGGTAACGATGGAGCCATCGGGAAGCTCAATGCTCACCGCCGGAGCGCCGGTCTCTGCAGCTCTCTCGTTTGCCGCGGCAACAACGGGGCGATCATCCGAGGAAAGCCCGATGGAGTTCATGATGAGCTCGATCTTGCGCACCTCCTCCACCGTGCCGAGCCCCTGACGCAGCGCGCAGGCGGCGGCGTAGTAGCGGCGGATTATCTCCTGCTTGGAGGCGTTGCGGCAAGCCTCGTCATCGACTATGCAGCAGCCCGCCATGTTAACGCCCATGTCCGTGGGGCTTTTGTAGGCGCTCTCGCCGTAAATGCGGGTGAGGATCGCGTTCAGAACGGGGAATATTTCAACATCGCGGTTGTAGTTGACCGTCGTTTTGCCGTAGGCTTCGAGATGGAACGGGTCTATCATGTTCACATCGTCAAGATCTGCGGTGGCTGCCTCGTAGGCGAGGTTTATCGGGTGCTTGAGCGGCACATTCCAGATAGGGAAGGTCTCAAACTTGGCGTAGCCGGCGTTTATGCCGCGCTCGTGCTCATGGTAGAGCTGGCTCAGGCAGGTTGCCATCTTGCCGCTGCCGGGACCGGGAGCGGTGACGACGACGAGGCTGCGCTCGGTCTCGATATAGTCGTTTTTGCCGAAGCCTTCCTCGGAAACGATGAGCTCGACATTGGAGGGGTAATCGGGGATTATGTAGTGGCGGTAGACCTTGATGCCGAGGGTCTCGAGCCGCTTCTGGAACAGCTCCGCCGCCGGCTGGCTGCGGTAGTGAGTTATAACGACACTGCCGACGAAAAGTCCGATGCCGCGGAAAGCGTCGATAAGTCGCAGGGTGTCCTCGTCATAGGTTATGCCGAGGTCGCCGCGGCGCTTGTTTCGCTCAATGTCGTCGGCGGAAATGGCGATAACGATCTCCGCTTCGTCCTTCATTTTCAGCAGCATTTTCACCTTGCTGTCCGGCTCAAAGCCCGGCAGCACGCGCGAAGCATGGTAGTCGTCAAACAGCTTGCCGCCGAATTCGAGGTACAGCTTGCCGCCGAACTGAGCTATCCTGTCGCGTATGTTTCTCGACTGCTCGCGCATGTATTTTTCGTTGTCAAAGCCTATCGCATTCATAATAATTACCCCACTCATTCTGTATAAATCACAAGCTGAAATTATATACCGCGGGGCAGGTCGTTGTCAAACGCTTTCACACAGTTTTTCGCTCAGCCGGAACGACAGGGGAGCAACGACGATCATCTGTATCGGAAGCGCAATGGTGAAGTTATACGGCAGGTAGGTGAAGAAGTCGGCGATCGCCGCTGTGCCGCGCAGTCCGGAGACCGCAACGGAAAACACCGTCATGACTATGGTCATGAATATCGCCATGCAGAGTTTAAAACAGCCATAATGCAGATCATTATAAAGCTCATTATCACGCTCAGTAAAACACCCTGTTTTTTGCTGTTTGGCATATAGTATCCTCCAAATAAATAAAAAAACGGACAGCAAATATCCCTGCCCGTCAGACATAAGGCAAGCGACATTTATTGTCCTGTGATGAGATTATACCAGCTTTTTCACGCGAATGTCATGGGCGTTTTGCCCAAATTTTAAGCTCGCAGAGCGGCGCTCATATGCGCAGCAGCGCAAAATTTCGACGGCACCCATGCCTCCCTTGTGTAAATGGAGGTGGGTTGCCGTATAGCGGCAAGCCGGAGGGATTGTCTACCGAACTTTGCTGCGAAGTTCCGGCAACACCGTAGGGGCGAGCATTGCTCGCCCACTGTGATGTTTTTGCCCGCACTTTCCGTTCGGGATACGGCGATCACCGTATCCGTAGGTGCGTAAAAACGCCGCTGAAAAAGCCGCTGCCAACAGGAGAAAGGCAGCGGCTTCTTCGGTTTTTGTTGCGGTGTGCTGCGGATTGAGGAGCTCCGCAGCACGAAAACAAGCAAAGAAAAGAGAGATGGAAAGAAGAATCAAACGAATATTTGTTATTTATCTGACGATGTTATGATAGCACACCGGAGCGCGTTTGTAAAGGGGTAATTGCGAAATTTTTATCAATTTTATTTGAATTTTTTATGAAATCTCTTTTTTGATGCGGCTGATCGCGTTTTTTTCAAGGCGCGATACCTGCGCCTGGCTGATGCCGATCTCGCGCGCGACCTCCATTTGGGTGCGTCCCCTGTAGAACCTCAGGGAGAGTATGCGCTTTTCCCTGTCACTGAGGCGTGCCATCGCCTCGCCGAGTGCTATCTGCTCGAGCCAGTGCTCGTCCGTGTTCTTCGTGTCGCCTATCTGATCCATAACGCAGACGCTCTCGCCGCTGTCGCTGTAAACGGGCTCGTAGAGCGAAACGGGGTCGCATATCGCATCAAGCGCGAAAACGACCTCGGAGCGCTTTATACCCAGCTCCTTTGCGATCGCGTCCACATCCGGCTCGCGCCCGAGCTGCGCGGTGAGCCGCTCTTTTACCTGAAGCACGCGGTAAGCCGTATCGCGCACCGAGCGCGAGACCCTCACCGCGCCGTGGTCGCGCAGAAACCGGCGCAGCTCGCCGGAGATCATCGGCACGCCATATGTCGAAAACTGCACATTCTGCGTCAGGTCGAAGCAGTCTATCGCCTTTATAAGCCCGATGCAGCCCACCTGAAACAGGTCGTCCATGCTCTCGCCCCGTCCGGAAAACTTCTGTATCACCGACAAAACGAGCCGCAAATTTCCGCTGATGAGCTTTTCACGCGCCGCGTTATCGCCCGACTGCGCCTGAGCTATCAGCACTCTCATTTCGGCATTTTTGAGAAGCGGCAGCTTTGATGTGTTTACGCCGCACAGCTCAACCTTGCCTTGCATAGCATCACTCTCCTAAGTAATGCTATTATTTCCCGTATCTTTCCCGATTATCCCCACATAAGGCGCACGCACCACGCCGACGATAGAAACACCGCCAGATCCGCCATCAGCGCCGCGGGAACGGCATGACGCGTGTTTTTGATTTTCGCCGCACCGAAATAAACGGCGACGACATAGAGCGTTGTTTCGCTCGAGCCTATCATTACGGCAGCCGTGCGTCCGGCGAGGGAGTCGGCTCCGCTGCTGTTTATTATGTCGGTCGCGGCAGCGGTGGCAGCGCCGCCGCTTATAGGGCGCAGCAGCGCAAGCGGAACGGTTTCGGGCGGCACGCCTATGATGCTCATGACCGGCGCGAGCAGCCTTGTGAGCGCGTCGAGCGCGCCCGAGGCTCTGAGCATATACACAGCCGGAAAGAGGACGATAAGCGCCGGCAGCATATCCTTGAGCGTTATGAGCCCCTGCATGGCACCGCGGCACAGCGCGGGGAATATGTCGGCTTTTTTAAAAAGCGCGCATATGGCGACGCAAGCTATGACGAGCACCGCCGACAGCTCGAATATAACGCCCACTATGACCGCCTTTCCATTATGCGCGCCGCAATGAGCCCCACCGCGACGGAGATACCGGAGCTTATCCACACCGCGGGCAGTATGTCAAACGGGGCGGAGGCTCCGGCGGCACCGCGTATGGCGGCAATGGTCGTTGGCAGGAGCTGTATGGACGCGGTGTTAAGCACGACGAGCCTGCACAGCTCATCCGACGCAACGCCCGCAGGAGACATCCCCGCCATCTCCTGCGCTGCGCGGATGCCCATCGGCGTTGCGGCGTTGCCCAAGCCGAGCAGATTTGCGCTCACATTCGCCGAAAGCGGCTGCAGGATGCTCTCGTGAGCCGCGCTTTTGGGAAACAGCGACCCGAGCACGGGACGCAGAGCCCTGCTGAGCGCGTCGGCAAGCCCGCATTCGCGCATGAGCTCCATAACAGCGCACCACAGGCATATTGCTCCGCTGATGGCAAGGCACAGCTCAAATGCTGCCCTCGCGCCGTCAAATGCCGCCGATGCGACCTGCTGTGCCGTGCCGTTTGCGCAGCCGAAAAGTATCGAAACGACTATCATTGCCGTCCATATCGCTCCCATGAGCATGGGTATCCCTCCCGTCCAGCGTAAATGCTTGTATAAAATAACTAAAGCAAGTCGAAATATGACAGTTCAAATCAGATCTTTTGATAATATTGTAGATTTTTTGTTAATATCCGCTTAGGGTTATTGACAGAATGTGAAATTTTAGTATAATAACTGGTGTATTTTGTGGGATATAGGAAATTCGGTAAATCAATTTTGATGGAGGAAACTCGAATGAAATCCACAGGAATAGTAAGAAAAGTTGATGAGCTGGGCCGCATAGTTCTTCCCATCGAGCTGCGCCGTACCCTTGACATCGCCGAGAAGGATGCACTGGAGATCTTTGTAGAGGGAGATAACATCATTCTCCACAAGTATCATCCGTCCTGCATTTTCTGCGAGAGCACTAAGAACATCATCAACTACAAGGGTAAAAATGTCTGCCCCGAGTGTGTTAAGAAGCTCCAGAGCAAGATCTGATTGCCCGCCAATCGGAAACCGCCGACTTTCAGGTCGGCGGTTTTCTTTTCATGGACAGCCCGTCAGAGCAGGTACATAGCGCCCATTATGAGCAGAAGCTGCTTATCTCCGCTTTCCCGATACATGAGGTATAAAATGAGGATGAGCAGCAGATCCTCGCTCTCGAGCTCGCCGAGCTTTTTCGGCAGGTCGCCGAGTATCGGCAGCTTCGGCAGAGTCGGCTGACGCGGCGGAGGAGATGGAGGAGGGCGGTGCTGCGGCTTCGGCTGGGGCGCGGATGTGCGGCGGCTGTTATCCTCGACCCTCTCGGCGCGGCTGCCGTTGCCGCGATAGAGATTATACGCCGCCATCGTCATCGCCTCCGAGTTGCCCCGCGGCAAGCTCGGCAATGCCTGCAAGCCGCGCAATGGTCATGGCTCTGTCCATTTTGCTGCGCCGCTTTTCCGAGAGAAACGGGCGCATCGCCTCAAGCAGCTTTTTGTCCCGCCCGCTTTCGCCGCCGCTGCCCGACAGCATACCGCTCAGCTTTTTCAGCAGGGAGGGGTCTATGTCCGGCTCGGGAGGAGGCGCGGTATCGTCTGCTCCGGACATGAGCGATTTCGCAAAGCCGGCAAACCGTTCCATCTCCTTAGGGTCGTTGAGCAGCTTATTCAGCTTATCTTCAAAATCGCTCACGGACATTCACCTCACTGCATCGCTTTTTTCAGGTTTTCGGCAAGCCGCTTGCCCTCTTCGGTGGAGAGAACACCGCGCAGTATGTCCTGAAGCGCCGCCATATTGCCGCTTTTTGCCGCCTTGCCGATCTCCTCGGCGTCCACCATGCGGCTCACGGCTTTTCCGTCGGCTGAATCGGCAAGCTGCCGGAGCTTATCGCTCTTGCCGCTCTGCTCAAGCCGGCGTCCCAGGTTCTCAAGATCTTTCATAGCTTATCACCCGCTGTCATTATATTCAGCCGGTCACGCAGGCTTTACAAATTTATTGTCTCAGGAGGTCAAATATGAAGATCGCCGTTTTTTCGGACACGCACGGCTCGTCAAAGGGCATGATAGACGCCGTTGCCTCGTTCCGCCCCGACCAGATCATCCATCTCGGCGACGGTATGCGCGACGCGCAGGCGTTAGCCGAAAAATTTCCGTACATACCGGTGTGCTGCGTTGCGGGAAACTGCGACGACTGCCCCGAGCAGGAGGACTACAAGGTCATACGCTTGGGCGGGCTCACCGCGTTTCTCACCCACGGTCATCGCTATGGCGTTCGCGGCGGCAAGCTCGATGTGCTTTTGTATGCCGCGCAGTGCTGCGGCGCGCAGATCGCCATGTTCGGGCACACCCACAGAGCTGTATTTGACCAGATCGGCGGCATATTTGTATTAAATCCCGGCACTGCCGGAAAGCCGCCGAAAAAGACATGGGCAAAGCTCGAGATAAGCGGTGACGGGAATATCGACTGCCAAATATGCGATATTGATTGACAGTTTACAAAAAGGTGTAGAATATTCTATGCGGATGTACTATAATAAATGGCGATTTGCTCAAATACTTCCTACAGGAGAAATATTATGAAGAAAACGATAGCATTGGTTCTGGCGCTTATGATGCTGTGCACCTGCATGGCCGGCTGCGCGAAAACCGAAGAGGATACCGTTATGACGGTAAACGGAACAGCCGTTAGCTATGACGAGTATATGTTCTGGTTCGGTCAGGCGGTCAGCGAGCTCACGAAGCTTTATCAGCAGTATTCCGGCACGACCGTGAATTGGGACGGCAAGTTCCTGTTTGACACCGACATGACCAATGTCGATTGGTGCGTAAAGCGCGCTTCTCAGTCCGTCATCAGGCTGCACGCGATGGAGAGCAAGGCCGACGAGCTCGGCGTTAAGCTCACCGATGAGGAGAAGGACGCGATAGACGACGAGATCGCCCAGATAGAAAAGACCTATGTCACCGACAGCGACACCAACACCGATCTCAAGGCGGTTTTCGCAAGCTATAACTACACTCAGGACAGCTACATCACCCAGCGCACGCTCAACCAGATCTATAACGATCTTTTCGTAGAGCTCTACGGCGAGCAGGGCGAGAAGCTCGACGAGGAAAAGGCGCTGTCTTACGCCGAGGAGAATAACTATGTCACCTCCGCGCACATCCTCTTCTTAACGACTAAGGAGGTAACCGGCTCAGACGGCAAGACCACCAGCGAGGAGCTGCCTCAGTCCGAGAAGGACGAAAAGAAGGCAAAGGCCACCGAGATAGCAGCCGAGCTACAGGCGATAACGGACGATGCAAAGCGCTGGGAGCGCTTCAAGGAACTCATGGATGAGTACAGCGAGGACCCCGGCAAGGAGAGCTTCCCCGAGGGCTACTGCTTCAACTCCGGCATGGTCGAGGAATATGACACCGCCAGCCGCAATCTCAAGGAGTACGAGGTGTCCGGCGTCGTCGAGTCCTCCTTCGGCTACCATGTTATAATGCGCCTGCCTACTAAGGGCACCGACCTTGTATCGACCTACAACAGCAATTATCAGCAGATAACCGTGCCTCTGACCTACCTCGCCGCTCCTTCGGATTACGATGCTCAGATATCCGACTGGGCAGACGATGCAACGGTCAAGTACACGAGCCTTTACGATAAGATCGATTTTGCATCCTTCATAACCGACGATGGCTTCAACTTCGTCCCCTATGAGGATTACAAGGACAACAAGAATAAATAAACAACAAAAACCGCCCCCATGCACCGCGCCAGAATATACGGACAGCACAAAAAAGCCCCCCTATGTAGTACTTCTGTTTTCCTACATAGGGGGTGTTTTGTCTATTGTCCGTTTTTACGGTTCGGTGCACCATCTCGGGGCGGTTTTTTAGTGGCGGTTGTCTGCACCTACGGATACGGTAATCTCTGGTGTCCCGACCGACATCTGCCGGCAAAACCAAAGCGCTCACGCGCCCCGTCGGTGCGCCCTTGGCTTCCCCTCAAGGGGAAGGCTTTTTTACGCACTTAGCAATATGCATATCACAGCCTCACTTCGTTTCAAGCTTAACAGTTCCGGAGAAGCTTGCGTTATCGCCGTAGACATATTTTACGGTGAGCTCGCCGGTGCTTTCGTCCTGAACACATTCGGTGACGGTTATGGTGAGCGCCGAGCAGTCTATCTCCTTTTCAAAGCGGTAGCCGTCGGCATTAAAAATATCGCACACCACCATGCGGTGACCGCTGGCATAGTCGTTATACGCAACGAGGGTGCCGTTGTCCCAGAAGGCATTGAAAAACGACTCGGACACCAGTCCCTTTGTTACATCGTAGTATCGGCAGAAGCTCCTGTCGTCGGTGTAAAACCTTATCCCGATAAGATCGTCGTTTATAACGGCAACTCTCGGCTGATGCGCGCACATTGCGCTCTCAAGCTCCTTGCCGTCCTTGCTCGTGACCGTGTAGACATATTTCGTAACGCCGTTTGAGCGCTCCTGTGTTATCTTGAAGTTCTCGCCGGAGGAGACGATCGTCTCGCTCGGAGCGGGAGTGGGCGCAGGCTCGTCGGCTGTGCAGCCGGCAAGCAGCGTAAGGGAGAGTATGAGCGCCGCGATGATTCGTTTTTTCATGGCTTTTTCCTTTCGTATCGAAGAAAACGGTATTCTATGCCATCCTCGTTCATGAGCTCGCTCTCGTCGGCTATAAGCCAGTTTTCATCCGCGTCGAGGTCGGCAAAATAGCTGTCCGACTGCGGGCAGCAATATATTTTTGTCACGAAAATGCGGTCGATATACGGCATGAGCATTTTAAAAACGCTCTCGCCGCCGAGTACCATTGCGTTATCTCCGCCGAGACTCAGCACCTCGCCGGCATCATGCGCAACGAGCGCGCCGTCTATGGTCATATCCTGACGGGTAAGGATGATATTCGTCCTGTTTTTGAGCGGTCTGCCGTTAGGAAAATCGGCGAGGGTCTTTCTGCCGGCAATGACCGTTCTGCCGCGGGTCAGGTCTATGAAATGCCGCCGGTCAGCCTTTAAAACTACCGGCTGGGTACCGCCAGCGCCGATGCCCCAATCGGAGTACACTGCAACTATTGCATCCATGGCGCACCTTCTCAGACCGCGACCGGAATTTTCGCCGTGAACTCGGAATACTCATAGCCCTCGACCTTGAAGCTGTCGCGGGTGAATTTATAAAAATCGTCCACCGTCGGGTCTATTATGAACTCCGGCGCCTTTTTTGGCTCGTTTGCAATGATCTTCTCTATGAGCGGGACATGGCGGTCGTATATGTGCGCATCGGCAATGACATGGATAAGCTCGCCTGCGCGCAGTCCGCTGACGGCGGCGAACATATGCGTGAGCACCGCATACTGCACCACATTCCAGTTATTCGCCGCGAGCATATCCTGCGAGCGCTGGTTGAGTATGGCGTTCAGCTTATCTCCGCTGACATTGAATGTCATGGAATATGCGCAGGGGTACAGCGCCATCTCGCTGAGGTCGGCGTGGTTATATATGTTCGTCATTATCCGGCGCGAGGCGGGATTGTGCTTGAGATCCCACAAAACGCGGTCGACCTGATCCATATCGCCCTCGGGGTAATGGTGCTTAACGCCGAGCTGGTAGCCGTATGCCTTACCTATGGAGCCCGTCTCATCCGCCCACGCGTCCCAAACGCGGGTGCGAAGCTCGTTTACATTGTTGCTCTTTGCCTGCCATATCCACAGAAGCTCGTCTATGGCAGACTTCCAGTAAGTCCTGCGCAGCGTCAGTATGGGAAACTCCTCTGACAGGTCATAGCGGTTTACTATGCCGAATTTTTTCACCGTGTGCGCGGGAGCGCCGTCCTCCCAGCGGGGGCGCACCTCGAGCTCGGTGTCCCAAACTCCGTTTTGGAGTATATCCTTACAATTGGCTATGAATATCTCGTCAGCTCTGCTCATGCCGCACCTCCTTGTCTATAAAACTTTATTATTTTATCATCTCACCGACTTTTCTGCAACAGCATAGTATGAATTGTTTTGGGAGGTGACAGGATGAAAATACTTGTATGCGGCGGCGACGAGCGCTTTGTGCTGCTCTCGGAGCTGCTGCAAAAAAGCGGGCACGAGGTCAAATGCTATGCGCTCTCCCGCGCGCAGCTTCCGGCGGGCTGTGTGAGAGCCGATGCGCCGGTGAGCGCCGATGCCGTCATACTGCCCGTTCCGGCGGAGGATGCCCGCGGCATGCTGAACGCTCCGTTTGAGCAGAGCCCATGCCGGATAGAAGGTATACTCGAGCGCGCGGGAGATGCCGTTGTCATCGGCGGCAAGCTCAGCGCCCGCCTGCGTAAGGCAGCCGAGGAAAGGGGGCAGCAGGTGTTTGACTATATGCAGTCGCCCGCGCTCGTTGCCGAAAATGCCTCGATAACCGCCGAGGGCGCCATAAGCCAGCTCATGGGCAGGACCCGCGCGGCGCTGTGCGATATGCGCGTGCTCGTGATCGGCTGGGGACGCATCGGAAAGCTCCTCATGCGCAAGCTCGGTGCGCTTTGTCCGTCGGTGTACCTCATGTCGGCAAATCCCGCGTCGCGGGCTCTGGCGGGAGCTCTCGGACACCGTGCGATAGCGCCGAACTGCGATACTCAGCTTTTAAAGAGCTTTGACGCCGTTATAAACACCGCTCCCGCGCCGGTGATCTCCGATCTGTGCGCCCTGCGCGAGGGCTGCATCCTGCTCGAGCTTGCGTCGGCGCCCGGCGGAGTGGACATGGAGAAGGCGGCAGAGGCGGGGCTTGAGGGCATTGCTTCGCGCGGCCTGCCGGGGCGGTATGCGCCCGAGAGCGCGGCTGCGGCGATATTCCGCGCCGTTGAGGACATATTGAAGGAGGTATCCGAGCATGAGTAGACCAAGGATCGGCATAGCCCTTTGCGGCTCCTACTGCACATACGAAAAGCTGTTTGCGCAGCTTAATGCCCTTGCGGATAAATACGAGCTCGTTCCGATAATGAGCGAGACCGCCGCCGCGACGGATTCGCGCTTCGGCACCGCCGAGGAGTTCAAAAAGCGCCTGACCTCCGTGTGCGGCACGGCGCCCGTAACCACCATTGCCGATGCCGAGCCGCTCGGTCCGGCAAAGCCGATGGAGGCGCTCGTGATAGCGCCGTGCACCGGCAACACCATGGCAAAATTAAACCACGGTGTGACCGACACCGCCGTGACCATGGCGGCAAAGGCGCACCTGAGAAACGGCAAGCCGCTTGTAATCGCGTTTTCCACAAACGACGGGCTGTCGGGCTCGGCTGCGAATATAGCGGGGCTTCTAAATCGCAAAAATGTCTATTTTGTACCGTTTCGGCAGGATGACTGTGTGAAAAAGCCGTGCTCGCTCGCGTCGGATTTCTCGCTCATCGACGAGACCCTGCAATCCGCCCTCCTCGGCAAGCAGCTACAGCCGATCCTCTTGTAGGGTGATGCACCCGTTGGCTCCCTTGCGTAAAGGGAGCAGTCAGGCTTTAGCCTGACTGAGGGATCGCCTTTTCAGAGGCGTTTCTCTGCACCTTAATCTTCTCACTTATTTGCGACTGAAGTATTCCTCAATGGCAGCACGAGCAGCGCAGCGGACATTTCTTCTCGCCTGTGTGAGGTAGGTATGCCGCATATATGCGTATAATTTCGGGGTATATCCCGTGAGATGGTGCTTACATTGTGCTTGCAGATGCGCTTAACAGCATAGTTTGATTCTACTAAAAATAAAAAAGCACTCTGTTTTTCACAGAGTGCTTTTTACTGCTAATATGGGCTTATACAAAATCGACATTTGCCGCGAGGGAGATCTTCTCGGCGACGATGCTGTCATTTTTTCCGGTGATGAGCGCATCGCAGTCGCGCAGATTGACTATCCGCGCTATCGAGCGCTTGCCGAGCTTTGTTGAATCACACAGGACATACCGGTGCTTTGCGTTTTTCAAAACGGCGCTCTCGACCGCGGCAACGGCAATGTTGTCGCTGTACACCTCGCCGGTATCGTCGATGGCATCGCAGCTTATAAACGCATAGTCAACGCAGATACCGTTAAAAAAGTTAAAAGCCTCGTTTCCGATTATCGTTCCCGTCGCGCTTCTTATAATGCCGCCGCAGATGTGCACATCGAGTGAGGCGCAGCGCGCGAGAAACTCGGCGGCCTGCATTGAGTTTGTATATATCGTCGCGTGCTCAATGTCGTCAAGGAGATTGCTCAGAGCATAAACGCTTGTGCCGCTGCCCAGCGATATTGTGTCGCCCTCGTGCACGAGCTGCCTTGCGCGCGTGGCGATGCGGCGTTTTTCGGAAACGCTTTTGTGCAGTTTGCTGTCAAAGGTCTCGTCCGGAAAGCGGTTTGCGGACATAACTCCGCCGTAGGTGCGGATTATCAGCTTGCGCTCCTGCATATCGGCAAGCTGCTTTCGCAGCGTCGATACCGAAACGCCGAGCTGTTCGCTCAGGGCGTTCACCGACATCTCGCCCCTGCTCTCGAGAATACTGATTATTTTCTGCTCACGAATGCTGGTCTTCAAGTTTACCACCTCTGTAAAAAGTCCGAAATTCGTGTTCTGCTCAATCTGTGTCAAAGAATAAATTAAGTATATGACGCGGGCGTAGAAAAATAAAGAGTTTTTTTGTGAAAAGTCAATAATTTTTTTGAAAGAACGCGCTCAAAACCAAATTCGTTTTGCGCGAAACGCGCGATTTAATGGATAAGTCCCAATTCGCGCATTTTAGGGGGCATTCCGACGGTTGACTTAAATGAAAATATCTACTATTTTATTGTTGCTGACAATGACCGCACGGAAGAAAACTATACAGTTTTAACTGCATTAGTATAGCATACTTCTACAGTTTAAATCAATACTTTTATTAAGGAGCGAAAGAAAATGAGACCTGAGATCATAATAATGCTGACACACCATGATG